>OKVF01000602.1_pt1 | contig 37628 bp, 45 predicted proteins | sample 1604831 | NCBI WGS metagenome assembly OKVF01 (sample SAMN01760980, study PRJEB22395) | human gut metagenome
CTTGAACATTTCGTCACTATTGTAACCCATGCTTTTAAAGACGTCGGCAACATCTTCGTCACATTCATTCATTTTAATAGTCATTTCTTTTATTGCATCACCGACTTTATCAATGGTGAATACCCCAGTTTCATTTGCACTTTGGAATACATTGAACATTTCCTCGGCACTCAAACCAGCAGCATCAAAATACACCGAATATTCGCTTATACTATCGGCTAATTCATATGTATTATTTAAATTCGCTTGAACTCCTTGAATAATAAGATTAAACGCCTCGTCTGCGGTTAACCCAAACTCTTTCATCATTAACCTAGCGGCTTTTGTTGAGTCGGTTATATCCATATCAAAAGTATCCGCCATTGTCATCGCCATTTCGGTTACGTCTTGTAATTCATCGCCAGTAATATCCAAGTTTTGATAAACTGTTCTTACTGCCTCGGCAACGTCGTCCATGCCCTCCCCAAAGTTATCCGCATATATATTTTTTATTATGTCGCTAAATTCTTCGGCCTCGTCTGCGGTTAATCCCAAACTAGCATTGAATCTGTTCATGGCTCGTCGAGTTTCCTCGGACTGTTCAACCGTCCCCATTAACGCATCAACCATTGTGTTCCCAATGTCAGTTAATCTCTCACCAGCGTTACTAAGTCCGTCGGCAATCTCTGAAATGTCCCCACTAACTTCGTCCAATGAATCGCCCATATCTTCGGCACTATCACCCACGTCCTCCAATACACCTTCGAAATCTTTTAAACTTTGTCCCGCTTGTCTACCTTCATTCTCAAATTGATTGATCTCTCGTTCACATTGTTTAAGTTCATTCTCTAGTTTGTTAACTTCGGTTTGCGTATTATTTAACGTGGTTTTCATTCGTTCAAGTGCATTATCCGCATTTAATACCGTATTGCGTTTTTTATCAAGTGCTTTTTCCGCCTCGGTTAAATCCTGTGATAGTTGTTTAACTTCCTTTGAATTTTCCCCGTAAGTTTGTTTGGCTTTTTCTAGTTCCTGTGATAACGCATTAACTTTATTCCTTTGTTCTTCATACGAAGATGATGCTTGATCTAATGTTGCTTTGCATTTTGATACTTGATCTTCATATATCGAAAACTTTTTCTTAGTATTTTCTAATGTTGAACTAAGCATCTTGAACTTAGCACTTTGGCCTTCTAATGTATTTTGGAAATCTTCGGACGTGGAGTTTAAAGTTTCAAATTCAGATTTAAGACGTTTGTTCGACGTGTTAATTGACTTGATCTGTTGAGTATACGAGCTTGACTGTAATGCCAACTTGACGGTTAATTGTTTAGTGTCTGACATATTAACACCCTCCTATACTATCTAATACTTTATATCGTTTTACCTCGGTCCTAATATTTTCACCTCGGTTATTACGTCTTGATCTTTGTCGATCTCGACTGTCATTTTTAGGTTTATTATATTTAGAGAATAACTCGAACTGTTCAAATAGAAATCTAGGAGAACAGTCCCAAAATTCCTCGTCCCCCCATTTTAGAGTTGACTTTGCCAAATAATAAAGGTTTGATATATCAATAAACCCGTTTGAATCTTGATCTACTTTTTTTCTTTTTTATTACCCGCCTGTGGTAAATTATCGGGAATTAATTCAGTTATAACAGGTAGTAACGAGCTAACAATATCCATTGTGTCGAATTGCTTGAAATATTTTCCCCCAAGTGGTTTATTTGTCTTTTTATCTCGGATAATTGATCCTAATAAAGCTATTATTGAAGTTATATTATGATTTTGAATCCCTTCAATAGCTTTTAAAAATCCTTTACGATTTGTTACTTGGAAATGATCTATCGCATAGTTATCAAGTGCTGCGATACATTCCTTCCCGTTGATCTCAAGTTCAACAATTCTTTTTTTGCCTAAATGTATTTTCTCCATGTTATCCTCCTATAAATAAAAGACCTACCCTAATGGGTAGGTATAAATTAGTTTATTTCTTCTTCTTCTGTTGGTAATATTGGTTGTTCGAAGAATTTATTCCAATGGTTTAATGCTAATGCTTTTTCTGACGGTTCAGATATTGCGTTTATTTCTGCTAAATCCATTTCCATTTCTACTTGTAAGCATGATACAAGCGGAACTCCTGTCCCTTCATAGGTAAATGTTTGACCTTCTAACGAATCTTCTTGCGTTGCGTTGTTTCTTGAATTTTTAGCAAGTGCAACTTTATATATTATTCTTCGTCTTAGGTTTCCGTTATCCATAGCTATTTCATATGCTATCGCATGGTATGGTGCAACTTGACCCGTTGCAACGAATGATTTCCCGTTCTTATAACCTTTCCCAGTTATTTTCGCATCTAATGCTGGTGGTGTATCAGAAGATACCTCCATTGTCACATTGACTTTTGCTATTTGTTTTATAGAGTTTTCGATTATATTATCTGCGTAATACTCACCCTCTGAATATTCGTTAGAACTTTCAAAGTTAACTGCCCAAGGGACCCTATAACCAGCTCCCCATGTTGGATCTTGCCCTTCTACATCTTTTGTTAATGGGAATAATGTTATTCTACTTATCCCGACTTCTCTTGCCATAATTCTTTATCTCCTTTGTATCTTTAAATTTTTGTATTAAAAAAAGACGATCTATTTTGAAATCGTCTTTGCATAACTAAATGTAACTTGATAATAGTCTGTATTATCAAATTTAACAGGTGCGTTTATTATTGTTTTTCTGAAATAATGATTTTCCATTACTCCCTTGATCTTCTCAATAGTTTCAAATATGTTCTCCTTGACGAATAAATTTAAATATACGTCGTATCTCGTTGACTCCTCTTTATAATCACCCATTGTGTTTAAATATTCATTATATGTGTACACAATACAAGGGAACACGTTTGAAGGACGTTCTAAGAAATAGAAGTCGATCCCTGTTTCAAGTAAAACTTGTTCAAGTAATGTATTCATTTTAATAAATTGTCAATCTCCTTTTTTAAGATCGAAGTCGTCTTTTGTTCAGCAGCAGCTTTCGACTTCTCATATGATTTATCCAACCAGCCGACGTTATTTGTGATCTTTAACTTACCGTCAAAGTTCCAACCAAAGTTACGATACCCCCAATGTTGATACCATAATTGTCGTGTACTGTTCCAGTTCTTTTTACCTATCCCTACTGATCCCCATGCAGCACCGTCCTTATTAACTTTCACATTTTGGATCACTAATTTACTACGGGAATTATCTTGATCAATGGGTGCATCTTGTTTCATTCCGTCGAGAAAAACTTTTAATCCTTCATTGACCGCTTTCTTTCCTACTTTCTTTCCTACGTCGCCCAACTGTTCCAACCTAGACATCAATTCATCTAAACCGTTAACATCTACACTCATATTTTCACCCTCGATAATTTTATTTCAAGCCATTCGTTTTCGTCCTGTATATCCACGACACTTTTAATGTTGTATTTTACGTCCTTGATAATTGCAAGATCACCCTCGTATAATTTGTGTTTATGATGTAATCTAATGACTATAGTCTTATCAATTTTGACGTTGTCACCATTCCCTTGGAGATATTCGTTTGATACAGTAGATCGAACGTGACACCTCGTTTTATAAATGTCAGTCCAAATGTACGTTGGTTTTCCGTCTGCGTCTTTTCCTAACGTAGATCGTTGAAATAAAACTGTGTGTTTTAAATTGTGTGGTTTTGTACTAATTTGCAGCATATTGTAATTGAACTAATATACTTGTTAGTATATTATTACGAGTAACTGCCCCCGCTTTTGTTAGATCACGATTGTTGAACAATTCGGAAATCATACATAATATAAATACGGTCGCTAGGTTTTGGTTAATGTTGTTGGCGTTACCATTAACTAAATATGAAAGATAATCTGTCGAAGTATCTCGAAGTACGATTAAAAGATCGTCATTATAATCGTCATCTAAATCAATGCCTAAGTGTTTTTTTATTTGATCTAATGTAACTACTGGCATATGATCACCCCCTATATATTGAATTAACGACTTCTAAGATTGAAACGTAACAACGTGACAATGTTCGGGACGTTTAATTACGAATCCACTATAATATCTAGTATTAAAGTAAGTTAAATTTGATAAGAATCCCACATTGTCAAATACTCTATTTTCAATTTGTCCGTCGTGAACGTGTGCAATGTCATTTTTACCAACTACTATCATTCCGTTGAAGTTTTTATCATCTGTCAAAATCGGCTCAACTCCTAAAATTTTAAAATCTTGTTGAATATCTAAACCTTTGATCTTTCCGATAATATCAGTTGACATTAACACGACACTATTTTTATTGATATATGATTTAGCGAATTTTTTAAACCAAGTGTCAGTATATGTTTCTAGTTCTTCCCCACATTCAGCATCAATCAACGCCTTTTTTAATTGAGTGTGTATCGCTCCGATTAAGTATTCAACCATTGCATCTGCAATATAATCTTTAAGTGATTGACCTTGCAACTCGAATATAGTTGATGAAAACGCAAGTTTCAGATCTATTGATTTTAATTCGCCACTTGCCATAGCAACGGTAATCGCACCGTTTATATCATTAGTTATATTCCCGCTCTCATCTTCGATAAATGTCATTTGACTTAAAACTGGAACGTGTGCTTTTTTAGCAGCAATATCATAACTAGGAATATGATTTATAATACAATCACTATTAACAATCTTATCTTGTAATAACTCTAAAAATTTTTCTGTTAACAGGAATGTATCACCCGTCACATTAGGGGCGATGACTTCATTGTCTATTAATAATGTTTTTAATTTACTCATGTTATCCCTTTCTAATTATAAAAAGGGCATCTATTAAGATACCCTTTCGTAATTTAATATTAAGTTGATTATTTTGCTATGTCTGTATAATATACTTCCCAAGCATCTTTGTCGTAAGTTGCTATGTCGAAGTAAGTTATTATTTTAGAATACACAACGTTTTTAAGGAATCCAGCCTCTTTAGACATTGATAGAGTGTATTCTTCATTTTCGAATAACATTAATGCTTGTTTGAAGTTACCAAACGCAAAGAAATGTCTTACTGCATCTGCTGTTTCCGAATTTGTAGCAGCTACTTCCTCATTAGATTGAACGAAACCAGTTTTTAAGTGAGCTGGATCAACGAATCTAACAGGGTAACCGTTGAAATATGGTTGTGCTGGTTTAGTTAAATCGGGTTGTACCCAAGATAAGTCAAGTTTTGAGTTTTCTTGTTTAGCGAAATGATCGAAAGTTTCTTCAGTCATTAATATAACTGCACCGTCTTGTTTTAAAGCTCTGTTTAATCCAAGTCTTGTAGCTGATACTAACTCTTTAACTGTGTTTACTTGTTTCATTCCTTCTTTTCTAGCACCTTGTTTTCCAACTAACGTCTCACATATCATATCATTTATTTTGTAAACGTAAGCATCAACGAATACTTGTGCCATGTATGATATTAAATCTGCCTCTGTGAATTTAAGTATAGTGTCATTTAATAAACCTAATTTACCATATTTCTTTATAGTGAATTTTACTGCATCAAATTGTAAATTAGTGTCTGCGTTCATATCCACCCCGTCAACAACTTCAACTAAACCTTGATGTTTAGTTGCATTAACTGGGAATTGTCCGCTTATTGCAGTAGTTTTTTGAACTGTCACAAGATCTTTTAAGTAATCTTTATGTCTTAATAACTCTCTTATTTGAGTTGATAATTCTTTTATGTGTATGTTGTCTTCACCCGTAACCGCATTTTTTATCGCTTGTAATTCACCTTCTGATAATGGTTGGTTTTTCACTTGTTTAGCCATTGCGTGTATTACTGATACTTTTTCATTTTGTGGTGCTGGAACTGGATCAGCTTTCGGTGCTGCTGCCCCTAAGTCTATTCCGTTTAATTCTTCTTCCATTCTTAATTCTGACTCTAATGCTTTTATTGCATTGAATACTTTTGTTTTATCGTCTGTCGATTTAGCACCTCTAAACTCGTCCATTTTATTTCTTATTTCTTTTTTTAATTCTTCTATTCTTGTCATTTAATAAAACCTCCTAAATTTTTGCATAAAAAAAGAACCTATAAACTACATTCAAGCTCTATAAGTTCTAACTCCATTTCTTGTTCTTTTTGTTCTGCTTTCATTTGTCTTTCTTTTTGATCTTTTATTGAATCTCTAAGATCTGTCGGTAATTTGTCATAATTACCTATACTTGAATTTACTTTAGCAACCATGTCGATTGGATCAACACAATTTATATTGAAATATTGCTCCGCTTGTTCACCAGTTAACCAAGTTTCATTGTTGACCATATCCTCGATTGTAGATATTTCAACACCTTCTTTTAAATTCTCTTTATACACATTTAATAAACCTTCTTGAACTCGGTCCAATGTATCCGCCATTTTCCTTAGCTCATTAGCATCACCATATGCTCCGCCACTCGGTTTATGGATCATTAAATACGCATTGGAAGGAATGTATATATTATCTCCAACCATTGCAATTATCGACGCAATAGATCCCGCCAAACCGTCAACATATACATTCTTTGTACATGATAATCGTTTTAAAGAATTATACATACTTAGACCAGCGAATACAGATCCGCCACCCGAATTTATGTAAATGTTTAAAGGTTTACTTTGATCTATCTGTCCTATATAATTTAATATGTCAGTTGGGCAACTGTATAATTCATTCCATGTCTCCCAACTGTCGTCGACGATCTCACCATAAAAATAAAGCTCATTTGCGTCAACTGTGTTTTTGATCTTCATATAGTCCTTAAAACTTCTCAAACTCTCACCCCCTTTCAAAATTAAAGGTATAAACACCTTACCCCTTGTTATAAAACGCCTTAAAATGGCGTACACGAGGTTCGATTTTTAACTATTCTTTGATATTTTCGTCTTTTTCTTCACCTTCGATATTTTCACCGCTGCTTTTAGTCATTCCGTATTTATTTTCAATATAAGTATCATATTTTGTGATCGGAACGTAATTAAGCGACATTAATAAATCGTCTGTTCCCTTTATGTATGGTAGATCTTCAAGTCGTCTAACTTCGGCTTGACTCATTATCCCATTTAATAGGGCATTTCTATAATAATCCATACGGTCCTTGTCATTACCACGCATTAAAGATCTATAATTGATTTTGAAATAATAATTTTGCTTTTCTTTTCTAGTAAGTAGCTTTTCAAAAAATTCTTGCTCAATCATCTTTAAGAAAGGTAATAACGATTGTATGAAATTACTTTTTAAACTGTCGGAAATATTATATGTTCCCTCGGCAACCGACGTTATGACCGACGGAACGTTCATTACTTGATGGATCTTTGCGTCTAAATCCTTCGTTAATTGTGCAACTTGTGACTCTTGAAATGAATGTGTTCCGCCGCTAATTGGATTTAATTTCATTCCTTCATCAAGTACTGCTATATTATCATCATTTGATGTAAGAACTCTGTTAAATGCCGATTTTAGTATCATTTTACTTGACTCACTCGACGTTCCTTGCAATTCAATCCATGCTTTGACATTATTATTTAATCCATTTTCAAATGCTTTAGTAACTAACTTGTTAGCCGCAACCTTACTCTCTAGGATAGGACGTAATGCGTCGAACCTATTGAATAGATCTCTAAAGTGTAACGTGTTTTCATATGGCACGGTGATATATTTTCCCCTTACGGTTCCCGTAACTTGCCATATGTTAGATCCTAATATCGACTCTGATAATCTTGCACCTTCAATTTGTTCTAATGATATTAATTTACCATTATGAAAATTCATTACTGCGAATGAATCCCCCTCCAGCAGCATTTTTATGATCATTTCTTTCATAAAATCAAATTGTCCTTGGATCTTGTTCGGGCGACTTAATACATTAGTGATACTATTTTCAACACGATTAAAACTAAAATCATCTTTCTGATATAAATGACAACCCATAGATGCAATATATGTTGCTATCGCATTTACGCAAGACATAACCACCGAGTCGGAAGTCATAGTTTTAATAGTTACAGTATCACTAGATAATAATTCTTCGAGCGATGTCCCGCCAAAAAAGACGTCGTTATTAATCTTCGTCTTTCTACTTTTGTAATATTGTGACTTCATTAATCAGAATATAATCTTTCCTTATACTTGATCACTAGATTTGCAGCAGCAGCAGTCGCCAACGTTACTGCTCCGAATCCAACGATCGAATTAATTAAAAATCCCGTTATAACTAAAGATATTAACGCAATTACAGTTAATATTTCCTCTAAGTATAACCACACTTTTTCAATTAATTTTTTCATTTTAACAACTCCATTCCTCCGTTATTATCTCGTCCCAGTTTTTTATCTTTGGTGAATCGAATAATAACTTAAATGCAAATATACATACAACCGCCATATCAATACGTTGACGGTTCTTGTATTTCCTTTTCGGCATAACGTCCTCGGCTTTACCCACTTCTAACGTCATGCAAGACATACACCAGTCAAGGATTTTATTCTCGACGTGATATATGTTTCCGTTATAAACTTCATTTCTAAACTCTTTCGTAGGGCTTGATAGTTGATTAAAGCATTGTTTTAACTCTACAACATCATAATCTGCTGCGAGATCTTCCAACATCATTTTTGCGTTGAAGGGATCGGATATAATATAAGCAATATTGCAATCAAAAGTTTTTTCGATCGACATTATATAATCATATACTTGCGAATAGTTAACGGATAAACCGTCGCAAATTGTACAATAACCCAATCGCTCCATAGCTTGATAATCTATCTTTTCACGACGTTCTGCCAATGATCCTCGAGGTAAAAATCCATGACTAAGGAAATAATATTCCCCTTCGTGAGTAAATCCTATCCCGACCGCAGTTAAATCGGTTGTGATCGAAAGATCGAGTGATACAACAACACTTTGCCCCTTGACTAATTCCTTGAATTTCTCCAATGAAATGACACCTTTTCGCCATTCAGTCATCTTCAAATATGGTTCATCTTGTTCTGAATTTACGAAAATGTTCATATGCTTAGTTAAAAATTCAGTTCGTTCCAAAGGCTTATTGAGTGCTTTCGCCCTCGACTTTCTAATCTCGTCGTAATTTTCATCAATTCGCAGCGGGTTCGACATAAATAAACCTGTATCGTCCCATTCGTGACCTTGTTCCGCATAGTATATCAATGCAAATTGATTGCGATCTTCAATATCTCCCTTTAATACTTTTCGTATGTATTCCAATTCCTCCAACATGATCGAGTCGTTGATTGCATATGCAGTCGTAGCCTTCAACATCAATGGATTAACTACTGACAACTGTCCCGATTTCATAGCGGTAATATTATCGTAATCCCTAAAGTTTCCGATTTCATCTGCAATAAATGCACTCGGACGAATCGCATTGTTACGACCACTCTCTGACGTCCTCGCTTGATAAAACGAGTTAGTCAATAAGCAAGTGATCTTGCCGCTTAGAGTGACTGACTTCTTAAATCGCTTTGTAATGATCGGCGACGCATCAATAATTTGCATCATGCACTTTTTAACCTCTCCCGCAAGATCTCGGTCGATACATATTGAATAAAATTCGCTATATTCATTCTCTGTTAACATTAAAATTAATAATGTGACTGAAAGAATAAATGTTTTTGCGTTTTTTCGTGGAATAAATAACGTAATATCTTGATGTTTGAACTTTTTCGGCTTATCTTTGTATCTAAAACCAAAGATATTGACAATAAAAAAGCATTGAAAACCATGTAATCCGTCAAGAATACTTGTCCCAATACAATTAATACCCGTTGCGAAGTTCATAAACGAAAGCAAAGTTTCGACTAATTCAACCTCTTTTTGATCAAAATAATACGTTTCATCTTCATTATGATAGTCATGTAAGAAGATCTCACATTGTCTTTTGACTTCCCAAGTGGTGATTTCGTCCCCCGCAACGACTCGATTTGCATATAATAAAGCTCTTTCGACTAACATTTATCTGTTTTTCAATGCCTTCAATAAAGGATCTTCGTCATCTGCTGCTTGTGTTGTCATTATTATAGCCAATGCCGCTCTATCCTTCGGTGACATACCTAATTTAGAACCGAAAGTATTAAATATCTTTGAATATCGTTCGTAGATCCTAATACTAGGGTTTTCGGAGTCGTCCGCCAATAACTGCCCCCTCGAATTTATGTCCTCCTGTGCGGTTTGCATCATATCCAAAGAGTTCGCCACGATTTCCAATGTGTGCGAGTCACTAGACGTCAAAAAGTCTTTCGGAAACGACGTTAACAGTTTATTGTAGATCATTACTCCATTTTCAGTAAGTCGAGTTGGAGCATCAGCAGCTATCGGATCGCCTTTTAACTTTTCTTCGGCATTTATCCTCGCCTCTAATTGTTGTTTTGGTATTACACCTTGCTTTAAACTAGCTGGTTTTATATTTGCCATTCAATCCCCCCTTTTTTAGAGTATTAAAAAAGGAATGTAATTAATTACATTCCAAGTATTTATCACCTTTTTTTCTATTACACGATATATGTGCTAATTGAACATTGTCCCATGTGTGAGTGCCACCCCTTGCAACTGGTTGTATATGATCTATGCTTGGATAAGACTCACCAACTATATAGTATCCTTGATCATTAATACTAACGTCGTCACTATTGCAGCTTTCACCACATAATGCACAAATATTATTATCTTTTTTAATTAATAATTCAAGGGTAATTGTTCTATCAACTGTCCCGTTTGCTTTCATTCGTTTTTTTCTAAATTTATCTTTGTTTTTATGATGAAATCTGTCGGAACATTTATTACTACAATATATTTCGCTCCTATGATCATAAGTTCTTTCAAATTCTTCACCGCAATTAATACAAACGTGTTTAGTATTAACGAAGTTAGCACGTCGTTCTGCGGTTAATTTTTTATTATGTAGATCAAGTCGTTTCTTATGAACCACCCTTGAACATTCATCACTACAATAAGTACCTCGTCGATCCTTTGAGTCAAACTCTTTCCCACACTCGGGACATATTTTAATAGTATACAACTGCTCTTTTTGTTTAGAATCTTCACATTGTTTACAATGCGGACATATATTTTTTCTAGTCTTTGGGGCAGTCATTATATTTTTAAACGACTGATCAAACTCCCCACCACATTCCAAACACTTGAAACGTTGTTTTTCCTTATTTTTAGTACTGGTATATTCATTTTCATCAACTAATCTTATTCGTTGATCATAACGAGAATCCATAGTACCATACACTTTTTTCAATCTCTGTAATCGATCATTATCATTGTATTTATTCCAACATTTTTGACTACAAGTTAATTGTTTGAGTGACGATCTAAATTGTGATCCGCATACGGGACATTTTGAGGTATCAATACGTTTTATAACTTTAACCGTATCGTGATCATACACCTGTCCTTCGCACACAAATTCATAAAAGTCATACCTAAAATAATCGTGTTGATCCATAAATATGCAAAAAGTATTGAAATTCAACCAATTTTCGGATAATATAATCTCATTTCGAATATGTTTCTCTACGAGTCTTAACCAAGTTCGATAAAATAATCCGTCACTTGCAGAATTTCTATCCCCACCCATACAAGCGACTCCTAGAACACTTTTATCCATTGGATTTGTAACATTTCCTTTCCTCACACTACTGATTGACATTTCCCTAGTATTATCAGTTTCAAATTTAATTAAAACTCTATGGTTATCAAGATGTTCAACAATAGTATATTCAGTTCCAAACCTAGTGTTCCCTTTAAAGCCTACATCATATACTCGTTTCCTCATATTATAATATTCCTCCAAATTTCCCATTTAATTAGGATATATTATAACATGGTGTAACCACTAGAGCAACTATCCAAAAGGTGATTATTGAAGTTTTAATAACTTAGTATTGTCAAACCTTCGAAAAATTTCAAACGAAGGTTTTTAAAAAAGAAACTGCGGCTGGGTTCTTCTGTGAAAACGAAAAAATGTTTTGCGAAGTCGGGGATATAAAAAAATTTATATAAAATCTTCTAACCATAACCTCTGATACTCTTTTAACTCTGCTTTGACTTCATCATTATAATCGGAATGTATTATTTCATGCACTTCAAACGTCAAAGGAATTAAATTATCTGTATCAAAGAAGTTCTCCCTATTAGCTAGATCAATATGATGTATGATCTTCGCTGGTCTAACCTTGCAATATTTATACCAAGAATAAACACACATATAATTATACTTCTTTAATATACTGTCCCTAACTCTACACCAACGAGTTGTTTTGTATAACCTTTCGTGATTGTTTAATGATCTTGTATATCTATCTTTGTTGCGTTTCTTTTCGCAGCTATTACATCTTACTTGATCCTGTGTGATTATACTCCCACACATAGAACACGTCTTTAATAACATTCGTTTCCTCCCATTAAAAAAGGGACTTCCCTTTTGGGAGATCCCTTTCGCCTTCTTTTCTATAATACTATAATACCATTTAGAGTATTACATTGACTTATCTTTTCGATTACATTCCAATTACATTTACTTTACATTTATACTACTAATCTATGACGTACTGCAAAAGGTACTAATTTATTTAATATATATGCTTTACGTCTTGAAATATAGTTATCGTTTAGATCTAACTTGAAAGCAATATCTCTTAATGAATAATCTTTAAAGTAATACATTTCAACTATGATCTTATCTCTATCGCTTAATAGTGACAACATATTTTCTATACGTTTCTTTTTATTAGATAGATATATTATCTTACGTCTTAGGTTCTCTAGTGTTACTGCTGATTGCTCCACACTACTTGATGTATTTACATTGGGACTTGACGGCATATCATTATACATTACACCTCTTATGTCCTCTGACTCTATTCTCAATTCTAACTCTTTGATCTCTATTTCTATATCTTTATATTCGTATAATAAACCCTCTAACTTTAATCTTTCGTTATTTGTACTCATTAATTGTGATTTCCCTTTCTAAATTGATCTTGCTGCTACACTTTGTAACACCCTTCTGCTACACTTCAAACCGTTGGTATTACTGGGCTAGAGTCGATTTTTACTGCTACACTTTGTTTCTAATTCCTTTATATATAAAAAAATAAAAATTAATTAAAATATTAGAAGTATAAAGAGAAAGTGTAGCAAAGTGTAGCACCACCCTTGAACCATTGATATTACTACGTTGTAGCCGCTACACTTCTAATTTTCAAAGTGTAGCAGAAGTGTAGCACTTGATGAAAAGCCGCTGCTGCTGTTGCTATTGCTTGGTTGTAGCCGCTACACTTTTTTAATAAATACTCTAGTGTTCTTTCCGTCGATCCTTAATACCTTGACGTCGTAACCTTGCTTTTTGATGTTACGGGTAAATACTGTTCTTCCAAGTGGTTTTAAATTACCTTCTGAACACCAAACGACATATCTTTTGTATAGTTCCGTTGACGGTTCGTTCTCGATCTTGAAATCTTCCATGAACTCAATGATCGGATTATTCTCTTTTTCGTATTCTTTTAATTCCGCTTTTACTTCGTCCACCGTTTCGAAGTCGTTGCGTTTTAGCACTCTTTTTAATCCTTCAAGTCCTAAATTAAGTAAATGTTGCAAACTCTCCGTCATAAGTAGCTTATCTTTGATAAATGGATCAAAGTCTGCATCACTTGACTTGAATTGTGCGTTAAATGGTATTATAACCAATCTTCTCATTAGTCCGTTGCTGGTGTCGTTTATTCTTGGAACTTCATTTGCTGAAAAGATTAGCTTAGATGTATTTTTGAAGTCGAAAGGATCAGCCCCTTTACGTTCAACGTTCACCGACTCACCTGTAACCAGTTTCTTAAAGATCGAGTTATCGTCAATATATGCACTTGAAATATCGTCCCCTATATTGACCATTTTCCCGTATAATTCAGCGGTCTTGAATCGCACTCCCAGTTCATTCATTCCTAGTGATGAAATATTGTCCTCACCAATTAGGGCTTTTAGAACATCAAGGATCGTACTCTTACCGTTTGATCCAACACCTGTTAGTATGAATGATTTCCCTAGTTCATTACGACGTAGTAAGCAATACCCAATCATTTCCTCGATTATGCGTCGCAGCTTGGGATTATTACAGGCAATCTTGTCAAGTGTACGATCTAGTACCTCTGATCTTGCTGCTGGATTATATGAAACTGCTATTTTATTCTTAGAAATATAATTCGGTGAAAAATCTTCTAATTCCAATGTCTTTAGATTTAAAAGTCCGTTTTTACAAACCACATAATCAGTATTTGATAGATTTTCATTTTTAGCGATTAATTCAAGATATGAAATGACTTCGGCTCTCCTAGATTTCGTTAATGTTGGAATATGCTTAATTAATGATCTCTCTATATCCGAATATTTATCCGAATACACACCGTCTACATAAATATGCAGCTTATTATTGATCTTGATTATGTGTTCCTCATTCTTTATAAACTCGGCAAATTTATCGTGCATAAATTGCCCCTTTTCATTGTAGAATGACGGTTTATTAAATGCGTCGTCCCTCAATATCGTATCAATTTCTAATTTAGATAGAGGATCTTTTAATATGTAGTCATTGATCAATCTTATACATTCTCTAATTTCATCTTTTACGAATCCATGACCTTGTAACTTTAATATATATGTAAAGAACGTCTGATTTCGCCCTTCGCCTTCCTCCATATTGAAGAAATCGGGAAGTCGTTTAACTACGGTTAAAAACTTAGGTAACGGATCTACTTCGTTATTTATTATTAACTCTCTTTCTGATCCGTCCAGTTTTAAAGGTACAACTGCGTTTTTCGTCCCGATCTTAATATCAACTGTTATTCCAACAGCAGTAGTAACCGCTATTGCATTTCCTTGAACATTGGTATTTAGAAAATAGAAGTGCATACCCCTTTTGGTTTTTAAAGAATGATATTTTATTTCCAAATCGTCCAAGATCTGCTTTAATATTATCGACTGCACCCTGTCGTCAACGTCTACCATTATGTAATTGTCGTCTAAAACCCCACCATATTCGTGGAGATCCTTCACCTCGTCCAATGTGTAAAATTTTGATCTTCCTTTTATCGACTCTGTCGGTCTTTTGCCTTTCGTTGGTATGTACCCTTTAAACATTTTCTAATACTCCTTTATATATACTCAATTATCCATAATCTTCGATATGGTCGTTTTTGATTTATCATTCGCTTTATATTTCCGCTGCAAATTTCGGTTTCGTATAAGTCCATGAAAAATATTGATAGTGCATATTGACTTTTGAACTCGTGTATTTCACCTGTGAGAATATTGGTTATTCTAACTGGCTTACCTGTTGCCATATCTCGAAATCCTTCCTGTTCTTCTATATGGTTCTAACATTGCAACTAATTGCTTTATTAATAATTGTTCTTCCTTCGTTTTAGGTCGGATAGGTCTATTTTCAGTTAGTGTCCTATTCTTAAATTCAATACGACAATCATCATTACAGAATCGCTTTGCCTCTCTGTTTGTTCTGAATACTTGTCCGCAGCACTCACACTCTTTAATTAATCTTCCTTTTCCAATACAGTTATGAATATTTGTTTGTTTTGACATTGTTTTAAAATCTCCAATTTTATAAATATTTTTCTTTCATTTCAGCAGCTTTGCCGCATGACATTTTACCCTCACCACATTTTCCATGTACACAGTCGGGGGCGATATTTGCAAATACTGGTGGTGCAACTTTTTTAACTTCTGTTAACATAGCCTCTGCAACTTGTTGAATCTCCCATTGTGACCTATTGCATAATCTGTGTCTGAAAAAGTTAAATAATGATCTTGCGTTCATTGTTACGATTATTTTCGTTTCACACGCATTAGGGAATACATATCTTGCGTCCTCTATTGCCTTTTTCTCTAATCCACGGATCGTACTCGGGAATATATCTCTTATATACTCCATAAGATCAAAATTGAACTCTCTTTGTTCGTCCTCGCTTAATTCCGCCCATTTTCTTTGATAGTTGAAATATGCGTCGGGATATTCTGACTCAAAAGCACTATGTAATAATTCAATGACTAATTCGTCATAAAGAGCTTGTGTTCTATTCATATGTTGTATAAATAATTTCTTCGAATGTTCACTTGATGCAATAGCTGGTGGTATTATGTACTCGAATTGATCTAATTTAACATATCTTTGTGATTGCTGCGAGTAACTAGCCAATCTATGCCTAACTATTTGATGTGTACAGGCTCTCGAGATCCCCTCTATCGCAAATGTAAAAGATGCGTGTTCGAATGGCGACTCATGCCCGATCTTCTCCAAGTGGTTTAAAAACCTATCAATTTCTTCCATTGTTAATTTTGCCCTTATGTTATCTATTCCGCTTTTCGAATAACATAATTTTGCAGCACTCGCAATTACTGCTGCTGGTGCTAGTGTATGTGACATTAATTCAACCTTCATTATTTAACCTCCAACTCGTATTTTAAATATTGTATTGCCTTTTTAAGATCCTTTTCTTTAGTTCCTTTATAATTGCAGCGGCAAATGTACTTGATTGCGTTCCCTAACGCAAAATTTAAATCTTGATCTTGTATAAAATCAATAACTTCTATTTTTCCAACTGAATAATGCGGACTGTGTTCTATATCGTTACCTTTTGGTAGTTCTTGATCCTTTGTAGCGACTTTAAATCTAAATACTTTATATGTACAGTCTATCTTTGCTCCGTCTAGTGTTTCCACCTCAATTGAGTTATGTTCTTCCTCGATTACGTTAACTCTATATATTTGATCTCTCTTTAAATATCCGTAATCTTCAATCGGTTGTACTAATGATCCGACTGACAAGTCAATTGTTGATATTAATGCTGCTGAACCTCTCGAATTTTGTTTTATGAAACGTTCCTCTGCGAACCAAAAATCTAAATGTTTACCGTATTCATCAGCAACCCATACGCACCCAACGTCATTTGTTGCAACTACTGTGTAAACTCTGTTTTTCTCTAAACCTTGATAATCAAACTTCGCCATGACAACATCACCTTTGTGTAACTGTAACATTTATTTTCTCCTTTCTACTTGGCGTAATTTCATTTCTTTTAAATACTGATCCATTTCTTCTCGAGTCAATTTATATGTTGTGACTGGTAACTCGTCTTGTGAATAATCATATTTAAGCCCTAATTGAACTGTAAAATTCCCATGTTTATTCGTTTTCATCATTATTTTACTCCTTTAAAGTCGTCTATACGTTTTTTAGCAAGTTCAATATACCAACCTTTATCTAATGCCCGAGGACAACTCATACCATTTATGTCGTCGTTCATTATAAAGCACTTATGCGGTGTATTTGCGATTTTCTCTCTAGTATTGATCTTAACTTTAAAAATACCTCCGTCTGATCTGATCCTTGATGCGAATACTCTAAACGTCTTTTCGTGTAATACTTCGTCGTTATGAACTGCGTATTTATATTTGCTCGAGATCTTAACAATCTTTTGGAACTCTTTCAATTCGTTACAATCAAGAATAGTCTTTTCAACTGGGATATTATATAGAAAATAATTAACTATTGCCTTATTCACTATCGGAAGATCATAGTCAAGTTTACTAAGTTTCTTAACGTAAGATCCTTTTGATTTGTATTTCCCGTTTTCGTCTACTATTATGTAGTTGTTCACGTCCTTCTGAATAACCTTACAATATTTATCATGTTCTAACTCGAATCCAGTTCTTCTTTCCCACTCGGAACAAATTGACACATATTTATCGTAGTCAGTTGGTTTTTCTAATTTAACAAGAATCCCGTCGGTATTAGATTGTATTAATTTAAGATCATCACCAAAAGCAATCTCCAATTTCTCTAATAAGTCAACTATTAACAACTGCCCATTGATGCAAACATTATTTGCCATTAGTGGATCATATAGGGGATTATTCTTATCTTTACTGGCTCCGTACGTTCCATTTATGACAATCTTTAAAGGTGCTTGAAGTGGGTTCTTTGCTCTTTTATATCGTATTCTAGTATCTCTGATTTCTTCGAATTTCTTCGGCTCTACCACGTTTCTACTTAGGAAATCGAACAATATCATAAGGCTAGGGTACATACTGGCTATATCGGACATTACATAAAGACCGTCCCCTATGTAGTGATCAATCGCCCCATGTATTCCACCAAATGCTAAAATATGTTTAACTCCGTAGATCTCTGTAGTTAGTTTTTTATCATAGTCTAAATTGATCGGGTTTAGGTAGTATTCTTTAATATAATTGTATTTAGATAAACGCAGCGGCTTAACAATAGATATATCGAACTCGTCGTCGTATTGCTGCTTTTGTGCATTTAAGATGATCGCACTTAATTGCGCCTTTGTCTTTGACATATAACTTACTGGCAAATTAAAAGCCTTAATCAACCCCAAGTGTGACTCAAATTCTTCTTTACGATTTAAAAATACTTCGATCGTTTGCTCTACGTCATGACGACAATATTGCAATACGTCTTTTAATTCTTGATCTGTTAGCTTACGATCAATATTGAATGAAACGGACGTTTCTTTGATGTTGTTACCCATGAACCCCTCTAATTGCTTTAAGGAGTGCATAGAAGTCATTATATCGAAATTGATAACTGGGTATTTATTTAATAAGCTCGAGAACTCCCAACCACCTTTGCCTTCAACTATCATAAAATCATTTATCGCTTTTGGATTAAAGCCGCAAAGAATCGCTTTTAAAATGTACTGATCATATCGCCTTGAATTGTACCCGATCCAAATATTATTTTTGTTGGCTTGATATACCTTGTCAAGTGCTACTCTATCATTTATTATTTCGTGTATTTCTTCTCTGTTAGTATCTACAATAACAACTAACCAATCTTCCTTAAAGACCTCAAAGTCATAAAAAAGCATAGCTCCCACCTCTCAAAATTTCAAAAAAATTACACAAGGGGCAAGGCCCCTCATGCTTAACCTTCGTACACTTCCGTTATTTTAAATTGATCATAACCTTTTTCTGTTTTACTGTACTCTAACTCATATTCTAACTCTGATTTTTGTATCACAACGTCTATTACTTTAACTAAATCACAGTATTGATCATAGTCTTTAAACTCTATTGTTTCTCCTGTATCTAATGATCTAAGGAATTGATTGGCCATATGTATTTGAAACCCTGTCATTATTACTTGATTGAAGAATATTAATCGTCCTTTATATTGTCCGTCTAACACTTTGAATGTACAAGATAACATGACTTTGTCCCCGTTTTTAGTTGGTTTAACTTCGATCTTAGTAACTGCAACTTCATACTCTCCATGCGGAACGTCCTCAAAAGTATTTTTTTGTATCTCGTTTATTTCACTTTGTATTAACTCTTTATCCATTTCTTGATTGAATTTATCAAATATTCCCATTATCTTCTTTTTCTCCTTCTGCTTGTTTGTTCTTCTTCTGCTGCATTAAACGCAGTAAATTGACCTGTTGGAGTCGTTTCATCTTCTCCACCTTCAAATGGTATATCTATATGTTGGTTAGTAGCATCACTATCTTTAGTGTCGTCGATACATAATAAACCATTTAGTGCGTACTTTCTTGCGTATGAACTTGCCGCACCTGTGACTTGACTCGAGTCCATACCCTTTTTATGTAATTCTTCCCTTGCATAACCTGTTGCAGATACAGTCGAATTAAGTATGTGATCGTTTCGTAACTCTGCGTCACTCTCAATATCGTATAACGTCGCAGTCGCTTTTATATAAAATCTATCTCCTAGATTAACCATTTCGTCACTTATTAATAAAGTAGCTTTGTATTTATCTAGCAGCGGTTTAACCGCCTCGACTATATCCTCGCAAGATCTATATTTATATCTACCGAAAGAGTTATAATTGCTTTTGTGTACTTTAAGTTCCTGTTGAATCTTCTGTAATTTCTCGTATATATTCATATTTTCATAAACTCCTTTTTAAAATCCTCAAACTGACTAGGTTTTAATATGTAACCCTTACCACCCGCTCGATTGATCTTATCTATATTATATATTTGTAACGGTGATGCTTTCCCGTTCTCTGCTTTAAGTTCTAAAGCGAAAAATTTACCCCTATAAACTCCTACAATATCGGGAATACCACTCCTTTGGAAATATCCCCCTCCGTACACCTTGTAGTGCCAACAAGCACCACCCAGCGAATTTAAGAAATTTATCACCTGTTCGGTGAATTTACCCTCGGGTGTTTTAGCCATTGGTTTTAAACCTTATACTCGCCTTTGTGTGCGTTTCTGTAAGATATTGTTTATATAGTTCGGGGTGATCTTTTTTAAATCGAGTCGTATCGAATTTTGTTCCTGTTCTTTCTTTGACATATGCGATTGATATATTATCATTATCAAATTTAGTAATTCCATACTGTTCCATTAATCCAAGCAAGGTTGTTTTTAATTCGTCCCTACTCGTTGCAAGTTCCTTGTATCTCTTTTCTTGAATTGCTAGATCTGCCAAAACAGTAAGAGCATTACTTTCGAATAATGCCAATGGTGTGACATTAGTCATTGATCCTATTGCAGCTTTCCAACAACGATTACATTCTTCGGAATCTTCACCTTCCTTACAAACTGGAAGTACTGGGAGTTCCCAGTCAAACGGGCAGATTGCTTTAGAATCCGCAAATTCAATTATCTCATCTGTGGTATACTCTGAATAATTAGCTTTATTTATTCCCATAACTTAAATCTCACTTTCAATAAATAATCTGTCGGTATAATCTTTTCTTTCCAATAATGTGTTATAAATTTCCTCGTCAACTGATCCCTCTGTAAGCAAATAGTAATAAAAGCACGTTTGCTGCTGTCCGATCCTGTGAGTTCTTTTTTTCGATTGCTCGAATAACTCGCTAGACATAGTCAAACTAAAATATACTATTACATTTGCTTTTTGAAGGTTCAACCCCATTGATCCAGCTTGATATTGGATCAATGTGATTGAATTATTAAATTTTTCATAGTTTGATAGATCTCTACATTTACCATTTACAATGGATATTGGTTTATTTAACTTTTTACAAACTGATTTAATCAACTCTAGCTCTTTATCAAAATTATAAAAAATTATTACTCTGTTCTCTGTTCCTTCTAGTAAAGATTTTAATTTATCAAGTTTGTTTTGATTATATTGACTTGCAAGTTGGCGGCAATATAATAACCTGTTTAATGTAGTATCTCCCACCAACTCCAACTCGTTAGTGATCAATAACCTATCCTTTTTAAATTTCTTATAATATGTCGTATTTGCAACCTTTTCGATAGTATGTACTTGGGCTGGAAGTTTAAAAACGTCCTCTGTCTTCATGAATACCGCCCCGAGTTCTCGCAGCTTTCGTTTAAGTCGGTCGACGCATTTATAGCCAACTACCTTCTGTATTGGCACACCGCCGATCTTAAATTTTGTCGTCACTATATATGTGGAAAAGTAAACTGATTTATTTTTTTTATATCCTAGCAATTTTAATTGTGAGTAAAGTTCCTCGTATTTTCCAGCTACGGGAGTTCCACTTAGTAAGATCACGTTTTTAAACTTTAACTTTCGTATAAATTTCGTTCTTGTTGCTTGATCATTTTTGATGTAGGAACTTTCATCTAGTATAAGTGTAAAATCTGTTATCTTCGTAAACTGTGGACGTCGCCAAATTAAGTCGTAGTTTATCACAAGAACGGTTTTAGTAGAGATATTACTTAAATCTTGGTTGTTATATTTCAGTACCTCATACTCACCATAATATATTTTTACATGCTCGATCCAGTCGTCAACTTTGGACTTTTGACATACAATTATATTTAATTTCTCGTCTAATTCTTTCATTTTCTCGGTTGCAACAAACGTTTTGCCCAGTCCCATATCTAAATAATATGCAACTCTATTTCGACCTTTTGTCAACTCGAGAACTTGTTTTTGATGTTCGTAAAGTTCCACTTTCAAAAATGTTACTCCTTTCTAAAAGAGGGGTCATTTTCTCCGTCAAGGATTAAATTATCTATGATCCCTTTGAATTCATTAAATTCGTCATTTGTCAATTTATCGTTTAGTTCGATTAATTGTAACATTGTCTGCCTTATAATTTCGTCATAGCTCATGTGATGCAGTACCTCCTCCGAAAAAAATACGACATTTTGTCGCATCTGAGGTATATTTTAGATTAAATATCTTAATTCGTCAAGTTTTTTTCTACATTATGTCGCATTTTGTCGGGCAAAATCACTATAAATTTACATCAAAAAGTACTATAATTATATTGTGAGTATGTCGACAAATGTTGCAACTTTAACAGTTTTGTAACTTTTAATGTGTTTATGTGACACACTCAAATGGGGTATAATTGGAGTTATAAGGAGGGATTTAACCAATGAATGAAATCAAATTTGAAACACAGGGTGAACGCTTAAAATATATTCGTAAACAACATAAAAAAACACAACAACAGATGGGTGAGGCGTTGCATTTATCTAGGGATCATATTTCAAGGTTAGAACGAAATCAATGTAATCCTACCACATCAACGATAGATCTTTTTTGTAGATTGTTTGGGGTTAATAAAGAATGGATACTTACTGGAAATGGAAGAATGGATAGTGATCTAAGCACACTAGAAAACCATTACGAATTTAAAGAACTGGCGGATAAAATCATTAATTTACCGCAAGATAAATACGATAAGGTTATGACGCTTTTAAAAATATATTTAGAAGATGAATAAAAATAGTGATTGGGGTAATCTCCAATCACTATTTTGTTATAGTAACTTTGTTAGAAATATCAACAAATAAATTCCACCTCTCCCCCCGCAGCAATTCCCCCTATTTTTCGCACCCGTCAAAAACCTATACTGTTGTCAGACCTCTACACTCTCGACCACTCTCATTATTGGAAAATCAAAAATGCAACCCCTCTCGAGGTTGCATTTTATACCTATACCCTCTCGATAGTGGATCACTTATCGAAAGAGGGGTTTATTGTCTTTTTATACTTATTAAGATATAGTTTAATCCGTCTAATTTAACCGTGGTGATATTGTTTTTTTCATCAATATCAGATGTAAAGCGAACAGATCCACGGTTTAAAACTAACTGCGAGTTGCAATTCTCAAATATTAAAAAATCCCTATCGAATCTCAACGTACACTCACTCATAATCGTACTCCCATGATCATGGTGAAATGTAACATTGAATATTGTATCAGTTAACAAGTGATTTAATTTTCTAACATGGACATTCATGATTACCCCTCCTTAATTTATAATCTAAATTATCAATATTATTATCAAGTTTGTTATGGTTCTTATGGATAACCTTATAATATCTTTTATCCGCCACCCCTTTAAAACATTGGATAACTAAATCGTGTACGTAAAGATCTGCACGTTGTTTTCCTCTATATAAAGATACTCGTTTATATCCTTTAACTTCGTATTGAGATAATTCTCTAAATTTCGTAATCGTTGTTTTAGATCCGTCATATGTAGTATAAGTATATTTTCTTTTAGCACTTATAACTCGTCCAAATGTAGTAATAAAATAACCTTCCCAGTATGGAATCGGTGTCACTTGCTCTCCTGTTTGTAACATTCTAGTAATCATCTATCGTAAATCCTTTCTCATTGTCATTTTCCGCTTTTCTTTGATTGTAAAGATATTCTTGCATTAATCCGTCAGCGTCACCGCTTAAAATCTTTTCTCGAACGTAATTATCATATATATTATTATCTAGTATAAACTTAGTTCGTTTTGCAAATTGATGTCCTTCTTTTAGTGCTACTTTTTCACTTTCAACGATTAATATACCTATTCTATATAAAATATCTTTATAGATCATGTCGTCGATTGGAGCTTGTTCATCTTTACATATCTTTAATATTTCCTGTATGTTTTTATATTGCGTTTGAAACATTTCAGAACGTGGAAAGTTATATTGATGCCTTGCCATGTTGTCTGTGGCAACCTGTATTGCTTTTAAATTAAGATCTTCTTTAACTCTATGTCCCAGTACCTCATATTTGTAATCAGTTACGAATTTAAAGGGTTCGTAATCTGTTAGGTTTAATAAGGCTTTAGATACTTTTATAAATAACTCTAGCAAAGTAATTGCTAGATAGGAGCTAAATTTCAAAACCTTTAATATTAATCGTAAGATCTCCCAATATGTGTTTTGTGCATTATCCATAATTTAGCCCCCTAATCTTAATATAATCTAAATCTGAAAAATTCAATACAGATTGCATTTATTAAACTGATGCTGAATTTAACAATTGTTGTAATTCCGAATATTGCAATTCCGATTACTAAAGTGATTAAGATCAAACCAATTACAGTTCCAACCATACCTCTTTTTTTCTCCAATTCCTCTAAGTTATTCATTACTGTCACTATTATATTTTCCATTTTCTAATATACCTCACTTGATTTATTTGTTTGTTTAGTGTATATTAGATGTTACCAAGCAATCTAATATACAACTATATTAGTAAAGGGCGATTTGACCACCAATCAAGTCGCCCTTTTTCTTTTACCTTAATTTAATATATCGTCATCTAAATCTATGTCGTCATCATCTTCTGACGTATGAATTATACTTTTATCATCATCTTCTGATTGTGATGCTGCTGGGACTACTGTTTGTACTGCTTGTTGTGCAGTTAATGTCGATGCTAACATTCCAGCTAGTGTATTTGCCTTTTCAGTTAATATTGACTCTGCAAATATTCTATTTAGTTGCGTTGGGGGAATAACCCCCTCAACTTCCAACATTATTTCGAAAGCCTTCTTTGCATTTTTAGACTTTCCATACTTACCGTCTTTAGTAAGATATTCCCATATTAGCCTTTCAGTTTCATTTTCTGTATTAAAATATAAACTTAATCTTTCGTTTGCCATATTATAACCAACCTTTCGCCTTTGCTATTCTTCTTTTACCTTTATTATTTGAATGTATCGGATTTTCTAAGAACATATAATTTTTATTATATCCTTCAATTGCCCTTCTAAAGTCAATTGATCCTCCCCCTGTAAACACTATTAATTTACCTAGTCCTAAATTAAATGAATTTTTCATCTTATTCATTAACTCTTTTATGAACTCGTCCTCAAGGTCTTCATAAACTGGAATAACTCCCGTTTGTATATAATGTCTCACTTCATGTGTTTCTACATTTTGACCATGCTCATTATTGAATTTTGCTTTAACCCTATTGTAAAAATCTATCGTTCCCGCTGGGAAGGTATCTTTATTTACAATTCTTTTGTTTTTATACTCTACAACGTTTGTTGTACGTCCTCCAATATCTATTAGTATTACATCTTTTGATCTTTCTTCTTTAGGCAGCATATAATAACTCGATATACCTTCTCCTACGATTACCACATCTTCAATGTGAATTGTTTTTTCTTCCGTAGTTTTGAAGGTGAATGATTTTCCGATAAGATCTCCTTTGATCTTGTCGCTTTGTCCTAGTGAATTTATAGGTAAACCTAATATTAACCTAACGTGTTCTCCGTCTTTCACTCCCGACTTATCTAGTCCCCAAAGTAAGTTTGGCATATAGTCTTTTTGAGCTTTATTATATTCACCGTCAAAATCTTTTTCGTATTCCATACGAAAAGCCTTATCTTTATATTCTAGTACTGTTTTCTCGCTTGTGTCTGCTGCGTCGTATTCTTCGAACGTCGATATAAACTTGAAGTCCTCTCCGTCAACTTGTCCTTTTGTGTTGTAGTTTCCTAAATCTATTATTCTTGTTACTATATTGTTTAATTCTTGTATTAAATTTTTTGTCATTGCATTAATCCTCTTTTCTTTAATTTTACCTGTTTTAAATTTTTATTATCTTTCGTGTTGGCGTTCTTCTTCGTCACAAAGTGCTTTAGTCATTTCTTTACGTTCTTTCCAACTTGCATATTTGAATTTAGTAGAGTTTTCTAATTCCTTTTTTTGTCTTGCAAACTCTTTAAGGTGATTTTCTCTAGCGTTTAAATCATATATGAACTCGTCGCAGTTCGTACATTTTTTCCAAAGTCCAATTTCGTGGTCGTGTTCTAAATCTCCTTCACATCTTTTACAATCGCTTAAACAAACTTTTGTATATTCTCCACAGTTTGAACATTTAGCAAATACTGGTTCGACTTCTTCTGCGTCAACTTCATTTGCCCACTCTGTTAAAGTTCCACCAGTTATTGAATCGGTAATTCCGAATCCAATACTTAAAGTTAATGTTGCAGCCATGCAAACACCATATCCTATTGCTATTTTCTTTAGTATCTTTTTATTAATTTTCATTTTTGGTCAATCCTCTATTATATTTAGTAGTCGTCTGTCACCCGACTACTATTATATAATATCATATCTTAACGTTAGTGTCAACATTTTTTCATGTTATTTTTTGAGATTTTTTATTTTTCAGCGGGATAATATCGTATACCCATTGAATTTAGTTGATCTAGCAACAGATTAGCAGCAGCTATTTGTTCTTCTGCTAGTTCTGATTTACACATTTGAACCAATGACTCACTAGGTAATTGCTCACCCTTTAGGATCGAATATCTACCGTTGAATGTGATACTCCAATGTTTCGGAAGATTACGAACTGCTTGTGTTACGAACTCCATTAAATTTATCCTAAGAAGGTTTATAATTTCCGATTGGTAATAACTTTCGTCGTGTACCACTTTGAGTTCACCTTCTTCGAACTCTCCAAACGCATCTACATCTAAAACGCAATTCATAACATAACCTATTCGTTCCAACTCGTCTAGTACCTTATTAACCGATATAACTTTTATTTTAGCATCAATATATGCCAATATATTTTCGGTTGTATTTAACATATCACTATACTTTTCAATGTCATATCTTTTATTTTCGTATACCATTTCGCAACCTTCGGGCAATAGTAATACTACCTCGTCCAATACATCTTCCACAAATTGTTTTTTGCTTTCAATTTCTTCTGCTGCTATTGTCGCTATACTTCCGTTTAATATTATTTCTCCCGCATCAACTAATTCATTGATATATTGATCAATATGATCTTTGTAAGTATTGCAATCGTACTCGAATTGTTCAGTTGATATATCAACTCTTTTTTGATCTTTTATTACTGATAACATTCTTTTTGCTCTGTCTGATAATTCTTGTGTTTCTTCAACTCCAAAAGTAACTATTGAGCATCTTTTTAATAATGTACTTGGTTGCCAGTTTCTACCGTCAGCGAAAACGTAAGTTTGTTTCCCCCCTCTAGTTTCATTCCAACCAGTTACTAATATTTCTTCACCTGTTGAATTTATTCTTATTACTGTCTTTCCTAATTTTATTTGATTTAATTCTTCTCTTGTCATTGTTTAATCTCCTAATCTTGTATTTAGTAGTCGTCTGTCACCCGACTACTCTTATATAGTAACATATCCTGTTTTTTGCGTCAATACTTTTCAACGTTATTTTTATGTTTTTTTATGTATAACAACGTTGAAATATTGATATTACTATGTTTTAATTCAATTTTTCTAGGATTTTATTTATTATTTTAACGTTTATTTTATGTTTTTTAATGTCTTTTTATGTTTTATACCGTTAATCACTATTTTGGAATTTCTAAACCATGTGCTTTTGCATATTCTGTTATGGCATATCTTGTTACTTGCGATAGGATAACGTCCATACCCTGTTCTATAGCTAGTTTATACGCATCTTTATACGCATCATACATAGTGTTTACTTCATTAACACAAACGTCCACCACGTCCTCTGTGGCATCTTCTAATACTTCACTTGGTAAATCATAGTCTGATATATCCATTTGCCCCTCTACGTTGCCATTAGGAGTATAATAAATATCTTCTAAAGTAACATCATCATTTATCAGTGACTCGTCAAAAGCTCCAGCAGTAACTTCTACTGGATTTATTGAATGTCCGTTCTCGTCAAGTCCAGCAGCAGCATATTCTTCTTTTAACTTTTTAGTTAATACTTTAGTTTGAATCTTGTTTCTATATGTATCGGCATCTTTATTATATTGATCTAATGTTGTTATACCTTTTTCTTTAAGTGCTGCAAATGTAGCTTTTAAGTACGCATATTTCTTTTTAACGTCGTCAGATCCAGCAGCAGCGAACACTTCTCCAAATACTCCAAGATCAAAGTCGTTAACGTAAGATAATATTAGATCTTTTGTTTGGGGCATTACTCTTTTTTCTATGTGGCTATTTTTATAAAGATCAAGTAACGCAGTTTCCTTTTGATTATATGTATTTGATTTATGTTTTGGGGCAGCAGCACACGATTTAAGATCTTTCAGCGGTACTGGTAAAAAATTACCTTGTTCGTCTTGTATGAAGTCTTGTATTCCGTTTCTCTCGCTTACTGGTATTGGTTTCGCATATACGAAATATTTATACCCGCACATTCTCCCTTTAATATCTCTTAATCTTATTCTTGATATATAACCGAATTGTTCCAGCTCTTTAAGTCCCCTCGCTATTGAGTCCCTACCGTCTTTTAAAGATGATACTAAAGACTTAACATATATTTTATGTTTACTTGAATTTCTGTACTGTACGATCTTGCAATAGATCCCTATTGCCTTAGCTGATATATTTGTTTCATTCAAAATTGAATTATCTAATGTAGTATAATTACTTTCGTATGTCGAATATTCAAATGAAGTTTGGTTATAAAAATTATTATTCATAGTGCAATATCTCCTCTTTTATATTTCATATATTTTAAATTGTTTTAATCTCGAATCATTCTATGTACTTGCATTTATTTTTAAATGTGATATAATTAAAGTACATTGTTTAAAAACAATCTTGTATTAAAATGTAGTGACTCCTTCACTACATTCTAATGATAACACATATAACGTTGAATGTCAATATCTCTATCGTTATAAAAATTGTTTTAATCTTAAACCCGTTCTTAATTGAGCGGGTTTTTTGTTGCAATTACTCACTTTTTGAATAAAAAAGTCCCCCCACAAAATTATTCGTGGGGGGATAAATTTTAATGAGGTTACAAAATTATTTATCTATAGTTTCAAGTTCTTCAATGGCTTTTAACAGTACTTCAAATATAGAACTTGGATTGTTGACATTATCTTTATTATCTTTTTTTACATCTTGGATCTCATCATGTATGCGTTGTATTTTTATAGCTTTTCTAACATGGCTAAATACATTATCGAAATTATCCCCTGTTTCGTCGGCTACCGCTTGACATATCTTTGATGTTAGTATTGCTAATTCCTCTAATACATCACCGCACCCACCGTTTAATTGTATTTCGCATGAACCTTTTTTTTCGATATATGCTTTGATCATCTTTTCAATCTCCTTAATTAAAAAATATGTGGTTTGCCTTTCGACATTTAAGATAATATCATAGAGACAAATAAAGTGCAATACTTTTTTAGACATTTTATCTAATTTATTTAAGATTAAATATCTAGTATTAATTGAATCAATAACCTTTTCTAAATGTGAGTAAAAAAGATCTACTTTGTATCAAATAAAATAATATCCCTTTGATAATCTAGTTATATATCGTATCCCTAAAATCATAAAAAATAGAAAAAAAGAAATTTATTGTTTTCGAAAAAATGAAGTGTCGCTCGGTACGAGCTTACAACAACCGATATTTTAATTTTATAGTATTTTATTTTTATTATATTTTATTTTTATGTCGTGGATAAACCGATATAGACATATCGGTTATAGGTATATCCGACAACGGTCAGTTCGAGTAATTCCAACGTGTGTACCGAAACGGAAAGTTCTTCGAGAATCCTTGTTTTTCGAAAATAAAAAATAGGGAGATCCGAAAATCTCCCATGTGTTTTATCACTTATTTTTATTTAATTTTGTCGATATTGTTGCCGCATCACCTAAATTATTTGATTTTAAAGCAGACCATAATTCCTCACCATAAAAACCGACACCACTCGAAATTATGGCAGTAGTGAATCCCTCAACAGAGGGATCAATCAGTAAACCGATTATTGTCCCAACCAATATACATATTATAGCCTGTAAAGACTCTTGCAGCGGTGGTTGGTATTTAGATACTATCAATTTTACGATCATAACTATTACAACGACTTCAAATAAACTTTTAACTGATATATCCATTATTTAACCAACCTTTCTACATACTTAGATCCAAGACTTATCCAGCCTAAACCACTTTTTAATTTACCCCAGTTATTTTTGATCTCAACGATTGTATATGCGTCACCCTTCTTTAATTCGCCAACTTTATCATAAGAAGTTCCAGCACCTTTTCTCACGTTTAGACTATCACATATTATTTTAACAACGAAAGGTGTTAGATCTTCTGATTTAAATTTACTTATTCTATTTTTAAATTTAGTTAAATTACCGTCACGATCAATGATCACTTGCGGACAATATTTACCCGTATAATCTTTGTGCATTTTAACCTTGCTAATATCTTTTATATTTAATAAATTCATTAATTCAAGTACTAATGCGATTGCATTGTCCTCTGCTTGTTTTTGTTTAACCTCGTCTTTGAACATACATATTTCAATACCAACTGCTTTCGAATTGTAGTTTCCGATATGCCATGCTTTTTTATGAGTATCAACAAGTTGGTAGATTTCTTTATCATCAACTACGAAATGATAACTTGCTTGCCAACTTGGATTTTCTTTGTTAAATCTCTTTAATGCAGTCGCATAATTCGCAGCTGGGACGTTCCAATCTCCTGTATTATGAATTGCTATTTCTGTTGGTGTTATTGATTGATTTGGTATACAATAACCTTTTGGTAGTATGTCAACTATAACCTTTGCTTTGTGTAATGTTGTATTATTTTTTAATGTAGCCATATTAATATTTCCCTTCTAATTTTCCAATACACTTGGATATAATTCTGTTTTTGATGTTTCTTTCACTTTGTAGTATCTTGTTGCGATACCTTTATTCGTTGGAACATAATGCAATACAATATTAAATGCTTGTATATATACTGCATTAGTTGTCGTACAAAAAGCCCTAATTGAAAACGTAACATCTTCTGTTCTTGATGCCGAAGTTCCGTTATAACAAGTCGGGAACCCCATGATCGTCGCTGCAACTGGGATTATATAATCTTGCCCACCTTTCAGCGACATTACTATTTCACCTCTTGATTGATCTTGTACTGAACTTTGATTTTGTCCCGTTGAATACTGTTGGTATAGTGTCGGCTGTAAATGTAGTGTTGAATCTGCTTTACACTTAACTTTGATCCAGCCATTAGCAGTAACCGTATATTGAGAATCTAAACTTTGTGTGATCTTAGATGCAGCCATTGTCGAATATGTTTTATTCGTAGATGAATTTAATAATCTCCACCCGTCCGAACTATAACGATTACTATCTTCTGTTGACTTTGAACTGTCAGCATAGAAATAATGATGTGTTGTAAATGGTTCAACTAATTTAGTACGTTTATCTCTCGAATTTTTAACCATAACTAAAATTGTGTTAACGAAATATTCAACGTAACGAGTCATTAAGAAATTGTTACGTTTACCTCCATATGCCGAGTTATTCCATTCGGGATTTAGTGCTTGTGTACCTATTACATATGATGCCCAACACGACATACTCGGTAGATTACTAGATGCAAATATAACTCTTTCATCTTCTCCATTATCGGGATCTAATGTTGATAACATTTCGGATAGTTGAGTTATGCAGTTATCCCTAAATCTTGGATAATATACAACCTTTTCTGCTTGAATTGTAGTCAAAGTGTGCCAATCTATTGACCCACAAAAAGTTTTGACTTCGGAAAGATCTTGTATTAAATCACGCATGATTTGACTTTCTTTTTCAGAAAATGGTGCAGTACCTTTATAATTCGTCTGTCCTTCAGAGGCATTTGTTGAGTACTCATTCCATAAATACTCAAAGTTTCTATTAAGATCCACGCCCCTTGAATTTTGACGTTTTGAATTTACGAATCCCCAAGGGTTACATATTGGAACGATTACAAGTTTAACTTGTTGTTTTAAGTACAGCAAGTTTGGATCGCTCACATTGTCAGCACATAGCAACTCTAAAAACCTACATAGTCCATAGAATGATGTATACTCGTTCCCATGTAAGCAGCAAGTGATTAGTAATGTCTTATCATAACTATCGGGCGTAAGTTCATATTTGTAAATATCATATGTATTCGATTGATCTTTACCTAATGAAGTACGTTTTATGTACGTTGGATTAGCCGCTCTAATCGGTTCTAAGATCCAATTTAAACTGTCATTATAATTATGATCACTTGGCACACCGTTCGAATCTAACTCTGTCCCAAGAATTGTTGGTGGAGTGTACCAATCGGGTAATCGAGAAATTCCCCCCTTATTTATAATGGTAGTTCCTCCGCCGCTGCCTCCTGTTCCACTTTCTAAAGATGCGACTCTATTAGTTAAATCGCTGATCTTTTCAACTAGGACCGCATTTTCAGCATTTAAGTTATTAGTTACTTGTTTAATATTTGTGATTTCTGTTGTGACAGTTTGAATATCGCCTCGTAACTGTTCATTATCAATCTTTAATTGTCCCGTAGAGCTTTCTAAATCAGTTAGTCGTTTTTGTGCATCTGCTAATCCTCCGACTGTGTTTATAATATCCTGTAATGCTCCAAACTCATTACTTGATTGGATTGCGTCGTCGTCCCTAAGAGATTTGACGACCTCAAAATCTAAAATAAACGTAGATATTTCTTGATCATCTAGTGAAATTCCTAATTCAACTTTTATTATCCCTTCAATTGCTCTACTGTTAGTCGTAAAGTCCAACAAGGCATACTCATTATCTATGATCGGACACGTTATATATGATACTGTGTCGTCGGGTTTCTTAATAAAAGCCCTACATGAAATACCCGTCAGATCTAATAGTTGCCCGTTATATGAAAATTTAATTTTTCTTCGTCTTGTATTTATATCTTTTTCTTTTAATTTCCCACCGAATATATGCTGATCATTTGAAAGATCTAACACTATTACCTCGGGTTCGAATTTATCTACTAACTTCATTGTCTTCCTCCATTTTTCTAAGTCGCTCTTGCTCGAAACCTCTACGTTTAGCAGTAACGACATATTTAAAAGTAAAGTCGCAGCAATCAGACTCGACTATAAAATGATCTCTAGTTTGTTCTAATACCCTAAAGTCACCCCAACCTTGCTTTATAATTTCAACAGTATAATCAATATCAGTATTAACGCACTCCATGAAAACTGGATCTAAGTCTATACGACGTATAAATCTACCTTTCGAATCTATTTCCACATCAAATATTTGTGACGATCTATCAGTCAAATAGTTTTCTGCATCTTCGACTGCGTAGAAGGATCTCACTCCGTAGTTATCGGTTTGTTGTACACAATTCTTAGTGCCACTAACTGATAACGAACCATTAACTCTCACGTCACCACTAAACCCAGCATAATCCTTAGATTTATTGAAATACATTAAGTAATTACCGTCTGAATCCCAAATACCTAATTCTCCATTAATTGTTCGTTGTATACAATGCTCCCCAAAATATGCTCTCGCACCGTAAAAGTCGACGTGTTCATAAATAGTAATTGGGTGCGGTGAATCCTCGGTGGCTCTTACATTATACTTATCAAACGTAATGTAAGAGTGTGCATTACTACTGTTGGTCGCTGACTCGTATGAAATAGCATTGTAACCGTGTGGTTTGTGCGTAAATGCCACCCCAGCCACTATTTTATTGTTACTTTCAACAACTGACTGTATTGCACCAACAATTCCGTTATTCCCTTTCCAATCGTACATATAAATATTATTACCTTTGATTTTTATAGCATCTTGATTGTTATTTCGGAAGATCATTCCGTTGTCACGACTTAAATCCATTTGAAACGTTCCCGACGTGTTTTGGATCATAACCGCACTAAGTACACCCGCAACGATTTGATCGGCAACGAATCCTTGACCTGTACCGAATGTTGACCACTTCCAACCTCGACCGTCCTCGGTCCTTTCCGATGCAATCTCAAATCCCATAGTTCCAAGCGACATAGCCCCAAACGTTGGCGACTCGGGGTCTAAATCCTCAAATAAAATAGCTCTAACGTGCTGCTTTTCGGCCACGTCCCTTTGAGCCTTGAATTGAGTATTTAATGCGTTGATCGTACCGTTGATACTTGATCCCGCAACTGTTCCATTTTTATTCAAAATATTATTTAGTTTCTCATTCGTTGATGTTGCAATCTCAACAAAACCGCCCACTATATCCCCGACCGTTAAACTAGAATATTCCTCTTTTAAGCAGTCGTAAGTATACGCAGTTATTCGTGATGTAACATCAATGTTCAATGGATCATAGTGTAATTGAACTCGATCTCCTAAACCAACATTTAAAAGATTTTCGAACCCTTTAAATTCCTCCATATGCTCCAAAGTTGTGATATTGAATGTAATCGACATGGTCGGTTTATCTAAACCGTCATCATATAATTGTTTAACTGCTTTTCTTAAAGCAGCATATAATTGATCTTCTGTGTTAAAAACTAGGTCGTTCTCCCCATATTCTTCGTCCTCTCCAAAGTCACTAACCAACTTGTAGTTATCAAAAGCTACTACGTCCTCGTAGATCTCTTTGTAAGCTCCGATTAATGGACTATCGACGAATCCCTCGGGAATAGTTCTACCTCCATATGCCAATGGCATAACTCTAGTTAGTACCTTAGATGTATTGCTGTTATCTTCAATTGATGTAATATCTTTGTTGTATTCAAATCTATATCCAGTATCAATTCCGATCCTATCATTAACATAAATGTCAAAGTTATCAATGAATAACTCCCCGCCGATCCTACTCATAAACGAGTTGTCGTCATCACTCATGATTGCATCTAATAATTGTCTTCTTATTAAGTGACTCGTATATCTTGCGGTAATATCAGAATGACCTTTGAATTGTGTCCCTTCAAGGATCTTATCAAGTGCTTGTTGACCGTTCGCATCAGTTGGACGCACATCAACAAGTACTCTCTTAGTTCCTAAGAAAAGTGGAACACCTGTAACGGTGATCTCGTCCTCTGTCTGCATCACGTCTTTAACTATGTAAAGCTGATCTTGTATGTTTGGAGCTGGAACTTTGAGAACACATTCCTTTTCAAGATACTTCCACCTACCCTCCTTGTCGATTGGGTGAACTAATGTAATTGCGTTGGTACTATTTAAAGTGACGTCAAGTTCACATGACGTACAATTTATAAGAGTCATATCTCCATTTTGAGTAAAATCTCTATTTGTAGCAGCATAAACCTGTATCATATTTAGAAATATCTCCTATTCGTCATTATTGTAATTTTTTTAACTGTCCCACCTGTCCCCCAAGTGATCTTGTTCTCTCCCTTCTCGAGAGTTGGATATTCACCGCTTAAACTTGTATTTTGATACGTTCCGTCGTCACGATAACATAATTTCTTTTCGCTATCTATTGTAATATGTTTACTAACATTCACTTTGATCGTTTCATTATTAACATTTAGTGTAATCGCACCCTCACCTTCAATTCGTATAATAGGTTTAGCAGCAATCGCCCCGTCATTATGAATGATCATACCGTTAGATATAGGAATCGGATTTAGTTCACTTAATTTACGTCTAAAAGGTTCAACTATAAAGTTGACTTGACATTCTCCAAGATCTTGAAGGGTGCGACTAAATTCCGAATCTAACTCAATCGACTTAACAATGTAATAAAATTCTTTATCGTCTGCGAATATTAATTTATTATCTTTAATATCAATAATCCATTCGTTCATTGATGATACTATCTTTCTAATGTGTTTATGGTCCATGATATTAAATGTGACAGGAATCGAACCTTCATTATAACCTATGATCTTGCGATAAGTTGTACCGTCTGCAACCTCATAAGTTTCATAAATAGGAGTCACCAAGGGATAATTGATTATACCCTTGACTTTAACCCCTATGTCCCTATTTGATTTATTATTAAACCATAAAGTCCCGTATTTCATATTTAAAATCCTTTCGCCAATTTACTTTGCATATTTAACTTTTTAACTGTGTAGTTGTAAAAATCTTTTTTTAATTCAGTACCTCCAACGTTTACAATGACTTCTTGATTGTTTTCTAATAATTGAGTTTGTAATGTCATAAGATCCAACATCTTTTTAAACATACCCTCAATATTAGAACTTGATCCCGACGTCATATATCCGTTTACAGATTGTAAGGTATTACTCAATTCACCATACGTCGTAGCAAGTGGTGTCGATCTCGTATAATAGGATCCACTCATAGCGACCGTCGAAAGGGGTTCAACTGCTGCAACTTCAACTCCAGCATTAATGTCAAAGTCACGACTTCGACCAAACATAGCTTGAACTTTACCAACCACAGTTTTTGAAATCTTTCCAACTGTATTTGCTAATTTATCAAACCACTTGATAACCTCTTTCACGGGTGATAGAACGGTTTTCATAACATTCGACACGCCATTTTTGAATGAATTTAATTTACTTTTAACACTCGACCACATAGAACCAACCGCCTTACTCAACCCCTCCATAGCTGGTTTAACTGCCGCCCACATTGTTTGAACGACAGATACTATGAACCCAAATACAGGTTTTCCGACTGTATTCCAAACTAATGAAATTGCATCAATAGCTGACGTAAATGTAGATAACAATAATTTAATAAAAGGTATTGCATTTAAAATCGCAACCTCGATCACTTCTCCAAGTATTCTAAATAACGGTTGTCCCACCGTTTCCCAAATACTTTTTGCAGTTTCCCACAATCTCGAAAAAGCACCTTTAAGATCATCAAAGTACGGACTACATTCTTCAACGAGCTGACTTGTCGCATCTCTTATTCCGTCCCAATTCTCCTTTATTGCAAGTCCAAGTGCAATTGCGGCACCCGAAACAACTCCTAATACCGTTGCAACTGATCCGATTAAAGGGAGTAACGGAACTATTAAAGCGTTAAATCCAGCGACTAAAGCCGCAATCGTACCAACTGTTGTGGCTAACGCACCCAATACGACTAATACTCCGCCGACTGCACCACCAACTAGACCAATCGCAGTCAATAATCCTTCGTTAGCTTGTCCCCATTCTGACATTGATGCCACTATTTCGGGAATAATATCAAGTAATGGATCAAAGAAGTTTGTTATTGACTCACCTATTTTTTGAAATATATTGACGTCGATTGCTCTTTTTAGTCCCTCAAAAGCATCTGATAAACTATCATATCTAACACGTGTTAATTGTTCAGCACTTTCATATGTTTGGTCGAAAGCACCTTCAATTCCACCCAATGCCTCTACTGCGTCAATCCCTAGATCTTCCGCCATAGTTCCGAATAATGTAACTGCTGCTTGATTTCGTTTGATAGGATCTTCAATATTTGACAATCCTTCTGTCATTTTCAGAAAGACTTCTTTCGCACTATCGCCACCCTCTCCGAACTTCTTGAACATTTCGTCACTATTGTAACCCATGCTTTTAAAGACGTCGGCAACATCT
>OKVF01000615.1_pt1 | contig 36983 bp, 21 predicted proteins | sample 1604831 | NCBI WGS metagenome assembly OKVF01 (sample SAMN01760980, study PRJEB22395) | human gut metagenome
GCGCAAAGGTAGGTTTGGGGAACATGCGTGTCAAGGCGGAAAATAGAATGGTTACCTATTTTAGTTAAATATTGTTTTAACGTATATAAGATGCTGACAATTAAACCAATATCATAATAACAAAATCTTTATCCTTTTATATAATCCTTTATTATGTGAAGTATATTAATGTTTAATGCTTGCTGTGTAAGGAATACTTATATATAAAGAGAAGGGTACATCTTTTGATGCACCCTTCTGCGTATAATCCTTTTATATTGGTAACACTCGTTTAAAGTAGCATTCCCCCCCATAAACTATAAACTAAGTCATATAACCAATATTAAGGATCAATTATTCACTAATCTGTATTTTTTCAACTATACTGCCATTTGTTGTTTTCATTCTTATCATATATGTACCTGTCCCTAGTCCTTGTTTCTTGATTTCATTTACAAGTTCTCCACGATGACATGTAACTACGCCTAATTTGACTCCACTTACAGTAAACAGTTCGAAATTGCTTACCACATCATTTTCCAGCATGCCAATTCCCGTACCTGCCTGTACTCGAAGAATACCATCTTCTATGGAACTGGTATCCCACTCCAGTCCATTACCCGGACTTGCCAAATCATACTCGACAGTTCCACCTATCGTTGTTGAGTTAGCATCCCATAGTTTGATTTCATCACCTGCAGATAAACTGATATTTTCATTAACCAGAACTTTAAGTGTGCCACGTAATGTCAGATTACTGATACCTGTCAGTTTAGTATACATGGTTTTACTGTTAATATAAAATTGAAGAGTTGAACCAGCACTTAAAGAAACACGCTTGGATGAAAAATCTATTTCTCCTGTAATAGAGTTTTCTGAAACTCCTGGTCTCAGAACTGCACCTCGAGACACATTTACAGTTGAGTTTGACAATTTACCCTGCCCTGAAAGGGTTGCTCCTGAAGAAACGGTCAAAACTCCTGTTCCCAACATTGATGACGTCGCATTAAGCTTATTCAAACAAAGCGTACCTTCTAATACATTACAGTTACCTGTAAAATTACTATAGCTGTTTACACGCATTAAACCTGTGCCGACTTTTTCAAAACATGTACCATTTCCTGTGACTGTAGCCGTGAAGGTAAAATCCTCATTCAAGGAACCTACTTTCCATGTATTCGCACCGGAACCACCAAACGGAGGCAATTCTCCAAGTGTACCGCTTCCGGTAACCTTTCCTATAGTAAACTCCTTACCTGTATTTGTCACAGTTGCTCCTGCAGGCAAATTAAGTGTAGCTTTCGGCAAACCATACGAATTGTTAAATGTCAATCCATAATTAGTATTAACCGGTTCTAACGTTCCTTCGAACGCAGACCAGTTACCTTGTAATTCTGTTCGTACATAATGAATATCTACCTTAAATGTTCCTTTTCCATACAAACGTCCTGTATAGGCACAACGAGAGTCTGTATAGAAAGTCGCTGTTTTACGTTCCCTTACACAGAAATTATTGGCATTGGAACTATATGAGTACATATTGTCACAATCGCGGTAAGTTCCTCCCTCAAAAATCAAAGTATCACCAAAACTTACTCCATCTACACCAGCTGATAATGTTCCAGATTTCAGAACAGTATACTTCAATTGATTATTACCCAGCATGGTTAATGTCCCATTACCTGATTTTACCAAGCTTTCCCCTATGAAACCGCCTTTCATTTCAAAATCAGCTCCACAATTCAATTCACCACCTCCTTCACCTAACATTATCGGAGTAGAATTAGATACGGATGAAGTGTTTTTAAGTATTGCACCATTCCTTAATTCCAATTTATCCTTTTCGGTTGTATAAGCGCCAAATGCTCCATAGGGATTGATGTCATTAGCCAAAGTAGTCACGACTGTCGTTCCCGACTCCAACAGTGTTTTTCCTGTATATTTATTTTGATTTTCAATAGTAAGTACTCCTTTTCCCTGCTTGTTTAATGTCATTTCACCAGACATGGATCCACTGCCCGTCAACGTATAGTCCTTATCTGCCTTAAACACTACTTCAGAAGGCATGACGTCTTCTTTTATATTGACCGTCTGATTCTGAGCAGCATCATCAAAAATCACTTTATCACCAGTTACGAACATCTCTGCTTCACCATCCATATTAAAGTTTTCCGTTGAGGCTAGATCCCATACATTACTATCTGAACTTCCATTCCAATATATAGTAGAAGCTACACGCAAATCTTCAATAACCAAATAAACATGTTGTCCATCAGACTCCAAATGACATCTCAACCCCTCTAGTCCTTCAATATCGACCTTCTCAAGATCACCGTCAATCTCGGTTACATCCATAAGAAGATATTTTCCTGCAGGCATAAGATCTTTGCCATCAGAAGTATGAGAAACAAAACGGAACACCGGATTTTTATATTGGGGTGCATCTGATTTATTTGTTGAATTCAATACTAGCGAATGTGACAATACAATACGATCTGCGGCAAACTCATCGGCATAAATGTCAAATTCTACAATAGCACCAAAATTCATTATCAGACTGTCTGCCTTAATTTGTCCTTTTGTATTATTACCACCAGCACGTAATACAGCTCCGTATTCCATTTCTATCGCCTTTCCGAAATCTGCAGAGGCATTAAGTTCCGCAAAACGATTCATCCAAACACGACTCTCAGGAAGTTTCCCATCGAAATTAGTTGTTCCTCCCCAAAGCATAGTCTCACCCTTGTAATTCTGTGTACCACCAAAAGTCAAGATACCTTCGCCTTGTTTTACCAATCTCATATCTCCGGAAAAGCTACCACCAGTCAACGTATAAGTAGCATAACTGGTTGTAATCTGGTCGTTATTGTCATGACCCTCCGTATGAGAAAAAGCATTAACCGTCAATATATATGGAGACACCCCATCAGTTACATTCACTGTACCTCCATCTGTATTAGCCAAAAGAACATGCTGACCATTATGCGCTGCTGTAATGGCATCAGTCACTTCTACACGTCCGTTCGTCATCAAAGGAGGAGGAGCAACAGTTATCCCTTCTGCTTTTCCCAGAAAATAACTGGTATGAGGCGGCTGATTATATCCACACATCTGCCATACTACTGCCTGCCTATACTGCATATCATGCAATAAAGTATAATTCCACCACGGAGTGACATCCGTTGTTGTATAAATTCTCAAAGACTGATTGTCTTCTGCTCTTACTACGATTTCCTCTCGCCAGTCCCCTAAAATATCAGTCTGCAAGGCTGGAGTATTTTTGGTCCAGTTATTCATTTTTGTTCCTGTTGCAGTAAAGATAGCCTCTGATTTTCCATATTTGTATATGGCTGCCGGTCCTTCTGTTCCTGCTCCATCGACACTTTCCTCACAGAGATCACCATCCCAATATATACGATAATTCTGAGTTATACCAGACCAGCCTGTGGATACAATATCAGAAGTAACAGAGCTAAGCAATCCCATTCCGACAGCAACCATCTGGCTCCCCATATACTGATCGGTAAAATTACCGGCCATAGCCCGGCCGCAATCACGTCCCAGATGGTGCATATAATAGATCTGGCTGGTTGTAGCATCTCTGTAATTGGCACCCTGCGCGTTTTCGTTACATGCAAATATTTCCTGCCCTTTACGATAGGGATCAAAATCACTGCAATGCTGTGCATCACCATGTCCAAGCCCTGTAGTGGAAAGTCCCTTACCGTTGTCATCTATAACCATTGAACCATAGACTATTTCATCGCGTCCATCCCAATCAACATCAGCTATACCAAAGTTATGATATCCTTGTCCATACCAGGCTCCGCCGGTATTGCAATCCCATCTCCAACGTTCTGTCAATTCATGAGTCTGAGGATTAACATCATAAGCTATCATTTTATGACGAGTGTAAATACCACGTCCTAAATAGATACTCGGTTTGCGACCATCCAAATAAGGTGCACCAAAAAAGAATTTGTTTGCTCTATGTCCATAGCCATCACCCCATGCTTTGTTCAGATCTGTTTCTCCTGCTTCAAGACGTTTAAGCGGAAATTCACGCTGATTATAAAGTTTTGCAGTTGCACCCTCCATGTAAAGAAGGAATTCATCACCAGCTGTGGCGTAAGTCATATTTGCTGAATGAGAAATCTGATTACGATAATTCTTATTCAAATCACCTATGACCTGATCACCATTGGCACCATGAATAATCGTACCATCTGCTGCTCTCATCAAAAGTTCAGCCTTTCCATCACCATCCCAGTCATAAGCAACTATGTTGGTTTCAACATGTCCAGAACTAATTATATTCGGACCGCAATCGATGGTCCATAATTTTGTTCCATCCAGTTTATAAGCTTCAAACAAACAGAATGCACTATCATTAGCCACATCGAACAGACCGTCTGGTCCATAAATACGCTTAACAATAATTTCAAATTGACCATCACCATCCAAATCCGCGGCAGAAGCATCATTTAATTGATAATCGGATGTAATATCTGTCCCTTTACGTGAAAGAACCTTATCCATCGGAATCGACAAATATTGCTGATTCCATACGCTGACAGGCTCACAAGCCTCCTGCTCGACACCACGAACTATCGCTTTAACTGTATATTTGGAATTGACATCTCCTTCCTTGTCCAGAAAATTAGATACAGTTAAGGGTAATTCATTTACCTTTACTCCATCTCTGTAAAGATTATATTGAGTATCATAATACTCAGATCCATCAATTCGCCATCCTGTATAGATTCCTGAATTAGTCTTCACGGCCACCAAACCACGTCCTAAAGCATCCATCTGACGCTGTGCATGTGCAGCTGTCATTCCACACAGCAACAATGCTGAGAAAAGTAGATTTCTTTTCATAGATTAGATTTTCTTGTTAATAAAATCGGTATTTCAAACAAAGTTAAGAAACCACCATTAAAATACACCTATGTTTTTTGTCTTTTATCCTATAATAAATGACATATATTTCTTTTTTAACCATTCATAGCGATAAAACATTATCAAAGAACAAGTAAGCTACCAGTCATCCAATATTTTTTTTAAGCTACTTTTTATAAACGACAATGTCTTTCTGTTGAAAGTACTTGAATTCTATTCTGCATTTCAACTGAAAGACATTGCATCTGCTATATATACTAATACCTGTTTCCGATCTTTAGAGAACACCCTTACTTGACGGTAGCTGATAATGATAAATATCACGTTTGACTGCCATTTTCAGACTACGCGCAAGTGCTTTGAAAATTCCTTCTATTTTGTGATGTTCATTCTGTCCCTCTGCCTTGATATTAAGATTCATTTTTGCAGCATCACTCAAACTTTTGAAAAAGTGGAGAAACATCTCTGTTGGCATATCTCCCACTTTCTCACGCTTAAATTCTGCATCCCAAACCAACCATGGGCGACCACCAAAATCCAAAACGACCTGACACATACAGTCATCCATTGGCAAACAGTAACCATAACGTTCTATTCCTCGCTTATCGCCAAGAGCTTTTCCTAAACATTCACCCAATGCAAGAGCTGTATCCTCAATGGTATGATGCTCATCCACCTGCAAATCGCCGTCCACATGAATATAAAGATCCATTCCACCATGTTTACCTATTTGCTCCAACATGTGATCAAAAAATCCGAGTCCTGTATGAATATCACAAGCTCCGTTTCCATCCAAATTTATTCTGACCTCTATATCCGTCTCTTTCGTTGTACGCTTAACTTCTGATTTTCGCTCTCCGGCAAATACTAATTCTGCAATTTTATCCCATGAATCCACATAAGTAATCCGTTCGTCCTTATAAGAATTCTCATCCGGCGACTTAAGTATCAAAGCCTTGCAACCTATGTTCAAAGCTAATTGAGCATCGGTTTCCCTGTCACCGATCACATAACAGCGAGAAAGATCATAACTTCCGTCCAGATATTTCCCCAACATACCTGTACCCGGTTTTCTGGTTGGCAAATGTTCATCAGGAAAGCTACGGTCAATTAACACATCATCAAAAGTAACACCCTCTCCTGCCAACGTTTTCATCATAAGATTATGAGCTGGCCAAAAAGTATTTTCGGGAAAAGAATCAGTTCCCAACCCGTCCTGATTGGACACCATCACAAATTCATGATCTAAATGACGACGGATAAATCCCAGATTGCGCATTACTCCCGGTACAAACTCCAGTTTTTCATACGCATCAATCTGCTCATCATCCGGTTCTTTGATCAGCGTACCGTCACGATCGATAAATAAAGCAACCTTCATCATCTTTCCTCCTTTTTATAAGATCGCAGTGCTGCCAGAAGTTGATTATTTTCCTGTGTCGTACCAATTGTAACCCGCAGACAATTTCCACAACGTACCACGCGATTACGGTTTCTGACAATAATCCCTTTACTGACCAGATAAGCATAAATTTTGTCAACATCGGTCACCTGAGCTAAAAAGAAGTTTGCATCAGTAGGATACATTTTCACACATATATCCAACTCACCGAAAGCCTTTACCATCTGTTCACGTTCTCTCAATATGGTTTTTACCCATCGATCCACATCAAAACGTTTCCGTAAAACCTCTAAAGCTTCTTTCTGCGTCAATTCATTTACATTATACGGATACTTGACTTTATTGAAAAGATCTATGATACTCTTTTGTGCAAAAGCCATTCCCAAACGAATGCCCGCACACCCCCAAGCTTTTGAAAAGGTATTTAATACCACCAGATTAGGATATTTATTCAAATCCTCCCGCAAGGGCTTTTGTGAAGAAAAATCAGAATAAGCCTCATCCACCACAACTATTCCCGAAAAATGCTGGATGACCTTAATAATCTCCTCACGTTCCAGATTATTCCCAGAAGGATTATTGGGCGAACAAATAAATATCAGTTTTGTCGAATCATCTACAGCTGAAAGAAGCTGATCTGCATCCAACTGAAATTGTGAATCCAACAGAACAGAACGATATACCACATTGTTAATATCTGCACAGACCTCATACATCCCATAAGTCGGCGCTATAGCAACTACATTATCCTTTTGAGGTTCGCAGAATATACGGAATAATAAATCGATAGCTTCATCACTTCCGTTTCCTAAAAAAATCTGCTCAGACTTAACTCCTTTAATTGGAGCCAACAACTCTTTCACCTCCTGCTGTAAAGGATCAGGATAACGGTTATACGGACTATTATAAGGATTTTCATTGGCATCCAGAAATACAGACGCTTCAACCCCTTTATATTCATCACGTGCAGAACTGTATGGCTTCAAAGACCAGATATTGGGTCTTACCAGTTGTTGTAACGCTTTCATTGTCATAATATTCTATGAATTAAGGGTTTCTAATCTCATTGTCATTGCCCTGCGGTGAGCATCCAGGGATTCACCTGCAGCCATAATTTCCACAGCAGGCCCTATTGCCTGAATTCCTTCGGATGTAAGTTCCTGGAACGTAATTTTACGATGATAGCTATCCAGATTGACTCCACTATATGCGGTAGCATAACCGTTGGTAGGTAGTGTATGGTTGGTTCCCGATGCATAATCTCCTGCACTTTCAGGAGTCAGATGTCCTAAAAAGACACTTCCTGCATTAACCACATTTTCTGCCAAATCCATATAGTTTGCTGCTTCTATAATAAGATGTTCCGGTGCATAAAGATTGGTCAAGTCCATCGCTTCTGCCATATCATGTACCAAAATTAATTTACTGTTCTCCAAAGCCCGTGAAGCAATTTCTTTACGCGGCAATGTTTCCAGTTGTTTGCTGACTTCCTGACAAACCTGTTCAATCAGATTCTCGTCTGTAGTCACCAACAAAACCTGACTATCCACACCGTGTTCAGCCTGCGACAGCAAATCTGCTGCAACAAAAGCCGGATTTGCCGTAGCATCCGCCAACACCTCTACTTCTGACGGACCTGCAGGCATATCAATAGCAACATCATGCAAGGAAACCTGCTGCTTTGCGGCCATAACATACTGGTTACCTGGACCAAATATTTTAAACACTTTAGGTACGCTTTCCGTACCATAAGCCATGGCACCAATAGCCTGTACACCACCAGCCTTAAATATTTTACTGGCGCCAGCAACCTTGGCTGCATACAAAATAGCCGGATTAACCTTACCAGACTTGTCTGGTGGCGTACATAACACGATTTCACGACATCCTGCTATTTTGGCCGGTGTAGCCAACATCAGTACGGTAGAAAACAAAGGAGCCGTTCCTCCTGGTATATATAAACCCACTTTTTCAATAGGAACAGCTTTCTGCCAACAGGTTACACCCGGTCGAACTTCAACCTTTTTCGGACAGAAAATTTGTGCTGCATGAAATTTCAGAATATTGTCATGCGCCAGCTGTAAAGCTGACTTCAGGTCAGCAGAGACCAGCTTCTCAGCCTCATTCATTTCAGCTTCACTCACGGCAAGATCCTCCAGCTCAACTTTATCAAACTGCTTTTCATAAGCCTTGACAGCCGCATCTCCATTGGCCTTGACATCTTCCAACACTTTCTGTACCGTATCTCGCAAGGTTTCCACATTCATAACAGGACGCTTTAAAAGTGCGCCCCATTCACTGTTATCCGGATATTTTATAACTTTCATTTTTATCCTCCTTCATATTTGCGTTAACTGTATTCCCTGTTTACAAATTAAATAATCATTTTCTCTATCGGAATTACCAAAATACCCTGTGCCCCCAGATCCTTCAATTTAGAAATGATTTCCCAAAAGCATTTCTCATCAATCACGGTATGCACGCTACTCCACCCTTCCTGAGCCAAAGGCATCACAGTCGGACTTTTAGCACCTGGCAATACAGCCACTACATCATTTACATTCTGTGTAGGAACATTCATCAATACATACTTCTTATCTTCGGCACTTTTAACAGCCTCAATGCGGAATAACAATTCATCCAAAATAGCTTTCTTTTCCTCCGTCATTCCCTTATAGCCGATAAGCAGCGCCTCACTCTTCATCACCACTTCTACCTCATTCAGGTTATTACTTACCAATGTAGATCCTGAACTGACTATATCAAATATACCGTCTGCCAAGCCGATACCCGGTGCAATCTCCACAGATCCTGTAATCACATGTATATCTGTATTGACATGGTTATCGGCCATGAAACGTTTTAATATATTGGGATAAGAAGTTGCTATCTTCTTTCCTTCAAACCAACTCAAACCAGGATAATCCACTCGTTTGGGAATAGCCAAAGACAATCTGCATTTACTGAAACCAAGACGACGAATTATATCTGCATCCTCACCTCGTTCCACAAACTCGTTTTCTCCTACGATACCTATGTCTGCAACTCCACTGGCTACAGACTGCGGAATATCATCATCGCGCAAATAAAGTACTTCTAACGGGAAATTGGAAGCCTGAACCAATAAGGTACGCTTACTTGAACTGATTTTAATGTCCGCTTCGGCCAGCAATGCCATTGTATCTTCAAAAAGCCGGCCCTTTGATTGTACTGCAATTCTTAGCATTTCTTTATTTTTTATATTTATCATTCGTTTATATTCAACAAAAAAGGCTTGCCGCATATATCGGCAAGCCTTCTAATATTTTTCCTATTACAGATCAAACACATACATCTATCGCTTACCGAAGTTTATACGCCGGAATGATGATGGTGGTGAAGATTAATCTGAATAGTCATTTTTCTGTTTATTTTCGTTTAACGCTACAAATATAAACAAAATATGTCTATCAAACAACAAATCGTGTAAAAAACAATATAAAAAAATTCATTCTGCTGTTTTAAACTTTATTTATCTTACAAATTTATTGCACTGATTCTCCTTTCCTCAAAGCAGCAGCCAGCACGTTTTCATCAATCTCTTCTTCTTCCAGTTCAACGTTTCCCAGTCCCATATTACGGGCTTTTTCAGATGTAAACGTAAAGTAAGTACAAACAGCTTCTGTACAACAAACACCATTACTGTCTGACAATGTGGCCTGAATGGAAACCAAGTTCCGCTTTATCTCAGTAACATGAGCACGCAGAACAAGATAAGCTTCATTTGTGGATACTTCACGTTTGAAACGTGTCTCCATTTTTACCGTCACACCCGAAGTATGCAATTCATTAAGTAGCGCCCATGCACAAATTTCATCAAGCAGAACAGACTGAATGCCACCATGAAGCGTATTTACCCATCCTTGAAAACGTGATTCAGGCTTCCAATAACTTACCACTTCGTGTTCGTTTGCATAAAACGTCATTTTTACCCCTGATTCATTATCAGGGGAGCATCCGAAACAATAATATCCAGACTGATTAAGCCAAGGGTTCTTTATTCTGCGCATGATGTTTTACATTCATAGTCCACACATGAGCGACTCTTCTTGCAATCCTTAAGTAAAGCAGCGACAGCCAAATGCGCAGGATGTTTTGCATACTCCTTCACATCTTCCAACGTATCAAACTCACTATATAAAGCAATATCAAATGTTTCTTCTGAATTAATATTAAGACCTACTTCAATTTTCCGTATACAGGCAATCTTCTCCGGCAATGCTTCTATGCCTTCTTTAAAGGCCTGCATTACTTTCAAACGGGCATTTGACTCCATTTCAGGATCTAGTTGAAATAATACAATATGTTTTACCATACAATTCCTTTGTTTTTAAAGATTATTACTTATCTTTGCAAAGATAGATTATTTTTGTGGAAGACCGCAAAATTCATCGAATTTAATCAGATAGAATCATGTATATCATCGGAATTGCCGGCGGAACCGGCTCAGGAAAAACAACAGTAGTGAAACGTATAATCGAATCATTACCTCAGAATGAAGTAACACTCATTCCGCAAGATTCTTACTATAACGATACGACGCCACTCACCATGGCAGAACGTCGCAAGATCAATTTCGACCATCCCTCTGCCTTTGATTGGGATCTTCTTATCCAACAAATCAAAGAAATCAAAGCAGGACATGCCATTGAACAACCGACCTATTCTTATTTAGAGTGCAACCGTAAAAAAGAAACCATTCACGTAGAACCCAAGAAAGTCGTTATCATTGAAGGTATTCTGGCCTTATGCAAGAAGGAATTGCGAGACCTGATGGATTTGAAAATATTTGTAGATGCTGATCCCGATGAAAGACTCATTCGTGTCATTGAGCGGGATGTGCTCGAAAGAGGACGTACGGCAGAAATGGTCATGGACAGGTATCGAAAGGTACTTAAACCCATGCACCTGGAATTTATTGAACCTACCAAACAATACGCGGATCTCATTATTCCACAAGGTGGCAATAACGAAAAAGCTATCCAGATCATGCGTACATACATACTTCACCACATTTACGACATTAATTCCACCACAATTTAAACGACGAAACTGCATTAATGAAAAAAAACGTTTTCTTCTTTATACTCCTTTGCACATTGCTGGGGAGTATATCTTGTCATGAACAAGAAGAAAAGCGAATATCACCCTTGGGCATTACCAGTGATAATGATGATGAACTACAGGAACAGCAATCAGCCTTCGATTTAGAAGAAATTCAGGAAGCAGGTGAGCTCATAGCCATTACACTTTCCGGACCTGAAACTTATTTTGAATACCGTGGTAAAGGATTCGGCCTCCAATTTGAACTGGCAGAAAAATTTGCCGTTTCAGTCGGCGCCCGTTTGCGAATGGAAACCGCTCGTGATACTGCAGAAATGTTCAGACGTCTGAAACAAAACGAGGTAGACCTCATTGCTTTGGAAATTCCCCAAAAATCATTAAAGGATCAAGAATTGACTCAAGCCGGTGTTTGGTTTGGAACAGACTCTACAGCCAACGGGAAAAAACAATGGGTCATCCGAAAAGAAGCCCAATTTCTGGCCAAGGCTCTCAATAATTGGTATAAACCGGAGATCCGAACTGTTTTGGCAGAAAATGATCGGTTGCGTTATTCCAACGGAGGAGGCGTAAAACGTCACGTTCGGGCTCCTTTCATGAATCGTCAGAAAGGAATTATCTCACCATACGACCAGCATTTCATCCGGCACAGTAAGGCAATCGGATGGGATTGGCGGCTGATGGCAGCTCAGTGTTATCAGGAATCCGGATTCGATCCGGAAGCATTGTCATGGGCTGGCGCTCGCGGATTGATGCAGATCATGCCCGAAACAGCCGCTCATCTTGGTTTACCGGCCAGCCAGATGCATAATCCTGAACGTAATATTCAGGCAGCAGCCCAATATCTCCGGGAACTTAACAGTCTTTTCAGTGACATCCCCGGACGTGCTGACCGTCTGCAATTCGTACTGGCTGCCTACAACGGAGGCCCGGGGCATGTACGTGACGCCATGACGCTTGCACGGAAACATGGAAAGGACGAACGTTCCTGGCAAAACGTAGCTCCATTCATTCTAAAGCTCAGTCAACCGGCTTTCTATAATGATCCAGATGTCCGTTTTGGCTATTTGCGAGGATCGGAAACCTACAATTACGTCATATCCATTCTTCAAAGATGGGAGCGCTACAGAGGCGGGACAGGTGGAGGCGGCACACCACTTTCACCCTACAGTGTCAAACCCAACACACCACATAATTTCAAGAGCAAAGTACTGAGTGCAGAAGAAATGGAAGAGAAATACAAACAAAAGAAAGAGACAGAGTAAACATCATTCCGGAATATCATGACAATGACAGAATCACCTGACGAACTTTTCAGCCAGATCTGGCATATACACACCCAAACAGGACATTTATCAGAACGTTATCATCTACTGGATCAGCTTATCGTTCGGACAGTCAAGAACCACACGGCCGGATTCAGTGCAGATTTCACCAATTTTTCATCTCGTTTGCACACACTTTGCCGAACTACGGGATGTCCGTCAAGACCATTGGAAATATTCCGCGCTCACGTACACCGTATTGAAACCAAACAATACGATGCAAACGAAAAGGACTACCTTTACGATCTCAAAGCCGTATGCGACAGTATTGCCCGGTTTTGTCAAGCACAGATTCCTGCCAATCTGCAAACTATTCTTCCCACACATTGGCGTAGTCCGGCCAAATCTGACCGGGCATCAAGTATCATCAAGAGACTCCGTCTTACAGTCTACGAATGGGATTCCTCATTTATTTACGGACAATCACCAGAACAGCCAGAGCTACAAGACTTAAAGGTTTGCTACGCTTCACAAGAAGATGCACCGTTCGCCAATCTGAAAACACAACTCTACAAAGGTGCACAAGTCAATCTTCTAAACGTCAAGACCAAAGAAAAAAACAATGAGCTTATTCTTAATCCGGAAATGATCATCCTCAATCCGGATTTTCTTATTGATATCACAGCCTTGTGTGCCTGTATAAAACCATACGGCAGAAGCTGTTATACACACCTGATCAATAAATTCGCTCCTGCGGCACGTTCGGCAGCCATTCAACTAGGAAACGTTGCCAATCTATTCCTCGATGAATGTATTTATGAAAACACAGAAGATTGTTCCATCTCAGAACGGGAGCTCTATCTGCGTGCCATCCGAAAAAGTTTTCAGGATAATCCGCTGGAATATGCAACACTATCCGATATAGACAAAGAATTCTTCACGCAATGTGAAACCCAATTTCATTCCATACGTGAAACCATTCATCATAAATTCAGTGCTGCCGATATTGACATAGAATCAACCAACGTACAGCTTGAACCTTCCTTTCTTTGCGAATCCTTGGGATTACAAGGACGTATGGACTTATTGACCAATGCACTGGACAAACTCATCGAACTGAAAAGTGGCAAAGCAGAAGAATTTCCTTCTGTTCGCCCACGTGAAGAACACCAGCTTCAAATGGCTCTTTATAAGGAAATACTTTATTTCAACATGGGACGTAATCTGCATGATGTCCAGTCATATCTGTTCTACTCCCGTTATCCACGCTTCTATGCCATAGATGTCACACGTCACGATATCCAACAAGCCATGGCATTACGTAATGAGATTGTGACATTGGAACATCAGATCTGCAACGGCCATTCCCGGGATATTTTCAATGAACTCGATGAAACCCACCTGAATGTATCAGGAAGGGCTGACCGTTTTTACTTCGAATATCTCAGACCACAGATCATGCAGACATTGATTCCTTTCAAAAACATGACTCCACTGGAATCGGCCTATTTTCATACATTCCTTACCTTTATGGAACGTGAACAGTTCTTGGCTAAAATCGGAGACGACCGACCAGATTCCTCACATGGTTTTGCTGAAGCATGGAATGCAGATACCTCCACAAAACAGGAAAACGGTAATATCCTGACTGACCTTACTCTTCATCCTATCACAGACGAATATGGGGTTGTCGTACAGTTGCTCATGGAATTGCCGGAATATAAAGAAGACTTTTTGCCTAATTTCCGTTTAGGAGACATGGTTATGCTATATGAGCGGCAACATGAAACCGATCATGTCTGTAACCGGCAATTCTTCAGATGTCTTATAGAAGAAATCACGCCCGAACATTTTCTGCTTCGTCTCACATACAAACAACGGCATGCTGATATTTTCCACACAGACTGCCGTTATGCAATTGAACCGTCCTATTCAGACGGTCCATTCCGTCAGGCTTATGCCGGACTGCTCAGTTTACTGAAGGCACCTAAAGAACGAAAAGAACTCATATTGGGACAACGTAAGCCTGAAACTGATAACGCCATCCACCTCAACAACCATTATCTCAATGAAGAAATTGACCGGATCGTTCTTCAGGCCAAACAGGCTAAAGATTATTTCCTGCTTATCGGCCCTCCCGGTACCGGAAAGACATCGGTAGCCTTAAAATCAATGGTACAGGAATTTATGTCAGACCAGCCAGCCAAAACCATCCTTTTAATGGCTTATACAAACAGAGCTGTAGATGAAATATGCGAGATGCTTTTCACTATCAGTCCACAACTTGAATACGTCCGGATAGGCCAAGAACTCAACTGCGACAAATCATTCCGACCACATTTACTAAAAAATGTCATTCAAGGAGCTGCCAATAGAAATGAGATTTACGAAAGACTGGCTCCCATACGCTTATTTGTAGGTACGATTAACAGTCTGTGCGGCCGTATGGAACTGTTTAATCTTAAGCCTATAGACGTTGCCATCATAGATGAAGCTTCACAAGTTCTTGAGCCTCAACTTCTCCCATTACTTTGTGCTACAACCAATGCCCATAGCGGCGACTATAGACTAAGACGCAGTGCCATCAGCAAGTTTATCCTGATAGGTGATCATAAACAACTTCCAGCCGTAGTGACCCAACCGGCAGAATCTTCCAGAGTAACAAATGACCTGCTCAATGAAATCGGACTGACTGACTGTCGCAACTCTTTCTTCGAACGTCTTCATAATCTACAGAAAAAGTGGAATCTGGAATATACTACGGCCATGCTGCACAAACAGGGACGCATGCATCCGGCTCTAAGCGACTTTGTCAATCAGCATTTCTACGGTGGACATCTGGATATTGTACCCGTACCCCATCAACTGGAAGAACTTGAATTTACAATATATCAAAATGATCCTTGGCAGCAATACATTGCACACACCAGAACAGGATTTCTGAACATTACCGGTATACCTACATCCGGCCACGACAAATGTAACCGTCGTGAAGCTGATATAGTTGTGAAACTGATCAAAGCCATAGCAGAACTTTGCCGGCTTAACGATATGGCATACGATTTCGAACACAGGATTGGCGTCATTGTTCCTTTCAGAAGCCAGATTGCCATGATCAACCGTCTGCTTGCAGAACAACAGATTCCAGAATACGATCATATCACTGTAGACACTGTAGAACGCTACCAGGGCAGCCAACGGGATATTATCCTATTCAGTACCACTATCAACCAGACATATCAGTTAAGTATGTTATCCGAACCTACATTTACCGACAATCAATGGATTGACCGTAAACTCAATGTAGCTCTTACACGTGCTAAAAAACAATTCTTCCTTATCGGTAATGGTGAGTTACTTGCACGCAGCCAGGCCTACAAAGAATTGCTGGATTATATGAATCATTAAAAAACATATTATACTTATATCATCACTGCCATCATCTTCCACAATATAAACCCGGAAGACGATGGCAGCAAATATCATACGATTGAAAGCGTTTTTGCTTTATAATTGAGAACCAGTATTCCCTATCTCTTCACAAAACCGACCTTCAGATTCAACTTCAGATAATACTGTCTGTTTTCACGTTCCAGCAGGCCATATTTATCTTTTTCCGGATCGCCTTTTTCCAAACGCGTATTGGCATAAAGAAAATCAGCAAAGACCTCACGATCCATACTTTGGTAACAGACCGGACAACCTTCTGCGTCGACCATTAAAAAGCCTTGCACAGCAGAAGATTTTCCGTTATATTGTTTGGCCGGCCGCATACCGAAAGCCAGTGCCAACAGAAATTCCTTCATCTTATAACGATAGAAACCATGTTTACGAATCAACTCTTCCTTTATCTTTAACGGATTACGTTCTTCTATCAGTTCTGTCAGCTCTGAAATTTTAGAAATATTATCAAGATGAAGCAAACGGACCATCTCTGCCAAAACACGCGGGAAATGGAGATCTATCATACTCAGATTACTTCTGAAGATCTTATCGGCTACGTCATTATATTTCAGGATTCCGCCCAGACTCTCAATGTACAGCATCCTCCGTGCCACTTCATTGGCGTTTGAAGGATCGTCAGTATAATTTATCTTATTGACAGCCGGTTGCGAAAAACGGACTCCTGACTGCTCATATTTCAAATTAGCCGTACGGCCACCGTCCAACAATGGAAACATCGCACAGAAACGGGAATAAATACGGAATCCCATGGGTGGAAAACTTTCATCATAAAAAACCAGATGCAAATCCGTTCGGTCATCTGTAAAAGCTTCAAAATCATCAATCTGCAATGCTTCTAGAAACAGTTCAATCTCTTCCGGTGATTCCAAGACATCCAGATTCTGTCCTTTGAGCATACCCAGAATCTTATCGGCAGCCACGGCAAAATCTTCTCGCGGGAAAGCCTGATCCAGTCCATTCCCCAAAAGACGGACTTCAGAATCTCCGATAACATAACTGCGCCGTCCATCATGTTCCTCCCGTTCAACACGAGATACCGGCAACATCCGTTCTGTCGGTCTACCAGACGCATCACCACAAGCCAATTTACCATCAGCCAATATTCTGAACAATGTATATATCTCACTCCATTCTCTGCGCGTAGCGGTCAGCATATCCTAAATCTTTTAATTGTTATACTACTGCAAAAATAAACAAATTATCGCAGTTTCAATATGTCCGGTAAAAAAAACTCGGAATCCGACATTGAGCCGGTTCCGAGCTTTTAAAAACAATTCTTTATATTCAATCTTTTGAGAAGGTTTCCAAACTACCTGTCATAATGACTTTTATTGTTTGTCGGAGTTCCTTGTCACATTCCGGACAAACATATTAAAAGAAGAATCAATATGTCAATTATCCGAAACGGAATTACACAAATCCTTATTAATTCGTCTGATCCGTTCTTCATCAACTTTGATCACCTTACGGTCGTATGTAATCAGACCATTAACCTCAACTTCCACATCTGTGGTTTGGGTATAAACTGCAGCAGAAAAGCCTTTGGCCACCAGATTCTTCAGCACCTTTGCATACTCTTCATATTGGTCTGTGACTTCTTTGGAAGAATTAAACTGAACATAGCCCCAGTTTCGGTCGGGTTCCCAAATATGATCTTTCAATACCAATCCGATACCACCATATTCTCCCAAAACAGTCACGCGGTCAGGATCATACAAATAGAGGTCAGGTCCCGGATAGTTGTGCAAATCCAACATATCACCACATTTATAATGATTTCCGCCACTGGCCGGATTCACAAGACGTGTAGGATCATAAGCTTTGGTCCAGGCTACAATCTCCGGTGTCTTAAACTGTCCCCACGCTTCGTTAAAGGGTACCCAGGTACCTATACACGGATATGAATACAACTCATCCATAATCTCCTTCCATTCTTTACGGTAACAAGCCTCGGACTCCGGACTACGCTCCATTTCCGTCCCATTGAAATAATTTCTGTTCTGCCACTGTGGTCCTCTGTCACCACTTGGCATATCCTGCCATACGATAATACCCATCTTATCACAATAAGTATACCATCTCGCCGGTTCTACCTTGATATGTTTACGGATCATGTTAAATCCGAAATCCTTGGTTTTCTGAATGTCATAAACCAAAGCCTCATCCGTAGGAGCTGTATAAAGTCCGTCTGGCCACCATCCCTGATCCAAGGGACCGAACTGGAATAGAGGCTTGTTGTTAAGCGCCATTCGCATTATACCTGACTTGTCACGCATACTTGAAAATTTACGCATGGCGGCATAACTGTTTACTTCATCTCTGACCTTACCTCCACGCCATACCGTTACGCGCAAGTCATACAGGAACGGACTTTCAGGACTCCAGAGCTTGACGTCTGCCGGCATGACAATTTCAACAGGCTGACTGTTGGTTGACTTTTCAGTCCCTACAAGCTTGTCCTTGTCATATACCTTGACCTCGATAATATCAGATTCCTGCATGCCTTCTACCTGTGGATCTACCGTCAGAATCCTGCTGTCTATGTCTGGAGTAATCCTCAAATGACTGATATGGAGCTGGTCAACAGGTTCCAGCCAAACTGTCTGCCATATTCCCGTCACCGGTGTATACCAGATACCATCCGGATTGGCCACCTGCTTTCCACGCGGTTGATAACCCGCATCTGTCGGATCCCATACCTTGACCTTAAGCGTATTTTCTCCCTTACGGTTAAGTGCATGAGTAATATTAAATGAGAAAGGTGTAAATCCACCTGTATGGGAACCTACTTTGATATCGTTTACCCATACATCGGTTTTCCAGTCTACCGCACCGAAATGTAAGATAACCTGCTCGTTTTTATCTGCACAGTTCACCTTAAACGAACGTTGGTAAACCAGTTCCTCGTCAGCACCGACGCGACGGGCAACTCCCGAAAGCGATGATTCTATAGCAAAAGGCACCAATATCTGCCCTTCTGATACCACGGTCTGAGGCTGTGCGCGCTTTATCACCCGGTAATCCCACAACCCGTTAAGATTCTGCCAACGTTCGCGAACCATAATCGGTCTCGGATATTCCGGTAATACATTCTCCGGATCCACCTTAAATGCCCAGTCTGTCTTGATGCGGTCTCCGGCAGGTTTCCACTGTCCAAAAACAGTTATCACACCCATGAAACACGCTAACATCATCAATGAAATTTTTCTCATAAATTAATTTATTAGGTTAATGTTTTAATATCTTACAATCAAACAGAGGGCCGGCTACACTTTTGGCATCCAACGCCCTGAAAGTCACTTTTACTTTATTTTTTCCACGCGTCACCTCTGCCGGTATATGATAGGTCTTATCAATAAACTGATTACCCCACCAATGAATAATAACAGTTGAGACAGGCGTACCATCTACTTCAACCACAAATTTATAAATATCACCCAAATTTCCCCAATAAGTGCACATCAAATCCATAGGCACATCAGGAATTACATCCATTTGGAATGAAAAGCTGCCACCATCCACGGCTTTCCGGTATTTGCGTCCCTGTATCTCCCCCAATTCCAGATTGACTCCATCAAACAAATGATCTCTTTCCGGCTGCATTTCTCCCGGTTGAAAATGTGAAACGGTCTGTTGCCTGATCCACTCTTCTTTATTGCGCTGCTTCAGAACCTGCTCCTTTCTTTGGTTCCACAACTCCGGTGTATAATGCTCAAAATAAACTACTGTTCGATCACCAGTAGACAAATAATAGGGTTTCATTTGAACTGTCTGTGGCCATACTTTCTCCATTTCAAAATTATGGCCTGATACTTTCTTCACAATACCTCCGGCATCTTTCAAGTCTTCAGTCACAACTACAGGAACATCATTATTCCCATCCTCTAAAGCTGCAGCCAGAACAATCGGTCCATTCAGATAAGCTCTAAGTGTCGAATCACCCAAAGCTTCTTCAGATGATATTGACTGAGGAATTACCAGTTCTATCCGGTCACCGTTTTTCCATTTCCGTTTCAACGGAATATAATGTCCCGGACGTGCCTTTCCCAATGACTGTAGTTTACCGTTTATCTTCAAAACGCATTCTTCCTTACACCACCCCGGATAACGAAGGTTTAACGTAAAACGCTGACTGTCATCCATATACATTTCATATCTTATGATATCAGATTCCGGAAAATCTGTAATCTGCCTCAACGTCACTTTCCGTTTTTCCCAATTTAATTCAGAAGGTATAAACAGATTGACATACAGATTATCCGACTTATCCGTCGCATAAATAAATTCTCCATAACGGGCATGGTTTTCCAATCCTGTCCCGACACAGCACCAGAACGAATCAAACGGAGAAGAAAATTCCTTCCTGCAACCGGAGGCCAATGGCGACATGTAACAAATCATACCGTTGTCCGGATTCTGAGAAGCCAGAATATGATTATAGAGCACCCGTTCATAAAAGTCCGCCATCTCCATATCCTGCGTAAAAGCAAACAAATGCTTGGTCAGCTTCAACATGTTGTAAGAATTACAAGTCTCACAGGTCTTATCCGTTATACGGTCATAAGTCCGGCCAGATGCTCCGAAATGCTCAGCTTCACTGTTACCGCCAATCACATAAGTGTGATGTCCTACTACTGTATGCCAGAAAAAAGAAGCTATATTCCAATAATCCTTATTTCCGGTCAGCTCATACTCTCTCGCCACTCCTACTATTTTAGGAATCTGAGTGTTGGCATGTTTACCGGCCAATTCATCCTTACGGTCCAGCAAAGGTTTTACCAAATCCTGATGATTAAGCCTTTCAGACAAAGTCAGAAAACGTTTATCTCCCGTAAGCGCATATACTTCTGCCAAAGACTCATTGATACCACCATGTTCAGCCTGAAGAATCGTCTGTATTTGTGCATCAGACAAAGGACTGAGTATCTGATTCATGAAAGTAGCCAATTTGACCAAGACGTCCTTTGCGGTCTCATTTCCGGTATGATAGTAAGCATCTGACAATCCTGCACACAACTTATGCATATTATAAAACGGTACATAATATCCATTCAAATCAAAGCCTTTAGAATAGATCTTACCTTCTGACAACTCATCAAAAAGCCGTGATGCATCCGGAAATCCTGCCAACATACCAGTCCCCACATTCTGTTGACAAGTATTCAACTGATCAACACAATAATCTGCAATAGCCTTAAAACGTTCATCCCCGGATGAAGCATACATCATGGAACACGCTGACAGGAAATGACCGAATGTCTGCCCGGCAAGCCCACCTGCTTCCCAACCACCATATTTGGGTGCTTTGGGTTCCAGACCGGCATTAACCAGAAAACCGTTCAACAGTCTGTCTGGTTCCAGACTCAACAGCCATTCCGCATCTTTCTGCTCTGCATGAAGAAACGGACCGGATATCAACCGGACATCAGCCAAAGGCAGATAAGTCAGTTGGGGCTGAGGGGTTTTTATGACGTCATCTGCCATACCTCTCAGACCCAACATTGAAAAACACAATAAATATACAAAACGTCTCATCTATTTTATCTGTTATTTGAATATTCCGATTTAATCCTGGGAAATTTATTACAAACTTCCCAGGATACCTTAACTAACCATTAATTATACCTAAATCCTATCACTTTATTATTTCAACATACACTTACCACTATAATTAAAATCTTCACCAGTTATTTTATACAAGAACGTACGTTCTCCTTTCAGCTGATTCTTAATAGTATCTTTTGATACGTCCTGTCCTTTACATGTCAGCAGACAAGTACCCGAAAAAGAATAAATCTTCACTTCAGAATTCGCCAAAGGGCTTTTGTCAAACGGCATGTCAAAGAAATATTCCTCACGATCTCCCTCAGTCACCAGACCTACATGATCAGGATTTGGAACAGATACCATTCTCAACCCGAAAAGACCGCCTATATACTTATTAGGACCGGTTATAAACTTCACTTCCACTTCCTTCTTTCCGACTGTCAGATTTTCCGGTATATCATGACTGACAAAATAGAACCTCTTGGGAAGATAACCATGCTGAACTATTTCAGTTGCTATCTTTTCTCCGTCAATCATTATGTCAAATTCTCTTGTACCATAATTCTCTCCGCCATAATATTCACAAACCAACTGGTTCTTGTGATCTGGAGACACCTTCATTCTGTAAGTTATCCATTTCTCTGACTCACCAGATGCATCCCTATAATATTTATTGATAAAAAATCCCGAATGAGTACCTTCTGAACCTTTATATTGATGTTTGTTTTCACTTTGCTCATTTCCCGGTTTGATTTCATCAATCGTATTGGCATAAATGAACTGATCCTTCTCACTTCTCTTTATCAACCGACATCCTAATGTACCACCTGCAGAACATGACTGATGCGCCTGGAATTTAACGGTAATTTTATCTTTACCTTTTAACAATGCTACTGGAATATCATAAATAGCCTCATATTCCTCATTAGGGAACCATGGTGTGGACAGTGTTTGTGTCATAATGGTAATTCCATCTACCATAATGTCAAATTTGCGCCAATTGTCACCGTCACTTCCCCAATACTTGACATAAAGTTGCACTGTTGTATCACGCTGCGTAGAAAGATCAAATGAATACCATCCACCGTCCACAGCATCCCGCCACAAGATTCCATTATTGTTTCCAGAACGTGAATTCATGCTTTTAAGATTGTGATCTCGTTCCGACTGCATTTCGTGGCGAAGTTCATCCGTAGTTCTGGCTTTTAATTCCTGTTCACGATTCAACTCTTCGTAATATCTGTCTTTTTCCTCTTCCCAGCGTTGCTGCGTAAAGAAATCCATGTATAAAGCATACGGTGAATTATTAGCTTCAAAGAATGGAATAAGTTTGGCCTCTTCCAACTGTCCGATTCCCGAGGTAACAAAATGCAAAGAATCATTTTCCGCAACAAAATCACCTTCACCCAAATCACCATCTTTCACGATAACAGGTATATCTGTGAAAGTAACCGACTGTTTGGCCATATTGGCGGCAAGAGCCACAGGACCATAGAAAATAGTACGGCAGTTTTCATTATCAGGAGTCGCCATGGTATGGAATGAAAATGGCATTTTGACTTCAATAACATCTCCTGTCTTCCATTCCCGGCTAATTTCTACATAACTACCCGGATTTTCCGTAGTCTGGACTTTTTCTCCATTAACAGTAATATCAAAACCACTTACGGCCCACGACGGATGACGTAACCACAATGAAAAACGTCCGGCTCCTTCTGCCAGTTCAAGTCGGGTCCCCTGCTCATAAGGATAACCTGTTGTTTGGATCAGTCTAAGACCTTTCTCTTTCCAGTTCAATTCAGAAGGGATAAACAAATTCACATACAAATTATCAGACTTATCGTGCATGTATATGGTTTCAGTATATTTGGTATGGTTTTCCAGACCCGAAGCCACACAACACCAGAAGCTGTCAAACGGTGTACTGAAAGCCTTACCAAGACCATTCTGAAGATTGACGTAATAGCAAACCATACCTGTAGCCGGATTCTGTGATGCCAGAATATGATTATATAAAGCCCGTTCATAATAATCCATCATCTCTGCATCGGCATCTATCTGGAAGAGTTTTTTGGTAAGTTTAAGCATATTATAGGTATTGCAGGTTTCGGCAGAGCCGCTTGTCCTGCGATGATACAGATGGTCAGGTTCACCGAAATGCTCGCTGTCACTGTTTCCACCCATTGAATAAGTATGATGATGCACTACTCTGTCCCAAAAGAACGCAGACAATTTATACCGGTCTTCCTCACCTGTTGCCAGATACTCCGTAAGACATCCCAACACCTTTGGTATTTGAGTATTGGCATGCAATCCGTTCAACTGATCCAGTCCTTCAACCATAGGATCCAAAACTGCTTTATGATAGAATTTTTTGGCAATATCCAGATATTTCTGTTCTCCGGTCAAAATATAAATCGCATCCAGAACTTCATTCATTCCGCCGATTTCACAACTAATCATCTGCTGGAACTTCGCCTCGTCCAAATTGGAAGTGATATTAATCAGCCAATCTGCACATTTCGTAACCACGTCCTTGGCTTCTTCATTATTACAATATAAATAAGCATCAACCAATCCGGCATACAACTTATGCAAAGTGTAAATGGGCACCCATCCGCCATTAAGATCAAATCCGGACGAATAGACCTTGCCTTCGTATATTTCAGTAAATATTCTTTCTTGTTCTGGTATACCGCCGACATACCCTGCCATCAGTCCCTTATACATCTTTTGGCAGCGGGCCAGTTCGCTCACCATATAATCCACTCTCGACTTGAACTCCTCATCCCCGGTAGCCGCATATTGCATGGCACAAGCCGAAAGATAATGTCCCAAAGTATGACCTGAAACTCCCTGGCTTTCCCAACCACCGTAAATAGGAGCTTTAGCAGGCAGACCGGCATATTCATAAAACCTGCACAAGAAACGGTCCGGACTCAAATCGAGCAACCATTTTCTATTGGCCTGCATAGCATTATACAATACACCCTCATGCAATCTTACTTCCGAAAGATCGAAAGACAAAAGCTGTACCTTATCATCAATGTTTTTAACGATTTTGTCTTCTGCCACACCGGGATAAAGCGACTGGGCACCGGCATGTAAAGAGCACATCAACACTAAACCCAAATATAATTTTCTATTTTTCATTTTATTGTTTTAAGATTTAACGATGTGCAAAGTTAAGCACCTTCAAACAGATATTATCAAATAATATTTGCCGATTCTTATATTCTATTTGCACTGTTTGTCAGCCAAGCGCCTAAAATGCTTCAATCTGTGAAATGTCAAATAATTCGCATCATGCTGACGTGGCGGCAATCCGTATTCATCACGCCATGCTGTTCTTGATACAAAAACAATATCCTTACCATCTATCTGCCAATCCACATATTGATAACCATAATAATCAGGACGCTCACAAGTCAGTACCGTATCAACAATCTGCCAGTTATATAAATCAGATGAACAAATCAATACTTGCGTGTTTCTTATCGAACCAAAGTCCGACAACACCAAACGGTCATCAGATAAAGCATAATTCGTCAGAGCCCAATATTTCTTGCTTTTTCGGTCATACCTGATCGTAAATTTTTTGGCAGCTCCCGGCAGATGTATGAAATCCGTAGAAGGATCAAAAGATAAAGTTCTGCCATCGGGCGAAACTGAAGCCATTGCCGCTACATCATCCTGCCAGTCAGCAACCCTTAATATATCCTTTATGTCCCCCTTTTTGTCTGCAACTGCATTACCCTCCAGCCATGCAACAGCCCCTTCCTTCCATGATGGCTGGAACATGAGTTCATTACTTAAAATCCATTCATTGGCATTCAGCAAGTCTCCGTCACATGCAATGGAGGTCATCAAAGCTGCAAACGGCCCCCATCCTCCGTCTTTACCCATATTTTCCATTGCCCTCCAGTATTTACCATCCCTTTTTACCACTGGCACAGGAGCACAATGATAAAAACCTTTTCTTATCAATCCTGTGTTTTCATCCTGCGGAGTTGTCCACGTCTTGCCATTATCATCAGAACGGCAAACAACAAAATCGCCATAACCCATTGTACAGCGAGGTCTTATTCCTATCAAGTAAAGTTCTTTACCTTTGTTGAATAAAGTAGCCCAAGTCAGAGTCTTCAATGTTGAAATCCGCTCCCATGTCAATCCCTTATCATCAGAACGATAAACAAATGTATCCGACAGAAAATGACCAAAATAATCATGTGAAGCAATATATGTACCATCAGGCATCACAACAATACTTGGGGAACCTACATATCTGCCTGAATTTGAAGGTGAATGATGTATAACTACCCCTTCACGCAATGAATCTGCTCCCTTTACAGGAGCCCCCATACCAATAAGACAAAATATACCCAGTAAACAACAACGCATAACATCAAGGTTTTTCCAAATAAAAATCAAAAGGTAAATCGCGATCACAAGTCATGACTCCATCCTGATCAATCTTCAATTCTGCGACCTGTATGGAAGAACGACGATAATTATGAGGCAGAATGCCGGCATCATCCAGTTTATCGGCTTCACTCCCCCATCCTCCTTCCTTAATCCATCCCGGATGAGTAAAATAAAAGACAAAAGCCCTTTCTCCCGACACAACCACGCAAGGATGGCTGGCACGTACACCGTCATCTTTCCGTTTCCCCGGACTTCGGAGTATCACTCCCTGCTTCTCCCAACTGTTTGCATCTGCTGAACGATAAACCCCTAAACCGCTCCACTGATCAGTCAACAACCAATAATAACCTTTAAAGGAGAATACGAAAGGAGCTTCATGCGGACAATCATCTATGACAATCCCTTCCTTGTTAGTCCAATGCTTCAAATCCTTACTGACCGCCTCCACAGTATATCCGATTCTGGCATTTTTATACCACATTCCCCACAAACCATCCGGTTTTTTATAAACCGTTGCATCCAACAGAGGATCATCTGATAATGGAATTATGCCATTAAACTTCCAATTCCACAAGTCCTTACTGGTATAATGGGCTATTTTTCCTGTTCCAGACCAAGTTTCACGAATCCCCCTTATATAAGTTACAAACAAATGGTATTTTCCCTTATCATATACTACATGAGGCGCCCAAAATGTATTCGCACCTTGCTCAAAGGCCAGATCCAGCGCTCCCTTGTAAATCCATGTCTGTCCACCATCTTTACTCACTGCAACTCCTATGTCTGTTCCATAACACCAGCTCCCCCCATGCAATGGCACATTGGCTCTTCTGTTTGTATAAAACATATACCATGCTTGTTCTTCATTATGATATATGACCATAGGGTCTGCTGCGCCATCATATACCGGATCACGAAATAACGGAGCCGGAGCTATCCTGCATTTATTGCTTTCCCCCTGACCGTACATAGTCACTGTTTGCAGAACAATGACCAATATTAACAAAAACTTATTTACGAGTGAGTTCATATCAACTAATTTAAGGAATTAAACAACAAAACAAAATTATTCCTTTCCGCCCATATACATTTCAATAATATTTGCAGCTACTTCAATTTTATTTGCCTTACGGCAATTTTGCCATCAATTACTTATTTATTCCTGAATAGTAACCTGATGACGACATTTTTAATCAAAAGATTCGAATTTATCATCATTTATTACTTTTTGGGGTCCCTATATTTTTGATCAGGGTGCTTTTATGTAAGAAGAAAAATGTTCAAAATCAGGAACTCCAAATCTGTTTTTTATCCTCTAATTACATGCTCTCCCCAATAGGAATCCTCACAAACTTCATCACTCCTTCACTATACTATTTAACAAATTATTAATCAACTAGTTAAAGATGAACATTCACTCTTCACCAGCAATTTCCGAATAATACTTACATTTTCTCATTTTTGTAAATAAAAACAACCATTCAAGGTTACACCTCTCAGTAGATTTTGAAAAAAGTAAGGCTTACTTTCAAAAAAGTAAGGTTTACTTTTTAAAAAGTAAGGCTTACTTTTTTGAAGTTGTATATATTTTTTTATTTGAATAAAAATATTCCTATTAGACAAACAATTACCGTGAAGGAGATGGTGAAGAGGTTGTGAAGGATCATCTTCACCTCACATCCCTTATATACAAAGGAAGGTGAATAGGTGAAGGGGTTTTACGCATACTATTGTAGAGAGGTTATAGACCTTTTTATTCAAACAGGAACTAGATCACCTCTTTAAAATAAATCAAAAAAAAGGTATCAATCACGACCACTATCAACTTGTCATATCAGACAAAAAATTTTTTGTTTAAAGCTCTATTATAATATACCATTTCCTATTTTATACCGGTGACTGATTTTTAAACATTTTTCTATATTGAGTAGGTGTATATCCTGTTTGTCTTTTAAACTGTAAATTAAATCCTGCCAGATTGTTAAAGCCGCTATCATAAGCAATATGTGAAACAGGCAAATCCGTATATAACAATTGCTTTTTAGTATATTTAATCCTGAATCTCAGCAAATATTCAAAGACCGAACACTCTGTTTTACGCTTGAAGTACCGACACAAGGCACTACTGTTCATTCCTACAAACTCAGCTATCTCATCCAGTGTCACATCTTCCTGAAAATGCAAACTGATATATTCAATGATTTTATTATAAATCTGGTCATCTGACTGAAGATTTGTAGCATAATCATCAGATGATATCGTCATAGCCCTATCTGATATTTGTCCTAATTTATCCAGAATCCAATAAAGTTTCTGTAAGCGCTCAAATCCGGATATTTCCAACATTTTTTCCAGATCGTTACATAATTCTTCATTCTGACTTATATCCCACTCCAAACCATAATTACCCAAAGTTAGTAAACGTTGTATATACGAGCAACCGGGCATCGTTTCAAAGTCCCTCGGTAAAATATTGTTTTTAAACTGAATATAAATGGAATGACAGAACTCATCACAGTTCTCAATGTAATATTTCTTATCGCTCTGAAAATAATGAGATAAATTGGAACTGAAAAAATATAAATGCTTAGGTTGCATCAACGTGATACCGTCACCGGCAAAACATAATCCGGTGCCTTCTTTTATATAAGTCAACTCACTCTCGGTATGCATGTGAAGCGGACGGGGAAAATAGTGACAACGCATCTGCTCCACATTAAAAGCATTGTCAACACTATCATTTATAAATTCTATTTCTATGTGTTTCATCTAGTAGTTTCATTAAGATTAAACAAATATAAAGATTTAAAAGGCTTGAACCACATCTATTATAGATTTTTATCTAATCATCTGGTAGTGATTCTCTTACGTTTGACTACATAAAAGTTTAAGATACACCGTATCCATTCCGCTTATTATGTTTGTTTTAAATCATTTTCCTCTATCCGTTTTTATATCATTTTCTTCCAATTGTATTCACGACACAGACTTGATTAAAAAACATTCATTAAGATAATTGCCGGATTGCGAATTTACAAAAAAAAGACGCAGATCTTCGCCATACGCCTTCCTGGCTCACCACAAGCCACAATACATTATGGGAAATCTGCGCCCAATAGGGTCAGTAATCCCAATATGTATTGTTCATTTTAGCTCGTTACAGTCTTGCGAGGTGGTGATTCAGAAGGCGATTGAGCTATATATCAAGAGATATGCAATAACAGTCATCTCTAAACACAAGCAAAATTATAGATTTTTTTCTCACAAGATCGTATTGAAATCTACTCTTTTAAGTAAATTTAAGGAATATATATTCATCTGAGCCGTTCACATTTAAAAATTTTATGCTCCAGATATAAAAGTCAGGGCCGATTTCACTTAAACGAAACCAGCCCCAAACTTTAATTCAAATCAGAACAGCCATGATCCATTTACCCTTTTCACTCTTATGGATAAATTCATCGAGAAAGTATATTTGATTGATCCATCTCAATGACAGACCATAAATTTTTCAGTGACAATTTTATCAGCAGTCTCAGCTTTCAGTATATACAAGCCTTCACTCCATTTTGACACATCAAGTGTACCAGTCCCTTCTTTCAGAACAAGTTCCCCAACAAGTTCACCCTTTATGTTATAAACCTTGATGCAAGCATCTTTATTCCATCTGATTTCTAGGACATTTCGAGCGGGCAATGGCCATAGATCTAATTGTAGCGATCTGTCAGCAACCTCCTCTAAACCAGTCACTCCACTTTCATAGATCTTCCGGATTTCTTCCTCATCCATCTCATAATTGTAAACGGAAAAATCATCTATCATTCCATTAAACAACGGATCAGCCAAATATTGGCTTCTGCCAATATAATTGATATAAGGCATGAAATCAGCAGGACGTATATTGATCTGAGCGGATGATTTTACTTTTTCACCATTGAGATATAGAGCAACCTCATTATCACCCATCGTCACTACTACATGTACCCACTTGCGCAATAATTTGGATGTAGAAGCAACCTCTAAAATCTGTTCTTCAGCTCCATTCTTTATCGCAAACCTGAATGTCCGATCGCCAGACCGAGGTGTCAGGAACATGCAATGTCCCTCATCACAACCAAAATCAAAAATACGTTGCCAGTCATCCCCGCCATTCCAATAGATCCAGGTTGAAATACTCAAACGAGAATAGTTCACACAGTTAGTAGGCAATTGAACGAAATTATTTCCGCTCATTTTCAATACCTTATTTCTTGTTTCATCATCTGCGAACACTGGGGTACTGATAGCTGTTCCATCATACCGGTTGACCGTTGAATCCTTCAACGATCCATCAAAAGGATAATACAACACCCTGGCAGGTGCATAAACTACTTCAATACCTGTCTCACTTGAATAAGACGAACGGTTCTGGCTGTCATCAAGCGCCCTGACTACATAATAGTATTTTTTACCGGCATCTACTTTATTATCCAAATATGCAGTATCGGTTATATTGCGTGCTATGACCTCATATCCGCTTCCGGACTGACCAGAGCGCAAGACTTGATAATGCGTGGCACCTTGGGTCTTGTCCCATTTCAAACGTACAGAAGCACTGCTTGATTCTGCCGTCAAAGCTTCAGGTGCTTTAACCGGCTGTATCCTCACTTTCTTGATTCCACTGTCCAGGAAACGCCATAGCTGATTTTCCGAACCATCCTTGATTCCCTGTTGTACATTGTTTCCTGACACTTCCAGACACAAGGCACTGTGCCTGCTGCTAATATAAAACCAGCCATCTCCAGCATATTCCAAAAACCACTGCTGGTTACCCCCGCCATTATGGTTGAACAATATGATATTTCCACCATCATCCAAAGACCAATCCTTCACATCCGGCGACAAACGGTTCATGGCTGATGTTATGGCATAATAACTAAAATCACCTCCTACTCGTGCATCAACAGGCACCACATTCCATTTCTGCTGACCCTTCAAAGGAGAAAAATAATCTACCCTGATATTAGATCCTGCCATAAAGGACATTCCGTCTTCAATCTCCATGACTTTCTTCGTCCCCTTGTTCAATAACACATACTGTCCGTCAATAGCGTCGGGCACATCATCTCCCCAAGTGATATCGATCACACACTCTGCATTAGTCTGTCCCTGCTGATAACCTGTTCCGCCAGGAATTTCCACCACATATTCGCGCATGGGACCGTGTCCGTCAAAAAACACATCCTTCTCTTTGGATACGAAACGATAGGAAGTCGTTACCCCTTGTCTCTCAGAAGAACCTATAAATCCTTTGATATCTCCCTCCGGATTTCTGTATACCGAAGCAGCAGTCCAGTTAGGACGATGTTCAGAGTAAGCCAGACGCTCACCGTCACTGGCTTTGACAAATTCTGCGCGTGCATGTTCAGTGGTATACCACCATATACCCGTCTGCATACCATATTCAACCCCGACCATGGCTTCCATGACATTATGAAGTTCATCAGCTGTGGCATAATGCCCGTTTGCCCTGACTGTTTCGAAAAACTTGGCATAATTGTCAAACCCTCCGGCCAACTGGTGCGTATTGCCTTCATCCAACTGACTACTCAAATAATTATACCACTCCAGCGCATTATCACAATTCAAAGTGTTACCACCACAAATCCTTATATTCGAAAAACGCGGATTTTCCCTCAACAAGGCCGCTATATTATAGAAATCTGAAATACTGCCTTGTCCCCATCCGAAATCCGGTTCGTTAAAGGGAGCTATCGATATGACTTCCCTCCCGGCATCCTGATAACGCTTCACAGTCAAATCCATCAGTTCCGCCCAACGCTCGGGATGTCCCTGATACCATTCATCCACTCTGGGATGATCACTGTTGACTACCAGTTTGGTATCAGGCCCGGTCAGATCAACCATTTTCAAGCGGAAATCTATCATGTCTTTCTGTTCCTGATGCAAACCATCCGTACCGAGAGGCCATGTAGGTTGGAAAGAAACTCTGACCACATCAATACGTTCCTTACCCACATAAGACACACCTTTGCGGATATTATCTTCACTAGGCCAGGCCGTATCCAGTCCCCAAACAATTGTCTTGCGTTGCCCTTCGTCATTGATATCAAAATACAAAGTGCGGTCTGCCCGAGGTACAGCACCAAAGTTACTTCTTAACGGCTGTGCGTGCATGAATACACTTTTTCCCAGACATAACACAAAAAGAAACAATCCCAGTCTTTTATGCATAAGTTCTATCATTTTAAATATTGCCCTTTAATTTTCATCCTCACCGAATCCACCGACTCCACAAATACTATTAGGTACCAGTTCTATATAATCGATCATGAAACAGGAAGACGTTCCTGAACTGTAAACCGATCTGAACCCTATCGTATGACGTTCATGCGGAGTAATATGTACCTTACAAATCACTTTACGGAACAACAAGGGGACATCAATAAAATCCCTTACCTTACCAGGCACATAGCGCCCCGGCTCTTTCTGATTCTGCCCCTCACCACCATAATAACTAAATATGCTTGCACCACAACGGTAAATACCTTTGTTTTTCAATAACTGGTTATTATCCATCAATTCGTCTTCCGTCAGTCCGCCTCCGTAAATACCTCCTATTGAGGGATGATCTGCAGCTATTCGCATGTCGATAGGAATACCCTGAGGAGCACCGTCATAATAGACTTGTGCTACGCCACGTGTGTCGATTCCGAAACCTGCACCCAACCGTATTTCATAAGTCCCTTCCGGTACAGCAGGCAACTCCATCGTGAAATTATAGCTGGAACCAAACAGGTTTATCTCATCTCCTCCCATATTCCAGAAAGTATTATGCGGTCTCATGACAAACAACAGACCATTGCTTTCAATACGGGCTTTTTCTAGATATCCGTTGGGAATGTAATAATTTGTTCCATGACGGTAATCCGGATCAGTATCCCATTTATTCTGAGGGAACCAGGGTTCACCGCTTAAACGGATATTGTTCGTAGTCAATTCAGGAAACAAGGATATGACGTCCATCCTCATTCTCGTCTGCATGACCGTTCCTATCATTGTTTCATCGTAGGCAATCACATTATCCAAATAATAAAATGCACAATTCTGGGCAAAATGATTGGACGGTTGGGTGACCACCGCTCCCGGCACACGCTCTCTTATTTCACCTCCGTCACTGGATACTTCCTGTTTGGCATGATTAATATAGAAAGCACCACCCTTGGTACCCTGAGGTGCATCGTTATAAACGGCTTCAATCTTCAATGTAGAATAGGGCAACATAGTTCCTACCCACTCTGTCGGATTAGCTTTCAAAGTATTGATACCCCATCTGTTCACAAATTTATCCGTTCCGGACAAAAAACGATCCAAAATATGATAAGCCATGAAAAGATACAAGGGATTCGTAGGTTCACGGAAATCGGCTATAGTCATTTCCTCAAAGGATTTCCATTTTCCTGCATCGATACCCAACTGTCGCGCTGTCGGTGCATAACGCTGTACAGCAAAATCGTACAAAGCCTTCATACAGGATTCCATATCGTCCGTTGTGAGTCCATGATTGCCACTTGACATCTTCAGCAATGGCAAAAGTTTGTCATCAGGAACGATAAAAACGATAAAGCCAACTCTACGGTGATCCGGACGTTTGGCACGATAAGTATTGCCATCCATTCCCGACAGTAATATCTGAGGCCACGGATCTGGATAACTTTCCTTAATTCGTTCATAATCCATATCCAGATAACTGACAGCCAATGAATCCAGCAATCCGACCCTTTCAAACGCCTCATAATAAATCCGGAATGCCGCCATATTATTTTCCAACAAAGTAGCACCATTGTCCGTATTTGGCAAAATAATATGATCTACAGGGTGGATGATCCCGTTTTCAACCGAGTCATTTTTCAATGTATTGATGATAGCAGCACAACTGTTTATAACGCTTACAGAAAGATTGTTTTCATCCAAAGAATCCGTCACGACGATATTGAGCGGCATATCCAGATAATTGCTATAGGTAGCATTTCTGCCAAAATCCGATGTGGCATAAACATAACGCATCAGGTGCGAATAAGCTATTGTATCACAATAGGCTTCGGGTATATCTTCAACTGAAGCGTAATGATTCTCCTTCAGATAACTTTCAATGGCAGAATTGACAGGAGGAAACAGGGTATACTCTCCACGAGCTGACAACAGATCCATTACTTTGGCACGCTCAACGATACGTGTAAACAAGCTGAAACGTTCATCCGTCTTCAGATAATCACTCATCATCTTGCCGGTAAAAGTATAGTAACTCTCAGCCGGCATATCATCTGAACAGGATGTTAAAGACGTCTGCTGACACAACAGTAGCGTAACAGCCCCCAATGACAATATAATTTTATTTATAAGATTCATAGCTTTTATATAACGATTAAGTTTTCTCCCTTCAAAATCTTTACATTACCTAATAACAAGGCTGCCTGCCGTTACCAGACAGGCAGCCTGCTTCATTTAACCTAAACTATCAACTTTATTTAAACATAAATTTAAAAGCTTTGACTGTACCGTCGCTCATTTCATCTTTTCGGATATAGAATCCACGTTTGGCCGGCTTATCAATACGAGTACCGTCCAATATATAATAAACAGAACGTAATACTGTTGCCTCACCAGCAGAAATGCCCTCAACACCATCAGGCGCATTTTCATCACCATCACCGAAATAATAGAGCCTGAATGTATCAAAAATAGTCCAATCTGAATCAACCCAAACTTCTTTCCTGATACCGATCTGAACTTCAGTTTGTCCTTCTACTACCTGGAAATCCACCTCATTGTAATAAAGATCTTTCTCAAAGAATTTTTGTGCGGCCCACATCTGATTAGGTACATACCAGGTTTCAATCGGATTCTCTTCAGTTGTCAGAGAGTCTGCCACATTGAAATCATCCCCGTTCATCGGCTCCGGCTGTCCGTCCTCAATAATTGACATCACTGGCTTCATATATGTCTTATCATCCGACTGGGCATATAATTGGGCATTAAGTGTTTCTGTTCCATCTCTATGGGCAGCCGCTGCATTCAAGGCGCTACCTCCTTCGCGATAATAACCGTTACAAACCAATCTGTAATATCCTGGTCTCAGTCCGTAAATCTTCTGATAGAAATCAAAGCTGTTGTTATTCCAGAATTCATATTCCTTATGATTGGCCGTATGCGTTCCGCCATCAACCTCTACAGTCCAGCCTTCACCAGAATTTTTCTCCTCGCCTGTTTCTTCATTGAAGATCGTGAAATCCGGATTAATAATAAGCTCTGTCATATTTGCCGGATTATCTATTGAAGCATCTCCTGCCAAAGCATCCTGTACAATCTTAGTGCAAACAGTATTGATATTGAAGATATATTCCTGAGCCTTCTCTATTGTTTCGATGGCATTAACAGTTATCTTCTCTGTGATCTCATCACATATATCATACACTTCCTGTACATTGTAACCTGCAGCTTCATACTTAGGTCCTCTTACGTTATAAATATCGAGTACCAGACGATCCAGTTCGTCTACCACTGAAACAGACTCATTAGCATAAGCTATGGCCTCATTCAATTCTTCAATCGAAGCTTTGGCTTTCTCTATATCGGGATTGGCAATTACGGCATTGGCATTAACCAAAGCAGTTTTCAGTTTCTGGATCGCATCGGCAGTACCCATTATTTCCACATTACTCAATGCCTGATAAAGCTGGTTCGCATCCTGCACCAGTTTTTGTACTGTAGCCACGTATGCTTCCACGTCCTCGCCAAGATAAGTCACTCTAAACTCATCAAAAGTAGTCCAGTTGCCAGCCAAGACTCTTTCGTCTTCCATTCTGACTCCAATACGCAAAGTTCCGTCTGTCACCACACACTTAACCTCATTCAAATATTTACCTTGACTGAAAGCCACTTCACAACTAGCCAGATTATTAGGAACGTATTTGTTTTCTATGACAGGAATCTGCAAGTCCCAAGTAGTTCCGTCCTCATTTTTGATATAAGGTTCATCACTGCCTTCTGAGTAAAGATGTCTGATAGCAACTGCGTTGTCATTTCCATACAAAGTGGCATAAATATTATTGGTTATACCATCATCCCAGCCTTCAATCAGTTCATTGTTTTCTCCAGGACGGCAGAATCCCTTCATCGTCACTTTGTAAGCTCCATTCGGCAGATTCTCCAAAACCTGATTGACGTTATACCATGTGTTGTATTTTTCACCCACATTGTTATTGGCTGCCGGCCAACCAGCCCATCCGGAAACATTGTTGTTCGTAAAATCAGGAGACTGGATAAGACCATACAAATCATCCGTTATACCAGTCTTAACCATATCCAGGATATCCTCTCTGAACAAACTGTCCATAGCATGACCCAACTGACCAAACTTAGATGAATCGAATTCACCGCCATTCACTTCAGTTTCTACCTGATCAGCATAATCATATATTTTCACGAATGCCTCAGGATTGTTGGTCAGTTCATAATAAGGTTCGTAATCATCAATCAGAACCTTCAGTTTGTCATCCACAAAAGGCAGAACCTCTGAATAGACACGAACATCCTCACGTACCAGGTCCATTCGTTCTACCAAAACTACTCTTACTTTTACCAGTGAATCGTCAGTCAAATCCTGATTAGCAACACAATCCTGAGCGTTTTTAATATCTTTTTCAAACTCTTCCTTGCAGACATTACTATATTTCTGGTCGTCATTCTCCAGTTTTTCCTTGTAAGCCAAAGCCTCGTCTATTGTTTTCTGCAAGCCATTTCTTACGAAATTATCCGGTTTTCCACAATACAACAATTTAAAATTATTCAAGTTTCGCAAGTTCAACTTGCAGCTTTTAATCTATAAATGTCGCAAA
>OKVF01000616.1_pt1 | contig 36891 bp, 33 predicted proteins | sample 1604831 | NCBI WGS metagenome assembly OKVF01 (sample SAMN01760980, study PRJEB22395) | human gut metagenome
GCTCCAAGGACGGAGAAAGGCGGTGGCGGAGTTGCACTTCTAACTTGACGGTGGGGAATTGGTACAAGACATGTGGAATGTGTCCGATATGAACCAGTTGAATAAGACATGAATGTACCTTAAAAGCATAATAAATGGCAGGTAATAGTCCGTTTGTCATATTGCCTTGTGAAAAAATGAAAAAAAAAGTCTGTACTATGAAAATGATGCTTTTTTGACCGGAAATTACCGGATATTATTGTTATTTTTGCACTTTTAGTAGATATATTAGAGTATATAATGGCTATTCGTAAAAGAATGGCATGTTTGAAAAAATGATCAATTTAAAGAAATGAGTGCAAAAGAGAACGAGTTGCTGACTATGGGCTTAAGCTCCAGTCAAGTGGAAGAGAGTCGTGCCAAACATGGTAAAAATGAGTTGACACCCCCTGAGCGTCCTTCAATGTGGCGTCTCTATTTGGAGAAATTTCAGGATCCTGTCATCAGAATATTGCTGGTGGCAGCACTGTTGTCTTTTGTTGTGGCATTTGTGGAATGGGATTTTGCGGAAACGATAGGTATCGTTTGTGCAATATTGTTGGCTACCGGCATAGGTTTCTATTTTGAATATGATGCAGCCCGGAAATTCGATGTCTTGAATGCGTTGGGCAGTGAGGCTACAGTGCGTGTGGTTCGTGATGGAAAGGTCATGGAAGTCCAGCGGAAAGAATTGGTTGTAGGCGATGTGATCCTGTTGGAAGCCGGGGATGAAATTCCGGCTGATGCAGAATTGATACAGGCAGAAACCTTGCAGGTCAACGAGTCCAATCTGACAGGCGAACCAGTAGTGCGTAAAAGTACGAATCCAAAAGATTTTGATGAAAGAGCGCCGTATGCAACCAATCGGTTGATGAGGAGTACGACCATTGTGGAAGGAACAGCCGTGGCCCGTGTCATAGCCGTTGGAGATCATACGGAGATCGGGCATGTGGCTCGTGAGGCTACTGTGCTGACCGGTGAGAAAACACCGTTGAACAAACAGTTGGACAAATTGGCCGGAATGATCAATATCATAGGTTATACGGTAGCTATACTCGCTTTCCTTATATTTACCGTGCATGAACTGATGACATATTGGCCGACAGTGACAGTGTGGGGGCAAATGGCTTATTTCCACGTTTTCAAGATTGTACTCCATAATTTTATGATGGCTGTCACTTTGATCGTTATGGCTGTTCCGGAGGGTTTGCCTATGGCTGTGACCCTCAGTCTGGCTTTAAATATGCGTCGGATGTTGAAAACCAATAATCTGGTGCGGAAAATGCACGCCTGTGAGACGATGGGAGCCATTACTGTTATTTGTACAGATAAGACCGGTACGTTGACCCAGAATAGAATGACAGTTTCAGAAATGGTGTTTTCTGAGGATAATGGAGCCATGCTGGAAGAAGCACTGGCTTGCAATACGACGGCCTTTCTGAATGAAGAACGGACTCAAGGATTGGGTAATCCGACAGAAGTTGCTCTTTTGTTATGGTTGCAGGGACGCCATAAGGATTATATCCAATTGCGTCAGGCTGCTGCGGAAGTGGCCCGCCTTCCTTTCTCTTCCGAACGTAAACTGATGGCAACGGTTGTGGATTCAGCGGTGTCAGGTAGAAGAGTTATCTATGTGAAAGGAGCACCTGAGATAGTGCTTGATCTGTGTGAAGGTCTTACTGACAGTCAGAAAGCAGATTATCAGGCCAGACTTAAAAACTGGCAGATGCATGCGCAGCGTACTTTGGTTATGGTCTATAAGGAAGTGCCTGCAGATAAGGAAGTGGATTGTCAGGCTTTGGTTCAGGCTGGTGGTTTCAGATTTTTGGGTCTGGCCGCTATCAGTGATCCGGTACGTGAAGAAGTGCCCGGAGCTGTCAGAAACTGTCTGGAAGCTGGGGTGAAAATCAAAATTGTGACGGGAGACAGTACAGGTACAGCAGTAGAAATAGCCCGTCAGATTGGCCTGTGGAAGGAAGGAGACGGAGACCGTCACTGCATGCGAGGAGCAGAATTTGCCGCATTGAGTGATGAAGAAGCATTGGAACGTATCAAAGATCTGAAGGTTATGAGCCGTGCAAGGCCTCTTGACAAACAGCGTCTGGTGAAATTGCTCCAACAGCAGAATGAGGTCGTTGCCGTGACGGGAGATGGAACCAATGATGCTCCGGCCTTGAATTTTGCACAGGTCGGTTTGTCTATGGGATCAGGAACTTCAGTAGCAAAGGAGGCCAGTGACATTACATTGTTGGATGATTCCTTCCGCAGTATTGTTACGGCTGTCATGTGGGGGCGTTCACTGTACAAGAATATCCAGCGTTTTGTCATGTTCCAGTTGACTATTAATTTTACGGCCTTGCTGACCGTACTGATAGGCGCTTTTGTGGGTACCACATTGCCGCTTACGGTAACACAGATGTTGTGGGTGAATATCATTATGGATACATTTGCGGCCCTGGCATTGGCATCTTTGCCGGCTGATCCGGCTGTTATGCAGGAAAAGCCCCGTGCGGTAAGCCAGTTTATTATCACCCGTCCTATTTGGGCCGGTATTATAGGATATGGCTCGGTTTTTGTCTTGGCGCTTTTAGGCATGATGTTCCTGTTTATGGAGAATGGTGTGATTTCAGTTTACCATTTGACTGTTTTCTTCACATTCTTTGTGATGCTTCAGTTCTGGAACCTTTTGAATGCCAAAGCCTTTTCTACCCACAAATCGGCTTTCAGCGGGTTGTCGCGTTGTTATGGGGTATTGCTGGTATTATTGTTTATTCTGATCGGACAATGGCTGATCGTACAGTTCGGAGGACGTGTGTTCCGTACAGAGCCCTTGACGCTGGCAGACTGGTGCCGGATTATGGCTATAACCTCAGCTGTGCTTTGGATAGGTGAAATCCAAAGATTGATTCAGAGATTGTGCAGAAAGAAGAAAAACTGATTATGATAGATTCTAAAATTAAAAATATAATATTCGATTTTGGCGGAATCCTGGTCAATCTGGACAAGGAAGCGACATTGAAGGCATTCCGTTCATTGGGATATGATGCGGATGCTTATATTGGAACTTACATGCAGAAAGGACCGTTTGCACCGTTGGAATCCGGGTTGATTACGGAAGAAGACTTTGTGGCAGAAGTACAGAAACAGGCATCGGGTGAAGTTCCGGCTGCAGATCGCATTTGTCAGGCGTGGAATGAAATGCTGACAGGAATACCTGAATCCAGGCTTAGGAGACTGATCGGGCTGAAAGCGCGTTACAGGCTTTTTATGCTGAGCAATACCAATATCATACACTGGAAATTCAGTAAGCCATTTTTTGCTTTGGATGGAAGAAACCCGGAAGATTATTTTGAGAAAATCTATTTGTCCTATGAGTGCCATTTGGTTAAACCGGACAAGGCATTTTTCCAGAAGGTTCTGGATGATAATGCATTGATTCCCGATGAAACCTTGTTTATAGATGATTCGGCCGAAAATTGCCGGGTGGCAGCGGAATTGGGTATACATGTATTTTGTTCACGCCAATCGGATGATTGGCAGCATCTGTTTTAAATGTGTCAGCTTATGGAGTTCATTAAATTGACGGATTCGGCTTTTACGGTTCCTAATGTGGCAACAATAGGTTTTTTTGATGGCGTGCACCGCGGACACCGTTTTTTAATAGATCAGGTGAAGCAGTATGCCGCTGAACGTGGTCTTGCATCCTTGCTGATTACATTCTGCATGCACCCCCGTCAGGTCATGCAGGCCGATTACCAGCCCCGTCTTTTATCGACCCCGGAAGAAAAATGTGAATTATTGGCTTCAACAGGGGCTGATTATTGTGCCGTATTGGATTTCACGCCGGAACTGTCTCAGTATTCTGCTTATGAATTCATGGAGAAGGTGTTGAAAGACAAATTGTCTGTAAATACGCTAATGATCGGATATGATCATCGTTTCGGGCATGACCGTAAGGATGGTTTTGCTGATTATGTCAGGTATGGACAGATGTTGGGGATTCAGGTCGTGCAGGCCAGGGGACTGGAGGTAAAGGATATTCCGGTCAGTTCTTCGGTTACGCGCGCCTTCCTGTCGGAAGGGGAAGTGGAAATGGCAGCACTTTGTCTTTCCGTACCCTATTCAATATCTGGGCGCATCGTTACGGGCTTTCAGGAAGGGCGGGAATTAGGTTTCCCTACAGCCAATCTTTCATTGGCAGATGCCCGGAAACTGGTACCCAAACAGGGCGTGTATGCTGTCAGGGTGACCGATCTGGATCAGCCGGACAAACACTATGCCGGTATGTTGAATATAGGGTGGCGTCCCACAATGGAGGAAAAAATGGATCATCCGGCCATAGAGGTTCATCTCTTGCATTATGATGGCAATTTATACGGGCATCAGTTAAAGCTGGAGTTTATAAAACGGTTGCGCGATGAGCGCAAGTTCCGTAGCCGCGGAGATTTGGTGCGTCAGTTGAAGGCGGATGCAGATTGTGTTGAGCAAATGAGCGATAAGATACTCTAAATACCTCTGTCGTTATGAAAAGAAGTTTTTGTCTGGTTGTTATTTTTCTGGCCACACAGTTCCTGATGGCTTTTCTGGTCACTTTTGTGGTTAATCTTCCATCGCTGTGGCGTGACGGTGAGTTGAATGTCAGTACACTGGCAGATAATCCCTCGGCTTTGGGCATTTCAATGATTCTGACGTCAATAGTCGTTGTGGCAGTGATGACGGCACTGAACTGGACTGAGCGGCGCGGTTTTCAATGGCGGAAAGTGCCTCCGAAGGCTTATTGGGGCGCTGTCATATTGATGATTCCGGCCATTTATATGGTTAATGTGTTGACAGAGAAATTATCGTTGGAAGATGTCAATCAAACTCTCTTTGCAGGTCTGATGAGTAATTTCTGGGGTGTGTTGGCAATAGTCCTTGCAGGCCCCTTTATGGAAGAGATTGTCTTCAGAATGGGGATTCAACGTCATCTGATGCGTCGGCATTTATTCCCCTGGCAGGCTATTCTGATGTCAGCATTCATTTTTGGAGTCATACACGGTAATCCGGCCCAAATGCCGGGAGCCATGCTTTTAGGTATTGTTTTAGGCTGGTTATATTGGCGTTCAGATTGTATATGGCTTTCTGTGACAGCCCATATATTCAATAATCTGATCGGTGTGTTGACATTCTGGATTCCCGGTTTGAGGGACAGGCAGATGTCTGATCTGGTTTATGGAGGCACATGGGGACTGGCGCTTTCTGTCGTTTTGGCCTTTTTATTCTTTATGATTGTCTACCGTTGGTTGAATGGCATGTTGAGGCCGGATCAGTCTTTTATGCGACGGATACGGAGAAGACAATAAAAAATCCAATTCTTCGCCCGGCTTGTCCGGAGGAAGAATTGGAGTTCTTATTCAGCGTTTATTGTCAGATTTATTTCTTGAATACGTCCAGATTCCACTTGGCATACCAGGGAATGCTCATTTCCCCGTTTTCACCAATTATGAGTGGAAGCCAGATATAGCGGCTGTCTGCCAGATCTTTCTTTTTCCACATGTCGAAGCAGGCAATGAATTTATTCTTGTTTTTACGTCCCTGTATGGGAATGACGTAAGTGCTTTGTCCATAGAATGTCTTGTCCGCATCAAGACCTGTACAGGGATTTCCAAGTACTTTCCATTCGCCCATGATAGAGTCAGCCACAGCCAGTTCGGCCTGGTTGGGATCCCATCCTGTACAACCGCTTGAGAGCATATAGTATTTGTTGTTGTATTTGAATACGGCAGGAGCTTCTCTGGCCATACCGATAAAACGACGTACGTATGTGCCGTCGGGTTTGGTGTAATCGTCTGTCAGACGGTTGATGTGCATGGTCTGGTTGTTCTCTGAAGATGCAAACTGATAAGCGGTACCGTCGTCGTCAACGAAAAGAGTCTGGTCACGGCTCATATTGCCATTAGGACGGAAACTTCCCAGATATTTGAATTCTCCATCAGGGGTATCTGATATCGCTACACCGGCTGCTGCCTTGCCGTAGTCTGCACTTTCGGCATGCACCCACATTACAAACTTCTTTGTTTTCTCGTTATAGATTACTTTGGGACGTTCAATCACTTTCGACGGATGAAGGTCGTGTGACGGATCATCGGGAACCGCTTTCAGTGCCAGACCTTCAAATTTCCAGTTCAACAGGTCTTTGCTGGAGTAGCAGCTTACGCCCGTTACATCTGTACGGTAACATTCCCATGTGGCCCATTCCGGAAGAATGGTCTTGCCGACCTTGTATTCGCCGTACCAATAATATGTGCCTTTGTAGTAAAGGATACCGCCACCGTGTGCATTAATGGGATTACCTTCGGTGTCATTCCATATTTCCTTCGGTTGGAAATATTCGTTTTTCTGCTTTTCCTGAGCCACGGCCATACCGGACCACGTCAGGCAGAGGGTAAGAACAAAGAGTAAGGTTTGTTTAAACATGTTGTATAGTTTATAAAGATTCGTATAAAGACCAAAGGTAATATTTTTATTTGGATAAATCCGCATGTCGTATAGAATTTTTTCTGGTCTGGGTGATGGTGGGAAAATGAAAAAGGGCTACCTTCTTCAGGCAACCCTTTTCATCGTTAGTATGTTATGAAAAAATTTGAGAGAATTGAAACTTCACAGTTTCATGATGTTTTATTAAGCACTAACTTGTTTTATAGAAAAAGCATAAAAATGTACAATTTAATCTTGTTCCTTCTTCTGTTTGGACAACATTCTGATGAACTCATTGTCCATTGTTCCGGTAAAGTTGATGATGGTAAACAAATCCTCTCCAGAATTGTAATTCAGCATCACCAGTTCAATGATAGTGTCCTCATGTTTGCGGACAAATATCTGGCTGTTACCGGATTCGGTATGTCCTGAAAGTGGTGCGAAGCGGTTCTTGTTGGTTTCAATCAGTTTGACCGCTTGTTTGAAGAATTTCTTTCCGAACTGTTCGGAAGTGACAATCCGTGCACTTTTGAGTTTGGACAGCAGGAATATGATGGAATCTTCCGGTTCGTTCCCGTCCTTGTTCTCATGTTCAGGCATCTTGACCAGTTTTTCCATCATTTTAGGACTTATGGTCTGGCAGTGAAGCAGATCCTTTTTGGTGACTGTGCTGATGAATTTGGAAGCAAAGTCCTGTCCATGACAGATGGAGATCAAGTTGATCGCGATAATAAAAGAAAGAACGCGTTTCATGGTCAGTTTCTGGTACTTTGTGCTAATGAATCTTTTTCAGATGCTTCGCTTAAACCTTGTGAGACCATTTGCAGGGCGTTTGAGACCTGATCGTATGCTACGGACGGATCCTTATATGAATCCTGATAGTTTTCATATTTATATCCGTGATCCGGGTCTTTCTGTACGACAGTTGTCTGTATGGCATTGCCTAATGTCAGTACGATGGCTACGGAAGCCGCAGCCTTGTACAATGGCATGAGGCGGTGTGAGAATGTGATTCTGCGTGCCTTGACCTGTTCGCCCTCGTGAATCTGAGCCAGGATTTTCTGGTCGAAATCTTCTCCCAGTTTGGCTTCCTGGATGGACTTGATACCGGAAAACAGCGTCTGATAGCGGCGCAAGTGTGCCGGCACATCCTTTTGGGCAAAGAATGTACGCAGAATGGCTTCCTCCTCAAGGGATGTCTCGCATTGCCAATAGCGCTCCAATAGTTGTTCGATATACTTATAGTCCATAATTTTGTATTTCTGTGTATCGTTGTTTAATTCGTTGTCTCGCGCGGAACAGATATACTTTTACCTTTTCTTCGCTGAGATTCAGAATGACAGCAATTTCTTTATATGCTTTGCCTTCGATATCCCGCAATTGGACGATGTCCTGTTGCACGGCTGGAAGCTCTTTTATGATATTCTGAAGAATACCCAAGCCTTCTTGTGCCGCCAGATTTTCGTAAGGCGTGGAATTATCCGGACGGGAATGCATGCTTTCGTCAAGTTCCAGATGTTGGGTCTCTTTCTTCTCGCTTCTGTCTATGGCGAGATTTTTGCAGATTGTCATGCAGAAGGCTTCAATTGATGAATATTGTGGCCATTCCTCCCGTCTGTTCCAGACTTTAATCAGTGTATCTTGTACGATATCTTCTGCTTCTGCAGCATTGAATGTGATGCGGAGGGCTACTCTGTAGAGTTTGTCCTTTAATGGCAGAATATCGTTTCGAAAACTGATTTCTTTCATGTCTCTATTTAAAAGACGGGTGAGCGACTCAAAAGTTACACTCACCCGCTACTTTTTTTTATTTTTATTTTCAAATATCTGTATATCAGTATGCTATAATATGATTATTTTTCTATTATAGTACCTTGTGTGCCGTCGATGGCGCTGGCCAAGGTGATGATGACCTTGCTGACACCTTTATGCAGGGCGTCAAATGCATTTTCCAGTTTAGGGATCATGCCGCCTTGTATTGTACCGTCAAGAACGTATGCCTTGAACTCTTCTTCGTTGATATGGGCGATGACGCTGTCATCATCCTCAGGATCTTTGAGCACGCCTTTCTTTTCAAAACTGTAGATCAGAGTCACATCGAAATACTCGGCCAGTGCCTTGGCTGTTTCACCGGCGATGGTGTCGGCATTGGTGTTGAGTATATGTCCGTGACCGTCATGTGTGAGTGGTGCCATGACGGGTACGATGTCCCGGCTGATCAGGCTGGACAGGATTTGTCCGTTGACGGTTTCGACATCTCCCACGTAGCCGTAGTCCACGTCCTTTACGGGGCGTTTGTGCGAATGGATGACGTCCATGTCAGCACCGGTCAGTCCCAGGGCGTTGACCCCTTTGGCCTGAAGTCTTGCCACGATGTTTTTATTGACCAGTCCGCCGTAAACCATGGTTACGACATCCAGCATGGCTGCATCGGTAATGCGTCTTCCGTTTACCATCTGGCTTTCTATGCCCAGTTGTCCGGCTATTTTGGTCGCAGAACGTCCTCCGCCGTGTACCAGTACTTTTTTTCCTTCTATTTTGCTGAAGTCCTCAAGCAGTTGTACCAGGGAATCTTCCTCTTCCACTATTTTGCCGCCAACTTTTACAACGGTCAGTTTCTCTTTCATATCTGTTTTTGATCTGTTAGTCTTACTGTATTTTATTCTAGATAAGTATAACCGTAGAGTCCGGAACGGTAATTGCTCAGGAATTCTTTTCCTTCCTCAAGGGTGATCTTGCCGGCCTGAAGTGACTTGGCCACCCATATTTCCAGACGTCTTGCCAGTTTCTTGGGCTCGTATTGAACGTACTCCAGTACTTCTGCTACCGTTTCACCGTCAATAATCTTGTCGATGGCATAACCTTTGTCTGTCACGGATACATGTACAGCATTGGTATCACCGAAGAGGTTGTGCATGTCTCCCAGGATTTCCTGATATGCTCCGACCAGGAATACGGCCATGTAATATGGTTCGTCTTTTTTGAGCGTGTGTACAGGCAGGCTGTGTGACAGGTAACTGTTGGTGACGAAATTGGCGATCTTGCCGTCCGAGTCACAGGTGATGTCCTGCAGTGTGGCCTGTTTGTCGGGGCGTTCGTTGAGACGCTGTATAGGCATGATGGGGAAGAGCTGGTCGATAGCCCATGAGTCGGGCAGACTCTGGAACAGCGAGAAGTTGCAGAAGTATTTGTCGGCAAGCAGCTTGTCCAGTGTCAGCAGTTCTTCAGGGATATGCTTCTGGGTTTGGGCGAGCATATTGACTTCGCGTGTGACACTCCAGTACATGCTTTCGATATCTGCACGTGTGCGCAGGTCTACAAAACCATGGCTGAACAAGTCCAAACATTCTTCGCGGATCTGTTGTGCATCGTGCCAGTCCTCCAACAGGGTACGTGGGTTAAGATTATCCCATATTTCGTACATGTCCTTGACCAGCTGGTGGGCATTCTCCTTCGGTTCGAAGTTTTCGTTCATGCTGGGCAGGGATGCTGTTTCCAGAACCTGCATGATGAGTACGGAATGATGGGCCGAAAGGGAACGTCCGCTTTCAGTGATCAGGTTAGGGTGCGGAATGTTGTTTTTGTTGGATACATCCGCAAATGTGTAGACGCAGTCGTTGACATATTCCTGGATGGAGTAGTTGACTGAGCTTTCGCTGTTGCTTGACCGTGTTCCGTCGTAATCGACACCGAGTCCACCGCCGCAATCCACGAATTCCACATTATATCCCATCTGGTGCAGTTGGACATAGAACTGTGAAGCTTCACGAAGAGCCGTCTGGATACGTCTGATCTTGGTGATTTGGCTGCCGATATGGAAATGGATCAGTTTCAGGCAGTCTTTCATTCCTTTTTCTTCCAGCATACTCAGGGCCTCCAGAAGTTCGCTGGAGGTCAATCCGAATTTGCTGGCGTCGCCTCCGCTTTCTTCCCATTTTCCACTGCCGGATGAGGCCAGTTTGATACGGATACCTATGTTGGGTCTGACGTTCAGTTTGCGGGATACTTCATAAATGATATTCAGCTCGTTGAGCTTTTCTACCACCAGAAAGATGCGTTTACCCATTTTCTGGGCCAGCAGAGCCAGCTCAATATAGTTACGGTCCTTGTATCCATTGCAGATAATAGGAGAGTCTGAATCCGTATTTACGGCAATGACGGCATGCAGCTCCGGTTTGGAGCCGGCTTCCAGACCGAGATTGAATTTCTTTCCATGGCTGATGATCTCCTCAACTACAGGCCGCATCTGATTGACCTTGATAGGATAGATGATGAAGTTTTCGCCTTTGTATTCATATTCTTTGGCTGCTTTCTCAAAGCAGTTGCTTGTCTTTTCGATGCGGTTATCCAGAATATCGGGAAAGCGCACCAGAACTGGTGCAGATACATCACGGAGAGACAGTTCTTCCATCAGTTCTTTCAGATCTACTTTTACGCTGTCTTTACGTGGTGTGACATAGACATGTCCTTTCTCATTGATACCAAAGTAGTTTACGCCCCATCCGTTGATGTTGTAAAGTTCTTCTGAATCTTCAATACGCCATTTTCTCATTTCATTAGATATTTAGTAGTTCGCGAAGGTTGTGGACAGAGTCCTTTATTTTTTCATAATTTTCTAAAAGCGTGACGTCAAAAATATAGTGTGCTGAACTGTAGAAGGGTTCCCGCTGTGCCAGTGATTCGGAGATAAACTGCCGGATTTCCTCCGGTGTCTTGTTTTTAAGCAGCGGGCGTTCGGTCTTGCCCATCCTAAGATGTTCGAAAAGCACTTCCGGAGTTGCCTTGAGATAAACAGTCTGCGCCTGACGGTTCATGTATTCCATATTGTCGAAGAAACAAGGTGTTCCTCCGCCGGCGGAGATAATCACATCTTCAAATTCAGCCACTTCATGAAGCATTTTCTGTTCAATCTCACGAAAACCGTTTTCACCGTACTTCTCAAAAAGTTGGGCGATGGTCTGACGGTAACGTTCTTCGATATACCAGTCCAGATCATAGAACTGTATGCCGAGATCCTTGGCCAGAGCCTTGCCGACGGTGGTTTTTCCGGCTCCCATGTAACCGATGAGTATTATTCGTGTCATTATTTCTTTTTCGTATAGGTTCGTTTACGGGTCGTCTTTGCGGGTTTTTCGTCTTCTTCCTTGATGACAGCCATACATTCCTCCAGTGTCAGATCCTTGGCGCGTTCGGCTTGAGCCTTTGGCAGACGGTAATTGTTGCCTTTGTAGGCCAGATAAGGGCCGTATCGTCCGTTCAGCACCTCCAGGTCAGGCATGTCGTCAAAGGTCTTGATGTGACGTTCTTCTTCAGCTTTCCTCTTCTCGAGTATGAGGTTGACGGCTTCTTCAAGCGTGATGGTCAGCGGGTCTGTTCCGGCTGGTATGGACACGTATTTTTTATGGTTCAGGATATACGGTCCGAAACGTCCGGCGCCGATGACTACCTTGTCGTTTTCAAATTCTCCGAGCGTACGGGGGAGTTTGAAGAGTTCCAGTGCCTCGTCGAGCGTGATGGTTTCAATACTTTGCTCCTTTTTTATCTGGGCGAATTTGGGCTTTTCGCTGTCATCGGCCGTACCTATTTGAACGACGGGGCCGAAGCGTCCGATCTTGACGGAGACGGTTTTTCCGGTCTTGGGATCGGTTCCCAAAATGCGTTCACCCACTTTATGATCCGTTTTTTCGTTCAGTGTCTTTTCTACGAGCGGTTCGAAGTCGGTATAGAAATCATGCATGACGTCTTTCCAAGGCGTTTTTCCTTCAGCGACATCATCAAATTTCTTTTCTACTTCTGCCGTAAAGTTGTAATCCATGATTTCAGGGAAGTATTGTAACAGAAAGTCATTGACAACCGTACCGATGTCGGTTGGATAGAGTTTGCCTCTTTCCGCACCGATGACCGACTGCTTGGTCTGCGAAATGATCTGATCGCCTTTGAGCGTCATGGTCAGAAGTTCCTTTTCTTCTCCCTGTTTGTCACCCTTTTCCACGTATTCACGTTGTTGTATGGTGCTGATGGTCGGCGCATAGGTAGACGGACGTCCGATGCCGAGTTCCTCCAGTTTCTTGACCAGACTGGCTTCATTGTATCTGGGCGGACGTTGGGTAAACCGTTGTCCGGCCTGAATTTCTTTGCGGATCAGCTTCTCACCGATGTTCATCGGGGGGAGCAGCTTGCTCTCCTGGTCGTTTTCCCGCTCCTGTTCGTCATCGAAACTTTCATGGTAGACTTTCAGGAAACCGTCGAACTTGATGACTTCACCTACAGCAACGAAAGCCGCTTTTTGTCCGCTGATACTGATGGTGGCAGTGGTCTTTTCCAGTTCTGCATCAGCCATCTGGGATGCGATGGTACGCTTCCATATCAGATCATAAAGTTTGCACTCCTGTGAAGTACCCTCTATTTCTGTCTGATCCATGTAAGTCGGACGGATGGCTTCGTGCGCTTCCTGTGCTCCCTTCGTCTTGGTGTGATACTGCCGTGTCTTGACATAGCGTTCATCGGTCATGCCTTTGATCACTTCCGTGCAGGCTTGCAGGCAGAGAGTAGACAGGTTGACAGAGTCCGTACGCATGTAGGTGATCTTTCCGGATTCATACAGTTTCTGTGCCACCATCATGGTTTGTGCTACAGTGAACCCAAGCTTGTGGGCGGCTTCCTGTTGGAGAGTAGATGTGGTAAATGGAGCTGCCGGAGAGCGTTTTTGAGGTTTTGTGGCAATATCCTCTATGGTGAATTCGGCTGTTTTGCAGCTTTCAAGGAAAGCCATTGCTTCTTCTTTGGTCTTGAAACGTTGGTTTAGTTCAGCCTTGATGTCATTATGTTGGTTCTCAAGGCTGAAGATAGCCGTGATCCGGTAATTTTCTTCTGTTTTAAACTGTTGGATTTCTCTTTCGCGCTCAACAATGAGTCTTACCGCAACACTCTGTACGCGGCCGGCTGACAAAGCCGGTTTGACCTTTTTCCAGAGCACGGGTGAAAGCTTGAAACCTACAATACGGTCGAGCACTCGTCTGGCCTGTTGGGCATTAACCAGATTAAGGTCAATCTGACGGGGATGTTCGATAGCGCTCAGAATGGCAGGTTTGGTGATTTCATGAAAAACGATACGCCGTGTATGTTCCGGTTTTAAGCCCAGAACTTCATATAGATGCCATGAAATAGCTTCTCCTTCGCGGTCCTCATCGGATGCCAGCCATACGGTTTCTGCCTGTTGGGCCTGTGCTTTCAGTTCGCTGACCAGCTTGGCCTTTTCTGCCGGTATTTCATACTTGGGGGTGAAATCAGTTGTGTCTATGCTGAATTCTTTCTTTTTCAAGTCACGGATATGTCCGTAACTCGATAATACTTTATAATCTTCTCCCAAAAACTTTTCTATGGTTTTGGCTTTGGCGGGAGACTCCACAATCACCAGATTCTTTTGCATTTTTACTGCCTTTATAAATTTTGTGGCAAAAGTAGGAAAAAAAATAGATTACACCTTATATATAACAATTTTTTTGAAAAATGGGTAGATTTGTTCCGGTATGGCATCTGATGAGGGTATGAAACGGGGGTGTTCGATTGCTTGAGGTTGCCTGAATTTGTCATTTTGACAAAATGATAAATCAGATGGCTGTGAGTCGTGTTTTTACGGATTGGCTGGGGTAAGGGCGGTTTTTTAGAAATCTGAAGGCTTCTTTTGGGCGTTATTGCGCTTTATTATAGACTGCTATCTGCTTTTTTCTTGTTCGAATTTGGTGTTAAAACAGGGATTTGTGATGCTGTAATGAGGAAAAATAAGATCGGAAAGGTTGGTTTTGGATTTGTCTCCCTTGATTTTTTAATTGTCTCCTTGCATTTTCAGAAACGGAACGGAGGTTTTTATGAAATGAATGGAGGTGATTTTATACTCTTGAATGGCATAATTATGCAATAAGGCTTTGTTTTTTAAAGCTTTTGTTGCATAATTATGTATTATTGAAGGCTGGATGACGTGATTTGTATTCCTGTCTGGTTATGGAAAATGCTGATTTTATAGACAAATGAAAGGATGATAGGTCTTAGGCTTTCTTTTTGTTAGATCCGAACAGCCGGCTGAATCCGGAAAGGTGGATGCCAATACCGGGCTAAACGAAGTCTGTTGTAGTTGTGAGTCTGTTAAACACCCTGTAACAGCTTTTTAATACCGTTTCGGATAGAGTCTAAACCAAAGTCTTCGGGGCGTATTTCAGATAAGGGGATCCACAATAATTCTGCTGCGTCATCCATGGCCTGCTCTTTGCCGTATTCGGCGACCGTGCAACGGAAAAACTGGTCTATGGTGTGAACGGTGAAACCCGAGTAGAGGTAGGTATTGGGCAAGGAAAAAAGAAAATCGGTATGTATGACCGTAAGGCCGGTTTCTTCCTTGACTTCACGAACCACACCCTCTTCACTGCTTTCGAAGCAATCGGAAAAACCGCCCGGCAGATCTAAGGTGCCTTTTGCCGGTTCTTTGCCACGTCGGCAAACCAGCAGTTCTTGTCGCTCATTGATGATGACTGCAACAACAGCTGCACTGGGATTGAAATAATAGACAAATCCGCAATCTTCGCATGACTTGGATTTCTCGTTGTGAACCACAAACCGGGGTGAACCGCATTTGGGGCAGAAGTGGAACTGAGCAAAGGGATGTTCGTGTGCCATGATGATACTTTACTTTTTATATCGTTTCTTTTTATTGCAAAACTACGAAATAATGTCGAATCTGAATCCGCACATGCCGTTCTTTTTGAAATGAAGAATATATTTTCAGGACAATGAAGGATAGGCTGATGATGGTGAAGGCCTGACCGGCGGTAATGGTGATGTCCGGTTTTGACCAGACCGTTTAAATTCTGTTTTAATCTGTTCTAAAAAGCAAGTCAGATGGTATGAAAAACCGTTTTTTTTTGCTAGTTTTGTTTGAAGGATAGATTATGCTGGACATTAAAGGAAAAATACACGATCGTTATACTCTCGAATTCAAGGTAGGGTATTCACGCTACAGTTCATCGGCTGCAGTGAATGAGTTTATGATGGATACCTGGATATTTGTTCCTGATCCGCTTTACATCAATGCCAAGACATACTCCAAAAATAATTTCTATCGTGATTTCAGAGCCTTGACCAGGCTGATCACTCCTGTGTACACCTTGGAAGAGGTGGCGGAGCCGCGTGTGTTACCTTTGGCGCGTCTTCATGAATGCTGTAGCGGATTGGCGGAAAATCCGAATGAGGAGAATGAGAAAGCGTATGAGCATCAGATCAAGATGTTTGCCAGCATTACCAGAAGCGCTCTCCGAAAGGCCGTCAATGAACTGTATGCCCTGTCGGATGCCAACCTCTTCCGCAAAAGTCTGGATCAGGTGGTGGCGGATTTGAGACGGATATTGAAATCTTATCGTGAAATACCCGCCAGGACCGGCCTTGACCGTGTAGACTATGAACTGCGTTCGCGTTATAGCTTGGGGGAGGAATATCTTTGCCGTGTCATTGATATGCATCTGTTCCGGATATTGGAATATGCCCAAAGCCATTTCTTGCCTGATTATCGTAACGTGGCAGAGTCTGCAATCAACTTTCTTGATGAAGAACTTGATTACCAAAGGCGGTGCAGGTTCCTTTTGCCCGAGGATGGAAAGCAGGAGATCAATCGGTCATTTCTGCACCGCACGGGGCAGTTGAAGAAATACATTGAAAGTGACTTGTATATATTGAGCGACAAGAAGAGTAACGTCTTTTTCTGGCAACAGGTCTTTTTCATGATAGCCGCCGGTTTGAGTATGGTGTTTGCAACCGTTATTTCCTTTTCCTTTCAGCAGACTTACGGCAATTTTACCCTTCCGTTGTTCATTGCGCTGGTGGTAAGCTATATGTTCAAGGACCGGATAAAGGATTTGATGCATTACTGGTTTGCCAATAAGCTGGGCAGTAAATTTTATGATTACAAGATGAAACTGACTTTGCATGGTGATGCTGTCGGATGGGCCAAGGAAGGTTGTGATTTCGTCAATGAAGAAAAGTTGCCTTATGAAATCCGGGCTCAGCGCGGAAGAGTGTCGGAGCTGGAAGCCGGGCATTGTGCATTGCGTGAAACCGTACTCGTTTATCGTCGCCGGGTGTCGATTCTGGGCAAACATTTGCGGCGTTTGAGTCATTTCCCTTTGGAAGGGTTAAATGATATCATACGGATTAACCTGAGGGATTTTCTCAGGAGAATGGACAGTCCGCATGTGCCTGTCTATATTAATGAAGGTCAGGGCGATTTTCATATCCGGCAGGCAGAAAAAGTTTATTATCTGCATTTTGTCATACGCTACCGTTATCAGGGCAAGACCGGTTATAAACGCTTCAGGGTAGGACTGACCCGCCGTGGAATAATGGATCTGATGGAATGGTAGCCCGGATTTGTGACAGGTAATACATTGGTAATACAAGGTTGTTGCTGTGATATGTAGTGGCAATTAATGTTTTATGTCGTTGCTGAATCTTTATGAAATCGAAAATGGAATGAAATAAACCAAGTCTACTTTTGCATCGAAATCAAAAGTAGGATACATGAATAAATCGTTAAGGAAACGTTGCAAGACAGGTTTGTTTTTTTTGATGGCAGGTACCATCGGCGTTCAGGCCGGAGATATTAAAGGTGTCGTGTTCGACAAGGAACTGAACGAACCGTTGATGGGTGCTTCTGTAAGAATCCTGGGTACACATTTAGGGACAACGGCGGATTTGAATGGTCAATTCAAATTGCAGGGATTGAAAAAGGGAACCTATACGATAGAAGTTTCTTATGTTTCTTTTTTTCCTCAGAAAATGACGTTGGAAGTGCCGGCAAAGGGTGAGGTGGTTGTGACGGTCAATATGTTGCAGGACGACAATATGCTGGATGAAGTGACGGTGACCGCACGGAAAAACCTTGAATTGGAGCTGGCCTTGCTGGCCGAAAGGCAAAATGCCGTATTGTCCATTGAAAATCTGGGTGCCAGTGAAATGTCGGTCAAGGGTATTTCAAACGTGCAGGAAGGTGTGAAGAAACTGACCGGTATATCTATTGCAGAGGCCGGGCAGCTTATCGTTCGCGGTCTTGGCGACCGTTATAGCACAACGACATTGAACGGGTTGCCTATTGCTTCGCCTAATCCGGACAACAAACTGATTCCTTTGGATATATTCCCGTCTTCAGCTGTGCAGAATATCACGGTGAGCAAGGTGTATGAAGCCGGTACGTTTGCGGATTATTCCGGTGCTCATGTTGATATCAGTACAAAGGAAGGAGGCACAAAAGACTTTTTCAATGTGTCGTTTGGTACGGGTGGAAAGGTAGGGACGCTTTTCGGCGATTTCTATCAGATGGACCGGGCAAACACGATGTTCAGAGCTCCTTCAATGGATCAGACGGCTTTGGATATTCCCTATGCGCAGTTTGCCGATTATAGCAGAAATCACGATATCTTTCCGACCACGTTTGAAGTGGGCCGCTCTACGGCTATACCGGATCTGAACGGTAGTTTTGGTTTTGGCCGTACATTTGATGTCGGAAACAACCAAATGGACGTATTGGCTACTTTTGGAATTGACACGGACAATAAAAAGATAGACGGGGCTTATGTGCGTACGTTTGAGGCCAGTGGAAGCGAAATGAGCCGTTTTGATTATGACTCATATACAAAGACACTCCAGATGGCCGGTCTTCTGAATGTAGGTTACCAGTTCCGTAAATCGGACAGGATAGGCCTTTCTGCCTTTTATGCGCGGAATGCCGTTGATTCATACATGTTGCGTGATGGTTATGATGAGGAAGACAATGTCCTGACCGGCAGTAACCAGAACAGCCATATTTATATGCTGCAGAACTACCAGTTGTCCGGACATCATGAAATAGGAAAGTGGGATGTCAATTGGAACGGGTCATACAGCCTGACATCCAGTAATGAGCCGGATCGCCGTCAGGTGATGTTTGTGCAGAAGTCAGATGGTACGATGGGCTTGTTCAATTTGAATGCGCAGGGAACGATGCGTTATTATGGTGCCCTTGATGAGGACGAGTGGGTGGCCGATATGAACACCCAATATCGTTTCGGGGAAGCAAACAAAGTACGTTTCGGTGTGGCCATGAAAGATAAATCCAGAGATTTTACCAGTACTAAATTTTACTATAATGTAGATAATCTGGATATGGCCGTTGATGATCCTATGCATACGGATGGTTATCTGAATTATGCCAATGTACAGAATGGGACAATCGAGATCACACGTAACAGTCAGAAACGTGACGGATACACCGCCGGTAGCCGTATCCTTGCCGGATTTGTGGAGGCCGACTATTATCCTGTTGAGTCTTTCCTGATCAATCTGGGACTTCGTGTGGAGAATAGCCGTCAGTGGGTTGATTATTTTGATGATGGAGGACAACCTTATCGCAGAAATCTGGATACGGACGATCTGTTCCCTGCTTTGAATATGAAGTATACGCTGAATAAAAAGAACAGTCTTCGTCTTTCGGCATCACGTACGGTAACAAGACCTTCATTTGTGGAAATGGCGCCTTTCCTTTATCAGGAGTCTTACGGCGGAACACAAGTCAGGGGTAATGCAGATTTGCAAAACGGTTATAACTATAACGTAGACTTAAGATATGAGTTTTTCCGTCCGTCTTCTGCAGACATGGTGGCAGTTACGGCTTATTACAAATACCTGGAGAGTCCGATTGAGCGGACACAGACCACGGCCGGAGGTGCCATGATGCATTCTTTCCAGAATGCTTCAGACGGTTTGGCAGCCGGAGTGGAACTTGAAGCGCGTAAGGAAGTGATCAAGTCTTTGCGGGTTGGAGTCAATGCGTCGTTCATGTATACTAATGTGGAACTGCCGGAAGGTGGAGTCTATACTAATTCGGAACGTCCGTTGCAAGGAGCTTCTCCTTATCTGGTCAACGCGGATCTTACCTATGCACCGCAGTTCGGCGAAGGAAAACAGTTGTCTTTGGCTTTACTTTATAATTTACAGGGAGAACGCATACAGGCTGTTGGTATACAGGGTATAGGCGATGTCAAACAACAGGCTTTGCATACACTTGACTTCAATGCCAACATGCGTTTTAATACTCATTGGAGCGTTAAGTTTCAGGTCAAAAACCTGCTTAATTCTGATGTCATATTCCGGCAGGAGATTCCGCAACGCGGTATTACAGAGGAAGTGGAACGCTTCAAGGAAGGCGTTGGTGTGAGCTTGGGAGTGACTTATGCATTGTAAACAGCGAAATCAATTCAAATAAGTTAAACATATTCAAAAAAAAGAAAAAATGAAAGCAAATTTTTTAAAATCAACGACATGGGCTATGGCCGTGTGTGCAGCAATGGTAGCATTTACTTCATGCAGTGATGACAATGGTAATGATACCGGAACGAATCCCGGCGGAAACGGACTGGATACCGAAACAAACGTCCTGGGAGGCAATGTGACATCCGATCTGACTCTGGAAGCTGGAAAATCCTATACCTTGAGTGGTGCTCTTCAGGTCAAGGCACCGGCAACCCTGACTATACCCGAAGGAGTGACCATCACGGCCGACAATGACGGACAGGTGGATTACATCCTGATTGAAAAGGGAGCTAAGATTAATGCTCAGGGAACAGCACAGAAGCCGATTGTGATGACAGCTGAAGTTAAGAAAGACGGTGCATGGGGTGGATTGCACATCTGCGGTGACGCACCGACCAATGTGGGTACAGGTTATTCTGAAATCGGTAATGCGGTATATGGCGGAAATAATGCCAGTGACAATTCCGGTGTCTTGAAATACGTGCGTCTGGAATATACCGGTTTTGCTTTCGATGAAGAACATGAGTCAAATGGTATTTCTTTCTATGGCGTAGGTAATGGCACACAGGTATCTTATGTGCAGGCCTATTGCGGAGCTGATGACGGTCTGGAGTTTTTCGGTGGAACAGTCAATGTTGACCATTGTGTGGTTGTAGACTGTACGGATGATTCTTACGACTGGACAGAAGGCTGGAGCGGTACGGGGCGTTATCTTGTCGCTTATCAGGATGCCGGTTCTTCTATAGGTATGCAGTGTGATTGCCTGATTGAGGCTGATAACAACGGAGATAACTTTGATGCTACGCCAGTGTCTCATCCGGTATTGAGCAATTTGACATTGGTCGGCAACAACAGTACGGAAAACACGAGAGGTGTACGTTTGCGTGCCGGCACTCAGGTAGAGTTGACCAATGCCCAGATTACAGGTAAATCCAAGGCTCTTACAGTGGAGACTGCTCAGACAGAAAATGCCTTGAAGAATGGAACTTCCAAGATTCAGAATGTGGCCATCTCCGGTGAACTCGTTTCTGAGAATGCGATATATACGAATGATCTGTTTACAGCGTCTGGCAATTTGGCCAATCAGACATTTAACTTTACAGATGGATTTGTTGGTATGACCGATGGCCGTGGAGCTGTGGAAGCATCCAATATGTGGATGTCCGGTTGGACCAGATAAAAACAGGCTATAAGAAGAGAAATAATCCCTTCTTGTGTATATAGTGACTCCTTTCATGCACGGTGGTGTATGAAAGGATTTTTTTTGAAAAATATGGTCGGAAAAGTTGCGATTTGATTTTTTATTTTTTTTCTTTGTAAAAATCAAGTTATTCACATAAATCTTATGCTTATGAAACGAACGGCGTTTTGGTATTCCATTCTGGGATGTTTGTCAATGATCATCATGATGACATCATGTAAGAAAAGTTCTGATTATGCCCGTGTGATCCCAGCAGATGCCGAAGTCGTCTGTCGGGTGCAGGCTGCTCAGTTATTGGACAAGTGTGGAACTGATAATGGTAAATTCCTGAAAGAAAAACTGCTGTCTGTCACCAACAAACAGACAACTCCTGAACTTTCGGAAAAACTGGCCGTGATTGTGGAAGATCCCGCCAAGTCAGGTCTGGACTTTAAGTCACCGGTTTATCTGGCTGTGGGTGGAGAAGTCATGGGTACCGGCGCTATGGTGGTAGCACGGGTCAATGATCAGGATGCTTTGACGGAACTGCTTCAAACAATAGCAACCGATGCTTCCGAGAAGGTTATGACGGAAGGCGATCTGACTTGTCTTTCTTTGGACGGCCTGTTGATGGCCAGTGATGGTACAACGCTTGTAATGATGGAACGGGCCGGTGCCGGAGCTGATGCCATGGATAAAGTCAAGAGTATTATGAATGCGGAATCCGAAAAGAGTATTCTTGATGATGAAGGTTTTAAGAAGATGAACGCTTGCAAGGGTGACATGCAGCTTCTTGGAAATGCCGGATATATGGAGGAATTGCTGAAGGACGAAATGCAAATGCTGACTTCTGTGTATCCGTCAGGTATTGACGCCAAAGATATGGCCGGACTGGTTGATGTGAACTTTGCCGACGGAGAAATAGCCTTAAGTATGGAAGTGGTAGCCAAGACGGATGAAGCCCGTCAGTATCTGGAATCGGTTAACCAATTGGCTGGAAAAATAGGCAATTCCTATTTTTCACGGATTCCGGAGAAATCACTTTTTGTGATGGCCTTGAACGTGAAAGGGGAAAAGTTCTGGGAACAGTTAAAGGCAACAGGCAGTATGGATGTCATGCCGGATGAGGCAAAGGCCATTCTGGAAAAGGCTCTGACCAACCTGGATGGTGATGTCGTGATGGCCATGCAGGCTGATCCGATGATGCTGGCTATGAATCCGGGCGAGGCCACAGTGACCGTTTATGCCAAGGTAAAGGACGGTTCAAAGGTTGAACAGATGATGACCGATATGGGTATGGGGGATCTGACAAAGAACGCAGACGGAATTTACGCCTTGCCTGTTCAGCAGGGTATGGTGAAGTACCTTTACCTGAAAGTGGACGGCAACGACATGCTGATGAGTAACAAGATAGATATGGTCCGTAATGAAAAGGTGGCTGATCCGGTTGATGCGGATATGTTCAAGGGTAAAAGCGTAGCTTTTGTATTGAATGTAAAATCGATTACGGAAAATCCGGCTGTAGAGGCTATGGCCAAGGCGGCCGGCGCGAGACCGACAGTGTGGACTCTGGCCAGTCAGTTCGACAGAATGGAAATATTCAGCAAGGAAAGTACAAAGGCCGAATGTCATATCTATCTGAAGGATAAGAAACAGAATGCTTTGGCTTTCTTTGTAAACATCGGATTGCAGTTAAGCGATGAAATGATATAAAATGAAAAATTTAGTTTGGAAGGTATTAGGACATAACATTAGCGGCTTGCAGCTGCTGGGCTTCTTTGGAGCCAATTTGGTTGGAATGATGATTATCCTGATAGGCATACAGTTCTATCAGGATATCATTCCTGTTTTTACGGCGAATGACAGTTTTATGAAAAACAATTATGCCGTCATAGCTAAAAAGATCAAGTCTTCGGCCGGCAATCCCGACAAGGCCGTATCGTTTTCGTCTGATGAGATCGCTGATCTGGAAAAACAGACTTTTGTCCGTAAGGTAGGAGCTTTTACTCCTTCTCTTTTTTCTGTTTATGCGTCATTAGGTGTCGGTAACGGACCGGGCATGGGTACGGAAATGTTTCTGGAGGCTGTACCTGACCGATTCGTGGATTATTCTTCTTCGAACTGGACTTTTAAGGAAGGCGATCAGGAAATACCGATAATCCTGCCGCGTAACTATTTGAATCTGTATAATTTCGGATATGCCCAAAGTCGAGGATTACCTAAGATATCCGAGGGGATGACGTCCATAGTCAGTTTGTCATTTGTCTTTAGCGGGCCTACCGGCAAATTGCAGATGAAAGGGCGAATTGCCGGTTTTTCCAACCGTTTGAATACGATACTGGTTCCTCAGAAATTTATGGATTGGGCCAATTCGCGTCTGGCTACAGGGCAGGAACCGGCGATTACCCGTCTGATTGTGGAGACCGGTCAACCCGATCAGTTTGAAGACTATGTGGTCCGGAACGGATTTGAACAGGAAAAGGATAACAGTGAATCTGCCCGGGTAGCGTATTTCCTGCGTATTGCTATCGGTGTTGTGATAGCCATAGGTATTGTAGTTAGTGGCTTGTCTCTGTATATCCTGTTGCTGGGTATTTATCTGATTTTGCAGAAACAGGTAGAGAAAATAGATAATCTTTTTCTGTTGGGTTATTCCGTGCGTGGAGTGTCCTGGCCGTATTTTCTGTTGGCCGGAAGCATTAATCTGACAGTCTGGATGGTGGCAGTCGGTGGTGTGTGGATGGCCAGAGGGGTTTATTTGCCGGTGTTGTCCAATATATACACTTCTCTTCCGGAAGGCAGTATGATGATGACCATATCAATTGGTTTTGCTCTTTTTGTCTTGATTATGGCAGTCGATGTGATAGCAGTTCGTCTCAGATTACATGGCATCTGGTTTAAGCATCGTAACAGTCATGTGAAAGTATAAAAAATCTTAAAAACAAGATGCATAATTCTTGATTAGTGGAAAAAGGCGTATTTTTGCAAAATTCCATTGGGGTTGACATGGATTTGACAGCAGGATGGAATGGTATGTAAGCACGCAGAGGGTCGGTTATTTCCTCTATAATCTCAGTGACCAAAAATTTATCTGGCGAAAATAACTACGCTCTCGCTGCGTAATCGAAGTATAGTAGATTACCTTAATTTCGGCACAAGGTGCTGAAACGGGACATCACTCAGAAACTGTCGCTCCGAAGTATTCTGGTCCAGTGGTGCAGCTAAATCGGAGATAGTTTGCAGCGGCCTCGCGTTGTAAATGAAATTCTAAGAGGATAAGGCATAAGTGGGTGGCCCGGGTCTTGCTTGTGCACGAAAATCGAAGGCCGGGATAAGCGTGTAGAAAGCGTATGGTTTCCCTGTTTGGACGAGGGTTCGATTCCCTCCAGCTCCACGAGGTGTTTTATAAACCGCTGATAATCAGCGGTTTATTTGTTTGATATGTATGTTACTCCCCTTTTTACTCCCCCTTGTTTTTTTATGATAGTTTAACCATGTTATAGTTAAGAATAGCAAATAATTGAACTCTACAATATTTTTCTTTCCACTCTAAATCACCTCAAAACCTTATATATGAAATAAACAATAACAATCAAAAAGACAATTTACAATTCAAAAATAAAAATTACATCCTGGTTCATCTAAATTTCAGAAGATGGTTTAGATTGAATTAGAAGGATAGATCACAGAAAGTAACTATAACAGCTACAGTCTTTATAATGAAATCTGACGTATCTATCAAAGAGCTGAGCCGAAAACGAAGAGTTTTTGGTGACGGCTCTTTTTTTTGTCCGTCTCATAATCCTTCAAAGCCTTATATAAAAGAAAATTAGAAGAACTTTAAATTAGGATATATGAGAAAGAAAGAAGAATGAAATTATTGGATTTTTTAAAAGTAGGGTTAGTATTAATTCAAGCCCTTACTGAAGTATTGGAAGAAATGCAGAAAAAAAAAGCGTAGTATTCCCGAGATCTATTAACCGGAGAAGAACGATTTTTTCTCCTTGTTACTAACAGTAAAAGAATTAAAAAACATGAGACAGAAAACATCAATAGCAGCAGAACCTGTTTTATCAGAGGACGCTAATTCAAAAGGACTTAGCATCATAAATAATAATGAGATTACAGATGCAGAGATTATTGAAGAAGATGATGAATTTTGGGCTGAAGACAATCACCCGAATTTTATTGAATCTAATACCTCAGCTATTACGCTAGAGGATTTAACCACAAAAAATATAATACCAACATTCAGCGACAACACACTGACCATATCGCACCAGAATTTTATCAGTGCCGTAAGTAAGGTTGCTGAACAGGTTTTTGGAGACTTGACTCCAGTTGAATGTAGGGTATCACATCCTATTATTGGAAGAATACCCTCAGCAGTACACAAAAAAGCGAGTGAATTAAGAGAAGATGAGAAGACAGTGTTTTACCAGCGTTTAGCCTGGGTGGCACATGTAAAAAATATCACTCGGACTATTAATAACCAAACAGTCCATCTTTGTATAGGTGGAGTGAGAAGTTATAATGAAGACAAACTTTACAGAACCCAAACCGCAATGAAATTTAAGATCTTTGTCGGTTGGAAAGTAAGAGTATGTTCGAATCTATGTTTGACATGCGATGGATTTTCAGGAACCATAGAATGTATGACCGAAGCAGATATAATGCAAAAAGCTTTAGAACTATTCAACGGTTTTAATCCACACAAGGAAGAAGCATTGAGACTTCTGGAGAATCTTAGAAATACAGAAATCTCCGAAGAACTATTTTGTAAGATTATAGGCAGGCTCAGATTATATCAGTTCCTACCTGTGAACGAACAAAGAACATTACCATCGCTGGAAATAGGCGATCAGGCTGTCAATGCGATGGTAAAAGGTTATGTATCAAACCCAAATTTCGGAAAGAAAGAGGGAGAGATTTTAACTTGTTGGAATCTACTACAACTGGCTAATGAAGCAGTGAAAGGATCATATATTGATACCTGGCTCGACAGAAACCAGAATTGTACTGATTTTGCATTAGGAATGCAGAATGCCATAGAAGGTAACGATACTAAAGGTTATAGCTGGTTCCTGCATTGAGATATAAGGGCGTTTTGTCCTTTATAAGATACCGGAGGAGGTATAGATATCAAAGTTTATTTAGAAAACAGAATTATAAACCGAGATAATCTATACCTTCTCTTTTTGTTTCACCAATTTAAAAATAACAGAAAATGACAAATGTAAATACAGAAATTTTTAAGAGGACATCACCTGTGAAAAAGATTGAGATTATTGAGAATTTGACACAGGAAGAGTTGTCCAGAGTATTGGAAAAAACCATATTCAGAATCGTTAAGGAAACAGGGCGAAGAAGAAAAGGCAGTAGGGATTATGAATTCTATGTGAACCCAGACAGAAGAAAAGGGAACAATTGGAATTCTGTGATTGAAGGAGTTTGGCTTTACAAGGGAAAGCTGAGCGTTATGGTATATGTCCAGTTCGATAATACAGATACCAGTTTATTGGTTCCGTTCAATGATTTCTTCAGGAAAGGAGATTTCAAAGGGACAATAAAAAGGGATGACCGCTATGGAAATCCCCAGACCCACTACTATGTGTATGATGAAAAAGACAAGTCAGAAATTATAAGAAGCTTCTGCCTTGAATACGTCAACACCAAGTATAAATCAAAACTTAATACTAACAATTAAAACAATAAAGACCATGTGTAAATTTCAAAAACCAACAGTTCCACAAGGAGCTACAGCAGATGAAAGAAGAGCTATCTATTTTGACACTCTTTACTCACTTGATATGAATGATAAGGTAGAAAAGAGAGAAAATCTGAGCTACCTAAGTTGGGCAAATGCTTGGGCTGAATTCAAAAGAGCTTATCCAAGTGCAGTCTACAGAATCGTGAAGGATCCACTCACAAACCTTCCATACTTTGCAGATGGGAAAACAGGAATTATTGTATACACGGAAGTTACGGTAGATGATATAACTCATGAAATGTGGCTCCCTGTAATGAACACTTCCAATAAAGCAATGAAACTTGAACCATACACCTATAAGGTTTATGATAAATTCAAGAAGGAATATGTAGAAAGAACGGTTGAAGCAGTTTCTATGTTTGATATCAATAAGACCATTATGAGGTGCCTGGTTAAAAACTTGGCAATGTTTGGTCTTGGATTGTACATATATGCAGGTGAAGATATACCTGAAAAGGTTGTGGCTGAAGATAATACCAATCAGCAAGAATCAATACCGGAACAACCAAAGAGAATAAGAAAGAGTAGAACAACCCAACAGCCGGTACAGGATAAATATGCCGGTATAAGGATAGCTTTACAACAATGTAAAACCCAGGAATCTTTGATGCAGCTTTATAAACAACACCAGAACGAAGTAACTGGTAATACAGAAATCAAAGCATTATTTACAGAACGAAAATTACAACTTAACCAAGCAGTTTAATTATGGCAATAAAAAGAATAGAACTAAAAGATAGCGGTGTGGTTTTCAATGAAGAACTACACGAATATGGGCTAGGAGACAAACAGCTGAGTGGAATTACAGGAATGCTACAAAGACAGTTATTTCCTAATGAATTTGATGAAGTGCCGGAAAATATGATAATGGCAGCAGCAGAATACGGTACTCAGGTTCATATATCAATAGAAGATTTTGATAAGAACTGGATTAATGATGGAACTCAGGAAGTAGCAGATTACATTGAGATCTGTAAAACTCATGGATTGGTTCATGAATGCTCAGAATATACGATAACTGACGGCAAAAACTGGGCAAGCAATATTGACAAGGTTTATAGAGTGGATGATACTACATTTGACATAGGAGACATTAAGACCTATGGAACAATGACATCTGAGAAACTGGAAAAAGCAAGATGGCAACTCAGTATTTATGCCTACTTGTTTGAACTTCTAAACAAAAAAGCAAAAGTAGGAAAACTCTTCATATTACACCTTAGAAACAAGCTAAAGAAGGACGGCACTTTCGACCACATAGCAGATTTAATTCCAATAAGTCGAATACCTTCAGAGATTTGCAAGGAACTTCTGGATTGTGATTTACGAGGGGAACAATTTGAGAACCCTTACAGTATACCGGAAGAAATAAAGAATCAGGAACAGGAAATAAGAGAATTGATTCAAACAAAGAATGAAGTTGAGGAGAGACTTAGTATCCTCAAATCAAAGATTCTTTTAGAAATGGAAATGATGGATGTCAAGTCATGGTTTACAGATACGATGAGACTTACCAGAAAATTACCGGGAATCAGAACTTCTTTCGACTTACAAGCATTCAAGAGAGATCATCCAAATATTGATTTTGATGCCTACATGAAGACCTCAAAAGTGGCTGGGTCATTAGTAATAGTCATTTAATAACTCGGAACATAGACCGGGGAGATAATCATAGAATAATAAAAATAATATGATGTCTCTCCGGTCTTTTTCTTTTATGTATAATCAACTTTAAAGATAAGGAAAAGAAACAATGAAAAAACTTAGACTACAATTTATATCTATTGATGACTGGAATCGTCCTGTTTTTCAAGATGATAAAGGACGATACTTTGGAGATACTGAAAACCTGTTTAATTATGGTACGAACAAAGAAGATGTTTATAATTTCTATAAGGACAAAGATTTAAATGAACATATATGTTATTTCGGTAGATGCTTTGATTGTGATCCTTTAGGAGGCAGAATTAAGCAAGAAGTGAAAATAATTCTGGAATGAGAATATGTATCTGGAATGTAATTGCTCCCAAATTTCCATACAGGAATGGGAAAAGAAGATGAAAGGAAGTCGACCAATAAATTATGGTTGGCTGGTTAAGAGAGTAAAGAAACATTTGCCTGAGCTATATAAAGAGTTGTGTCTTAAATACTATAATCCATATCAGGACAAATGCAGGTCAAACAAGAAGTATTATATACTGGTTCATTCAGCTATAGAGTACTTCATAAGGAAATAGCTTTATATGGAAAAAGAATATTATTGCCCGATATGTGGTAGAAAACTTATAAAGTCAGAAATCGAAGGTTACAGTTTTCAATGCATGTACTGTGATGAAGACTTTACTTTTTCAGAAGTAGTAATAATAGAAAAACAAATAGAGAAAAATGAGAAAAACAAGCAATAAAAAACAGAAAACCATGGAATTTCTTTTTGGAAAGGAAAATTCCCAAAATTCAATGTATCAGACAGTATTTGAAACACATCATGAGACTATCAGGGAATGTTCATATTGTGGTAAACCGATGACAAGATCCGAAGTGAATGATTTCGGCAGTCTTTGTGAAAGGTGTTATATGGAGGAATATTATATATGATGAATGAGACAATATACAAGGGGAACAAAATAGTATGTTTCTCTTCCAACGATTTTCAAGCATTTATTATTAACCAAGACGATGAGGTAGAGAGTGGTACATTTCCAGCCCTATCAGTCGCAAAAAAATGGATCGACAAATATGAATCAGGAAAAATTCAATGAGCGGATCTGTCGTATTATATGGCATGACATTTTACAGCGTTCCATAAAAACATTATCATGGGGTGTAGACTTCAGGAATATAGAAGTGATTGAATCTGGAACAGAATTTCATGTCCAAGGTTTTAAAATCATTGGAAAAGTGAGAATCCAGTACATTGAAGGAAGTGACCTGTTCAAAGTTACGATCATCCCCGACAATGATAAGAAAAATCCGATTATTATAGAAGACGTATATATTGACATGTTAGTTTCTGTGATAGATGAGTATATTGAATACAGTGAAAATTATCAGAAAAAGGTCTATAAGGAATGCGGATTTACTGAAAATAACGTGGCATTATAAATCTTGAGATAACAGAAAGAGGAGAATATGTGAAAAGTAAGAAACTACAAAAATCACGTATTTTCCTTTTTAATTGGGAAGTTCCAAAAGCAAGACGAACATCTAACTTATGGAACCTATGTTAAAAGATATGGAGAAAGAGCAGAAATACGTGGCTTATCTTAGGGTAAGTACGAAGAAGCAGGGATATTCAGGTCTCGGACTTGAAGCTCAGAGGGAGATTATCTTGAGACATCTTCAGGATAAAATACCTATAGCAGAATTTGTGGAGGTCGAATCAGGAAGAAAAACTGAAAGACCAAAACTGAAGGAGGCTCTGAAGGAATGTAGGAAAACCGGAGCAAATCTTATCGTGGCAAAACTCGATCGATTGGCAAGGAATGTTTCTTTCCTTTCAAATCTTCTGGAGAGTGATGTTGAAATCGTCTTTTGTGATTTTCCTATGGCGAATAAGATGGTGTTGCATATTTTATCGGCCATTAGCCAATATGAAGCAGAACTGACTGCAACCAGAACCAAACAAGCACTGGAAGCAAAAAAGCAGAGAGGATTCAAACTTGGTAATCCGGAGCATTTGATGGATAAACATGAACAGGCAATCAGGAATAGCATCAGGACAATAAAGGATAAAGCAGAAAGCAACCCGAATAATAAAAGGGCTGTTGCCATGCTAAGAACTTTGATTGGGAAAAATATAACCTATCAGGAAATGGCAGACTTTCTGAATGAGCAAGGATTTACCACTTCGAAAGGATGCAGCTTTTCCAAGTCTACAGTTTACAAATTAATCAAACGCTACAAATTATGAATTACTACTACAGATACCACTTCTATGTTATTCAAGGTGGTAAAAAGATCTGGTTTAATTTATGTGGAAACAAACTGTCGAAGAAAAGTATGGATTCAGATTGAGGGGTGTTCTAAGATGGTTATTGAAAATCTGGACATTTATAGACACAAAGACGGAAAGGAGGCTAAAAATATCTAATTGGAATGTAAAATGGGGGAAACTATCTGTAAGAAGGTAGTTTCTCTTTTTTTTTCAAACAGATGGGGGGTAAGGGGGGAAGTAGATACATAACACCTGTAAGGTGGAATAAAAAATTTCCAGAGAGTTAAAAAACCTTTAAAAAGATAATGAATTCCTGAATAAAATATTCCGCCTTCGGTTATGTATATTAAAAATCCTCCTACCCCAATCGTATGAGTCTTCTGAACGTCAAATAATTTTTTTAGAACATTTCTAGAAATTTTCCGCCTACAAGACCTTAAAATTCTTACCTTTGGAAAGAAATAATATTCCCAAAAAGAGCGTAATATTGAAAAAAAACGTATTTTTGCATTGTTCGACCGGAGAAATGGTCGAATAGATACGGAAAGCGTTTTTTGCTTTTATCCTGAAGACGAAATCGCCAAATTTCAAAACAGTGGAAGGATAAAGGACAGTATTACGCTCATTCCTTGTTGTATATGTAATCGGTATAGCCAGTACTGTATCGATCCATATATTGCATTGGCGTGGGGAGTATTGTTTCTTTCTTATTCATTTTCACTAGGTGTTTGGCGATACCTGTCTTCAATGAATAGCAGAACAAACCCTACGCCTTCTTTATGTCTAATTTTTAACGCTGAATTTGATGGGTTTATAGGTATATAAAGGAGTTTAAATTATGAAAAAAATCAACGTTTTTATCTTGGTAATTGTTGTTTTATGTTTTGGTTGTAGAACATCAAATAATACAACTCAACAAGAAGCTATCATTCAAGAAAAATATGATAATTTATTCGACACAAGAAACAATCATTTTATAATCAGTTCTTCTGATGATATTTACAAAGACAAAACTTTACAAGTTGATTTAGACTTAGACGGGGAAAAAGAAACAATTATTATTGGAAAAGATTACCCTAATGGAGTAAAGATAAGAGGAATTAAAGGGAAATATACTACAAACTTTTTATTTGACGATGCTGATGATGTGAGAATTAACGAAATATTAGATGGTATGTTTGATGAAGATGGAGAACTAAATAATGGCTGTTATATACAAGCTTCTTACGTAGATCTGGATAATGATGGTAAATATGAGGTCTTGATTTCTGTGGGAGACAAGCGAATACAAATGATTACTGCTATTTATAGAGTTCGTGATGCAGAAGAAGCTTCTTTCAAATTGATAGGCATCATTGAAGGACAATCTAATATGTATCTAATTGGAAATCATATAATTGCTCCTTATGGATCGTTTGGATTGTGTGAGGAATATATATATGACGGGCAACGGATATATAAAGCCATGTAGTAAATTATTTGATGAACCTATAAATAATGATAATATACCATGATAATAGAAATTATTATTTTCGGAATCTTATGTTATTTCGTTTGGAAAAGAAAAGAAAAAATAGAGGCAAACAATTATTCCATTCATGTAAGGACATTGTTTTATTTGCCAATAATTCAATTTTTACTTTGCTCATTATTTTGTTCCATTTCTTTTATTTTTGATGAGAATTTGCCACAAGATGAAATTAACAAATTTGCTAATGAACATGAATTAATGAATGATTTTTCAACTGTTTTATTTGGTATAGATTTCCGATCAGATCAAGTAAGCAGCCTTTTACTCATAGAGAAACTTCATTCTCAAGTAAGATATGTATTAACAGGTAGTTTTATCATATATGCTATACAAATATATTCTACATATAAAAAACAATTTAATCCAATTATTATAGAAGGGATTACAATCCTTCATTCGCTTTTAATTTTCTATATTGGTAATTTAGTAGGAGAAAGCCTAGTATTTTTAATGAATCAATTAGGAACTGTTAAGGTTATAAATGCCATTAGTAATAATTCCTATTTTGAAATGTATGGACTTGTCGTCATTTGGCTTATTCCTTTCCATTACCTATTTCACTTTATAATTAAAAAATATTATTGTATATCAGAATAAGAATAGTATTTTTAAATCAAATATTCAAATAGAATGAGTACCAAAAACAAAATCTTAATTATCATAGGAGTTATCACATTTGTATTTGTAGATACCACATTAAAAATTTCATTAGCAATTAGTGTTGCAGCGTATTTTCTTCTGAGAAATCAACTTCTTAAAATATACTCAAAAGAAATTACGGAAAAAATTAAATGGTTATTAATTATCCCTATCATACAGGCTTGTTTATCTGTTCTTTCCTATTCGATTGGAAATGAATGCTTTGATATTGCCAGTAAAATAAATAGCCTTCATAATGTTTCTACTTACACTCCGTATCTAGGCGAATTGGGTAAACTTATTGATTTTGCAAATCAAAATGGCGCTTTTCCTGAAATTAAACGATCTATATTGGTCGTCAATGTTATTAATCTTGCTAATATTACAAAGCAAGTAGCGGAAATCGGCTCTATTATAACCATTATATTAATACTATTGGAATTATATGGCACATACAATTTAGGAAAACTTACAATAAAACAAATGAAAGCATGCCATATTGTTATTACACTCATATTTCTAACCATTAGCATTTTCTTTGGAAGATTCATGGATGTGTTCTTGGATTTATGTTCAAAAGTATTTTCTGAGCAAGATAATATTCCATATATTATTACAATACCAATAATAATTTTCCTAATTCTTTGTATTTCATATAACTTCTATTCCCGGTCTTTAAAAGTTCTATTTACAATATTTGAATGTAAAGAAGCTGAAACAACTATTGAAACTAAAGAAACTGAAACGACAACATCATTAAAATCCACAGATTACGACCAGCCTATATTACAAATGAAAGATCAAAACAATAACCAAAATCATCATCAGCCAATAAAATATTCGATTATACCTTATGTCCTTCTCTGTATTGGATGCATTATTTTTACAACAATCATGATCATAAGTTTTAAAATGAGCGATAATAATAATGAAATAGCTGAACCAATAACAGAAAACAACACTCAAAATACAACTAATCAACCTTCAACTACATTAGAGGAAGATATTGAAATTATTGATGAAGACTCAATAATAAATGACGGAATCGAGGAAGCTATTGATACAGCAGACAGTTATTATTATAAATATAAAATATATGAAAACAATATTTATAACTACAGAATTAAATATCCAACTTTTCTTTCCAACATTAATGAATCGGAATCCGGAGATGGCTGTAAATTTTCAAGAGACAATAAAACATTTTTACTAGTATATGGCTGTTATAATGTTAATGATGAAACTATTGAAGATAAATATAATGAATGCCATCCCAAAACGCTTACATATAGTCAGCTTAAAAATAATTGGTTTGTAGTTTCAGATTATACAGATGATGGTTGTATATATTATCTAAAAACAGTGCTAAAAAACAACACATTTTTTTCTGCTTATTTACAATATCCTATTGATGAGAAAGATTCTTATTCTGCCATTATAAACGAGATTTTTAGAACATTCCCAAACTAAATATTGTGATTATTAAAAGATTATATGAAAAGTCCGCATGAGTATATGCAGCTTTAAGTTTCTTATGAGTTACTAATAAATGTCTAAATTTATAGAAGATACTTTCTTTTTGAGGCTATAAAGAGATCATTTACAAGATTTTGCATAGATTGAAGATGAATAGTCTGCTTTTAACAGAGCAAGAATTATTGAGCATGTTGTCTTATAAGCCAGTTTGAGAAATAATTAATACCTTAACTCACAATTAACTAACACCAGAAAACTAAGTTTCTGGTGTTTTTTTATTTCTTCCCCTCAACACATTCTCATTCTTTTTCAAATGACAAAAACGCTGTTAGGAAGGTCTCACAATGCTGAAAACGGTTGATATCCGTTCATCCAAAACGGTGATATCCGTTCACTATTCATACTCTTTACTTATGGCGATGCAAATTTATTGATTTTCATCTGTAATGCTACAGCTTGAACGCTTTTTTTGACGCAAACTACATCCTGATAACTCGAAGCGCACACTGGTATGCACCAGTCTGTCTAAGATTGCATCAGCCGCAGTCGTGTTGCCTTTCATCACATCATACCAGTTGGTAACCGGCAGTTGGGATATGATGATTGTAGCTTTCTGTCCATGGCGGTCTTCTATAATCTCCATAAAGTCAAGCAGCTGTTGCCCGTCTAGCACTTTCATGCCGAAGTCGTCCAATATCAACAGGTCAGTCTGTGCCAGTTTGGCGAAGAAACGATGCAAGGTACTGGATATGCGGGCAAGGCTTATTTCTTCGAAGAGGCGGTACAGGTTATAATAGGCGACCTTAAATCCGTTCATGCAGGCCTGATGACCAAAAGCCGTACCTAGCCAGCTCTTGCCGGTTCCGGCAGCGCCCGTAATCAGTATGGATACACCATTTTTCACATAGTCACAAGTGGCGAGATTGAGAACTTTTTGCTTGTCCACGCCACGTTTGCTATCATAGATAACTTCACTTATGGAAGCCTGATATCGGAAGCGGGCTTTTTTTATCAAGCGGGTGTTACGGCTTTGGTTCCGGTTATCCAATTCAGCCTGTATAAGCAGTTGCAGACCGTCTTTTAAGGAGAGCGACTCTGCCTGTCGCGTCTCCTGCATGGTTGCCCAGTAATGTGCCATTCCGGGCATCTTAAGGTTTCTTAGCGCATTAATTATTTCATCCATGGTTATTTGTTTTGGGTGTTAAAAATCTTTTATTTAAACTGTGCCTTACCGCGGATATTAGAGTGTTCCGGAGGAGCAAAGGAAGATGAAGGCTGCCCGATGCCGGCACACTTGCTTTCCACCAGTGAACGGATAAAGCGATAACTGCATCTGTCTACCCTCAGAGCTGTCTCGCAGGCTTTCTGGAAAACAACCGGATCGCTGCTTCTCTGCAGGTTTAAAAGCCCGTCGCAGGTCTTGTAATGAGTTTCCGGTGGCATGAGGGAAGAATAAAATATACGGCGGATTACATCTCCAAGTATGTCGGATGCACGCTCGGCACGCTCTATATATGATTTTGCACTCAGCCCTCTGTATTCCCGCGAGTTGCTTGCAAGATGTTCCTTTACGATAGTATACCTTCCCCTGTTGTAATCGCGTATGTGAGTAGCCACAAGTTCACCGTCCACATATACTTTTACCAGTGTACGCGTATATGCGACATGTGCGGTTTTGGATATATGTTGATACGGTACGGTATAATAATGCTGATCACGGCCGAGATAAATACAGCAGTTGGATGACACCTTCAAGTCGGTATACGACACAATTTCAAAATCCCTGTCAGGCAAAGGCATAAGATTTGGCTTGTCTACGGCAAGGAACCGTTCCTCGCGCGTGTAAGGATGCTTCTGCATACGTTTCTGGTTGTGCGCTTTCATTTTGAGGGAGGCTGCCCGATTAAGTTCTTCCAATGAATAAAAGGTCTCATTACGGAGTTCAGCAAACACACGCATATAGACAAGCCTTACGGTTCCCTCAACGTTACTCTTATCCTTAGGGTGTACAGGACGTGCAGGAACGATGAACGTGCCATAATGATTGGCCATATCCTCCATTACACGGTTAAGCGACGGCTCATATCTGTCGGTCTTGATAACGGCTGCTTTAAGATTGTCAGGGACAAGCATCTTCGGTACGCCGCCAAGATGTTTCAGGCATTGCGTTATGGCATATACAAAGTCTTCTGTACGCTGTGAACGTACGAAGAGGACATAGCCATAGTCGCTTGCAGGCAGAGTGGCTACAAATGCCTGACACTGGACGACCTCGCCGGTTTCCATATCAACGTACCCCATGGTATCACCGGCAAAATCAAGGAAAAGCTTTTCGCCGCCTGTACGCATGTCGGCAAGTATGGTGGATGGCGATTCCTTCTTGGCCTCTGCATTCTGATTGTAATGAAAACGGAACTGTGTCAGGCTGTAGTGGTCATCAGGATGTTCATTACGGTATTCCTCCCAAAGCAGCTTCAGTGTGACATGCTTGCGCTTCATCTCTTCCTGAAGATATGGAAGAAGGGCTTTGAATGTTTCAAAACGCTTGTCGCTATATG
>OKVF01000658.1_pt1 | contig 34798 bp, 26 predicted proteins | sample 1604831 | NCBI WGS metagenome assembly OKVF01 (sample SAMN01760980, study PRJEB22395) | human gut metagenome
GGCAGCAAAGTAACTCGTATGCTCTTTCATCAATCATGATATAAAGGTACGAAAAATCAGGCAGTTACGCAAACTTTTTATCGTTTATTTTTTATATTATTTTATTGATAATCAATGTATTAATATTAATCTTTCGGACTGACGTACATTTTGTCAACCACTATGCTTTCCGTAAGATAGGCCATATCCGACCATTGTATCCGGTAGCATTGGGAGATCTCATCAAACACCGGTTTCTTGAACTTTCCCATGACAGGACGCTTCTCATAAAGCACATAAAAGCCGTGTTCGTAATGAAGTATCTTCACGACCTTACGGTTACGGGACATGAACATATATACATTGGATGCATCGCTCGGGTCAAGTGACATCTCTTCCCTTATACTCTCGCATAATCGGAAAATACCTTTCCGTAAATCAACATTACCGTTGAACAGGTAATAGTTCATGTTAGCACTAAGTCCAAGCATATCATCCTATCATTTTATTAAGCAACAGGCTCAAATCAAGAACTGTGGTGTTTCTCAGGAACAGTGTGGCACCTGATGTCAATTGCAACTTAACCCATCTTATAGGAGGTTCACCTTCAGGATGTTTCACTTCCAACTTCACGGTTGGACTGTTGCAAGGCTTACCGGTTATCTGGACTTTGGCAACCTTAGGTTGTTCAGCCTGGACTGTCTTACCCAACTTCTCGCTCCACAGCTGGTGACGCTGCCAGTTCATGAACTTGTCGTAGTTTACTCCATAATCAGCACAGAACTCCCGAAGATCCTTGGTCTCGCTGCACAACTGGTAGAGGTCATATACCTCCTGATAGTTTACTTTTTCTTTTGCCATAATCATTATTGTTAAAGGTTACGGCGCAAAGGTAGAGTTGTGAATAATGTGCGTCAAGGCGGAAAATAGTATGCTTACCGCGGGCAAAGATGAATATGTGTCTTATACTATTCGGCAGCATATCGGTTTGGCTTACGCTATCGTATTGCCGGTTTCATTGTTGTTTGCTCTGTTTCCTCAGGTGATTTTAAGTGTATATACGGATATTCCGGATTTGCTTCAGGCTTCAGTTCCTTCCTTGTGGGTGTATTGCACAACTTTGTTGCTGATAGTTCCCGGTAACATCTTTTTTCAGGCTGTTTCAGGAACAGGAAATACACGTATGGCTTTTGTATTGGAGCTGTTTACTCTTCTTATTTATGTTTTATACATTTATGTTATTATAGTCCATTTGCGATTGGATGTAGCCTGGTGCTGGACTTCAGAGCATGTATATGGCTTCTTTATTCTGTTGTTCAGTTATCTTTATATCCGTAATGGCAAGTGGCGGTCTAAAACTATCTGATGCAACATTTGTTATGTTGGTATGATTTGAAATTCAAATAGTTATGTTGTATTAATACAAAATTGATGCAACAATTTTTATATCAGAAAATATATAAAAAAACAATGATGAAACATATTTGGGATATTTGGAAACATACCTTATTGGACAGATCCGTAAGATAGCCTACCTTTGCATCAGTTATTTTTAGGTATAATGATATATAATAGATTAGGTTAAGTTTTAGGTTAGAATTTTAGGGTTAGTTTTAGTAAAAGATTAGTTTTTAGGAAAAGATTCTAATGGATCGGCTGGCTGCGGGGGCAGCGTAAGCCGATCTTTTTTGTTATAGTAATAAAACCTCGTTTTATGATCTGATTGCTATTGCTGATAATGGTATATGGTATCCGATTAATTCCATTGGATAATACAGAAACCGGATTCCAGTAATAATCATCAGTCTGGATCTTCTGAATTGGTATGTACTATCTGCGTTTATTCAGTATCTGTATCGGCCAATTACAGATAATATTATGGTTTCTTTTGTTTGTGACACTCCATGACGTCTATGTGCTTCATTTGGTACATGATGGCTGTTTGACGTCGAAGGATATATCGTGAGGGTGACTTTGAACTGAACTTAAGCGGATTGGGTAGTGTGGCTGCTATTAAAGCGCAGTTAGTGCGGGTCAGTTCTTTGGCTGTTCTGTTGAAATGTTGTTGTGCAACAGCTTCCGCACCATATATACCGTCTCCCATTTCAATGGAATTCAAGTAGACTTCCATGATCCGTTCTTTGGTCCAGAATAATTCAATCAATGCCGTGAAATAGACTTCAAAGCCTTTTCTGACCCAGGAAGATGCAGGCCAAAGAAAAACATTCTTGGCTGTTTGCTGACTGATGGTACTACCGCCACGCTGGCGTTCTCCCGCCAGTTTTTCTTCTATGGCATTACGGATTTCTATGACATCGAAACCGTGGTGCTGCAGGAATCTCTGGTCTTCAGAAGCCATGACAGCTACAGGAAGATATTTTGAAATATCTTCCATTGGTACCCAATGATGTTTCAACCTGATCTGTTCACCGCGTGATACCTGTTGCACGCATCTGATAATCATGAGTGGCGTCAGTGGAACTGGAACGAAACGGTATAGTATCACAAAAAAAATTGTGCTCCCGAAAAAGAGGAGCACAATCCATTGGATTATTTTCTGAATTTTTTTCATTGTCTGAAATTAGTTTCCGCTTTGAGCCTGAGCAGCTTCAATCATAGCCTGGCTGGCATACAAGTAGATTTCCACACGGCGATTCTGTTCCTGTCCGGCTTTTGTAGAATTGTCAGCTACAGGATCGGCTTCTCCCAAACCTTCAACTGATGCGATCTGTGAAGAACTTACACCGCATTGTTTCAGATAGCTGGATACAGCTTCTGCGCGCTGCTTTGACAGATTCAGATTCTTCTGCACGCTTTCTGCTGCTGTACTGTTCTTCCAAGGCTGGTTGTCAGTGTAACCCTTGATGGCTACATCCATATCCTTATTGACATTCAATACCGTGCTGGCGAATTTAGCCAAAGATGCAGTGGCATTGCTGCTCAAAGAAGAACTGCTGGTAGCAAACAGAATACCGGAATCGAAAGTTACCTTGACAGCCTGTAATCCGTTAGCATCCGTTACGCTTTCAACCTGCGCGTTTTCCACTTCTTCTGCAGCTGCTTTGGCTTTGTCCATCTTCTTACCGATAAGAGCACCAACTCCTGCACCAACAGCTGAACCTACTGCTGCACCGATGCCGGCACCTTTACCTTTATTGTTTGAAGCCAAAGCACCGATAACACTGCCTAATGCAGCACCACCGCCTGCTCCGATAAGTGATCCTTTACCGGTATTGTTCATGTTACAACTGCTCAACAACATGCTGGCACATAATACTAGCGCCGTGAATTTTAAACCTTTCATAGTTATACATTTTATTATTTAAACGTTGCAAAATTAGACATTTTATTTTGATATGAGCAATTATAATAAAGTTTTTTTGTAATTTTGCATTAAATTTATAGATAATGAATTATGGCAATAGAACTTAAGAATTTAACCAAAAGGAGTGAAAATTATTCCCAGTGGTATAACGAATTGGTGGTGAAAGCAGATCTGGCAGAGCAGGCAGATGTGCGAGGTTGTATGGTGATAAAGCCTTATGGTTATGCTATATGGGAAAAGATGCAGCGCGTGCTCGATGACAAGTTTAAGGAAACAGGCGTACAGAATGCTTATTTTCCTCTTCTGATTCCGAAGTCTTTTTTGAGCAAGGAAGCAGAGCATGTGGAAGGATTTGCCAAGGAATGTGCCGTGGTTACTCATTACCGTCTTAAGACTAATGAAGACAAGACAGGTGTAGTAGTAGACCCCGAAGCCAAACTTGAGGAAGAACTGATTATTCGTCCTACTTCAGAAACTATTATATGGAACACCTACCGTAACTGGATTCAGAGTTACAGAGACCTTCCTATTTTATGCAACCAGTGGTGTAATGTCATGAGATGGGAGATGAGAACACGTCTGTTCTTGCGTACAGCAGAATTCCTGTGGCAGGAGGGACATACAGCGCATGCCACACGTGAGGAAGCTGAGGCACGTGCCAAGCAGATGCTGAAGGTTTATGCAGATTTTGCAGAACAGTATATGGCAGTTCCGGTTATGCAGGGTGTTAAGAGTGAGACAGAACGTTTTGCTGGAGCTTTGGATACTTATACCATTGAGGCTATGATGCAGGACGGCAAGGCCTTGCAGAGTGGTACTTCACATTTCCTCGGTCAGAATTTCGGAAAGGCATTCAACGTGCAGTTTATCAATAAGGACAATAAGTTGGAATATGCCTGGGCTACTTCATGGGGTGTGTCAACCCGCCTGATGGGTGCGTTGATTATGACGCATTCAGACGATAATGGTTTGGTGTTGCCTCCAAAACTGGCACCTATACAGGTTGTTATCGTACCGATTTACAGAAGTGCAGAACAGCTTCAGGCCATTGATGCCAAAGTGGCTGGTATGGTTGACAAACTCAAGGCAATGGGTATCTCAGTGAAGTATGACAATGCCGATAACAAACGTCCGGGATTCAAGTTTGCTGATTATGAGCTTAAAGGTATTCCTGTACGTCTGGTTATGGGAGGTCGTGATTTGGAAAACAATACGATTGAAGTGATGCGTCGTGATACCCTTGAAAAGGAAACACGCAGTTGCGATGGTATTGAGGAATATGTAAAGGCTCTTCTTGATGAAATTCAGGAAAACATTTATCGTAAGGCTAAAAACTATCGTGACGAGAGAATCTATGAATGCGATAATTACGAAGAATTCAAGGAGCGCGTGAAGGACGGTGGCTTCTTCCTGTGTCATTGGGACGGAACGCCCGAAACAGAAGCAAAGATCAAGGAAGATACTCAGGCTACTATACGTTGTGTGCCTTTCGACTTTGAGCAGACACCGGGAATTGATATGGTTTCAGGTAAACCGGCCAAATACCGTGTGCTGATTGCCCGCTCATATTAACGTGAATTGGCCAGACAGAAAGTCTGAAGCAAAAAATAAACATCCGCAACCCAAAAGCTTCTCGAGTTGCGGATGTTTTTTATTTTTTTATGCTGATATTTAATTGTTGAAATAATAAATAAATATTGCAGTACCTTCAAGTGCTTTTTTACCGGTCTCCTGAATGTCAATCGTAAATTTGATCTCAGCTTTTACTGCACCTCTCAGATTAGTCAGAGTTTCCAGTTTGGTTGTCAGGCGTACGCTTTGACCACTAAGTACAGCCTGGCCGAATTTCATCTTGTCCAATCCATAATTGATCATCATTTTCAGGTTATTGACTTCTATGATCTGATTCCAAAGGTAAGGCAGAAGAGAAAGTGTCAGATAGCCATGCACGATTGTGCTTTTGAATGGACTTTCAGTCTTGGCACGTTCTGTGTCTACGTGGATCCATTGATGATCCAATGTAGCATCGGCAAACAGATTGATGCGATCCTGATCTACTTTCAGATAATCAGATACTCCCAGCTGTTGACCAACATGTTTTTCGAAATCTTCGTAGGAGTTAATAATAAGTTTACTCATATACTTTTGTTTTTTGATTAGTACATTCCGTGTTTTTAGGTAAAACAAAGATGCAAATAATATTTTTACTTACAAAGAGTTTTTTTGTATTTTTAACCATTGCAAAAATAGTCAGGCCATTAATATCAAAAGAACAGAAAAGAACCTTATAATATCAAAGTAGGAACAAAGACGCTTTGGCCAATTTCTGGCAAGTCGTCTGATTATGAAAAAAATAATCGACTAAAGTCTTTTGTGGCAGATTGAAGATTGTTCAAAATGTCGCCGGTACTTATTTCTATTTCCTTAAATTTCATATTTCAATGAATATTAATTATCTTTGTAGAAAACATAAACTAAAGAATTTAAAGATGAACCCTATATTTATAGCTGGTCCGTGCGTGATAGAATCTGCGGATTTATTGGATACAGTAGCCCGTGAACTGGTTCGCTTGAAACAGAAACTCGGTGTGGAAATTTATTTCAAGGCTTCTTTTGACAAGGCCAACAGAACTTCCATTCGCTCTTTTCGTGGGCCGGGACTGGAAAAAGGCCTGGTGATGCTTAATGATATCAAGGAAAAATATGGTCTGAAACTTCTTACTGATATTCATGAAAGTGTGCAGGCTGCTCCTGTGGGAGAAGTGGTGGATGTGATACAGATTCCCGCATTTCTTTGTCGTCAGACGGATCTGTTGGTTGCTGCTGCCCAGACAGGAAAGATCGTTAATATAAAGAAAGCGCAATTCCTTTCTGGTCTTGACATGCAGTATCCTGTAGAAAAAGCGCGTGAAAGCGGATGCAGTGAAGTATGGTTGACCGAACGGGGAAATATCTATGGTTATAATAATCTGGTAGTTGATTTCCGCAATATACCTGATATGAAAACTTTTGTGCCCAAAGTTATCATGGATTGTACGCATTCGGTTCAACGTCCTGGTGCAGCAGGAGGAAAAACGGGAGGTAACCGTGAGTTTGTACCAGCCATGGCGTTGGCTGCAAAGGCTTTCGGAGCCAATGGCTACTTTTTTGAGACCCATCCGGATCCGGAGAAAGCTTTGAGTGACGGTCCTAATATGTTGTATCTGAAAGATCTTGAATCTGTAATAACCTCATTGTTATGACAAAAATACGGGATATAGCCATAAAATGTTTCAAGGACGAGGCACAGGCTATTTTAGACCTGATACCCCAGCTTGATGACCACTTTGATGAGGCTGTCAATTTGATTTTGAAATGTAGCGGTAAGGTTATTATAACCGGAGTGGGCAAAAGCGGGCATATTGGAGCCAAGATGGCAGCTACGTTGTCCAGTACGGGTACACCAGCCTTTTTCATAAATCCGCTTGATGTGTTTCATGGCGATTTGGGAGTAATGACGGTGAATGACGTGGTGATAGCCATTTCCAATTCAGGACAGACTGACGAATTGCTGCGTTTTGTGCCTTACCTGCTTGAACATCATATTCCTTTGATAGGTATTTCCGGAAATCCGGAATCTCTTTTGGCCAAGTATGCTACGTGTCACCTGGATGTCAGGGTACGTAAAGAAGCCTGTCCGCTTAATCTGGCGCCAACCTCGTCAACTACCGCCACATTGGCTATGGGGGATGCGTTGGCTTGTGCATTGATTGAGATGAGACATTTTGAAGCCAAGGATTTTGCCCAGTTCCACCCCGGAGGAACATTGGGTAAACGATTACTGACGACTGCTCGTGATGTGATGAGGAGCAATGACCTTCCGGTCATACCGCCTGAAATGAGTCTTGGTGAGGCTATTATTCATGTCAGCAAAGGAAAGTTGGGATTATGTGTGGCTGAAGTAGATCATAAGATTGTGGGGCTGATTACAGACGGTGATGTACGTAGGGCAATGGAAAGTCTGAAGGACAAGTTTTTTAATGTGCCGGTCAGTGCCGTGATGACACGAAAGCCCAAGTGTGTGTCACCGGATACCAAAATAGCAGATATACAGAAAATCATGCATAAGAATATGATCCATACCGTATTGGTGGTAGATGATGAGAATCATTTGCTGGGTGTAGTAGATCATTTCAGTTGTATGTTTTAAGGTAAAACGACTGTTGGGAGCAGTCAGCACAACCCCGTCGGGTGGCTGTGCGGAAAGGAATTCAGGAAATGAAGAAAAGTGTTGTTTTGTTTTTGATAGGGATGTTATGGATACATCCCTTACTTTTTGCACAATCAGTGTGCCGTGATTCGCTGACTGTTTCTTTATTAAAGGATAACGGAGCTGAAATTTCGGAAAAGAATAAAGTCGTTCTTCTGCCCAGCGGTCAGGAGAAATTTGATGATTTGTTCAAATCAATATCCCAGGCTCGCCGTTATGTTTATTTGGAATATTTCAATTTTCGGAACGATTCTATCGGTAATGCTTTGTTTCGGCTTCTGTCCAAAAAAGTCAGTGAAGGGGTTAAAGTCAGGGTCATTTATGATGATTTTGGCAATGTCAGTAATGACCAGCCTTTAAGAAAACGGAAAATGCGTCATATGCAGGGAAACGGGTTGGATGTGCAGGTATTTGATCCGGTGGTGTTTCCATGGATTAATCACGCTTTCCACCGCGACCACCGAAAGATTGTTGTCATTGACGGACAGATCGTTTATACCGGAGGTATGAATGTGGCCGATTATTATATCCATGGTAAGCCTGAAATAGGACAGTGGCGGGATATGCATTTACGGGTTGAAGGTGATATTGTGCCGGCGTATCGAGATATTTTTTGTGATATGTGGGAAAGATGTGGAGGTGAAAAGATTGACAGTACGGAATATATGACAGATTCACTTCATACGGTTTTTTTTGCAGGATTGAAACCGGATATGGATTCTACAGCTGGACATAAGCTGATTGCTGTTGTTGACCGTGTGCCGCGTAAAACGCCCACAGCTATCAGAAAAGCCTATATTCATTCCATAGACAATGCCGACAGTTGCATACAGATCGTCAATCCGTACTTTACCTTGGTCAGGAGCGTACGCAAAGCGCTCTATCGTGCGTTGGATAGGGGTGTAAGGCTGGAAATCATGTTATCTACTAAATGTGACGTGAAAGTAACGCCGGATGTGTCGGCTTATTATGCGCGTAAATTGATGAAGCGTGGGGCAGAGATTTATTATTATGAAGATGGGTTTCATCATTCCAAGGTGATGATGGTGGACAGTTCGTTTTGTACAGTCGGTTCTGCCAACCTGAATAGCAGAAGTCTGAAATATGATTATGAGGTGAATACATTTATTTTCGATCGTCCTACGACCAATCGGTTGCAGACCATATTTGAGGCCGACAAGAAAAAGTCAACATTGCTTACACCTGAAAATTGGAAAGAACGCCGTACCTTGGGGCAACGTATCAAGGGGTGGTTCTTTCATTTTCTGTCTCCGTTAATCTGACGAGGAAGGCAATAACAAATAAAAAGAGCCCTTCCACAAACTAAAAAGGGCTCTTTGAAACGGCTTGTTAAATATTTATTATTTATTCGTTTTCACTGATCAGACAATCACGCATCAGGCAGATATCCAATTCGTCAATACCATGCTCGATCAGTTCATCCCGATCGTTATCAAAGGGCTGAAGGTATGATTCGTTGTGTTCCGGCCGGTATTTTCGGATATATTGCCGATAAAGTCCGACGGCTTCACGTATGTTCCCTGCACACCAGGCAGTATGTCCGGCGTTGAGAAAGTCTTCCCAAGTAGCCTTTTCGTGATCCAATAATTTGCGGTAATATTTTTCGGCCTGTTCGTAACGGTTCATCTTGAAGTTACACCATGCAATTGCACGCCAGGAAGGTATGACTTTCTCGCCGTTGTATTCCAGTTGGTAAAAACGTTTGGCTGCTTCTTCAAATCTGTTGAGCTGCATCAGACACAGACCGGTTTCAGAAAGCAGGCGTGCGTCATTGGCCGTTGTTTCACCCAGTTTCTCAAGACAGTTCAGGGCCTGTTCATATTTATCCATGGCAGAATAACACAGATACATCTGTTTGAGAATCCATGCATTGTCCGGATTGAGCAGGTCTGCCTGTTGATAATAGAATATGGCTTTGCTCGGATTTTCTGTACGCTGATAACAGAATGCCATTTTCTGCAGTAGCTCTGCAGTAGCAGTTTCGGTTTGTAATACTTCCTCAATGTAACTGATGGCATCCTTATAGCATTTCCGTTTAATCAGAAAATCAGTCATTCCGGTAAGGTAAACCGGTGTGGAAATGATTCTTTTCAGTATCGGATAACTTGTAAAAAGCAAATCAGCTTTGAATGGATCCGTAAATTGACTTCTTTGGGGATATAATTTGAAGAAGCGGTAAAGGTTCTGCATGTAATTGCGGTAGATATTGGGAATGCTCAGATTCTCTGTTGCAATATCCTTGATTGTATCTTCGTTGCCTTCCAGTTGTGCACTGAACTGCGACATCATAAGGTCGCGTTGCGTGGGCATGATTTGCGATAGCATCATGCAGAGCGAGTATTTGTCCGAGTCGCAGAAGTTGCCTGTACCGATCAGCATTTCAAGCGGTGAACTGGTCTGGTTGGCAAAAATCCGGTTGATGTCAGGATGATTTTTGTCGAACGGCATGAACCAGTTGGCTGTATGACGGAAAAAGGCATAACCTTTTAATGCAGAGAAGGTACCCAGATTGATATCAATGCCTTCTTTGCCCATCTCAATGATTTTTCTCATATTGTCAGCCAGATGCTTGTTTCCTTTTTCCCACTCCAGGTTCGGTTCGCCTCTCAGTGCTTTCCCCAATTCGTCTTCCAGTTCGTCCAGTCCCATTTTGTGACGCTGATATCCTTTATTCTTCATCAGGTCGGGGAAAATTTCGTTTTGCAGTTTCTTTTCTGCTTCCTTGGTTTCGAGGCTGAGTAGGCATTGTCTTTGCAGAATCTCCAGTTCGTCAAGAATACGGCTGTCCTGAGCTAGCAAGATGAGGCCTTCGCACAAGTCAGGGTAGAGCTTCATTCTTTCTTCGTATTTGATGTACGTCCAAACTGTGGCTATCAGGGCGCGGGCACGGACTTCTGCTGAATCAGAAGAACAGAAATACAATATGATACGGAATTTCTGAGGATCAAAAGTTTCAAACAATCCAAGCATGATGGCACTGACTACTAATGGTTGCCAACGTATGTCAAGATTTGAAATAAAGTCTTTCAGAATGCCGGCATCTCCCGTATTCATGCTTTTTTCTGTCCATATCCAATTGAAAACAGTGATGAGCTGTTCGTATATTTTTTGATAGTCTTCTTCTAAAGAAGTCTGCTTAACTTCAGGATGAGTTAATGCTTGGTCATCTTTCAGTTTATCCGTCAGCAGTATAATTCGTGCAACAATGTTTTCGAGGGTATTCCCATCGGCTACGTGGCTTTTTTTATAGCATTCAGCAAACAGACTGTTATTCTGTCGTATCTTATGCTCGTGAGCGGCGTCTTCCAGCAAGGTGAATGTCCGTTGTATCAGAGCTTTGTATATTTTTTCTCTTTCAGGATCACTGGCGCCCTGTTGCATGAAGTGTAGCATCATGCCATAATCTTGCCGGATGGCATCCAGTTCGTTATGCTGTTCGGCTGCTGCGGTATCGGCCAGGATACCTTGTATGCAGCTGAGTGCTTCTGTGAGATGCCGGTTGAGAAGTGCTTTCTCGGCATCTTTGTAGAGTAAATCAAAACTGTCCGGGTTCATATCGTTTTATTTGATAAAGAGAGTGGAAATGAGTGTATCGCCTTTGTATTGGTTAGTGATAAGTGCTCTTTTTCTTAGGAAACGGATGGCTGTGGCCACTTGTTGGTTGTCAAATGAATGCGTCGGTTTGAATTGCGGCAGTTTGAGTGTGTCTATAGTGGCGGTTTCCAGAGGGTAGCTGTTCAGGATATGGACTACACTGTCTTGCTTTTTTTTCTGGTTGATTGCTCCTACAGCTTGATTGTATCCTTTGACTAACAGTTCAATCTGCTGTTTCTTTCGTTTGTCACCCACTGCTTTTGATGCGGCAATGAAGGTCATCAGTTGGATATGTTGTTTCTGGCTGCTGTAAATGCTTTTGTGTCCGGCAGCCCGTGCTTGTGTGGCATACGGTTCCGGCAGGAAGGCCGCATCGATGGTTCCATTGAGCAACATGTTGCAGCGCAGATTGATATCGTTGATTTGAGGATGATAAATACTTCCGGCATCCAGTTTGTTCTGCTGGATGATCGTGTCAAGCAGCAGGTCTGTGACGGAGTGTCGGGCTATGGCAATCATGCGTTCCTTGAGATGGGCAGGAGTACGCATACGTTTGCTTTTGATGGTAACCAGTTCGTGATATCCATCGGCCGGTATAATCGCATAAAGTCCTGTACCCTTGCTCTGCATCAGGGCTGCTCTGATCAGGTCAGAGTATGCTACGTCCGTACGTCCGTTGATGACGGCCGTGTCACAATCCATCTGTGCCATGTATTTGGTGAGGCGCACGTCAAGGCCCAGACTGTCGAATATACCGCATTTTTCGGCATAAAACAGGGGAAGACAGTCAAGAGTAGGCATGACGGCTACTTTAAGTGCGAGTGAGTCACGTTGTGCCTGTTCTTTGGCTAAGACAGCCGGATCTGGTTTGCTCCGGTTACAGCTTGCGCACAGCATCAGGATAATGAGAATGGGAAAGAATCTTTTCATCAGGATACAGATATGTGGTAAACAAGTAAGGGCAACCCGTAAGAAACAAGTCGCCCTTATAAATTATGATGTGAATCTGTTATTCAGAAGGATTAACCTTTGATGGCAGCTACACCCGGAAGCACCTTGCCTTCGATTGCTTCAAGCAAAGCACCACCACCGGTTGAGATGTAAGATACCTGGTCAGCCATACCGAACTTGTTGATACATGCTACAGAGTCACCGCCACCGATCAATGAGAAAGCACCGTTCTTGGTAGCTTCTGCAATAGCTTCTGCAATAGCGCGTGAACCGGCTGTGAAGTTATCAAATTCGAATACACCGGCAGGACCGTTCCAAAGAATAGTCTTGGCACCTGTGATAGCTGCAGCGAATGCCTTCTGGGTTTCAGGACCTGCATCCAGACCTTCCCATCCTTCAGGAATGGCATTGGCCATGCAAACCTGTGTATTGGCATCGTTAGAGAAAGCGTCTGCTGCTACGCAGTCAGTACCCAATACAAGGTTAACACCTTTGGCTTTAGCTTTGGCGATGATCTCAAGAGCCAGGTCAAGCTTGTCGTCCTCGCAGATAGAGTTACCGATCTGGCCACCCTGTGCTTTGGCGAATGTATAAGTCATACCGCCGCAAAGGATCAGGTTGTCCACCTTGTCCATCAGGTTCTCGATGATACCGATCTTGGTAGAAACCTTAGAACCACCCATGATGGCAGTAAACGGACGCTTGATGTTGCTCAATACATTGTCAACAGCCTGTACTTCCTTCTCCATCAGGTAGCCCAACATCTTGTTGTCAGCATCAAAGTAGTCAGCGATGACAGCTGTAGAAGCGTGTTTGCGGTGAGCTGTACCGAATGCATCGTTAACATAGCAGTCAGCGTATGAAGCCAAAGTCTTGGCAAATTCTTTCTGAGAAGCCTTCATAGCCTTCTTGGCTTCTTCGTATGCTGGATCTTCTTTGTCGATACCTACAGGCTTGCCCTCTTCTTCAGGATAGAAACGAAGGTTTTCGAGCAACAATACTTCGCCCGGCTTCAATGCTGCAGCGGCGTCAGCAGCTTTAGCGCAATCAGGAGCGAACTTAACAGCTACACCAAGTTTTTCAGAAACGGCGTCTACAATCTGGCTCAAAGAGAATTTGGCATTCACTTTGCCTTTGGGCTTACCCATGTGTGACATGATGATCAGTGCACCACCGTCAGCCAAAATCTTTTTCAAGGTAGGGAGAGCACCGCGGATACGGGTGTCGTCAGTGATTTTACCATTCTCATCCAATGGAACATTGAAGTCCACGCGAACGATTGCCTTTTTGCCGGCAAACTTGTAATTGTCAATAGTCATAATTCTTAATATTTTAAAAAGGTTTAAGATTTTCCTTTGTTGGTTATTCCTCGCTGGAACCACGCAAAATTAGCTTTTTTCTCTTAATTCTGCAAACTTGAAAGCGGTTTATTTTGTATTTCCAGATAGGATCAGGACTTGTTTTGTCCTTTTTCTTTTTTACTTTTGTTGTGAACGGTTCCAGTTTGTGGGCAGGGCTGTGCAGAAAGTTTGTGTTGGTTCTGGTAATGTTTGCAAATCATTACTAGTCCGCAGGCATCACATTTAGGTTGGCGGGCTATGCAGGTATAGCGTCCGTGCAGGATAAGCCAATGGTGGGCTTTTGGGATCAGTTCGGCAGGGAAATTCCGTACAAGTTCCTTCTCTACGCTGTATGGAGTGGTGCAACGTGCCGGAACAAGACCGATGCGATGGCTTACTCTGAACACATGTGTATCTACAGCCATGGCTGCCTTTTCAAAGATGACTGCCTGTATGACGTTGGCTGTTTTGCGTCCTACGCCCGGCAGGCGGACCAGTTGGTCAAGATCTGAGGGAACCTCACTGTGGTATTCATTGACGAGCATGTTGGCCATACCCCAAAGATGTTTGGCCTTGTTATTGGGATAACTGATGCTGCGGATGTAGTCGAACAATACGTCCGGGTTGGAAGCAGCCATGGTTTCCGGGTCTGGAAAATCGCGGAACAGGTTTGGTGTGACCATGTTGACACGTTTGTCTGTGCATTGCGCAGAAAGAATAACGGCTACGAGCAACTGGAACGGGTTATTGTAATGTAGTTCTGTTTCTGCAACCGGCATGGTTTGTTCAAAATAGTCAATGACTTTATGATAAAGTTCTTGTTTTTTCATTGTTTTTTGCTTTGGATTTGCTCACGGAAGACTGATGTTCCGATTTGGGGTGCAATATTCGCAAATTTTCTTGAGTATCCCAAGTAAAAGTTTGCTTTTTTAGGGGATTATTTTAAATGGTAGATTTTGTGACTTGTCAGAAAAATTAGGCAGGTTTTTCTTTAAGTTCATTGATTAATGGTTATTTCTTTTTGCAGTTTGTTTATCAGGGAATGTGAGTCATAGATATAATCTTTAAATATTATAAACATTTATTTGTGTTTTAAAACAAAATGCTTTATCTTTGAGAAAGAAAAATTTAGTGTGTAATCCATAAAAGTTTAAGGTATGTTGAATAAATTACTTCGTGGGCTTTTATTCGTCTGTTTGGTTGCAGGCGTAACATCTGTTTTTGGTGATAATCTGAAGCAGGCTTTAATATTGAATTTTAAGGATGGATCACGTGTCGCTTATTTTTTGGAAACGAGACCTGTTTTGTCTTTCCTGAAATCAGATTTGCATGTTGTTTCCGGTGATGTATCTATGGATTATCCTTTATCTGATGTCTACAAGCATTCTTTTGAAGCGGTTGATCCAAGTAATGTTACCTGCTTGGGATCCAAAACAGAATCAGTCAGAGTAGAGGGTGATAAGATTGTCTTTTCCGGTTGTGCGGACGGACAGAAAATTCAGGTCTATGCGTCTGACGGAAAATGTGTATCAGAGGGTTATATTGAGAATGGTGGGAAGGGTGAAACTTCCTTGTCATCCTGTCCGGCTGGCTTGTATATTGTAAAATTTGGAATGTCTACACTTAAAATATTGAAAAAATGAAACGATATTATTTATTGATCTTGTTATTGGGAATGTTCAATTGTTTACCCGCAGAGGCCCAAATTTCAGTCTGTGTATATCAGAAAGATGGTACGGTGAATTTTTTCAATAATGTCAGTAAGATAGTTTGTAATACAGAAATACAGGATATCTATGTAGATGGAGAGAAAATTTCCAGTCTACCCGTATCGCAGGTCGACAGTGTACTTTATGATGATTTAAAAATGGAGGATCAGAAGGTTGATTTGGGCCTGAGTGTGAAATGGGCTGCCTGGAATGTAGGAGCAACCCGTCCGGAGGAGTATGGTAATTACTACTATTGGGGGGATTTAAAAGCTTGGGATGGCGATGCCTTTTATAATTATCCGTATTATGATAATGAGAAGCAGGAGTATATTTTTATTGGAGATGATATCAGCGCGACTCAATATGATGCGGCCCGAGCAGAGTGGGGAGATTCATGGCGTATGCCCACATTTGCAGAATTCAGTGAACTTATTGAGAAATGCAAATGGCGTTGGATAGTTTATAACGGGGTTGAAGGTCAGCAGGTGATAGGCCCAAATGGAAACAGCATATTTTTCCCTGCAACAGGTTACGCTCAGGGTGAATATGTAAACGCTCAGAAGTGGACTGGCTATTATTGGACAAGTACACTTTATGAAACCAAAAGCTATTTTTACTATGCTTATGGTATGACTTTTAACAGTGAAAACGGAGGACGTACGCTTTATTATGGTCGTAATTATGGCCTTTCTATACGTCCGGTTTCAAATTAAAGATGGGAGTTGAATGTTTGAGGATATCGTTTCGAATACTAAATTGATGCATAGTCAATATGTTTGGGATCGGGACGATATCCTTTTTTAAGATCCTTTTTCTCATATTTCTTTTCTGAAAAATATCAGTTTGTTTCATTTTATTTTGTATTTTCAGCATTAAATTTTGAGATAAGCAAGCGATGTTAAAGAAAGGAATCTACGAGAATATTATCAATCAGGAAGTTGAAAGAAATATACAGGAAACCGAGGCGCATCAGTTGGTTTGTCTGCGCGAACAGATAGATGCGGCAGAGTCTTCCAAAATTCTGGCTGATTATCTGGCAAAAGCCATCCGGCAGAAGTTGGAAGACACAGAGAATGTACACGACAGGATGACCTTGGTTAATCGGATATTGGCGGAGTATGGTCTTGTAGAGGACGTGCAGATAGCCGATACTTCGAATCTCTTGACGGAGGTGATGACGCAACAGAAAGACCTGTTGCAGAAACACAGCCGTTCGGAAACCGTTCGTCCGCAGTCCGGTTTCCGGGTGAGCAATCTCTTTACTGGTGGAAATAGTGTTCTTTCATTAGGTGAAGAAATTCGTCGTGAAATCGCCAGTGCTGATGAAATTTATTTTATTGTCTCTTTTTTGAAGCTTTCTGGATTACGACTGCTGTTTGATGATCTGAAAAACTTTTGCCAACGTGAAGGTACTCGCTTGCGTATTATCACGACTACCTATTGTGGTGCCACCGAAGTCAAGGCTGTGCAACAGCTTTCCGAACTTCCTCATACGGAGATTCGTATTTCCTATCATACGGAGATTGAACGCCTTCATGCGAAGGCATATATTTTTATGCGTAATTCAGGCATGCACACTGCCTATATTGGTTCGTCTAATCTTTCCAAATCAGCTCAGACGGATGGATTGGAATGGAACATGCGTGTGACGAGTATAGAGAATCCGCATATCATCAAAACTGCTTTGGCTACCTTTAATCAGTATTGGAACAGTTCGAACTTTGAGGATTTTCGTGTGGGAGGATTGGAAAAATTCCAAAATGAATTGCATCAGAATACTTTTAAAGAAAAATCAGATGTCTTCATTTACCAACGCTATGCCTTACTTCCTCATCAAAAGCATATTCTAGACAAACTGAAAGTGGAACGTGAAGAGTGTGGTAACTTCCGTAACCTGATAGTGGCTGCAACCGGAACAGGAAAGACTGTCATTTCTGCTTTTGATTATCAGGGCTTTCATCATAGTCAATCAGAGAAAGGCCGGACCAGCCGTATTCTTTTTACTGCTCATCGGGAGGAAATTCTCCGGCAGTCGTTATATACTTATCGTAGTGTGTTGCAAGATGCCAACTTCGGGACATTGTGGGTTGGTAATGAAGCTCCGCAAACCGAAGCCGATTATGCCTGTCTTTTTGTTTCCGTCTCCATGCTTAACTCACGATTTGAAAGTCTTTTCTCACAGCTTCCGGCTGATTACTATGACTATATTGTTATAGACGAAGCCCATCATAGTCAGGCCGACAGTTATCGGAAACTCTTTTCTCATTTCCATCCTCAATTGCTGATAGGACTTACTGCTACTCCAGAACGTATGGACGGTAAGGACCTGCGTCCGGATTTTGGCGGACGCATTAGTGCAGAGATTCGTCTTCCGCAAGCTCTTCAGGCCGGACTGCTGACGCCCTTTCAATATCTTTGTGTGACAGATTGTACCGATCTGAGCGATGATTCCCTTTGGAATGGACAGCGTTACGTCATCGAACGTCTGGCTGACAAACTGTGTTTGCCAGAGCGGGCGCAGCGTATTGTAGACGCTTTGCATCATTATCTGGCCGATGAATATAAGTGTCGTGCCTTGTGTTTCTGCGTCAACAAAAAACATGCTGATTTTATGGCGCAGCAGTTACAGAAATATGGATTTGGTGCGCAAAGCCTGACTTCAGACACGCCGCAACCTCAACGTAAGCAATTGGCTCAAGATCTTCGAAACGGACAGGTTCACTACCTGTGTGTGGTAGACATTTTCAATGAAGGTGTCGATATTCCAGAGGTAGATACAGTACTGTTCCTTCGTCCAACAGACAGTTTGACTATATTCCTGCAGCAGTTGGGGCGTGGTCTTCGTCTTTCTCCCGGGAAGACAGAGCTAACCGTTCTTGATTTTGTGGCGCAAGCCCATAAAAAGTATGATTTGGCTTCAAAATTCAGAGCCCTGACCCTACGTCCGGAAAAGAACATCGTCCAGCAAATTACAAACGGTTTTACTTTTTTACCTGCTGGCTGTAACATTATCATGGAGAAGCAGGCCCGACAATACATTCTGGAAAATATTCAGCAGGCCATTTACAACAAGACTCGTTTGATAAAGGAAATCAACACCTATACGACTTTGCCCACCCTGACCCAATTTTTGGAGAATAATGGTCAGGACATCCGAATCGTGTATGTAGGTAACAGATGCTGGACATCTCTGAAACGAGCTGCTGGCCGTATATTCTATAACGACGACGCGGTTACAAGACGTCTGGAAAAAGGTATGGGCAATCTGATACATCACAACACAGCTTCCTACCTGCATTTTGTAGCTGATTTCCTGTCCGGCGGCAAGCGATATCAGGATAAGGACGGTCTGCTGTATGCTACCATGCTCTATTACAATCTTTATCAGGACCGGATAGACAAAACGGAACTGAAGGGAATGGGAATGTATGAGGCCTTGGATTTGCTTCATGACGACCGTTATCGGTATTTCAAACAGGAAGCCATGGAAATCGTATCTTATTTGTTGGCTCATCTGGAGATCACTACCACACCTCTTGGCTCAGATATATTGCCGGGCATCGAACTTTATGGCTGTTATACGCGTGAAGAAATATTCACGTTAGTAGGACGACAAACTGAAGAGAAAAGAATGTCCGGTTCTGTTTCGGGTTTATTTAATTTGCCTGAATATAATGCCACTTTACTTTTTGTGACGTTGAACAAATCGGATAAGGACTTTTCGCCTTCCACCCAGTATGATGATTATGTCATCAATGAAGATTATTTTCATTGGCAATCCAAGAATACCGATTCACATTATAATAGGGGAGGGCGGATTTATACCGAACAACCTCAACGACATAACAAGATTATACTCTTTGTACGTGAGGAAAAGAAAGACGGTTTCGGAAATACCTGTTCTTTTCATTGTTTTGGTCTTGTGGACTATGTTTCTTCTCATGGTGATTTCCCCATGAATATCATTTGGCGACTGGAAAAACCCGTGATGCCACGGTATTTGAAAGTAGTGTAAAAACGAATCTATGCCTGTCACAATATGATAAACTCAGATTTCGCAGAAGCTATACTTAGCTATCCGTTGTCTGTTGCTGTCTTTTTATCATTGGTGTAGGTAGATCCTTTTTTAGTATGGGTGGGTCCCATGAAAAAAACTTTGGGGTGATTTTTTAAGCTCAGGAAATGACAGGAAGAAGGAAGGTTTGACTCTGTTCTGGATCTGAATTTTCAACCTCCCCCATGTTAAATACAGGATGAAACAGCTTCACTTCTTCATTGTTGTTTTTATATTATTGAATAACAGGGTGTTACGGGTGAATAACTGTGCTTCATTTTCTTTTATTTTTACTTTGTATTTTAAGTGTTAATTTGTAAATAAAACATATTAACATCTTTCCGAAATCCGGCTTTTTTCGGAAAAAGTAAGGCTTACTTTTTTGAAAGTTGTGCTTACTTTTTTAAAAGTAAGCTTTACTTTTTTTGAAGTGTCAGAATTTCTGAATTTTGGTGTCCGATAGGTTGGGAGTCTCTGTTCTGACTTGAAAGGCAGGTGAAGGAGAAAGTGAAGGAGTGGTGAACCATCTGATGTCTTGTGAAGGATGGTCATTCACCCTGAAAGTCGCATAAATAAAAGAGGAGTGAAGGGGTGAAGGGGTTTTTTAAGAAAAATATAGGAGTAGACGTTTGTTATCTTTTAAATTTAGAATGCCTGGACTATCATGTATATTGAAATTATATGATGAGAGAATAAGGAAAAGTCATTTCTTGGGAATATCATAAAAGCAGAAACAGTTTGGGAAAGGAAATAATCCAACAGTATATTTCCCTTCCCAAAATATTAAAATCCATTGTGTCTGAATTATATTATCAAAAAATTTTCTTTTATATATTCCCTCGGCCTATCGCTTCTTTATCGATGCGATGCGTAACGGATGCCTTTTCAAAATAATTCAGTTTAGCTTTTTAGCGTAGTATTCTTTTCCTTTTTCTTAGTGTAACAGGTATTCGTAATGAATGTACCCATGAAGGACAATTATCGTTTGGTTACGGTAATCATGAATGTAACGGCAACAATGGCGACAGAAATACCGATAATGATATTGGTTGTCAGTGGTTCTCCGAATACGAGTGTACCAACCACGATAGCTGTGATAGGTTCAAATACGCCGAGTACTGAAGCTTTGGTCGCTCCAATGTTACGCGATGCGATGGCTAGAGTGGCCGTGGAGACTATGGTTGGCAGCAAAGCCAGTCCCAAGAGGTTAAGCCAGTCGTGTGCTTGAGTGATTCCTGCGGTGATGACAGTGTCTGAAATGAGAATTTTACCTAGAAAAACGATTGCTCCCACAGTGAGGGCATAGAATGTAAGCAGGGTGTTGGAGATGTTGGCAATGGCTTTACTACGGTTGATGATGACAATAAAAAGCGCATAGACTAATGCTGAAGCGATTGATAGCACGACACCGAAGGGATCAATAGTCTGTGTTCCGTCGCTTTGCGTCATGATGAGCACACCGCCGAACGTTGCAGCGATAGCCAGCCAAACCGGCCACGAGGGCACGACCCTTAAAAACACCATGATGATGGCCACCAGTACAGGGTAGAGGAACACTAAAGTGGTAGCCAGTCCGGAAGCAATGTACTCGTAGGCCTCAAACAGAAAGAGACTGCTCATGGTGTAGAGAAGTCCTAGAACAAGCAATACGCCAGCTTGTTTTCCTGTGATTCGGAAACTTTGCCGACGGAACAGCAGAAACAGGCCCAGAATCAATACCGCAAAAATATAGCGGAAAAAGAGGATGGATTCCGTGGCGGCACCATGTTTCATGAGTGGCACTGCGAATAGTGGATTCAAACCATACGTAACACCGGTGATAATTCCAGCCGGATAGCCGATGATGGCATTCTTGCTAAGCTTTTTCATGTATTTGCAGAAGTATATATGTTTATTGGGGTGCAAAATTAATCATTAAAATAATAAATGCAGGTTTTTCGAGGGGATTAATCCGATGTCGGGGAATGATTTTTCTACCAGGGATTGCTGTGTACCGGTCAATTTAATAGTGGCAGTATATAATGATTTTTAAAAAAAATAATGATTTGATATTTTTTTGTCGAAATATATTTGATATTTTAAATACTTTTAATATAATTGCAGTCAATTATGTTGAATGGCAAGTCAATTACATCTTATCAAGGTCAAGTTAACAATCTGAGGCAAAATTATTCTAGATGAATTATATAAGTTAGGTGATTATTCAATAGGGTATACTTGCTTATTATGATTGAGTTGTATAGCTTTAATTCTATATGAAAATCCTTCTTCTGAAGGTAATGTTTAATTTCTTATGATGAGATAGACTGATTGTATTGCTATCTTATTACCGTGGTGATGAAGCTGATATTGTTGGTTTTAGTCAATATATAAGAATAGAAGTGAGTAGGTTGTTTTTATAACAAGGTCAAGTATTTATATTATAGAGTTCAAAGTTATGATGAAGTTGAATTTGTTACGTCATTTATGTTTAGGCGTATTGTTGTCCGGAGCAATGGTTGTCAGAGGGACGGATCTGGAAACGGCATTGGTGCTGAGTTTCAAAGATGGCACGAAGATGGCTTATCATCTGTCCGCGCGTCCTGTGTTATCTTTTAAAGGCTCTGTCCTTCATGTTGTATCAGGTGATGTGACTGTGGATTATCCATTGGATCAGGTTTGGAAACACACGTTTGAGGAGGTGGAGGCCAGTGCGGTGACTGAGCGGCATGCTGGCGTCGGTGTGGTCCGTGTTGTCGGTAATCAGGTTCGTTTTTCCGGTTTGCCTTCCGGTCAGGCTGTGTTGGTTTATTCGGCAGACGGTCGTCAGGTTGCCTGTTACCGTGTTGGAGGAGGTGGTTGTGGCGAGTTGTCCTTGCAAGCCTGTCCGGCCGGTTTGTATGTGATCAAGTATGGAAAGTCTACACTTAAAATAATGAAAAGATGAGAACGGGTTTGTTTAAAATGCCAGTCTTGTTTGTAGGGTTGCTGGCATCCGCACTGTCACCGGCCCAGAATGTGATCAGTGTCTATCAGATCGATGGTAGTGTGAGGGTGTATGACAAGGTAGACAGCATTGTCTGTACGACAGACAACCAGGAGATTCATTCTATGGGCAGGATCTACAGTTTGCCGGTTTCGGATGTAGACAGTGTGGTGTATGAGTCTTTTGCTGATTTTGTCACTCCCGGTCAGGAAGTGGATCTTGGCCTGAGTGTGAAGTGGGCCGGATGGAATGTCGGTGCAAATCGGCCTGAGGAGTATGGCGGTTATTATGCTTGGGGAGAGACGGAAGAAAAAGCGGGTTATACTAAGTCTGCTTATTCATATTATGACCAGACCAAAGATGAATGCATCCAGATTGGTTCAAATATCAGCGGTACGCAATATGATGTGGCCCATATCATTTGGGGAGACAATTGGCGTATGCCGGTCCAGGCTGAATTCCAAGAGTTGAAAGACGAATGTAAATGGGAGTGGGTAATCTATAATGAGGTTTATGGTCAAAAAGTGACCGGTCCGAACGGAAACAGTATATTCATTCCGGCTGCGGGAGAATTTCGTGAAGAACTTTTCGGTTTGGATCAGGATGCGACTTATTGGTCAGCTACTTTATGTGGTGATGATGAAGCCGGTATATTAGGTTTCAATGATAAAGAAACTTATTGGGGAAGCGGCCCTCGTTATTATGGGCTTCCGGTCCGCCCGGTTTACGATACCCGTACGGTGCAAAGTCAGAGTGCGGCTACAGTGACAGAAAACAGCGCAGTCCTTTCGGCTTTGGTTTACGGTATTGCCGGCTCATCTACGGAGTGCCGTTACGGTTTCTTTTTCGGTCGCAATCCGGTACCATCGGTTGATGGAAGTGAGCTTGAGATAGGATCAAACCGGGATGGGGAGTACAGTTGTATTTTGTCGGGTCTGGAAGACAACACCACTTATTACTATTGTGCCTATTTGCAGGTAGGTGGAATTTATTATTATGGAGATGTAATGAGTTTTACAACACCAGAACATCGTGTGATCCAGACTGTTGGCGTTAAGGATGTGATGAGTAATTCGGCAATGATCTTTGGCTTTGTGGACGGTATTTCCGGTTCTTCATCTGATTGTCGTTATGGTTTCTTCTACAGTATCAGCCCTGATCCTACGATAGGTGGTCATGAACTCTATATCAGTTCCAACCGTGATGGCAATTTTAGTTGTACACTGGCAGCTCTGTCTGCCAATACCACTTATTACTATTGCGCTTATTTGTCGGTTGATGGTGTTTATACCTATGGAGAGATAAACAGTTTCACTACCACGAATTCGGCTTCTGTCCAGACTGGCGGTGTCAGTGAGGTGACTGCGAATTCAGCTGTGCTTTCCGGTGTGGTTGACGGCATTTCAGGCGTTTCTGGCAATTATCGTTACGGATTCTTTTACAGTACCAGTCCGACACCTTATAACGGAGGACAGGAATATGCTGTGAGCGTGAGTGAGAATGGTAGCTTTACTTATCCTGTTTCCGGTTTGGCGGAAAATACCACTTACTATTATTGTGCCTATTTGTGGATAGATGGCCGTTTCAGTTATGGCGAGGTTTATAGTTTTACTACCGAAAAGGCTTCACCGGTAAAGACACTTGGAACAGTTTCCGTGAAATCAACTTCTGCGACTCTGTCCGGATCAGTGTATGGCGTGGCCGGTTCTTATTCCGAATGCAGTTATGGTTTCTGTTATGGTACCAGTCCTAAGCCTTATGTGGATGGTGAGGAAGTCGAGGCTGGTACTTATGAGGATGGCGAATACACCTTTAGCTTGTATGATCTGGATGATATGACCACATACTATTATTGTGCTTACCTGTCAATAGACGGAGAGTATTCTTATGGTGAGGTGCTCAGTTTTACCACACCGAAATCCAATACGGATATTACACCCGGACAATATGTTGACTTAGGTTTGAGTGTGAAATGGACCAGTTGCAATATTGGTGCGGATGCGCCGGAAGAATACGGGGGATATTATTCCTGGGGCGAAGTGTCGGAAAAAGATGATTATTCCTGGGGAAATTATACCTATTATGATATGGTTCAATATAAGTGGATCAAGATCGGTACTAATATTTCCGGAACGGAATATGATGTAGCCCGTCGTCGTTGGGGAATAGATTGGCGTATGCCTACAAGAGAAGAATGGACCGAGCTGGTAGAAAAATGTGAATGGGAGTGGATCACCTATAAAGGTACCAAGGGCCAGAAAGTGACCGGTCCTAATGGAAACAGCATATTTTTTCCTGCTGCCGGGCATCGTACAGATGACTTGTTTGTCGGGCAAGGCACAGGAGGTGAATATTGGTCAGGTACGCTGTATGAAGGTTCTTCTTTGGCCATTTGGTATAATGGAATGGCTTATCTCGGCGCTTTTTCCGATGCAGGTAGCTATATGATTTATTATACGCGTGATGTAGGTCGTTCCGTTCGTGCTGTTCTTGCCCATTAAATACAGGGTTTAAGTATAAAGAATGTTTTGTTTTCTTTTATTCTGTCAATGTGAAGGAAACAGGACAATGTAGATGGTTAGCATGTTCAGGGGTGTGCGGTTTTTCGGCATGCCCCTGTTTTTTTATTTACGTTGAAAAAGAACTATTTTTTAGATCAGGAAAACCGGATTAAGTTTGTTATTGTAAAATATTATTTTTATTTTTGTGTAGGTTAGTCAAGTATATCATTTTACGTCAATAAAAACTATTGTTATGAGAATCCGATTTTTACGTTTGTTCTCCTTGTGCGTTATTCTGACTTGTGCAAGGTCTTCCCATGCAGAAGATTTGAAACAGGCCCTGATGTTGGAACTGACAGACGGTTCCAGCGTGGCTTATTACTTGGAAACCCGTCCGAAGGTCAGCTTCAGCGGTACCGACCTGGTGCTGTCCGCCTCGGACGTGGAAGTAAGTTATCCGTTTAACAAGGTGCGTAAGTACACCTTCGAGATGGCCGATCCTTCGTCCGTGTCCTCCCCTTCGGGTGACGGGACTTCGGTTCAGGTCCTGGCGGAGGGTGTCCGTTTTTCCGGTTTGCCGGCCGGATCGGAAGTGACGGTCTATACGGCGGACGGCAGGAAAGTTTCTTCGCTTCGTGCGGATGCCGACGGCAGTTGCCGTGTGTCCCTGGCTACGATGCCGGCGGGCGTTTATGTGATCAGTTACGGGAAGTGCAACCTTAAAATGATGAAGCGATGAAAGGATCTGTAAAACAGTTGATGAACATATTTCTGGCCGTATTCGTGTTGTTCATTTGGGTGTTGCCTTCTCCAGCGCAACAAGTATTCTATATCTATCGTAATGACGGGATCATTCATACTTTCTTTACGGCAAATATCGACAGCATGACATGTAGTACTATGGATGTGGACAGTATCGAGCATGGTGAGTTCGTAGTGCAGGAGGTTTATACTTCCGACAGCGTATACCGTATCCCAATGGAGACCATAGACAGTGTGTCTTTTGTTACCCCCGAGACAAAATACAGGCCCGGAGTCAAGGTGTTGGAAGGTGATTTGAAGGAATATATCGTGTCACGTGATAGTCTGACCCTCCTTTTCCGGATGGATACCCCTGTCGGAGTTTTGCCTGTTGTAGGTGACAAGCTGGTATCGACAGTATCTGACGACGTGCTTGGAGGTGCTTTTGTGGGGCAAGTAGAACGTGTTGTTCCGCAAGACAATGGAATAGAAGTCATTTGTGTACCGGTGGACTTGATGGAAGTTTTTGAGTATTATTATGGTATAATGAAGAAAGAAAAAGATCCGGAGTCACAAGTCCAGGTAAAAGGGTTGGATGACGGAATTTATGAGACGGGTTTGCAGAGGTTCAGTCCGGGTAAACTCAGTTACGATTTGTTTAACAACCACGGTTTTGAATTGTCTTACGAAGTGGATAATAATTTATCTTTTACTATAAGTAAGACGCAAGCCACTATTTCTGTTACTCCAATTGTAGATTATTATGTTTGTACTATAGTAAATAAGGATTATGGTGTTAATTTGTCGGTAACCGCCGTAGGTAACTATACGATGGAAGAGTTGTTGGCATTGGGCGGGAGTGTAAATTATGGGTCAGATATAACACTTCTAGAGACGGCCATTCACATTCCGGAAGCATTGATAGATATTTATTTTGAGTTCGGTGTGTTCTACAATATGGCTGCCAAAATAAGTTTGGATCAGTCTTTGAAGCAGAAATACCGTCATGTGTTCCATTGGGAATGGAATAGCAAGGGATATAAGAATCTAAAGGAGACCAATAGGTGGATACCTTTGTCGAATACTTATGAAGGTAAAATAGCCCTGGAGGGAGAATGGAGTATAGGTGCGTATGGGAAAGTAGGTGTAGCCTTTATTGCTACTCCTAGTCTTGATATTGCGGAGGTAGGTCTGAGGGTTGATGGAGGATTGTCCTGTGAAGGGATATATGTGCCCATCAAGAGTGATTTTGATCATGCAAGGACCAGTACTGAATTATATAATAAGCTAAAGGACACGGAACTCTCTACTTATTGGTATTATGGTTTGAGTGCAGAAGCCAAATTATTCAAATGGAGTGTCAGTCATGAGATACCGAATTTTCTTAATATTCCATTAAACCGGAAAGAACGTATAGCAAGCGTACGGTCTGTTCCGGAGTTTTCCGCAACGAAGTTGAAATGGGCAGGCGATGGTGTTTATTCAGCTACAGCCAAAGTGACTGGAAACGTGAGCAAGACGGATGTAGGTTTTGCACTTATCAATCAAAAGAATGGGGCAGATGCCACATATACTTATTCCGCATGGGGTTACCAGGGGGGACAGGCTGATTTGTCTGCCATGTTTTATAATAAATCCCGTACTTCTGATTATACGCTTTATCCGTTAGTGAAGTATATGGGTATGGAGCTCATAGCCGAGCCTTTTGCTATGGACGAAGATATTCCGGAAGTGAAGACATTGCCGGCTTCTTTTGTTACTGAATCATCAGCCATGCTTGAAGCTTTGATTATAAAAACTGATCCTCTTGCTTCTTGTCGTTATGGCTTCTTCTACAGTACCAGTTCTGTTCCTTCAGTTGGTGGTCAGGAAATCATGGTAGGTTCCAATGGTGATGACAACTATACTTATTCTTTATCTGGTTTAAAGGATAATACGACTTATTACTATTGCGCTTATTTGTTAGTAGACGGTCATTATACTTATGGTGAAGTCCGTCAGTTTACGACCAAAAAAGCAGCTACGGTCCGGACAACAGATGCAAGTTCGGTAACGTCATCCACAGCCGTATTGTCAGGTATAGTATCCGGCCTTTCCGGTTCTTCATCCGATTGCAGTTATGGTTTCTTCTACGGCACCGGACAGATACCTTCGGTTGACGGTCAGGAAGTCCGTGTGGGTACCAGCCATGAGGGCAGTTATACCTGTTCATTAAGTGGTTTGACAGAGAATACCACTTATTATTTCTGTGCTTATCTGTTGGTTGATGGCCAGTATCGTTATGGTGACGTACTGAGTTTCAGAACGAATGGTTCCCTTTCCGTCCAGACTCTTGAGGCAGGAACTGTAACTGAGACCTCTGCCGTGCTTTCCGGTTCGGTTTCAGGTATTTCAGGTTCTTCTTCCGATTGTCGTTATGGTTTCTTTTACGGTACCACTACCACACCTTATTCTGGTGGTTAGGATATTCAGGTTGGTTCCAATCAGGATGGCAACTTTAGCTATTCATTGAGTGGTTTGGCGGAAAACACCACTTACTATTATTGTGCCTATCTTTTGGTAGACGGAAAATATACTTATGGAGTGGTCCGTACATTTACGACTGCAAAGCAGGATGCAGGTATTACTCCCGGCCAGATGGTGGATTTGGGACTGAGTGTGAAATGGGCCGGTTGGAATGTCGGTGCAAGCCGTCCTGAGGAATTTGGTGGTTATTATGCCTGGGGAGAATTGGAGGAAAAAGACGAGTATAGCCAATCAAATTATCAATATTATGATAATCAATATCAACAGTATATTATTACTTTAGGGATTAATATCTGTGGAACAAAATATGATGTAGCTCGTGTGAATTGGGGAGGTAATTGGCGTATGCCAACTACGGCTGAATTTAATGAACTTGTAAATAACTGTGAGTGGACATGGATTGATTATAATGGCGTGCAAGGACAGAAAGTGACTGGTCCTAATGGAAATAGTATATTTCTTCCTGCAGCAGGAGTTTACAGTAATAATAGTGTTGATAACATAGGCGTACAAGGAATATATTGGTCAGGCCAATGGGCAAATATAAACAGTATGGCTGCTTGTTTGTTGTTCCAGAATGGTACGCCTACACCTTTCCTTTGTCCAAATGTTCGCTACTCAGGTTGTACAGTCCGTCCTGTATCCGATTAGAAATATAGGTTGTTCAGGGGGACTGCATGCCTCTGTATTTATCCCAAAGACAGATTGGGGATAAGTATAAGAATCGTTTGTAACTTGTATTCTGAAGATGATAAAAGGAAACATGCAGGTTCGCTCAAACTTGGCATGTTTCCTTTTTATTTTCAGATGAATACATTGTGTTTATAATGCGTGAAAAACACCGCTTCTGAATAGTCGTTTTACATTATGGAAAAATAGACTGTAAGTTTGTATTAGGATTCTTCCACCAGCCACTTCTCGATGCCGCGGATGGTGTTGCTGAAATTCACGCCGATCTTGTAGAGCTTCCGGGAATCAGTGGCGAATGGCTGAGCGTAATGCTTTTCGTTGATCTGGCGCAAGGCCTCCTCAGCCGTGCCCTCCAGTTTGAATTCCATCACGTAGATATAATCCTGTGTCTGTACCACGAGGTCGACCCTTCCTTCCGAAGTGTGATATTCCGCCTGGGTGTAGAATCCCAAAAGCTTGAAGGCAATGAAAAGCACGTTCTGATAATGCCGTTCCAGGTCGCGTGCCAGTTCATAAGGACAGTCAGCAAAGAAACTTTGGAGGCGTTTCATAAATGCGTCCACCTGTCCGTGCTCTACGTCGGACACAAAGCGGATGATCTCGAAAGCGGAATCTGCGGTAGGCAGGCTGGCGTAGCGTGGGAGGAGAAAGCGCACGAAGCCTTCTTCCACTTCTTGGTTGGGGAATCCCAGGGTATAGCTTTTGAAACGCCCGTTGTAATCCTTGATGGTGAGGTATCCGCTCTGGTAGAGGATGGGTACGGGGTTTTCTTCCATGGTGTCGATGCCGTTGAGCGAATCGGCCGTCGCCATTTCCCGTGTCAGGCGGTGCAGGTCATAATGGTTGCGTTTCAGCAGTTCGACCAGGAAAGTGGGCGTGCCCGTTTCGAACCAGTAACTGCCGAATTTCCTTTCCGCAAAAGTATTGAGCAGGCTGAACGGGTTGTAAAGGTCTTCGCTTTTTTCGGTAAAGTGATAACCGTCATACCACTGTTTCAATTCCCGCATTGTCTGTTCCGGAGTCATTCCATTGTTTTCCCCCAACAGTCTGATGTCTTCTTTAAAGTATTGTTTCAATTCCTGTTCCGTGATGCCGCAGATGGAAGAAAAACGGTTTGACATGGAGATGTCCATCAGATTGTTCAGGTCACTGAACACACTGATCTTGCTGAATTTGGTCACACCGGTCAGCAAGGCAAAGTGCAGATACTTGTCGCAGCTTTTGAGCACTCCGTAAAAGGCCTTCAGGGTGTTGCGGTATTCCGTTTGCAGGTCTTCGTTGCCGATGGCCTGAAGCATGGGCTTGTCGTATTCGTCAATCAGGACGACTACGCTTTTTCCGCATTTTTCGGCGGCGCGTTGAATGATTCCTTGAAAGCGCAGGGAAGGCGTTGTTTCGCTGGGACGCGTTCTATACAGGTTTTCCCAGGTACACAATGCGTCGTTGAGCATGCTGTAGAGGCTTTCCGGCGTGTCATATTTTTGGGCGTTCAGGTCCAGATGCAATACGGGGTAGGCTGTCCAATCCTGTTCCAACTGTTCGATGGCCAATCCCGTGAACAGTTCCTTTTTGCCTTCAAAATAGGCTTCGAGCGTGGAAAGGAGCAGACTTTTTCCGAAGCGTCTCGGCCGGCTCAGGAAGTAATATTTTCCACTCTGCACCAACTGATACATCAGCTCAGTCTTGTCCACATAGCAGTAGCCAGCTTTACGGAGGTCTTCAAAATTCTGTATGCCTACGGGATATTTTCGGATCATGATTCTTTGTCTTTAGCGTCTGTTTACAAAAATAATGTATCGTATGCGGATGTACGAATGTCAAATGCATTTCCAATCCGCGATGGTTCCCGTTTCGGATGAGAAGACTGCACCGATCCTGTAGATCTTGCGTTTGTCCGTCTCGTATTCCTTGGCATATCCTTTTTCTTCGATTTGCCTTAAAGCCTCGTCTGCCTTGCCGTCGAGCTTGAATTCGAAGACATAGACAAAGTCCCTGGTTTCGATGATGCAGTCGACCCTGCCCTGGCTCTGCACTTTTTCGGTATAGACCGTGTACACGCTGATAAGGCGCATGATGAGGTAGAAGGTATAGTGGAAATAGCGTTCCCTTTCCCTCTCGTTCTCTTTGCGTCGCATGGTGTAGGGGATGCCGGCCAAAAAAGCCGTAAGTCCGGAATGGAACTCTTCCAACTTCCCGTCTTCCAGCTGGAAGGCCGCTTCTCTGGTCCAGGAGTCTACGCTCTCTTTGGTGTTGAAATAATTGGCGGCCACCAGCGACAGAAAACCGTCCTTTACTTCATTGTTCGGGTAGTCGAGCAGGAACATGTTCCTTCTCAGGTCGAAGTCCTTGATCGTCAGATATCCGCTCTGGTAGATCATCGGTAACGGCTGTTCCACATCAGCCTTGTAGTCGATGAATTCCTTTGGGGCATAGTATTTGCCGGTGATGTCGTCCATCTGTTCGTCTGAATGAGCCAGCAGGCGAATGAGGTAGGTCGGTGTGCCGCTTTTGAACCAGTAGTCAGATAGATAGGATGTGGCAAAGGCATTCAGCAGGCTGAATGGATTATAAATGTCAGTCATGTTTCCGCTGAAGTGGTAGCCGTCGTACTGTGCCTTGAGCATATTTATCATTTCTTCGTACGGACAATGGTAGACACCAGCCATGTTTTCAATCGGTTCCTTGAAGTGGTCCTCCAGTTCCTTTTGTGTAATACCGCAAAGCGTCTCGTACTTGGGATGCATGCTGATATCGAAAGGCTGGTTGAACCCGCTGAAGACGCTGACTTGCGAAAATTTGGTCACGCCCGTGAGGCAGACGAACTGAAGGTGCTCGTCTGCCGCCTTGAATACGGAATAGAAGCCTTTGAGGATATTGCGGTGCTCCTCCTCCAATGCCTTGTCCACATCAAGCACGTCCAGAATAGGCTTGTCGTATTCGTCAATCAGTACCACCGCGCGGCGTCCGCTCTGTTCGTGGGCTTTTGCCAGGATTTTCCTGAAACGGAAACCGGGGTTGGCATCCTGGAAACCATCGTTTATGCCGTATTCCCTTTCCCAATCAGACAGGTAACTCATGAGGGCATCCTTCAGCAAACCGCTACAGGTATATTCCCCTCCGTTGAAATCAATATGGAAAACCGGATAGGCGTTCCATTCCTTTTCCAGACGGTCTATTTTCAGTCCCCTGAACAGTTCCTTGCGACCCAGGAAGTAGTTTTTCAGCGTGGAGACCAGCAGGCTCTTTCCGAATCGTCTGGGTCGGCTCAGGAAGTAGATTGAACCTTCCCTTACCAGATTGTAAACCATGTCCGTCTTGTCTATGTATACGTAACCGTCTTCAATAATGCGGTCAAAACTCTGTATGCCTATGGGGTACTTCATATTGATGCTGATATGGGTTTATGCGGTTTATTCCTGCTATAAGACAAAGATAAGTAATTTTATCTGTAACGGGATGTTGTTTCAGAAAAGATTTTCCGTGCAGCGGGGCAAAAAGGAGTATTGGCCGTGTGTCGGTCTGCCTTATTTTTACAAATCCAGTGTAGAAAAACGGACAAATATTTTAAAGTGTAAATAAATATTTTTAAATTTGCCTATCCGGAAACAGATAATGAATTGACATATCAAAGTACTATCTATATGAAAATCGGTTTTATACGTTTATTAGTATTAAGCGGCTTCTTGACAGACACTGCAGTGTCGGTGGCCGAAGATTTGAAACAGGCCCTGATGCTGGAACTGACAGACGGTTCCCGCGTGGCCTATTATCTGGAAACCCGTCCGAAGGTCAGCTTCAGCGGCACCGATCTGGTGCTTTCCGCCTCGGACGTGGAAGTGAGTTATCCGTTCGACAAGGTGCGTAAGTACACCTTCGAGATGGCCGATCCTTCGTCCGTGTCCTCCCCTTCGGGTGACGGGACTTCGGTTCAGGTCCTGGCGGAGGGTGTCCGTTTTTCCGGTTTGCCGGCCGGATCGGAAGTGACGGTCTATACGGCGGACGGCAGGAAAGTTTCTTCGCTTCGTGCGGATGCCGACGGCAGTTGCCGTGTGTCCCTGGCTACGATGCCGGCGGGCGTTTATGTGATCAGTTACGGGAAGTGCAACCTTAAAATGATGAAGCGATGAAAGGGACATGGTTTAAGTTATTAGGCCTGGTGTTGGGTTTGGTCCTGACGGCGCAGGCGTGGGGACAGGAAGTGTTTTATGTTTACCGTACGGACGGCAGCGTGCAGGTCTTTGAGCTGGCTGAAGTGGACAGCATGTTTTGCTCGCGCACGGATTTGTCGGGACGTGAGCAGGCCGGTTACGTGACTCAGGAGATTTGGACGTCGGACAGCGTGTACCGCATTCCGATGGCCGAGGTGGACAGCGTGGTGTTTGATGTGAACCGCCTGCAGGTGTCCGGCGATTACAAAGCGCTGGACGGTTATACTTACCATATAGATGCGGCCGATACCGGCAGCGGTCAGTTCACGGTGGCTTTTTCCGGTGAGGTGCCGGAATTCCAAGCCGGCGATGTGGTGGTGTTGCAGAGTGACACGGCCACATATCTGCGCCGTGTGAAGGATGCCACAGCCGCAGGCGGGTATGTATCCTTGTCTACGGAGGCGGCTTATTTGTCCGACCTGTTTACATCCGGTTCCTTTGTGCTTTCCACGGAGCCTTCTCCGGTGGCAATGAAGCGTTCTTCTTCAGGCGATATGGTCTATTATCCTATAGCGGTGGGCTATTATGATGAATCAGGCCAGTATCATGTGGTACATCGTAAACCGTCTACACGTGCAGCATTCGAGAAACGGGTGTTCAGTGACGTTATAGATTATTCGGGAAAATCTTTTCATAAAACGGATTATACCAATCTTTATCTGGAATCTTGCCGTTTTGATTTCAATCTGGATCTGGTGATGAGTTTCAATTTCAATTCATTGGCGGAAGGTTGGGAGCAGTATCATAAAGGGAATCTGGCCTTGTATAAGGCGGTGTTGAGAGGCAATGCCGAAACCGACTTCATGTTGCGTTTTGACGCGGAATATGAAAAGAATGAGGATTTTGATGAGATCTTGCTCAAACGTAATATACATCAGCCGAAAAGTGTGTGGTTTGCTCCTTATGGAATTCCTATTAATTTAACGTTAAATACGCACTTGCTGGCTGACGGTGAATACAATTGTGAAGGTGATTTTTCGGCTTACGCTGGTTTTTCTTCTTCCACAACTGCCGAATTGGGTTTTTCCTGGACACAGTCTTCAGGGTTGAAACCTTATGCCACATTCCATAATGATTTTACCTGGCATAAGCCAACCATTGAAGGCGAGGCTCATTTGAGTGAGAAATTGAGTGTATTTCCAAGGTTTAATTTTTCTTTATATGGTTTGGTTGGTCCGAGTTTTGACATTAAGCCTTATTTTCGTCAGACATTGGATTTAAGTTTCTGGGATGAACTGGGCAGCAATCCGAAAGATTATTATGGTTCGGAGTATAACATGTATACTGGTTTCGACGGAGCGGCCAGTGTGAACTTTTTGCCTTTGATTGGGAATGACCTTTTAGCCGGCCCTGTGGAATGGAATATCAACGACGCTCTGCTTTATACCTCCCCTTATGATATCTCTTTCAAGGAATCCTCTTCCGAGACCGTGATGGGAGGCCAGCCTGTTGAAGTAACTTTTTCAGTGCGGGATTACAACTATCTGTCCAAGCGTCTGGTTACTCCCATTTTCCCATTTTCGGTGAAGTTTGAAACGAATTGCGGCCGCGTGGAACGCGATTTTGCGAATGTGGATGTTTCCACCGGTGATGTGATTATAACTTGGATACCATCAGCCGTTTTTGAAAATAAAATGTCTTATCTTAAGGCTACGCTTTATAATAGCGAAGGCAAGGTGTTGGCAGAGGATAATTGGGAGAAGATGATTATTTCAGCTCAGACTTTGGATGTCAGTTCTATAACAGAAGAATCAGCTGTTATTTCCGGTAAAATTTTCGGCCTTTCCGACTCTTCCTCCGATTGTCGTTACGGTTTTTTCTACAGTACCAGTTCCGTCCCTTCCGTAGGAGGCCAGGAAATCCAGGTTGGTTCGAAATATGATGGTAATTATACTCAAGTTTCGCAAGTACTCAAATAATGTAATAAAAAAAGGCTAAAGAGTTT
>OKVF01000660.1_pt1 | contig 34754 bp, 30 predicted proteins | sample 1604831 | NCBI WGS metagenome assembly OKVF01 (sample SAMN01760980, study PRJEB22395) | human gut metagenome
GTCGTGGCTGCGAGGGTGCCTCCCGCTGCGTTGTACGGATAGTAGGCGCGGAAAGTATGGGTCTTTACATCTTCGATATAGATGACCTTTTCTTCTGCCTCAAATGTTCCGTTCTTCAGGATGAAAGGCACGTTGCCGTACCGGGTATCGTTGCCGATGTCGGTGACGCCGATGCGGTCTCCGCCAGTCCATGTGGTTCCGCTGGCACGGGTGGCAGGGGCGATGTCGGCGATAAACCGGGCGGCCACGGGACCGTCATTGTTCAGAATCTCGTTGTCGTTATTGCAGGCTGCCAGTGCGAGGGCGAGCGCCGCAAGTGCAAAAAATCTTGTCTTCATTATATCTGTCATTTTATTAGTTACAAATCGGCATTTACATCATCACCTTTCACTTCTTCCCAGCCGGTAATTCCGGCTCCGTCCACTTCCATGCCTTCGGGAGTCTCAACCAGCGTTCCGCCGAGGGTCAGCGATTCGCCCTTTCCGGTGTTGAACTCCTTGAGAGCTTCCGTAAGGTCGCTTTTCAACGTGGTGGGGGTCGGGTTGCCGTCAGCATAGCGGATTTCGCCCGTCAGCAACTGTTCCGTGCCGGTCACACCCAGCAGCCGCACCGTGGCTTTCCACTTGCCGGCATCATCACCTTCGGTTATCTTGGTGAAGGGCAGTACGACGCTCGAAGCGGCTCCGTAGGTATCGGTTGCGAAGTCGAGTGTTCCGGCTGCACCCGTCAGATGGGCAATAATCTCCGTGATGCGTCCGGCGGCATCACCCGTCGGCTCGACGACAAGCGTCAGCTCGCGCACCTGCTGCTTCATTGCGGCGGTCAGCGGATAGTCCTTGTCTTTCTCGATGCTCAACTGTTCCGTATAGGTGAAGAACCATCCCGGAGTATTGTTCACAAAGGCATCCGTGCCTGCCCGGTTTCCCGTGGCTGCGGCAACGGTGGCGGTGGTGCCGCTTACCGTGATTCCTTCAGCCGGGTTCCACACCGCAAGGGTGTAGCTGCCCGGAGCAAACAGATGGTCGGGTGTATGGGTGGCGGAAGTCTCCGTACCCGTATAGTCGCCCATGTTGACCGTCCATGTGGCAGGTATGTCGATGCCCTCACCGCGGGCCGACCAGTCGGCTGTCACCGCAATCTTCCCGTAGTCGGGATGCGGCGTGTCATAAAGCGTGTCCTTCACGCAGGAAGAGAGCAGCACGGCGGCTGCCATTCCCATCATATTTATATATTGTCTTGCTTTCATATTCGATTCCTCCGAGTTAGAATAACTTCCATACCAATGTCACACCGGCATTGATGGGGCCCCACCAGTCCTTTGTCTCGTTGCCACGGCGCACGCGCACACCGTCGATGACTTCATATTTCTCATAGTCGGCATTCAGGTAGCCCAAGCCGAGGTTGAAATCAAGATCTAATGCCTTGTTCAGCCGCAGCTGGTAGCCGGCAGGGATGCCGCCACCCATCAGGTCGCCCTGCTTGCCTGTTTCGGAGAGCTTGTAGTTGAACTGTCCGGCCTTGAACATAGCACCCAGATACCAGGCTTTCTTCTCGCCCATATAGTAACGCACTTCCGGAGCCACTTCCCAGAGTGCATAGCGGCGGTCCTTGTCGCTCCACGTCCAAGAAGTCCACGAGCCGTTTACGGCAATGCCCCACGACGGGCAGATGCGCCATTCAAGTCCTAAATCGGGTGTCAGGGTAGCCCAGCGCAACAGGTTGGCACGCAGGGAGAGATGATAATCATTTGTGATTTTGGTTTCCGACGGCATGTCGGCAAGTGTATTTTGTTGAGCGGCTTTCTCTGCCTCTGCCTTTTCAGCGGCAAGTCGGGCTTCTTCCGCCTTGCGCTGCTCTTCGGCAAGTCGTTCCTGTTCGGCACGCTTCTCGGCTTCCAGTCGTTCGGCTTCCGCCTTGCGTCGTGCTTCCGCTTCCGCATCCGTTACGGCTGTTTCCTTGACCGGTATCGTTAGGCGCACAGTGACAAAGTCTCCCTCTGTCGCATGGTTGCGGGTGATAAAGTTTTCTTCCTTGATTTCCGCACGGATAATCAGTTCGGATTTCACACGGTTGGCACGGATCTTCGCCGTGGCAAGGTTCTCGGCTTCGCTGCCCAGCGAGTTGCAGTAGCCGTCAACATAAAGCGGCAGCTTGCCGTCAAGAATTGTTGCTTTGTTTTTTTCGATACACTCCAGCAGGCGGGCAAGCTCCGTGTCATTCCCATTCCAAGGCACATAGAACATGTCCTTCTGCGGAACGAAGCGGAAGGTGTAGGTCGTGTCTGCTTTCTGCTGCGCAAAGACAGGAAAAGTTACCGTCATCAGCTGCCACAGAAACAGGGTAAGAAAAGTGATTTTTCTGCTCATATAAACTGGTATTTTATTATCTTTGTCTTCCCCAAAGGTAATAAATGCCATTCAGCGCCCAAAATATTACAAAAACTTTTTCTGTTAAAATACAGTGTTTTATGGAAATTGTCGTTTGAGCACTTTTCAAATTGTCAAATAAGCACATTTTTGTCGAATTAGCACTTTTTGAATTGTTGAATTAGCACATTTTTGTCGTTTGAGCACTTTTTTGAAAATGGGTTTCTGTAACCATTTCAGCAGATTTTTACCACACAAATTATTCCAGATTCGCTTTTCTCCACTTGGCAGGCGTGCATCCTTCCTTATCGGCAAATGATTTGATAAAGTTACTGCGGGAAAGAAAACCGGAAGCCTCGGCCAGCTTCTGTACATTGATTTCCGGATGCTCCTTCAGTATGTTTTTCGCATACTCCAACCGGAGACCGGTTATCCATTCGCGGAATGTCATTTTATACGTAGTCTTGATATAAGCGGAAAGATAGGTACGGTTCGTATGAAGTATTTCGGACAGTTCTTTTATGGTAAGTCCCTTCTGGACATAGCCGTCTGTCTTTATCCAGTTGTCCACCTTCTCTATAATTTCTGTATAGGACACTGGTATTTCCTCCTCTGAAACTATTTCAGGTTCTGTTTCCGTATCTGTCAGAAGTTCTTCTTCAGACTGTATATCCTGCTCAAAAGCATTTTCTACCTGTTCATAGAACAACAGGTAGTTCTGATAGCTGTAGAAAAGATAGCTGTAGAACGGGATTGACGACAAAATCCAGATAAAAACATATTTGTCTGGCAGAAATGTCAGCAATCCGCATCCGACACCAAAGATAAGTGCCCAATAGGTAAAGGTGGACAGCCATTCTATATATGCCCCTAAATCATCTGCATGCGTGTCATCGAAAATCCTGACGGCTCTGCGGTATGCAACAATGACTCTGCGAGCCAGCACAAGCCCGTAAATCACCAGCCATGCTGCCAAAGCCAGTAATGCAACATTCTGTACGGCGCCACCCGGCAGCAGCAATAATACGACTCCGGAAAGTGAAGAGAAAATCACCCATAGAATGATATGTGTCCATGACCTTTTGTGCGTTATGTAGAAACGGTCAAGCAGTGTTATCATTGCTGAGCTGAACAGATAGTAGCACAAAAAGTAGGTGGACAGATTCATCAATATGGCCGAGTTGGCATTTTTGAATCTTATTCCGAAAAAGAAATGTACCGAATAATTGGCGGCAAGCAACAGCAGCGCGATACCCATTATCCGTCGGGAGCGGAGATAATTTTCGAAAATTTTCTTCTCAGGTACCTTGGCAAACAAAAAATAAAAGCCGAAGAATAACATCAACGGCAGTGCGAAAAACAGTGAATAGCTGTATAATGATGGTTCCATTGTGATGATGGTTTGTTTTACATTTGCAAAGTTAATAAAAAATCAAACCATAGAACTGCTTGATTCCCTTTTTATTTTATGTATTCTAAGAATGATGGTTAACATATTAGTTTTTATCATTGTGATAATAATTCAGAATGTAGGGGGTTGAACCGGTCAAAATAAGTTCAAAATAGAATAATCTTGAGAAAAATCCCTATCTTTGTAAGGACTCGAATGAGTCTGTATCATTATGTAAATCTTTAATAACAATATAATTAATAGAATTATGGCAAAGAAAGATTATATCCAGACCAACCGGAACTGGCTCATGGACAAAGCGGCAGAGCCAGGCGTGAAACCATTGTCGAAAGGCGTGTATTATAAGGTATTGACAGAAGGGGCGAACGATGGACGGCATCCTACACCCAGAAGCGTGGTAACCGTTCATTATACCGGTTGGACCATTAATGGAAAGAAATTCGACAGTAGTCGCGGTGGGGTAGCTCCGGCTTTTAGACTGTCTGATCTTATAGAAGGGTGGATTGTAGCTATCCAGCAGATGTGCGTAGGTGATAAATGGGAAATTTATATTCCGGCAGAAATGGGGTATGGCAAATTCTCCCAACCCGGTATTCCTGGCGGCTCAACTCTGGTTTTCGAAGTGGAACTTTTGGGGATTGCATAAAAAGATAATTTTTTAAGTGTTATCATTGTTGATAGAAATAATTTTTATTTTTGCAATCAGATTCAAGGTCTGGTTCTGATGGTACAGGATCAGACAGGAATGATAACAGACAATATTCTTTAAATCATTTGGTCTATGGATACATCTGCAGTACATGCCGCTGATACGTTGGCGTTGTTGGGACAGTCCGTAATGACGGTCAGGGAGGTTGATGAAGGGTTCAGCCCGATATGGAACAACTGGACTTTTTCTTCTTTGTTCCTGGCGGTATTTGTGGTTCTTTTGGGAGCGCTTCTTCTGCGTTACAATATCAAGAAGTGGGTCATCGGTCATCTTAAGATGCTGGCTTTGGTGATTTGGATTGCCGGTGTGGCACTTTATCGAATCGGTTTTGATGATGGCGGCTGTACCGATAACATGCTGGCACTCTATCTGCGTGCTTCCTTGTCAGCGATGGAAATGTTTGTTTCACATTCCGATTTGATCGAAGTCAAGGCGCATTGTCATCATTCGGGCGTGTATATGACGGTTTTCTCTGTCGTTCATTTTTGTGCCGTACTGGTGAGCGCCATATTTATACTTCGTCTGTTTGGATTGAATCTCCTTTCGTGGATAAAGCTGACCGGATGGCGTTTGAAATGTAGTTTGGGTTGCCGGTCGGATCTGGCTGTATTCTGGGGAGTTAACCGCAATGCGGTGAATATGGCCAAAAGCCTGTGTCGCGATGGAAAGAAAAAGGTGAAGATCCTGTTCGTCAATCTGCCGGACAACAGTCATCAGCATGAAGCGTCAAGATTTTCCTTCAGTCATTTTTTTCATACCGCCAGTGCGGATATTGAGCGCTATGTAGAGGAGATCGAGGAGTCCGGAGCTGTTCTGGTGAATGCCGGCAAGCCATTCCGAACTGAAGGGATGGAAGGGAAGGAAGCCAGTCAGCTGTTCAGGGCGGTAGGACTGTACCGTCTTTGTGACAGATTGGTATGTGATACGTTGAACAGGCAGGGCAAGGTGGATTTCTATTTCCTTTCGGATCATGAGGCCGATAACCTTTCTGCTGTGATGGCATTGAAACGGATTGCCGGACGTGGAGATTCTTCGCCTTACGAGCAGAACCGGCTGTTCTCCTGTTATTGTCATGCCCGGAGAAACAACGTCAACTTTGCTTTGATCAACAGCGAGGGACTGAGGCATCAGGTTCATTTTATTGATTCCTCTTCTTTGTCTGTCTGGCAGTTAAAGAAGGATGTAGATTGTCAGCCTGTGAATTTTGTCAGTGTCAAGACTGGCCAAGGTACGGTTGCTACTCCATTTACAGCCATGGTAGTCGGTTTTGGAGAGACGGGGCGCGATGCATTCGGCTTCCTTTACGAATATGGTTCCTTCGTGGCAGAAGTCAGGCCGGGCAGTGACGGGAAAGATCACGTCATCCCTCAAAAGAAGAAGATTTTGGTGGTTGATCATAAACTGAATGCACTCAGGGCGGAATTTTTGTCCGACAGACCCGGGTTGCAGGATGATCCGGCAATAGAATGGTATGATGATCAGATTAACAGTGAATCCTTTGCCGGTAAAGTCAGGAACGTGATCGATGATCTGAACTGTGTGGTAGTGACGGTCGGCGACGATGAGGAAGCCATTTCCCTTGCAACGAAAATCTGCCATCTGGCTTTACGTTACAGGACGGCCGGAACCAGGCTGGGTCTGTTCGTGAGAATCCGCCACAAGGAGCAGAAGGAAAAGATGATGGCGGTGAAGGCTTATTTTGACCGTTACAATCGTGCGAATGATATCTTTATTCGGATCTTTGGCTGCAATCAGGATATTTTCTCCCATGAGACATTGTGTCATGATGTTCTCGAGGCCAGAGCCATGACGTTTTTCTATCAGTATGCACGGATCTCTGCGGAATTGTCTGAGAGTGGCGACAACCTGCAAGCCGAAAAAGCCCGTCTGGACCAGTCAGGTCCTCTCCAAGAGTGGACTGGAAGGCGTAATGCTCTTAATTCGTCCGTCAAGGATCATTTCACTCTTTATTACCAGGAAGAACAGGACCGTTCCAATGCCTGGCATATCCTGACCAAGCGTCTGATGGTCGGTCTGAAAGCCGGTGACGAAACCCGACGCAGCGAGTGTATGGCTGACAGCAGGCTTATCACCACCATGGGATACGGTGAACATCTCCGCTGGAATGCCAGGATGTATCTCATGGGATTTGAGTACGGTCCGGTCAAGGCGATAGAAAAGAAACAGCATCCCTGTCTGATAGATTGTGACCGTCTGATCAGAGATGAATCCCATAAGGATACTTTGCTGTATGATGAGGCTGTGGTAAAATTGAGTTTAAGTAAGGAATTTGATAACATTAATAACGATTGACATGACAGACAAGGAAATAATAGAGGGACTGATCGGACGTGATAACCGTATCACGGCCTACTTCCTGGAGAAGTATCGTCCCCTGTTTATGTGTGCGATACAGGTGGTTTTTGACTATCCGGTAGATGCGGAAGAGTGTATCAACGAATTGTATTTATACCTGATGAAGGATGATGCGGCCAAGCTCAGGGCTTTCGAGTATCGCAGTACGCTGGGATGCTGGCTGAAGAAAGTGGTGATCCGTTTCTTCCGTGATTTGAGGATTTCACGCCGGGTGATAGAAGACCAGAGCAAGGAACCTCTATATGAGAAAAGAGGTGAGGATCATAATGATGGTGATGAAGTAATTGACATGCTTTCAGCTGATGAAGCAAAACAGGATATGGAACGTCTTTTTACGTTAATGAGTAATGAACGGTATGTGTCGGTCATCCGTGCGCTGGTGCTGGAAGACCGTGAACCTGAGCAGATAGCCCGCTTTATGGGGGTTACGGTAGCCAATTTGTATAATATCAAAAAACGAGCGTTGGCCGCTTTGGCTAAAGTTGCGATTAACGAAAGGAGAAAGTATGAAAACAAATAAAAAATATATGATTTCAGAAGAATTATTGGCCGCTTTTGAGGAAGGTAAGACGAATGCCCGGGAAACGGCGATGGTACTCAAGGCTTTGAGTACGGACGAACGTTTGCAGGAAGAGTTTATTTTGTCCCAGAAGCTGGATGCTTTGATGGGAGCGGAGGAAGAAAGTGTGGATATCTTGCCGGCACTGGCATTGGCTGCCGAGAGTGAAGGCAACCTGTGTGATTTCCTTTGCGAACTGTATGTGCTCGACCGCAGAGGCATAGCTTGTGATGCAGCGGCTTTGTCGGAAGACGCCAGGAACAACAGGTGGTTGCAGGACAGTGGTACACCGTTGCACAGTGTGGGCCGGTTGCTGGAGCAGAAAGACCTGATCGTATTGCGTCAGTACGGTGCCGAGATGTCCGATGTCAGGCGGGCTGTCCGTGCAGGCCATGATGCGATTGTAGTGGTGAACAACAACAAACTTACCGGCAGCAACGCGGAACAAATCGCTTATCATGCCGTCGTTGTTACGGAAGTGACCGACACGGAAGTCGTGCTTTATAATCCGGCTTCAGGCGAGCAATTGGAAACTTATCCGATATCCCGGTTTGAACCGGCCTGGAAGGATGCCAAATCTTATCTGGCACGTGTGAAAGGCAAGGATTTCGACTATAACCCCCGTCCGATTGATCTTGATGACGTGGAGTTGAGCACCGACCTTTTGGATTTGCGGGAGGCAATAGCCGAGAACGCTCATGAAGTGTGGGCCGACAAACGGCAGGAAGAAGGCTGGACTTACGGTCCTTGCCGTGATGACCGGAAAAAACAGAATCCTGACATGGTGCCTTATGCCATGCTTCCTGATTCTGAGAAGGAATACGACCGCCGCATGGCATTCGACACGATCAAACTGATGAAAAAACTCGGATACGACATTATCCGGCATCGTGATACACCGGTTCATGCAGACCTGATGTACAAACTCAATCATGAAGAGGATGCACGGATTTGTGAGTGCGGTTCTCCGGTATTTATAGACCAGATATACTGTCCGCATTGCGGCAAGAAGCTCGACTGGAAAAAATTCCTTTAACAGACTGTTAGATCTGCATCCTCCGTACGCTCTGTTATCATAGTTACACATTAAAAAATGAATGTTATGATCAACGCATCAGATTTTATTCATCCGGAGGATGCAGCTGCCCTGGAGCAGCTGGAGAACATACCGGGTTTCCCGGCTTTGGTAAAGAAAGTTCTGTCCATGGGACTCGAACAGTTGCAGTATGGCATCAACATGGCATCGGCCGTCAGACTGTCGCCGACCCAGCTTCCTGAATTATACAACAGGCTTCCGCCCATTTGTGCCAGACTGGGTATAGAAGAACCGGAATTCTATCTTCAGATGGATCCGCAACCCAATGCCTGGACATTCGGCGACACCAAGGTGTTTATCACCATCACGTCCGGTCTGGTGGATATGATGACCGACGAGGAACTCGATGCCGTGATAGCCCATGAGTGTGGTCATATACTCTGCCATCACGTGCTGTATCACACCATCGCCCGTTATATTCTCAGCGGAGTGGACGCTTTAGGCATTTTGGGAGCATTTACCATTCCCGTGCAGTTTGCCATACTTTACTGGCAGCGCAAGAGCGAACTTTCCTGCGACCGTGCCGCCAGTATCGTCACTTCGCCCGAGGTCGTAGCCAGCACGATGGCCCGTCTGTCTGGTGGTCCGCGGTCTATTACCGCCAAAATCAATTTAGAGGAATGGGCCCGTCAGGCCGACCAGTACGACCGGATCCGTAATGACGGGTTATGGAACAAGGCCTTGCAGGTCTATGCCGTGGCCGGCTTGAATCACCCCTTCAGTGCTGTGCGCGTCAGGGAGATTCTCAGTTGGGCGCAGACGGAGCAATACCGTCAGATCAGACTGCATTACCTGGAGGATACCGTCCATCGCCGCCGCTGTCCGCATTGCGGGGAACCGGTGGAAGAGTGTTGGGCTTATTGCAGAAAATGCGGAACAGCATTATAATCCTGTTTTCCCTTCCTGACAGAATGAGAAATGTCAGGAAGGGAAAATTTTTTTATGATATCCGATGGCTTTTTTTCACAATGGCTATAAAAAAATGCCTCTTTACTGATAGAACACCCCATTCTTGTTTCGTCTTTATGGTAAATAACGAAATAAAGATCAATTTAAAATATCAGTATTATGGGACTATTCAAGACAAACAAGCAGCTGGACGCAAGCCCGTCCATGATTCCGCAAATCAGTGAAGCGATAGAGACAGAATTCCGTAAGGATGGTTACGAAGTGACCGCTCAGAATTTGATGTATGGCGGAAAGGAGATTTCCATCACCAAAGGTGGTTTGTTCAAGGCGATTCTGGGATTGAAGACCGCACTCAAGATCAAGCTCGTACCTCAGGAAGGCCGTATCGCATTCGGAGCCGGTGTCGGCATCTTTGGCATGCAGGTCATTCCTACCTGTCTCTCACTGTTTGTCACCTGGCCGGTTCTTATTACCCAGATATGGGGAATGGTGCAGCAGAGCAAACTGGATGACAAGGCTCTTGATCTGGCAGAGCGTGAGATCAGCCGTCAGCCGAAGGAGGGGCATCATCAGCATCCGTCTTTCATGACCTGTCCTTATGACGGATCGTTGATTCCAGCAGGATCAGAATTTTGCCCCTACTGTGGAAAAAAAATTAAGGAGGCAGTGTTATAAACCATTGGTCTTTTCCGTCCTTATTATAAAGAGCAACAAAAAGTATTAACCTATAAATATCAAGCATTATGTTACCATTATATCCGGCAGCAGCAATGGCTGCAAGAGCTTTAGACAAAAGTATGAGAACTTCACTCCCCGATGAAATAGTGGATGCCATCCAGACACACGCCGTTCTTGCCGTGGCGGCTGCATGGATTCCCGTTACCGGACTGGACATGGCAGCTTTGGCAGCCAACACCTGGGGTATGTATATCCATATCAATAAATTGCTCAGCCTTTCTTTCAGTGAGAATATGATGAAGAGCATCGGTTCTGCCGTAGCAGCCAATCTCACCAGCAACCTGGCCGTAGCCGGAGTCGGTTCGCTACTGAAGTTCATCCCCGGCATCGGATCCGTATCCGGAGGTTTCATAATGAGTGCCACCATGTATGGCGCCACACTCTGTGCCGCATGGATTTATCTGATGGCTATTGTCAACTGGGTGAAGGAAGGTAAGGGTAGTGGTGACGACTTGCAGTCCTGTGTCAATGATGTCATTGCACAGAATAAGGACCGGATTAAGTCAATGATGAAGGAGGCCAGGGCAGAATACAAGAATAAAGAATCAAAATAAACAGCTATGGATCACAAGAGTTATATCCCCAGACCGGTAGATACCAGTGAGGTCAGGTTGCCGGAAGAGTTACAGGAACTTGCAGAAACAATGGCCAAAAACGTACATGAGGTATGGGCGCAAAACAGAATCAGCCAGGGCTGGACCTATGGCAGCAGCCGTAATGATGAGTTGCACCAGCATCCCTGTCTGGTACCCTATGAGGAGTTGAGCGAGGAAGAAAAGTCTTACGACCGGAATACGGCCATTGAAACCCTGAAGCTTATACTCAAATTGGGATTCAAAATCGGAAAATGACAGCATGCCATATCCGAATACAAAACAAAGTCCGCGGATAGTCTGTTACCACTATCCGCGGACTTTTATTCTTTCAGGACCTTACCGGAGATGCCGGAACGGATTTTCTGTTGTCTGCCGGTCTGATGCCGGATATGACCCTGTGGGTAAGCCGGTTATTTCTGGCTGTCCTTTTTCTCGTTGGGATAAAAAATCATTTCCAGACGGTCGGCCTTTTTCCAGAATGACCGTGTGAACTTCTGTATATCCTTGGGGGTAATGCTCTTCAGTATACCCTCACAGTTCTTATAGGCATCATAGTTGGTACCGGTCTTATAGTAGCTTACCAGTGTGTTAAGCCAGTAGCTGTTGTGTGCCTTCTCCTGTTCATGTTCTTTCAGGGCGTTCTTGATCACCTTGTCCAGCTCTTCTTCTGTCACACCGTTTTCGGCTATCTGGTCCAGTTCCTTGTAGAGCAGCGGTTTCAGCTCGTCAGCCTTTTCCGGATCACAGTCAAAGCTCATGGTCAGCTTGTAGCAGGGGTACGGTTCGCTTGACGCGGTTCCGCTTACGCCTACTCCGTAAGTACCGCCTTCTTCCTCGCGTATGGTCCGTGTGTAGCGTGTCATCAGGATCTGTCCGAGGATATCAGCCAGATAGCTGTTCTTGACGGTATACTTGCTTTCTGTTTCCAGCATGGCAATGACCGTGCTCTTGGGTGTTGTCAGATCCAGACCGATCCGTTTTTCGGTTATGCCTTCCGGTCCGCGGACACCTCTGTCAATCCATTTTTCCTTGCGGTGGGCAGAAGGTATGTTGCCGATGTAACGCTGTGCCAGAATCTGTGCACTGTCCTTGCTCAGATTACCGACGATAAAGAATGTAAAGTCCGAAGCGTCTGCTATACGGTCCTTGTATACCTTTTCTATTCTGTCGATAGTCAGTTTGTCGATGTAGGCTTCATTGAAAAGTTGTGTACGCGGATTGTAGTCGGACGTGATCATCACGATGGAGTCCTGCATGATTTTCTGCGGCAGTCCGGCCTGCTGCTGTACGAAGATTCTGTTACGGTCTACCAGAACCCTGTGAGCCAGAGTGTCGAACCTTGGTTCGCAGAATCTGAGGTAAAGCATCTGCATCATGGTTTCCGCATCCTGGGGAGCGGCTGCTCCGTTGACCGATTCGTAAAGGCTGCCTACTGAAACCTGACAGTCGGCAATCTTTCCGGTGAGCAGTTTGTTAAGGGTGATATGGTCAAAGTCTCCCATACCGTAAGCACCTGCAAAGATGCCGGCGTTGCTGGCTGCCGGCAGCATGTCGGTGTCGTCAATGAGTGACAGACCGCCCGGGCTGAATGCCGCGAGTGCAACCTGGTCCTTCTCGAAATCCGCATGGCGGAATACCACTTTGGCGCCATTGGCCAGTGTCCATTCCTCGGCATTGAAGTCTTTCAGCATTCTGATTTTCGTGATCGGTGCCAGTGTCAGACTGTCTTTCACCAGTGAGCCGCCCACGGTATTGTCTTCATAAGCCTCTACCTTTTCGTTTTCCGCATTGTTCAGAATGGCTACGGCTTCAGCTTCGGTCAGATGGGTTACCCCTTCGCTCGGTCCGGATACCAGAATGCTCCGGTTGTCGGCCTTCCACCATTCGGCCACTCTCTGGCTGATCTCGTCAGTGGTAATGGTCGGGATGATCTGCAAGGCAGCTTCCACGAAAACTTCTTCGCTGACCATCGGTTCGTTTTCGAGGAAGTGTGACTGCATGTCGTCAGCATATTCGTCGTTGCTGATCTTGTCCTTTTCCTTAAGGAAGGATTTCAGTGAAGCGATGGTGTTGGTCTTGGCCCGTTCCAGTTCGGCGTTGGTAAAGCCGTGCTGTCTGATACGTTCGTGCTCGCGAAGGATGGCTTCGAGGGCTTCCTTCTCTCCGTTCGGCTTGGCGTCTGCGGAGATATCATAGGCATAATATCCTCTTGCGATATTGAAAAAGGCGATATTGGCTCTCAGGAAGGGGGCTTTTCCGCTTTGGAGGAGTTCGTTGATACGTTCTCCCGCCATTTCGTTGAAGAAACGCTGTATGAACTGTTCCTTCAAGCCCTGGTAAGTCATATAGCCCTTGTAGTCATATTGAGGGGCGCGGAATACCCGGATGACGTCCACGCTCGACTGTGTGGATTCCTTGTCCGTGGCCAGTCCGAAATAGAGGTCATCATGTGAGGGGATCTCAAAGAACGGACGGACAGTGGGGTTTTTCACGGCCGGTATGCCGGAGAAGGTTTTCTTGATTTTCTCTTCCATTACCTTCACGTCGAAGTCTCCCACTACCACGATGGCTTCCAGATCCGTGCGGTACCACTGATGATAGAAGTCGCGTATGGTCTGCGGTTTGAATGACTTGATCACATTCAGGTCGCCGATGACGTCTCTTTCGGCATATTGTGATCCTTTGAAGATGACGGCCGTCTGCTGGTTGTGGATCCGGCTCCGGCTGGTATTGCGCGTACGCCATTCCTCTGTGATGACACCGCGTTCCTCGTCGATATCCTTGTCGTCCAGGGTCAGGTAATATGACCAGTCGTGCAGGATCAGCAGACAGGTGTCGATCACCGTCCCGTCGTTCACCGGTACGTCACTGATGTTATACACTGTTTCATTCTGGGTAGTGTAGGCATTCAGGTTTCTTCCGAACGATACACCGTGACGTTCCAGAGTAGAAATCATGCTGTTGCCCGGGAAGTTCTTACTGCCGTTGAAAGCCATGTGCTCCAGAAAATGTGCCAGTCCGTCCTGGTCGTCATTTTCCAGCAGGGCGCCGGCGTTGCGGATGATGAAGAAACTGGCGCGTTCCTTCGGTTCTTCGTTGTGACGCAGATAGTACGTGATGCCGTTTGGCAACTTGCCTACGGTCACATTAGGATCGGCAGGCAGGCGTTTCTGCCAGTCGATGGGCTGGGTCCAGGCCGGCAGGAAGGCCAGCAGACACAGAAGCCCGCATACTAGTTTTTTATACATAAAGCAATTATTTTGAAAATCTGACTGCAAAATTATAACAACCGGATGGAATAAATTTGGATTTAGTCTATTTTAACCGTTTTAATGGCGTTTAATCCTGTGCTTCAGGCGGAGGATGGTTATATAGCAGAGTGTCCGGTTCCACCTTTCGTTGTCAATGTCTGTTTGATAATTTATTCACCAATGGCATTCTGATATGAAAGCAGAAACAGGCTGTTTGCCGGGTTGGTTTCAACTCTCTGGGAAAGCATTCTTTTATTCTTTATGCGCTGGTTATCAATAGGAGAATACATCCTTACCCTTTAAATATCCAGCAACATGTATGGAAGCCTTGCATCAATCATCTCCTGGGGTACACCGCAGTTCTTGGCTGTTTCAGGCCATCGGGAAACTACCTCGCAAACCTTGTCAATCATCTCATTTGCCTTCTTGATATTGTTTGACGCTGCGCAAGCCAGAAGGTCTTGTCTTGTAATGTCGTCAAATTTGCCGTTTATAGACATCTGATGGGTGTCTGTCCATGTTCCCTTAGGGTTGTACGCAAAGCCTAAATCATAAGCCGGAGATAATTTCCATTTGCCGGTCTTATCCATAAGGAATGATATGTTCTTCGTATGGTCATCCTGATTCCTTATTACGACATTGAACGCCATTCGGAGAAACATCTCCTCAGCCTGTGTATATGGGAGGCGAAGGCGGCGCATCACATTAAATGCCTGTTCGTATGAATATGCCCTGCGAAGATGGAAATCATAATGGGCTATTCCGCATAATGTCTGCATGTGGATTTTCTCACCATTGACCCTGTCAAATCGTTTGGTCAGAAAATGGGCCCTGCCATTCTCTTCAATCAAAGAACACGCTGTCATGTCTATGCCGCATTCCTTGGCAAGTAGCGAAAATGAATATTCTAGTCTTCCGAAGTTCTCAGTTTCTTTAAACCCTGCTTCAGTCGATACGCCGTCCAGTTTGATCAGATAATAATCAAACCCTTCAGGCGCTTGTACTTGTCCCGACCTTACTTCTCCGGTCTCTTTATTATAGGCGATAACGGCTTTTGCTCTTTGTCCGCCTGCAGAGGTGCCAAGTCGTAAGATTTCTGCAATGGCAGCCTTTCTGTCAGTATCTAAATTCGTGCCGAATTTCTCTTTTTTTGAAAGAGCTTCCTTTGCCACTTCCACCAACGAATCTATTTCAATCTTCATATCGGTAGCAGCAGGTCCCGTTGCAGGTTCAAACTCCAGAGCACCCATACAACGTTGTCCCAAAAAGCATAGTGTTTCAATAGGGTTGCTTACCGTCCTTCCTGTCAAGGCAAGCCATTTGTCGAACAAGGCACGGCCATACGTGTCAGGAAGAGAATCAGCCAGCATGCCGGGCAGGCCGTTAAAAACTTCTTTATTGAGGTTGCCAAATGAGAATATACGTCCCTGTTGTACAGGCATCATCAGTGGTGATGGTTCAATTCCTTTCCCTACGAACTGCCTGTCATATTCAAAACGTGCCACATCGTAGGCGTCATCCCATCTGAATGTGCCGACATTCATACCAAACATCTTGACTCTTGCTACATCTACCATTCTGATTCCTCCTCGTCTTTCTTTATCTTTCCTACGGCTCTTTTTCTTCTGCCTTTTTGGGCAGAATTGACTATTTCAAAGTATTCGCTCGGACTGATCTGTTCTTCTTCACATAGATGGTTAAGTTCGTCCAGCATACCGAGTGTTCTCAGTATTCGAAGAAATACGTCAAAAGACCTGATATCTCCTGTTTCTATCTTCTGTACCGATGAGCGCGATATTGACGATGATTCAGCCAGACTCTCTTGAGTTATGTTCTGCTTTAATCTGACCGCTTTAAGCTTTTCTCCTATTTTCTTCTGTATTTGGGTATCAGACAGTGAATAAATATCATCCATAATGCTTGTAGATTAAATCATTTGATTGCAAATATAGTAATAATGATTTAAATTGCAAGCATTATAGTTTCTTTTTAAGATATTGGCTTTTCTTTTGAATGGGGGTACTTGATGTATAAATAGAAGAGTAAAGTCTATTTTAATGATTATCATGTTGCTCATGTTCTTTGATGAGATTACATGTTTGATCTCCATTTGGTAACTTTGTTATATCGTCTGTTTCCATATCAGACAGGTACCATGTAGACAGGACTGGTGAAAAATTCGCAGGCAAATAGACACAGGACGGTAGACAGTTCAGGAAAAAACATTAACTTTGTCACATCCGGGTTACAGTCGTACTGCTGTCTGTGACCCGCAAAGAACGGGGTAACTCATGAAAGGCCTGTTCGGACAAGCTAAAAACATCTCAGGTATGAAAAATCAGATCTATCACGTCATAGAGGCGGCCATACGTAACCACGTTACGGTGCTGCCATTGGATGAGACCGTGACGCCAAATGATATCCGTCAGGCGGTACGTTGGGTCATGCGGGATAATCCGGATATATTCTGGTTCTCCCACTAGTATGAATACGACAGCAACGAAGCGGTTGTCCGTCTGCGGTATACCTTTTCTCCGGAGCGTGTCGCCCGGATTCGTGAGAGCATTGATGATGTGGTGAAGAATGATTTCTGTCTGGATAAGGTCTGCCGGCTGTCTCCTCCGGAACAGGTGGCTTACGTCTACAAATGGCTGGTCACTTATTGTAGCTATAATGTCAATTCGGCTTACAACCAGACCATCTACAGTGTTCTGGTCAGCCGCAATTCCGTCTGTACGGGATATGCCAGAACCGCCCAGTATCTTTTCGGACTTTTGGGATTGGAATCCCGTTTGGTCTTCGGTCGTCTGCATCACGACAGGGAAGAAGGCCGGCATTGCTGGAATATGGTCCGGCTGGAAGGTGAATATTATCATTTCGATGCCTGTCTGGCCGACGGCTGTCTGGAAAGCGTAGTCCGGAATGCCGGTCTGCAGGATTTATATCAGATAGACGGTATCAATTATAATTTCCTCTGCGTATCCACTCCGGAAATCCTGCTCACCCGCACCATTGAGGATATGGATACTCTGCCGGACAGTCATCAAAGTCTGCCGCGGGAGGTTGTCGGCCGTCTGGCTACCGTGGCGACAGGGCGGCGTGAGGAGATAGAGGATGGAGTGGGTGAGTCCTGTACAGACAGATCCGAAGATATGGTGGTGTGCGACAGACAGGCTGATTCGTTTCCGGATATTCTGATTCTGGCACCGGATGAATGTTGTTCGGATCTTGTTTGTGACATACAGCCGGACGGAAAGTATGATGCAGAAGAGACAGTTCAGCCGGTCATTGATGCAGATACGGATTCATGGGCAATACCGTCAGACGATATGATTCCGGTAGAAAGTGACTGTATGGATCTGTATGGCTGTATTGATTTCGGTTCCTGTTCATCCGGGTTGACCGATTGTGAGGACAATACGTGTATGCAACCTTATATAGTCGGTGCTGAAGAACAAGGCAAGAGCGATATGGCTGCTTGTCTTCAGCAGGAGCAGCTTTTGGATGGAGCCTCACCTTGTTTTCCTGATTCGGCAGCCAATGATGGTGTGACGTATTCGCCACATTATGAGGCAAAGACCTGTAATGTTCAATTTTGCAAGGATAAAGAAGGACTTATCAGACAGATTCAGTCTCTGGAACAGAAAAGAAGTGAGACAGAATCACTGTATAAAGCAGAAAAAGCACGTATGGAAGCAGAAATGGCAAAGGAACAAGCTGATTCTCGATCACCCTCTGCTACATTAAAGCCATCACGTGGTAAACTGATAGATTCCATTTTAAGTTTTTTTACTCCGGCTTGTATGATGTGTAATCCAGATTTGTCTAATGACAATGAGGGGCGGCACAAGTTGAAAGAGCTGCAAGCCGGACTACTGGCTTTGAAAGACAAACACGCCCGTTTCCTTGCAGAGATCCAAAGCCAGATAGATGACTGCCAGCATCAGATGGCTGCCATTGAGGAGCAGGAACAATATACAGAAGTCTATTCGTCGGTTTTCGCTCCGGCGGAAGTCAAACGGCGTTCTAACCTGATGGTTCAGGTCTATCTGCATCTGTTTGAGGAATCCGAAAACGTCAAGACCATGGCATCGGAAACCGACCGGAATGCCACGCGGCGGGATTACAACGCCCTGGATATGAAGTTGAAATCCGGTGATAAGGTGGATGTAGCTTTCAGTGTCCACGGTGAAACCTGCCTCGTTCGAGACCGTAAGTCGGTGGTGTGGAACGGTTCGTTCCGCAAATGCACGTTCAACTGTTTTGTTCCGGAAGATCTGGATGTGGAAGAGCTGAGGTGTGAACTCCAATACTACGTCAACGGGACGCTGATTGGCGACAGTCAATTTACGACCCAAATCGTCACCGGGACTCCACGGATCTTGCATTCCAGGATTCTGTCCGAGAAGTACCATAAGATTTTCATTTCCTATGCCCATCTTGATTACGATAAGGTGAAGTTTATGGCGGCAGCCTATAGAGCCCAGGGAGTGGACTATTTCTTCGACCGTGATTATCTGAAAGCCGGCGATATCTATCCCGAAAAGATCAGGGACTATATCAATACCTGCGACCTGTTTGTGCTCTGCTGGTCATCCAATGCAGCCAAAAGTGAGTATGTGCAGCTTGAAAAGGCACAGGCTCTTCCGCTTGCCAAGAATACGGACGAGGTACACGGCACACTGACCATACATCCTCTGAGTCTGAAACCCGAGGCCGCCTTGCCTGATGATATGAAAGAGACTTATAATTTTGAGAAAATCTGAGCTGGGAAACAACAGCTGACAGTATCAACGATTATGGATTACATTAAAAACAAGGATTATGTCAAATATATCATTCAGTTTCAAACGTATAAGTGATCAGACGGAAGTATCGGCCGATGAAGTGGACAGACAGGTCTGCCAGGCTTTTGGCCTGACGTATGGCAATCTCAACGATTCAGATCATCCGGATTATGGGCATTTTCCGCTCGATCCTTCGACCTACGGTCAGGACTATATCTCGTGGTACGGTTTCATATCCGTTATCTTGTGGTGGGGAGATGTTCCGTCCGGTTCACATTCCATGTCAGATCTTTTGGGTGATTATGTGTTCGATGTCTGGGATGAGGCTATTGACTGGCCGGAACACAGTATTATTCTGGCAGCCAGACTGTTCAAGTTCCTCCACAAACAAGGCCTTTATCTTGACGTATCCAGGTTCTAGTTCTCTTTCTGATATTTCATAGCCGTCCGGCAGACCGCTTTCTGTCCCTCCCGTCATGAGATGTCCGGTTGCCAGACGGTCACTGTATGTGCCATACCGCTCAGAGCATAAAAAATCCCTCAACCGATTGGTTCATTCTTTGAGAATGTCCGTATCCGGTTGAGGGCATAATGATTTTTTTCACCTTATTATTCGAAGCCTAAGCTTCTTTTGCCAGAGCTAATCCCAGCTCTCATTATGGCTCATCTTAATTAATAATGGCATCAGTCATTTTCTTAGCTTAAAGAACGTCAGTTCTTTACTTTAGCCTTTCCCTGAATGACGCCAGTCATTTCTTTAGCTTAAAGAACGCCAGTTCTTTACTTTAGCCTTTCCCTGAATGACATCAGTCATTTCTTAGCTTAAAGAACGCCAGTTCTTTGCTTTATCCTTTACCTGAATGACGCCAGTCATTTTCTTAGCTTAAAGAACGTCAGTTCTTTACTTTCCCTTTTACCTAAAATGACGCCAGTCATTTTTTAGCTTTCATATCGTTTTCGCGGATCTCCACCCGACGGATCTTGCCACTGATTGTTTTGGGCAGTTCATCCACGAATTCGATCACACGCGGATATTTATAAGGAGCGGTTACCTGTTTCACATGATCCTGCAGATTTTTTATCAACACCTCCTTGGTCATGTCCCTGTACTCCTTGTTCAGTACGATAGTAGCCTTGACCACCTGTCCGCGGATTTCGTCGGGTACGCCCGTGATGGCACATTCCAGTACGGCAGGATGCGTCATCAGTGCACTTTCCACCTCAAACGGACCGATACGGTAACCCGAACTCTTGATGACATCATCCGTACGGCCTACGAACCAGAAGTAACCGTCCTCGTCTCTCCAGGCCACGTCGCCCGTATAGTAGATATTGTCGTGCCAAGCCTGTTTGGTCAGTTCCGCATCGCGGTAATACTCCTTGAACAGTCCGAGCGGTTTGCCGTGTTCCGTTCTGATCACGATCTGTCCCTGTTCGTTGACGCCGGCCCGTGTACCGTCAGCTTTCAGCAGATCCACGTCATACTGCGGGTTCGGCACACCCATTGATCCCGGTTTCGGTTCCATCCACGGGAAAGTTGCGATGGTCAGTGTGGTTTCCGTCTGTCCGAATCCTTCCATCAGCTTGATACCCGTCTGCTTGTAGAACAGGTCATATACGGCAGGGTTCAGAGCCTCGCCGGCTATGGTACAGTATTTCAGGGATGAAAGGTCATATTGGCTCAGATCCTCTCTGATAAGAAAACGGAATACCGTCGGCGGTGCGCAGAGCGAAGTGATATGGTAATCCTGGATACGTTGCAGGATATCGGTAGCGTGGAACTTGTCGTGGTCGTATACGAAGACTGTGGCTCCGGCTATCCATTGGCCGTAAAGCTTGCCCCACACAGCCTTTCCCCAACCCGTGTCGGCCACGGTCAGATGCAGGCTTTTCTCATTCAGGTTATGCCAGAAACAGCCCGTGGCGATATGTCCGAGCGGATAAGTGAAATCATGTGCCACCATTTTGGGTCCGCCGGTAGTACCTGATGTGAAATACATCAGTGAGATATCATCATTCGTATTCGGATGTTCGGGGCGTACGAACATGGCCGCTTTCTCAATACCCTTGTGAAAGTCCTTGAAGCCTTCCGGAACCAGCGGTCCTACCGACATGACAGTCTTTACGGTCGGTGATTCAGGCAGTGAGTCCTTGACATGTTTGAGGATGACCTCTTCACCGGCGCAGACAATCATTTTCACGCCGGCCGCATTATTACGGTACACGATGTCCTTCTTGGTCAGCAGGTGAGTGGCCGGAATAACCACGGCTCCCAGCTTGTGCAGGGCGATGATGGCAAACCAGAATTCATAGCGCCGTTTCAGGATCAGCATGACCATGTCACCGTGTCCGATACCCTGTGAGCGGAAGTAGGAAGCCGTTTTGTCCGTATACTCCTTCAGTTCCGCGAAGGTAAAGTCATGATGTACGCCTTTGTCATTGGTCCAGCAGAGTGCGATCTTGTCAGGGTCGGTTTCAGCCCAGGCATCTACCACGTCATAACCGAAATTAAAGTTTTCCGGAACTTTCACGTGAAAGTTCTTCTTGAAGTCTTCTTGAGAAGAAAACGAAGTCTGATCGAGAAATCTTTCAATCATAAGTTAATTTTCTAAACCTGAATCCCCGTATGGAGGATTTTCGGGTCAAAAGTAATAAAAATAACTGTGAGGATTGGGATAATTGTCTTTAAAATTGTTCTACTTTGAATTATTTTTTTCGTTTTTGTTAAATGTACGCCTGTTTTTGCCTGCAAAATGTCAGAATGGAGGAGGGGGCTGTTTGATAATGGCAGCTCAGGCTGAAAACAACAACAATCAGGCAAGGTCATTGTCAGCCGTCATTGAAAAAAATCAAAAGCCTATGGGAATATCATAATAGAAAAGCAGGAAATGGTTCATTGAGAAATAAAACAGGTTTTTCTCTTGTTTCGACGCTTGCCTTTTTATATTTTTGCAAAACAAGTTTGACGTAATAACTTTAAAAATGGAGCTATAATTAGGGCAATAGGTATGATAAAGGAAATCAGATTGAAGAACTGGAAGAGTTTTGAAGAATCAAAGTTATACATAGATCCTTTGACATTTGTCATTGGCACCAATGCCAGCGGCAAATCCAATATTTTAGATGCGTTGTCTTTCCTGTGCGACAGTGCCAAAGGTATTCCGGTCAATGAAATAGCCCAGTATACACGAGGTGGTCTGGATTGGATGATTAGAAAGGGTGCGGACGCATTTACTTTATCGGTAGTAATGGATGATGATGGAGATGATTTGGTTTATTCTTTGTCATGCCGTAAGAATGACAATTCCTTGCAGCTTTTTTTTGAAAGTCTGGAACTGGTTTCGTCAAAGACCCAAAAAAGCAGGATGCTCTTTATCACGGATGTCAATGGCGAGGATGCAGGATCTTTTTCAGTTCCGGTTTTCTTCTATTCGGAAAAAAGCCGGCAGAAACGGTTGGATCTGAACCGGCAGACGACAGTGTTATACCAGATGGAAAACCTGGTGGCAATCAGGAAAGTGAAGGAAGCCGCTTCGTTGGTACAGGATGGATTGAAAAATATTTTTATATTGAATCCTATTCCTAACCACATGCGTGATTACTCACAACTATCAGAGCGTTTGAATCCGGATGCAGGGAACATAGCAGGATTGTTGGCAGGTATGAACCCCGATGATCAGAAGCGGGTGGAGAAAGAACTGACCGATTATGTCCGTCCTCTTCCGGAAAAGGATATCAAGCGTATATGGGCTGAAAAAGTAGGCCGTTTTAAAAGCGATGCCATGCTCTATTGCGAAGAGGAATGGGTTAATGGCGAGAAATTGGAGATAGATGCCCGTAGCATGTCCGACGGAACTTTGCGTTTTATTGCTATCGTTGTGGCTTTGTTGACCGGAAAGGCCGGCAGTCTGCTTGTTATTGAGGAAGTGGATAACGGGCTTCATCCTTCCCGTTCGCAGGAACTGGTTAACGTTTTGAACGTGTTGGGTGAGAAGTCCCGGATAGATATTATCTGTACGACACATAATCCGGTATTGATCGATACGTTCGGACATGAAATGATTCCATTCATCAGTTATGTGACCCGTTCGGATGAGACAGGTTGCAGTGTGGTCAGATTATTGGAAGATAAACAGAATTTGGCCAAGTTAATGGCAAGTAATTCGGTAGGTGATTTAATGACGGAGGATGCGCTATGAGGAAGGTCCTGATCATTGATACCAGTATTTTCTGTGTTTGGTTGCAAGTAGACGGTATGGAGAGTTGTGGGCCGGACAATGACCGGTGGACTTACGAAAGAGTTTATAAAAAGATTATCGAAGAGCAGGAAAAGGGGACAACATTCATTTTACCTGTAGCCACAATTATTGAAACGGGTAATCATATAGCTCATGCCAGGGGGGATCGTTATGGTATGGCGGAAAGGTTAGCCGACAAGATTGTCGATGCGACCAATGCCACTTCTCCGTGGGCAGCTTTTACGGAGCAGAAAGAATTATGGAATAATAAAGGGCTGGCCTCTTTGGCTGGACGCTGGAAAGAAACAGCTGCAGGTGGACAGTCTTTGGGGGACGCGTCTATAGTGGATGTGGCCAACTATTATGCGGAAATGGGTCTTGAAGTGGAAATATTGACCGGAGATCAAGGCTTGAAGGCCTATGAACCATCTGAAAAACGCTCTGTTAAACAACCGAGAAGAAGAAAGTAAAACGGATTTCCGACAGAGATTTCCCCTTTTACTTTCTTCTTATAAATTGTTGTCTTGTCTTTCAAACCAAGTTCCGTTTTTTGTAGAGACTGCGACTTGTCATAAATGACAGCGGCAGCTGCTTGTCTTCTCAGCCTTTCCTATCCCAGTTCCACCACCGTGATGCCGGCTCCGCCGAACTGCACATGCTCGTCGCGGTAATCCTTCACGCCCCTTACCGTATGCAGGTATTCCCTGATGAGCGTACGCAGGATACCCGAACCCGTGCCGTGCAGGATTCTTACCCGCGGGATACCCAGCAGGATGGCGTCGTCCACGAAATACATCACCGCCTGTACGGCTTCCTCGCCCCTCATGCCGCGCACGTCCAGGTCCTGCTTGAAGTGCAGCCGCTTTTCGTGCATCGCATCCTGCGTCTGTACGCTCAGATACGTGGCAGCCGGTCCCATGGCCGGTTTTTCCGGAGCCTCGGCCCTTTCCAGACGGTCCAGCCGCACGTTCGTGCGCATCATGCCGAAAGTCACGATGGCCGTCCTGCCGTCGGTCGATTCCAGTACGCCCACCGAAGTCTGGCCCTTGATCCTCACCGTGTCACCCACTACCGGCGGCTGTTTCAGTCTGGCCGCCCGCTGTGCCGCCTCCTCGGCCGCCTGTGCCGCTTTGGCCTGCGAACTGGCCTTCTGTTCCTTCCTTTCAGCCTGGCGTTTCTTCCGCGCCTGCAGCTGTTCTATCTTCCGCGCGATCTTGTCCTCCTCGTGCACCTTCTCAATCTCGTCAATCTTCTGCTTGAAGTCATCCAGTTCCTGACGCACATGGCGGGTCTTTTCCTTCTCCGCCTGCGCCTCGCGTATCGCCTTGATGGTCCGTTCAATCTGCGCGTTCGACTGGTTCAGCAGCTGTGCCGCCTCCTCCTTAGCCTTGCGGATGATCTCCTTGCGGCTCTGCTGCAGTTCCGCTATTTCCGTTTCATATCGGGCTATGATCTTCTCGATATCCTTCTCACGCTGGTGTACGTGCTGGCGTTTCTGTTCCCAGTAACGCTTGTCGCGCACGATATCCTGCAGATACTTGTCCGCATTGATATAGTCCTGTCCCACCATGGCCGATGCGTCGGCAATCACATCCTCCGGCAATCCGATCTTGCGGGCAATCTCCACTGCGAACGAACTGCCCGGATGCCCCGTTTCCAGACGGAACAACGCCTGCATCTTCTGCCGGTCGTAAAGCATCGCCCCGTTGATCACCCCCTCATGGTCCTCGGCAAAGTGCTTCAGGTTCTGGTAGTGCGTGGTGATCACCCCGAATGCCTTCTTCTGGTTGAAGCGTTTCAGCACCGCTTCCGCTATGGCGCCGCCGATCTGCGGTTCCGTACCCCCGCCGAACTCATCAATAAGCAGCAGACTTGTACCCCCGCAGAACTTCATCATGTTCTTCATGTTCGTCAGGTGGCTGGAGTAAGTACTCAGGTCATCCTCCAGACTCTGTTCGTCACCGATGTCGATGAAGATATGCTCAAACACACCCGTAATGGAATTTTCGCCCATCGGTACCGGCAGACCGCATTGCAGCATGTACTGCAGCAGACCCACCGTCTTGAGACATACTGATTTACCACCCGCGTTCGGTCCCGAAATGATCAGGATGCGCCGGTGACTGTCGAGCAGGATATCCAGTGGCACCACCTTCTTGCCGTGGCGCGCCAGCGAGAGCATCAACAGCGGATGCCGGGCCTCCGTCCAGTCAATCAGCGGTTTGTCCTTGATCTGCGGTGTCACCGCGTCCAACTGTTGCGCCAGATGCGCCTTCGCCCTGATCAGGTCCACGTCCGCCAGAAACTCGTACGACTGCAGCATCTCCCTCTGGTAAGGCCGCACCTGAGCCGTAAACTCCTGCAGGATGCGGATGATCTCCCGCCGTTCCTCGCCTTCCAGTTCACGGATACGGTTGTTGGCTTCCACCACTTCGGCCGGTTCGATAAAGACCGTCTTGCCCGTGGCCGATTCGTCATGCACGATACCCTTGATACGCCGTTTCAGAGCCGGTGCTACCGGAATCACCAGACGGCCGTCGCGCATGGTCGGTGTCACGTCCTTGTCCACCACACCGTCCTGCTGCGCCGAGCGGAGTATACCGTTCAGCGTGCGCGAGATGCCGCTTTCCGTGGCCGCCAGTTCGCGCCGTATGCGCAACAGTTCGCCGGAAGCCGTGTCCTTGATCTTGCCGTAGCGGTCCAGTATGCTGCCTATGCGCTGTATCAGTGCCGGAAACACCGCCACGTCCTTCGCCAGCCTTTTCAGAGCCGGATAGCGTTCCTCGCCGTTGCTGCGTCCCTGTCCGGAATCCTCTTCCTCCTCATCCTCCTTCTGCAGGAAGCGCACGATGCCCGCGATGGTTTCGAGCGACCTTTTCAGGTCGAACAGCTCCTGTTCGTCCAGATAAGTGCCTTCCACGCGGATCCGTTTCAGTGACGGGCGGACATCGTAGAAGTTCTCGTCCGGAAAACCGTCCTCTTCCTCCAGTATGCGCCGGAATTCCCGCGTCTGTTCCTGCCATTCTCTCAGCATGCGGGTGTCGTGGCAGAAAGCCATCCGGTCCACCCTTTCCACTCCCAGCGGGCTGAGGCAGTGCTCCTTCAGCAGCCGGCGTATGTCGTTGAATCCTATTTTTTCTTCAAAGTTCTGTGGATATATCATTGAATCTACCTGTTATGGATCTTTTTCCGGCTGCAAAGTTACTTAAAAAAAAAGAAAGACAAAAAAAATCCCTGTCGCTCCATCATAGAGGCGACAGGGAACCCAAAATATTGCAGGGAAAGTTTAATCCAGATAGTCGGCTTCTTTCTGACCGATCATCTCGCGGATGGTCTTCTTGAACAGACGCCACTGTGCGAACAGGTCGTGTTCGGGCACTTCGCCGTGCGCATGCATCGGGCTCTTGCAGAAGAACGACAGCCAGTACTGAATGCCGTAGAGTCCGGCTCTGGCAGCCAGATCGGAGAACAGCACCAGATCCAGTGCGATCGGGGCGGCCAGGATAGAGTCGCGGCAGAGGAAGTTCACCTTGATCTGCATCGGATAGTTCATCCAGCCGAACAGGTCGATGTTGTCCCAGGCCTCCTTGTTGTCCTTGCGCGGCGGGTAGTAGTTGATGCGCACCTTGTGGTAAACGTTGCTGTAGAGATCAGGATATTTCTCCGGTTCGAAGATAGAGTCGATCACCGACAGCTTGCTCACCTCTTTGGTCTTGAAGTTATCCGGATCGTCGAGCACCTCGCCGTCGCGGTTACCCAGGATATTGGTAGAGAACCATCCCTCGATACCCAGCATACGGGTCTTGAACATCGGAGCCAGTACGGTCTTCATCAGCGTCTGTCCGCTCTTGAAGTCCTTTCCGGCGATGGGCACGCGGTTGCGTTCGGCCAGTTCCCACATGGCCGGTATGTCTACGCACAGGTTCGGTGCACCCATGATGAACGGTGCTCCCTCTGAGAGTGCGGCATAGGCATAACACATGCTCGGTGATACCTGCTCGGTGTCATTCTCCCTGATCGCCTTTTCCAGAGAAGCCAGTGAGGCATGCACTTCGCCTTCCGGAATATAGATTTCCGTGCTGGCAGCCCAGAGAACGGCCATACGTGAGCATCCGTTCTCCTCCTTGAAGCGGCGGATGTCTTCGCGCAGTTGTTTCACCATGCCTTCGCGGCTGGTGTCTGCCATGATGTGCGTACCGTTCAGACGCTTTGCCCAGTTATGGTCGAAAGCCGCCTTCATCGGCTTGATGGCTTCCAGTTCCTCCTTCACCGGGTTGATGTCCTTTTCTTTCAGCACCTCGGCATATAAGGCCGCTTCATAGGCGTTTTCGGGGAAGATGTCCCAACCGCCGAATACGATATCATTCAGGTCGGCAATAGGTACGATATCCTTGATGGCCTTTTCCACGCCGTCCTGAGTCTTCATTCTGGCCATCTGACTGATGGAACCGATCGGTTTGGCCAGTCCCTTGCGGGCTGCCAGTACACCGGTGATCATTGTAGTGGCTACGGCACCGCCTACGCCCACTACCAAAACACCTAATTTTCCTGTTGCTTGCGCTATTTCCTTTTCCATGTCTTTAATGATAGAATAAGTTAAGTTCTGAGTAAACCTCATCCTTGCAAAGTTTGTGTTTTATTTTCATTTACCCAAAAAAAAAGCTTTCAAATGGCAGTTTAAAACAGAAAATTGGTTAAATGGAACATTTTTTAAGAACCTTTTTGTCCTTTTATTGCCGATAACTGACTTACTTTGTAATGACAAAAAAAAACGTATATTTATGCAGTCATACCAGTCATCCAATAATGTGCTTATGTTAGATTTCGATGATCTCAAGCCCTATGCCGAATTCTACGACGACGAGCTTCTGATACTCCGTGGCAGCGCGCCGTCCGAGCGGCGTTCCATTTGTACCACATGGGTTACAATCCTGATGGCCCGTGCCGGAGAGTCGGATTACTGGATCGACAACGAGTGCCGTCATGTCCATGCCGGCGACATTCTGGTGGTCCTGCCCGGCAAGCTGATGCGCCACGGCGTGTCCACCCTCAACTTCCGTTTCCGTTGCCTGTGCATCAGCCGTCGCCTGCTCGATTCGGTGGGCAATTATTCCGGTTACAACTGGGACATCATGACCTTTCTCAATACGCATCCCGTCATCACGCCCGAGCCCTCGGAGTCCGGCATGCTGTCATCCTATTTCCTTCTGTTGCGTGAGAAACTGTCCCGTCCGCGAACTTTGAATCATTCGGAGACCATGCGCTGCCTGCTTCAGGCTTTCATCTACGACTTCAGCGATGTGCTCGACCGTTTCGTGTCGGTGGGCAACCGCAGTTATTCCTCAGGCCGTAACCTTTTCCGCAATTTTCTCCGTCTGCTGACCGATGTCTATCCCCGTCCGCGCAGCGTATCCTATTATGCCGAACGCCTGCACGTCACGCCCAAGTATCTCTCGTCCGTCTGCAAGGAGCAGAGCACGCACACAGCCTCTGCACTGATCCACAAGGCCGTGCTCGACGATATCACCCGCCTGTTGCAGTATTCCGACAAGAGCATCAAGGAAATCATGATAGAGCTGGATTTTCCCACCCTGTCATTCTTCGGCAAATACGTCAAGAAGCATCTGGGCATGAGTCCCAAGGATTTCCGCAACCGCCTTCATGCGTCTTCCTCTCCTGAACAGGAGTGACAAAGCCAGATTTATTGATATAATGATAGATCTAATATTTGATACTTGTTCTAAATAGAATTCATTAACAGAAATCAGAAACACCCTTTGTCTGTAAAAATATGATTGCGAAAATGGTCATCCTTAAGTTAAGAGTAAATAGTTTCAATCTTTTTCTGCTTAGACAAAAGTCATAAATTTATAGAACCACTTAAAGCCATATTACCCTTTTAAAATTTTGCCAGATACAATTTATTAAGGCTTTGCTTTGTAATAATTATAAAACCAGTTGTATTCTGAAAAAAGATTCCATGCCATATCACTTTCAGCCCATGATGATATTTCGTTATTTGAATCTACATCATCAATAATATTCTGCCTCAGATTCTTGTCATTCCTGGCCAGTTCTACATCTAGATCTGTATACTCGGATTTTGAGATTTTACACCATATTCTTCTTACCAAAGTAATCCATGCATTTGTCAAATTAAGATGTTCTTTGTCAAACCAGTTGCTGTCGTAAACGGAATCGTCATAATCCAATTCACCTTTAGAGGTGTAGGAAATACCATTTACAAGATATGGAGAGAGATAAATTGGCATTACGAACCTCTCTTTCCTGTTATTATTACAGCAATGGCTGTTGACAAGTGTTTTATCCTCAAAAGTTGCACCATTACATGAGGCAACAAGATTATGGTATGATACAAAATGCGGATATGGCATACCAGTCATCTTTACATTTTTCTGAGCATCTGTAAGCTCACCTTCAAAACATACAGTAATGTGCTTCTCGTTGAGATTTGAGAAATTCAAATAATGTACCTTATCCGATTCCCATTCATTAGATTTTATCTTATGAGGTACGATATGTTCATACGTAATGTTTTTCTTGTGCTTGTCTTCTGTATCTTTTAGAAATAACCTCCTCATACAGTAACAACAATAACTATTGCCATTTTTGTCCTTTTGTTCGTCAAAAAGTACTGAGCCAAGTTTTCCAAGACGTGTACTTTCATATATGAGGTTTTCGTATTTATGATTTGCATTATTCCAGCAACTGTCAATATAATCCTTGGTTTGCTTTTTGCCCTCAGCTTCAAATTGTGTACCTGTTTTCCTGATGTAGCGCATATTACTCTTCTTTTAAGTTCTGATTAAGTTCTTCAGTAATCTGCTGATATCTGTCTTCTGAAGTAACCAGCGACTTGATTGCAGCAAGTGTTTCTTCTGCAAGTACAGTTTTCTCTCTGCGCATTAGTCTAAGATATTTGCCTTTTAATTGTTCTAACTTTGCATTGCGTGGTTCTGTGTCCATCACAGCCGAAAGTATAAGATCATAGTCCATCCCGTACTGATCCGAAATATCAGTATGGTCATAGATTTCACCGTCATATCGCTGAAGGATTATTTTACCGACCCCCCTAAGTTGAGTATTACTGATTACCAAAGGAGAATGTGTAGAAACGATGAACTGTATATGTTCAAATGTAGAGGTGAGACGCTGAAGTACGTCCTGCTCCATTGATGGATGAAGATGCAGATCAAGCTCATCGATTAACACAATACCCTGTGGCTCATATTCAGATCCGTTGAGGATATACGAACGGTATGCAATATCGAATACAATATTGAATAGCCTTTCATAACCTGCAGGAAGTTCATCCCATCGTCTGCGGCTGCCATCTGCAAAATATGCTACAAGATAATATTCATCAACACCGTCAACAATGATGTCCGTAATCCGTAAGGTGTTGGTTGTATCTGAAAGATTTGAATCTGCATTTAATGTAAACTTCTTGATATACTTAAGTACAAAGTCAATCTCTGCATCATACTTCTCTATATCATTACGACATGCCTTGGCTTCTTCAGATTCTTTATCCACAATACGATTCAGCGTTTGCTGTCTTCTGAACAGGAGATTATATATGCGTATGAAACGCTTTTGCCAGATTAATGCACACGAAGAGTCCTTATCCCAATGATAGTATCCCCAGCCTCTATACAGCTTCTCGTCATTATCTATCATTTGTTTTATTGAATCACTTAGTTTATCATCAATATGTGGATATCTGTCAGAGTAGTAAACAAACAATGGCCAGGCCGTATTATCAGTGTAATTCTCTCTGAAATACTTGTATGCATCCTTATAATAAGAGTTTTGCAATTTTGCCTTCGGAGTAGAATTCTTTCGGAACGACCATGATGGTATGCCTTCAGGTAAGCCATTATCATAATTCATCCTTTCGGCAGTTATCTTTATATCGACAAGTTCTGCCGGTTTCATATCATTATCATGCCAAATCTCTCTCGAACTGAGATTTGCAACAGACAAATCACTGACATTTCCTGCGATTGTTTGGTATCCCCATGAAGAATTGTTAGAAAAAAAAACACTTAGAGCATTCTTTATACCTTTGATCAACGATGATTTACCACTTCCATTCTTACCTATCAATATAGTTATTCTATCAGCTAATTGAAATGTTGTTTGCTGATAACAATGAAAGTTGTTGATTCCTATTTCTTTTATTCTCATAATTCTGAATTACCAATAAGTTGTTATTGTGAGGTGTAAAAGTAATTTTTATTCTCGATATTAGCAAGTTTAACAATGTGATTTTATTAGTAATCCGGTACTCTTTTTTTGAATGTTTTTAGAAACAATCTCTTCCTCTCCCCCCTTATTAATAGAATAGTCCAAAATGCATTCACTCCTTCATTTTGATTGTAATGTATTGAATATAAAGTTATTATAGGTGAATGGCTGTCTTTCACATCTGTCACCCCCTGTTTCAGGAGTAGGGGTGGATCTGCTTCTGTCCGCTTCTGTTCTTCTGCGGTTGCCGACGGGCAGTTCAGGACGTCCGGCCGATCCGTGGGAGAGGGAGAAAATACGCTTCGGAGAGAAAAAATCTTCAAATCTTAAAATATTTAACAGTTGAGGCCTTTTCAAAAGATGGCTTACTCTGAAAAAAGTAAAGCTTACTTTTGGAAAAGTAAACCTTACTTTTTTTAAAGTAAGCCTTACTTTTCTGAAGGTGTCCTGGATAGCCCTTTTTAGTAAGATTATTTGAATAATTAATAATAATTAAGAGTTGTATAGTTAATAATTCTTAATTCAAAAATGCGGATTAGGGTCTAAAAAGGGGGATATTGAGGCTTTTTTTCGGGTTTGAAACAGCCGGTCTGATCCGTTCTTGTCAGTCAGTAACAGGAGAAACCTGTTTCAATCGGGTGAAGGACCGGTGAAGGAGGGTGAAGGATCTCTCCTTCACTCGGAAGTAATTGTAAATAAATATTTTACCCTTCACGGTGAAGGGGTGAAGGGGTTTTATGAATATTGTTTTTGGTATAAAAACAGGGGTAAAAACAGATCAAATGCGAAGCGGAAAACGGCTGAAAATTAGTTCCGATGATAAAAGAAAAACCCGCGTTGTTCTGTTTCTAAATAAGAGACAGAACAAATTTCTTAGAATCCTTAAAAACAGTAAATTATGAGCTTCAAAAAAATCTGTTATGAATTCATGTCTACAAAAAAAATACATACATTTTTTGGCTAAATGCCAATGAATGTGTATCTTTGTAGAGTCATTTGTCCGTTTCTTATTTAGAGACAGAACAAAATGAGATGAGTTTTTAAATATAACCTGTCATAACTCTTTGTATCACAGCTTGTTATAAAAAGTTGGGGGAACTAAGATTATGTGTTCTAACTAAAAAACATTCAAAATGGCTAATCCCTTTCCACTGGCATCCGAAGAACCGTCCCGCTGGTACGTGTTGAATGCTATATTTGGAAAGGAATTGCAGACCTGCCAGTTATTGCGTCAGGAAGAGATAGAATGTTTTGTGCCCATGCGCTATGAGATGCGTCGGGTGAAACAGAAACCCGTCCGTGTGCTGGTGCCGGCAGTTCATAATCTGGTGTTTGTGCATGCCACTAAAGCCTATCTTGAAGATTTCAAGTCCCGTGTACCCTTTACTCTGTATTTTATGACCCGTAAGGAGGGCATACGCCGTACGTTGCTGACCGTTCCCGATGGTGAGATGTCCGCATTCATACGTGTGGCCCGGATGGTGGAGGAAGACATTCATTATTTCCGTCCCGAGGAGATCCATTTGGAGAAAGGTATCCGCGTACGTGTACATGGCGGTCCGTTCGACGGGCTGGAAGGACATCTGTTGAAAGTCAAGGGAAAGCGCAGCAAGCGTATTGTCGTCCGTCTTTGCGGTGTGACAGCGGTGGCAGCTGCAGAAATCAAACCCGACCTGATCGAAGTATTGCCGGCCGATGCAGATCCGGCAAAAGCATAAATCCGTTTACAGATGCGCGCATTTTATACCCGTACCCCGAGAGCCGGTTTTTACCAGTCCTGTCCCTATACCATGGCTTACCACCGCGACTATGTGGAGATCATCTGGAATCTCGGTCCGGGAGCTTATGGCGTGGTCAATCTGATAGTCAGTGCCAGGAATGAAGTGACCCTGTTCTGCAACTGGAAATGTTATTTCGATATATTCGTCAACCATCCCGACAGAAAAGGCTTGTTGCGTCAATTGGAGAAACCCTGTCCCCAGCTTTACAAACTGCTCACCGAGCAGCTGGCAGGCTACTGTTGCATCTCCGTGCCCATTGACGGCACTTCCACCGGCGTGGCCTACCGGATGTGGGCCGACACGGCACAGCGTATAGAAAGCATTGTGGCCGAAGAGCGCGTGCTGAAGGCTTCTGAGGATGTGATCAACTTCTCCATCCAAATTTACACCGAGATTGTCAACCACTGCCCGCTGCAGGAATGGCGGAACAGGATGATGGTGATTTTTTGAGAACGGGAATTCATGATGAAGCAGACTATGGATATGCCGTGTTTTTAGATATTACAGACCATAAATATTTGTAGGTTTCTTTTAAAGTCCCTATTTTTGTATAGGAAAAATTCCCTTATAATAAATTGTTTAAAGAACCTGCATCAATGATCATGAACAGATATCTTTATTCCCTCCGCAATTATCACGCGATACGGAACGCTGAGATTGCCGTTGACGGCCTGACCGTATTGGCCGGCATCAACGGTTGTGGCAAGAGTACCTTGTCCAAATGGCTGTACTATTTGGTCAATGGCGTGAACGGGTTAGAACGGTATCTGTATCAGGAATATCTGAATGATATTCAGGAGCTTGTCAGAGGATTCGACATGGCCAGAAGAGGCATGGACCGCGATGTGGATGCAGGCAGCCTGACTTACTTCCGTCAGGCACAGGTCAGAATCAGGCGTTTCCGGTACGGAGAAACTGAAGGGACCGAAGGACGGGATGAAGTCCTTGAGCTGTTTACGCAGGTGTTGACCCGCTTTTGTGAAATGCTGAAGGCTTATCTCAAAGGGCCGTCTTCTTTTGTAAGAAAGGAGCGCGTTCTGAATTATCTGGCCATCTGGCTGACGGAAGAGGAACTGACAGATGAAGATCATATCGAGCGTATCGTGGACGATTTTTATCATGGCAGCATGCAGGAAGCCCGTGATTTGCGCAATCGCTACCGTCAAACACTCGAAAACCGGACATCGGAATCTTTTTTCAGTTTGGTCAGCCACCGTTTCGGCATTCGTGACAAGAGGCCGGATGACATCCAGCTTGAGGAAGACGGGGTCGGCCTGTTTCATGAAGGGACAGTCGGCAGCCTTTACGGGTTGGAACGCGCCATATATGTCGATACGCCGATGGCCGTATCGGAAGAAAATGATTCGGAGAATCCCTTCTGGAGCGACCTGCAGGATATCCTGCTTCGTGAGTCTGACGACGGCCAAACAGGTTCGGATGCCGTAAGGAAAATCACGTTGAGAATCCGAAAACTGCTTGGGGGCGATGTCAGGGTAGAAGATAACGATTTTGATCAGAAAGAACTGCATTATGTCCGTCAGGACGGTTTGAATATCAGGTTGGAAGATACGGCCACGGGGTTCAAATCCTTCTCCTACATCCTGCGTCTGTTGTAAGCAGTCACTTTAGACCGTCTTGACATACCTAATATATAAACCTATCTTCA
>OKVF01000666.1_pt1 | contig 34540 bp, 29 predicted proteins | sample 1604831 | NCBI WGS metagenome assembly OKVF01 (sample SAMN01760980, study PRJEB22395) | human gut metagenome
ACCTGCCCGATCAACTGGCCGATCGGTTCCGGAAAGAATTTCAAAGGTGTCTATGAGCGTGGAAGCCAGAAGATCACCGTCTTTACCGATACAGAGAAGGGTACCAAAGAGGGTGAGACAAGAGAGATCCCGCTGGATTCTCCGGAGATCGATGAGATCGTGACAAGTGATCAGAAAGCACAGCTGCTTGAAGAAATCGAGCTTCTGGACGGTGCGAGTGCAGAATTTGACCAGGATCTGGTCAGCAAAGGAGAACTCTCACCGGTATTTTTCGGTTCTGCCCTGACGAACTTCGGAGTGGAGATTTTCCTGAAGCATTTCCTGAAGATGACAACTTCGCCGCTTCCGAGAACGGCAGATATCGGCGTGGTCGATCCGATCAAAGAGGATTTTTCTGCTTTTGTATTTAAGATCCAGGCAAATATGAACAAGGCTCACCGTGACCGTATTGCATTTATGCGAATCTGTTCCGGAGAATTTGATGCCGGTATGGAAGTTTACCATGTGCAGGGAAACCGTAAGCAGCGTCTTTCCCAGCCGCAGCAGATGATGGCACAGGAGCGTCATATCGTGGACAAGGCCTATGCAGGTGATATCATCGGTGTGTTTGATCCGGGCATCTTTTCCATCGGAGATACGATCTGTATGCCGGGCAAAAAATTTGCCTACGAGGGCATTCCGACGTTTGCACCGGAGCATTTTGCGAGAGTGCGTCAGGTCGATACGATGAAGAGAAAACAGTTCGTCAAAGGGATCACGCAGATCGCACAGGAAGGAGCGATCCAGATCTTCCAGGAGTACAATACCGGTATGGAAGAGATCATCGTCGGCGTTGTCGGCGTGCTGCAGTTTGAGGTGCTGAAGTACCGCCTGGAGAATGAATACAACGTGGAGATCCGTATGGAAACCCTTCCGTATGAGTATATCCGCTGGATCGAGAACAAGGATATCGACCTCAACAAGCTGGTCGGAACATCCGATATGAAGAAGATCAAAGACTTAAAGGGCAATCCGCTGCTTCTGTGGGTAAATTCCTGGAGCATCGGAATGACACTGGATCGAAACGAAGGTCTGGTGCTGACCGAGTTTGGAAGAAACTAAAAAAGCTTTTCAAAATACCTTTCGGGTGTTATAATAGCGATAGATGCAAAGAATTCTAAGACAGGAGGGTTTACATCATGGAAAAAGATGAAAATCAGACCGGATATACACTGGAAAACGGAAACATGGGACAGGTTCAGATCGCAGATGAAGTTGTGGCGATCATCGCAGGACTGGCTGCCACAGAAGGAGAGGGCGTTGCCAGCATGGCAGGCAATATCACAAATGAACTGGTCAGCAAACTTGGCAAGAAGAGCCTGTCAAAAGGGATCCGTGTAAAGGTAGAAGACGGTATTGTAAATGTAAATGTGGCACTCAACATTGCATATGGATACAGCGTACCGAAGACCTGCAAAAAGGTTCAGGAAAAGGTAAAAGCAGCGATCGAGAATATGACCGGTCTTGAAGTAGAGAAAGTTGATATCCAGATTGCAAATGTAAGCATATCAAAAGAAAAATAAAACAGCTTAAAAGCAGCGTAAAAGTCCGTTCCCAAGGCGTACTTAAACTCCGGATGGTGATCGGATTTTTTACGTTTTCTTTTAAAGACAGCGGAGGAAAAAGTGACTAGACGAGAGGAACGAGAACATATTTTTAAATTACTCTTTCTGACAGAGTTCTATAAGGAAGAGGAGCTTGAGCAGCAGGAAATGATGTATTACGAAGGGATTTCCGATGCAAAACAGGAAGACCTTACTTATATCAGAAAAAAATATGAGAAGATCAAAGAAAATCTGGAACAGATTGACGGGCAGATCAATGAAGCGGCAAAGGGCTGGAGAACAGACCGTATGGGGAAAGTAGAGCTTACTCTGCTGCGTCTTGCAGTCTATGAGATGAAGTATGATGACGATATCCCACAGGGAGTTGCGATCAACGAAGCAGTTGAGCTTGCCAAAATTTTCGGAGGCGATACCTCTTCTGCATTTATTAACGGCGTTCTGGCTAAACTGGTATAAAGAGCCCTTGACTGCCGGATGACAAAAGAGGTGGGTGCGTGCAGAATGTCTATACTGTGAGACAGGTAAATGCCTACATCAAGTCCATGTTTACACAGGATGTGGTGCTGCGAAGCATTTACATGAAAGGAGAAGTCTCAAACTGTAAATATCATACATCGGGACACATCTATTTTTCGCTGAAAGATGAGAGCGGAACGATTTCCTGTGTCATGTTTGCCAGTGCCAGAAAGGGACTGGCTTTTGGCATGAAAAACGGTCAGCAGGTTCTTGTGCTTGGCAACATCAGTGTTTATGAAAGAGACGGCACATATCAGCTCTATGCATCCAGGATTCTGTTAGACGGTGCCGGACTTCTCTATGAGAAGTTTGAGGCACTGAAAGCAGAATTAGAAGAGATGGGGATGTTTGATCCCGTTTATAAGAAACCGATTCCGCCCTTTGTGAAGAAACTGGGAGTTGTGACAGCACCGACCGGTGCCGCTGTGCGGGATATCATTCAGATTTCCAGAAGACGCAATCCGGGTATTCAGATCATCCTCTATCCGGCACTGGTGCAGGGCGAAGGTGCCGCAGAAAGTGTGGCAAAAGGCATTGCCATGCTGGATGCGTATGGTGTTGATGTGATTATCGCCGGGCGTGGCGGTGGCTCGATCGAGGATCTCTGGGCATTTAATGAAGAAGAAACGGCAAGAGCGATCTTTTCCTGCAATACCCCGGTGATCTCAGCGGTAGGTCATGAGACGGACACTACAATCGCAGATTATGTGGCAGATCTGCGTGCACCGACACCATCGGCAGCAGCAGAACTTGCAGTATTTGATATTCAGGATTTTTACGGAAACATAGGACAGTACCGGATGCAGATGAACCGTCTGATGAAGGCAAAACTGGATATCCGTAAACAAAAACAGGAGTATTTAAAAAGGCAGCTTTTGCTTTTGAGTCCGCAGAGCAGAATCCATACCAAAAGGCAGTATGCCGCGGATTTAGAAGAACATCTGAGACAGCAGATGAAGCAGCAGATCATAGAAGCAAGGCATCAGATGGAGATTTTTGCAGGAACCTTAGACGGACTTTCCCCGGCAAAGAAGCTGATGCAGGGTTATTCGGTAGCAGTCAATGATGCAGGCAGAAATATCCGCAGTACGAAGGATGTACAGCCAGGAGAAGACATAGTGATCCGGGTAACGGATGGAGCGGTACTTGCAAAAGTGACAGGCATAAAGGAGCAGATAAGATGGGAGAAGAACTGACATTAGAGGAGTGTTTTTCCGGACTCGAAGAAATTATCGAAAAGATGCAGGATACAGAAGTGTCGTTAGAAGATTCGTTTGCCCTGTATGAGCAGGGAATGAAAATGTTAAAAAACTGCAATCAGAAAATTGATGCAGTAGAAAAAAAGATGTTGAAAATGAATGAACAGGGAGAATTGGAGGAGTTTTAAGAGGGACTATGGATAGAAAAAAAGAAGTTGAGCAGATTGTGACATCCTTTCTTCCAAAAGAGGAAGGTTATCAGAAAACCGTATTAGAAGCAATGAATTACAGTGTATCCGCAGGAGGAAAACGACTTCGTCCGATGCTGATGCTTGAGACATACCGTATGTTTGGCGGCACATCAAAGGTCATTGAACCGTTTATGGCAGCCATAGAGATGATCCACACATATTCACTGATTCACGATGATCTGCCGGCAATGGATAACGATGAATACCGTCGTGGAAGAAAGACGACGCATGTGGTATATGGTGAGGCAATGGCGATCTTAGCAGGCGATGCATTGTTAAACTACGCATTTGAAACAGCAGCCTCGGCATTTGTTTTAGACGAGGGAAATCCGGCGATCGGAAAAGCATTTATGATCCTTGCATCCAAAGCAGGGGTCTATGGAATGATCGGCGGTCAGGTGGTAGATGTGGAATCCGAAGGAAAAGAGATTGATGCAGATACCCTTAAGTTTATCCATATCCATAAGACTTCGGCACTCTTAGAATCCGCAATGCTGATCGGAGCGGTGTTAGCAGGTGCAAGTGAGCAGCAGCAGCGTACCGTGGAATTAGCAGCGCGTGAGTTAGGACTGGCATTCCAGATACGGGATGATATTTTAGATGTTACGGGAAATACCGATGAGTTGGGAAAACCGGTAGGATCCGATGAAAAGAATCATAAGAATACTTATGTGGCACTAGAGGGCCTTGAAAAGGCAAAAGAAGATGTGAAGCGTTATTCAGAATCTGCCATTGACCGTTTAAAGAGCCTTCCGGCACGAAATGAATTCTTATATGAATTAATCGAAGAGCTGATTGATCGGAGAAGTTAGAGGTGCTTATGCATGGTACTAGAGAAGATAGAGCAGGCAAATGATATAAAAAAACTGAATCCACAGGAATTAGAAATATTAGCCGGAGAGATTCGGGAATTTTTGATTGAAAAAATATCAAAAACCGGAGGACATCTGGCATCTAATTTAGGTGTGGTGGAACTGACAATGGCATTGCATTTAGCATTTCAACTGCCGGAGGATAAGATCATCTGGGATGTGGGCCATCAGTCTTATACGCATAAGATTCTGACCGGAAGACGGGAAGGCTTTGAGGGCTTGCGTAAATATGGTGGCATGAGCGGATTTCCCAAAAGACGTGAGAGTGATTGCGATGCGTTTGGAACAGGTCATAGTTCTACCTCTATTTCCGCAGGACTCGGCTATGCGCATGCAAGGGATATCCGGAAGAAGAACTATAAGGTGGTCTCTGTCATAGGAGATGGAGCGTTGACCGGTGGCATGGCGTTTGAAGCACTGAACAATGCGACCAGATTAGAGAAGAATTTTATCATTGTATTGAATGATAATAATATGTCCATTTCCGAAAATGTCGGTGGGCTGTCGAACCATCTGAACAGACTTCGGACAGCGGAGAGTTACCATGATTTAAAAGAAGGAGTGATGAATTCCTTAGCAAAGATTCCGGTCTATGGCGACTGGATGGTCGAGCAGGTACGCAGGGCAAAGAGTGGTATCAAGCAGTTAGTGATCCCCGGAATGATCTATGAAAATATGGGAATTACCTATTTAGGTCCTGTGGATGGGCATAATATCGAAGAAATGGTAAGAGTCTTTAAGGACGCATCAAAGGTAGACGGACCGGTCATGGTACACTGTCTGACACAAAAGGGCAGAGGGTATCTGCCGGCAGAGCGTCATCCTGCTAGATTCCACGGTGCAGAGCCTTTTGATATTGAGACAGGACTGCCAAGCAACAAAAAAGAAAAGGCCGCCTATACCGATATCTTTTCTACCGTCATGCGAAAGTTAGGGGACCGCAATGAAAATGTGGTTGCCATTACAGCAGCCATGGAGACAGGTACGGGACTGAAAAGATTCCACAATATGTTCCCGGAGCGTTTTTTTGATGTGGGAATTGCAGAGGAACATGCCATCACGTTTGCGGCAGGGTTAGCAGCAGGAGGCATGATCCCGGTAGTAGCCGTGTATTCTTCATTTTTACAAAGGGCATATGACCAGATTCTGCACGATGTCTGTATCCAGAATCTGCATGTTATCATAGCGATCGACCGGGCGGGGTTAGTCGGAAGTGATGGAGAGACACATCAGGGAATTTTTGACATCTCGTTTTTGTGTACGATCCCGAATATGACCTTAATGGCACCGAAGAATAAATGGGAATTTTCCGATATGGTAAAATTTGCCGTGGATTTTGACGGTCCGATCGCCATCCGTTATCCAAGAGGTGAAGCCTATGACGGACTTGCAAAGATGCGGGCACCGATCGTCTTAGGCAAGAGTGAGACACTGTATGACGAAGAAGAAATCTGTCTGATCGCCTTTGGCAGTATGGTAAAGACTGCGGTTAAGGTAAGAGAGATGTTAAAGGAACGTGGGTATCACTGTTCACTCATCAATGCAAGGTTTGCAAAGCCGTTAGACTATGAAATGCTTACAAGAACGGCAAAAGAGCACCGCCTTTTAGTAACGTTAGAAGAGAATGTAAAAAGCGGCGGTTTCGGAGAACAGGTCATGGACTATTTAGAGGAATGCAGTCTGGATGTCCGTCTTTTAAATATTGCAATTTCGGATGAGTATGTGGAACACGGCAATGTCAATATCCTCTATCAGGAGGTTGGTATTGATGCGGAATCCGTAGTGAAAAGAATTATAGCAGAATATGTGGGGCTGAAATGAAAGAACGATTAGATATATTACTGGTCAAAAGAGGGCTTGCTCCTTCGAGAGAAAAAGCAAAGGCAATGATCATGGAGGGAAATGTCTTTGTGGAAAACCAGAGAGAAGATAAAGCAGGCACTTCCATACCGGAAAATGCAAAGATTGAGATCAAAGGAAATACTTTAAAATATGTCAGCAGAGGCGGCTTGAAATTAGAAAAGGCAATGAACCATTTTGACATTGAGTTACAGAACAAAGTCTGTATGGACATCGGGGCTTCCACCGGCGGTTTTACGGATTGTATGCTGCAAAACGGTGCAAGCAAAGTCTATGCGGTCGATGTCGGATATGGACAGTTTGCATGGAAACTGCGAACCGATGAACGGGTGGTCTGTATGGAAAAGACAAATATCCGTTATGTGACACCGGAGGATATTGGGGAACCACTGGATTTTGCTTCGGTGGATGTGTCGTTTATCTCATTATCGAAGGTACTTCCTGCTGCAAGAGAGCTTCTGAAAGATGGGGGCGAGATGGTCTGTCTGATTAAGCCGCAGTTTGAAGCAGGAAGAGAAAAAGTAGGAAAAAAGGGTGTTGTGCGTGATCCTAAGGTACATTTAGAGGTCATTCAGACCGTCTTACAAACAGCGATGGATTTAGGATTTTCCATTCTGAATCTGGAATATTCACCGATTAAGGGACCGGAGGGAAATATTGAATATCTGGTTCACCTGAAAAAAAGTCAGGAAGGGGAAAATTGTGCAGAAGTAAATGCCGAAGCGGTGGTAGAAGCTGCACATGGAGAATTGGATCGGACATGAAACATTTTTTAACAATTACGAATATTCAAAAAGATGAAAAAAAGAGTTTTACGAAGGAAGTCAAAGACTATATCGAACAAAAAGGTGGAACCTGTCTCTGTTATTACAGCAGCGGTAACAAAGAAAGAGTGGAGCAGATTGACCCGGAGCAGATACCGGAGGGCGTAGAGTGTATCCTTGTCTTGGGCGGTGATGGAACGCTGATTCGTGCAGCGAGGGATTTGTATCACTGGAATATTCCGATGCTAGGAGTCAATCTTGGAACTCTTGGATATCTCTGTGAGGTAGAGAGAAGCAATATTCATGCAGCCATTGATGAGATTATGCAGGAGCATTACATGATTGAGCGGCGCATGATGTTAGAAGGTTACTGCGTGCTAGATGGAAAAGAGCAGAAAAGCCGTGCCGCATTCAATGATATTATTATTCACAGAGGCACGAACCCATCCGTTAAGACGCTGATTATCCGGGTCAATGGAGAATATCTCAATACATATGTAGGAGATGGGATCATCGTAGCAACGCCTTCCGGCTCTACGGCTTACAATATGTCCGCAGGAGGACCGATTGTTGACCCAAAAGCAAAACTGTTATTAGTCACACCCATCAATTCCCACAGCCTGAATGCAAAGAGTATTGTGTTGAGCGCCGATGATGAGATTGAGATTGAGATCAGTGCCAGAAATCATGAGACCGACGACAGTGCCGAGGTCAGCTTTGACGGAGATTATCCGAGTAATTTAGGCTTTGGCGATAAGATCGTGATCAAAAAAGCGGAGCAGGCTACGAATATTTTAAAATTGAGCAAATTGAGCTTTTTAGAGATACTCAGTAAAAAAATGCAGACGTGTATATAGAATCTTGGAGGAAAAGAAGTGAAATCAGAAAGACATGCAAAAATTCTAGAGATTATCAGAAAAAATGAGGTGGAGACACAGGAAGAACTGTCAGACAGACTTGAGCGGGAGGGCTTTCAGGTAACACAAGCAACCGTATCGAGAGATATCCGCGAATTGAAACTGACAAAAGTTGCAATGAGCAACGGAAAACAGAAATATGCAGCACTGACAGAGCCGGCTGAGGATCTGTCCCAGAAATATATCCGTGTGTTAAAGGATGGATTTGCATCCATGGACATGGCACAGAATATTTTAGTGGTCCGTACGGTGTCCGGAATGGCAATGGCAGTCGCAGCAGCATTAGATGCATTAAATTTTCACGAGATTGTAGGTACGATTGCCGGAGATGACACGATCATGTGTGCAGTCCGTTCCGTAGAGGAAAATATCCGGTTGATGGATCGTTTGAGAAAAATGGTAGGAAAATAGACAGCTACAGGATCGTGAGGGAGTAGAAGGAGATAGGATGTTACGAAATCTGCATGTAAAAAATCTCGCCCTGATCGACGAGATGGAAGTAGAATTTGAGGAAGGGTTAAACATTTTAACCGGAGAAACAGGCGCCGGAAAATCATTGATCATCGGTTCAATTAATATGGCACTTGGTCAGAAGGTGCCAAAGGAGATGATCAAAGAAGGTGCGGATTATGCTTTAGTGGAACTGATCTTTGAGGTAAAGAGCGAAGATACCATCCGCAGATTGCGGGAAATGGATATTTTTCCGGAGGACGGTATGGTCATTATGAGCCGTAAGATCACCGGGGGAAGAAGTGTTGCAAAGATCAACTCCGAGAGTATATCCGCAGCAAAAGTCAAAGAGGCGGCACAACTTTTAATTGACATTCATGGACAGCATGAGCATCAGTCTCTGACCGAAAAAAAGATGCAGTTAGCACTGCTTGACGATTATGCAAAAGAAGAAACGCAGAAAGTAAAGGCAGAGGTAAAGAAGCGTTATGAGGAATATTCTTCTATTTTAAAAGAATTAGAAGAAAAAGATATTGATAAAGAGCAGCAGCAACGGGAACTCTCATTTTTAGAGTTTGAAATTCAGGAATTAGAGGATGCCTGCCTGCGGGAAGGAGAGGACGAGGAGTTAGAGAAGACTTACCGCAAAATGCTGAACGGCAAAAAGATTGCGGAAGCATGTGGAGCGGCTTACCGCCTGACCTCAGAAAACGGTGAAAGTGCATCGGATCAGATCGGAAGAGCGCTCCGAGAGATTTCAGCAGTGACTTCCTGTGACGCTGAGTTGCAGCCGTTAGAAGAGCAGTTAGAGCAGTTAGACGGGCTGTTGAATGATTTTAACCGGGATATGTCCTCTTATCTGTCAGGATTAGAGTTTGAGGAAGAGGATTTTTACGAAACAGAGAAGCGTTTAGATGAACTGAATCATTTGAAATCCAAGTATGGTGATACGATTGAAAAAGTATTAGAAGCGAAGGAGGAAAAAATCCAACGCAGGGACGAACTTTTAGATTATGATGTATACTTAAATCAGTTAAAAGAACAAAAGAAGGCATCCGAAGAGGCGTTAGAAAAGGCAAGTAAAAAGCTTTCTAAGATCCGTAAAAAATATGCGAAAGAACTGTGCAGGCAGGTCACAGAACACCTTTTGGATCTGAATTTTGAGACTGTGGATCTGTCGATGGAATTTGAACAGACCACACATTTTACATCGAATGGATACGATGAAGTGGAGTTCCTGATATCCACAAATCCGGGAGAAACGCCAAAGCCACTCGGTAAGATCGCTTCAGGCGGCGAACTTTCAAGGATTATGCTGGCATTAAAGACAGTGCTTGCAAACAATGACGAGATCGAGACTTTGATCTTTGACGAAATAGATACCGGGATCAGTGGAAGAACGGCGCAGAAGGTTTCGGAAAAGATGGATCTGATCGGAAGAAATCATCAGGTCATCTGTATTACACACCTGCCTCAGATCGCAGCTATGGCAGATACGCATTTTCTGATCGAGAAAACCGTGGAATCCGGCAGGACAACCTCAAAGATTCACAGGCTGCCGCAGGAAGAGAGCGTTGCGGAGTTAGCAAGGATGCTTGGCGGTGTCAGTATTACGGAAACCGTTTTAGAAAATGCAAAAGAAATGAAAGAATTAGCAGCAAAAACAAAAAAATCCTAGTTTGAAACAGAAAAAATCATCACATAATAGAATTTAAGGATGTGATGATAATGAAAAAAAAGTTTGGTACGGGAATTCTGGTTTTTGTCCTGTGTTTTGGATATCTGTTTTTACAAAATAAAATTCCCGATGAAGTGAGTGTGCGTCCGGGTGAGACGCTGCAGCTTCATACGGGAATTCCTTTGTCTATGGAGCAAAAAGAAGAGGAACCGGTCACTCTGGCATCCATGGTGTTTGGACGGAGTGGGTTAGGGAACAGTCAAAAAACCGGCAGCTATACGCTAAGCTGCCGGCTCTTTGGTGTGATCCCGATCAAGGATATCTACGTACAGGAGCGTGGAGAAAAATATCTGATCCCCGGAGGAATGCCTGTAGGCATCTATGTAAAGACTAAGGGAATACTGGTCATAGGGACAAGTCCGGTCAACGGAATGTCAGGAGAGACGGTAGAACCGGCAAAGTATTTATTAAAAAGCGGAGATTATATCTGTAGTGTGAACGGTGAAAAGGTATCTACAAAAGAAGAGTTATTAGACCGGGTTCATGAATATGGTGATCAGCCCATGGCATTTGGGATAGAGCGCAATGGAGAACGGATCGAAGTAGCCATGGAGGCCGTGATGACACAGGAAAAAGCCTATAAGATCGGTGTATGGGTGCGTGATGATCTAGCAGGAGTCGGTACTTTAACCTATACCGATACGGCAGGGAATTACGGCGCACTTGGTCATGGCGTCAGCGATGCAGACACCAGTACGCTTATCGATATGGAAAAAGGCCTGTTATATCAGACAGATATCATCGGGATCATCAAAGGAAAACGCGGGACTCCCGGAGAACTGACCGGCATCATCAATTACAGCAGTCGTTATTGTTTAGGAGATGTCAAAAAGAATACAAAAGCCGGAGTTTATGGAAAGTTAGACGGTATCCCGGAAGAACTGACCTCTGAACAGCAGATCCCTGTGGGATTTAAGCAGGAAGTACAGCTTGGAAAGGCGGAGATCATCTGTACTTTAGAAGGGGAGCGGAAAAGCTACGATATTGAGATTACCCAGACAAATTTTAATGCGAGAGAAACGAACAAAGGAATCCGGTTTGTGGTAAAGGATCAGGAACTGTGCGCCCTGACCGGAGGAATCGTACAGGGGATGAGCGGCAGCCCGATCGTGCAGAACGGAAAGATCATCGGAGCGGTGACCCATGTGTTTGTGCAGGATGCATCGAAAGGATATGGGATCTTTATTGAAGAGATGTTGGAGCAGGGATAAGAAAATAGTTTTTGAAATAAAGCATATTGTTTGCTATAGTATATTTCAAAAACACTGTGACTTTTTGAAATAAAAGAGCTATAATAAGTGTAGTTATTTCAAAAAGAGGTGAAAAATGTATGAAGCGTGCAGGAATATATGTTGACAATTTAAATGGAGAGGCTACGTACCAATCTTTTAAACCTAATCCGTTACCACCGATACCTGAAATTGAAATGGACGGGGAGATTGTAAAACTTTTAGTTGATGCAAATAAGCAACTGGTAAAACTTGATACTGCATCACAATTGATTTCTAATGCGGATCTGTTTATATCAATGTATGTTAGAAAAGAAGCGTTGATTTCTTCGCAAATAGAGGGAACGCAGTGTACTCTTGACGATGTATTAGATCCGGAAGTGGAAGCAAATGCAAATCTTGATGTATCTGATGTTATTAATTATGTGAAAGCAACACAGTATGCCTTAAAACGTTTAGAAAGATTACCTTTATGCTGCAGATTAATAAGAGAAATACATGAAGTATTAATGGAAAATGTTCGTGGACAGGATAAAACTCCGGGAGAATTTAGACATTCTCAAAACTGGATCGGGCCTGCAAACTGTTCATTAAAAGATGCCAGGTATATTCCTCCTAATGTAGAAGATATGCAAACAGCAATGTCTGATTTGGAAAAATATATCAATGAGAATGTGGATTATGATCCATTGATCAGAGCGGCATTGATTCACTATCAGTTTGAAACAATACATCCGTTTTTAGATGGCAACGGAAGAATTGGAAGACTTTTGATACTCCTCTATTTGATGGAGCAGAGATTGATTGAAAAACCAGTCATTTATATATCCTATTTTTTGAAAAAGAACCAGATAGAATATTATGACCGCATTAGTGAAGTCAGGAGAACCGGAAACTTTGAACAATGGATAAGATTTTTTTTAGAGGCAGTAAGTAAAGCAGCATCGGACTCTTTAGAAGCAATTCGTCAGCTTTCTGTGTTGCATGATACGAATGTAGAAAAACTTCCAAAGACAACTCGGAGCAAAGATAATTTACGAGCAGTTTTTGACTATATTGAACAGTATCCGATTATTGATATCAAGAGAACCGCAAAGGAATTAGAGGTTAGCTATAATACGGTAGCTGCTGCTGTGCGGAAACTTGTAGAACTTGGGATTTTGCAGGAAACAACCAATGCTGCAAGAAATAGAGTATTTGCCTATGAGGAGTATTTAGCGATACTGAGAAAGGATACTTAAGAGCTGATTGACGATAGAATGATGAACAGAAATGTTCTATACAGATGGTATAAAGAAATAAAACATATGGTATAAGACAAAGCGAGTATAAATAACAGATAATAAGTATCGTAATGAGAAACATATTCAAATATCCCATAATTCGACGAAAATTTACTAAAAATTCTTGTGGTGATTCCCTGATAGGTGTATAATTATTCCAATGGTACATGTCAAGGGAATCAGGGAAGAGAGGAAAATACATATGAAGATTAAAAGTATTCGGACAGCATGTATTATTTTATGTACAACCATTATTGTAGCTTGCTCCATCGGGGTTAATCTTGTTACCTATACGGGAATGAAGGGAACGATCAAAAAAACCAATTCGGATTATAAAGATGCGGTGATATCAGGTTATAAAGAACAGATCAAAGATGAAGTCGGAGCAATGCTGACGGTCGTCAATATGGTTTATGAAAAGAGCCAGTCAGGGGAAATGTCAGAAAAAGATGCGAAAAAAGAGGCAATGGAGATTCTTCGCAATGCGCGTTATGGAGAAGACGGCGAAGGATACTTCTGGATTGACGGTACGGATTATACCTTGCTGATGCACCCGATCCTCTCTGAACAGGAAGGAACGAACCGTTACGATCTGACAGACCAGAATGGTGTAAAGATCATTCAGAACATTATGAAATCGGCAGAAGCCGGCGGCGGATACAATGAGTTCTACTTTACAAAAGCAGATGGTAAAACGGTTGCACCAAAGATTGCTTATTCAGAAGAATTTGAGCCTTGGGGCTGGGTCATTACCACAGGAAATTATGTAGATAATTTAGAGAAAAATATTGAGAAGAACCGTGTCACACTGCAGAACAGACAAAAGAGCATGATGATGCAGAATATCTTTATCAGTGTAGTCATTATGGTAATATCCCTGATCGCCTGCTTTAAATTCGGAAACGGTATTAAGAAGCAGCTTTTAGAAATGCAGGGAATGGTTGGAAGGATTTCTGAAGGAAATCTGACACAAAATGTTGAGATCCGGAGTGCGAATGAGATCGGAGTGTTGGCAGATTCGCTGAATGTGGCACAGGGAGGCATCAGTGGTCTGGTATCACATGTCGGCGAGACATCAGAACATCTGAATTTAGCAGAACAGCAGTTTGTCGATAATTTCAGTATTATGAATGAAGCAATTGAAAATCTGACAAATGCGATGGGCGATGTAGCACAGAACATTTCGCAGCAGGCAGGGTCTACAACGGATGTAGCCGGAAGCGTAGAAAAGATCGCACAGAATATCCAGAGCACCACAGCGGATATCGAGGATTTATCTGAAAATGCATCCTTTATGAAGAAATGCTCACAGGATTCCTATACCAGCATGGAGAATCTGTTAGAAGTAAATCAGCAGACCATCCGTAACATCGAAGTGATGTATCAGCAGACAGAGTATACGAATGAATCCGTCAATAAGATCAGTGAAGCAGCAACGTTGATCAGTCAGATTGCATCACAGACCAATCTTCTTTCTCTGAATGCGTCGATCGAGGCAGCGAGAGCCGGAGAGGCAGGAAGAGGATTTGCAGTAGTAGCAGAAGAGATTGGACAATTAGCTTCAGAGTCGGCAGAAACAGTTCAGGAAATCAATGGTATCATTGAGGAACTGACTGATAATGCAAATAAATGTATGGACATCATGAAAGACATGAATACAACATCCAAGACACAGATCGATACCTTAACGGTAACACAGGATACGTTCCAGGAGTTGAAGAATGCATTAGATGTATGTATTGAGACTGTACAGGATATTGCAGCGAAGATGCAGGAAATCGATCAACAGAAAGATTATGTGGTTGGTCACATCGAGACATTGAATGCACTTTCTGCAAATAATGCATCCTTTACCGAGGAGACATCAGCAACATCGGAAGAAATTGACAATGCAGTCAAAGATTCCATGGAAGTTTTGGATACAGTTATGAACCATACACATGAGTTATTAGAAAGTGTAGAACGTTTTTCCGTATAACCTATGGAAAAATGACAGAAAAGGGGGGAGAATTGCTTGTTTCTATTGGACTTGAAAAATTAGTTGCTATTTTTCGACAAGAGATGTGTCGAATTGCCTGTATAATACAGTTGATTCAGGAGTATCCGACACGGATATGCAAAAAAGCCGCTAAAATACAGTGGTTGTCGAATTAGAACGTTAGAAAACTATTGAATTTAGGGGAACCTAACGATATAATAGCAGCATGTTTGAAAAATTTACCAGGAGGGACAGCATGGAGAAGCTGAACATTGCGATTGCAGATGATAACGAAAGAATGGTGCGTCTTTTAGGCGATATTGTACGGAGTGATGAAGAATTACAGGTGATTGGAACAGCGAAAGACGGGGTAGAAGCGTACGAATTGATAAAAACTGCCGAACCTGACGTTGTACTGTTAGATATTGTTATGCCAAAGATGGACGGCTTAGGAGTTATGGAAAAAGTCAACAAAGATTCTACGATCAAAAAGCACCCGGCATTTATTATGATCAGTGCGATTGGTCAGGAAAAGATTACAGAGGATGCATTCCGGCTCGGAGCAGATTACTATATTATGAAACCGTTCGACAATGATATGGTCATTAGCCGGATTAAGGATGTCAAAAACCGTAACGTAGCACGTCCAAGCGAGGTGCGTAAGGTACAGCCTTATGAGAAACGGGAAGAATTAAAAGAACGTAACTTAGAGGCTGATGTGACGGCAATTATCCACGAGATTGGAGTTCCGGCACATATCAAAGGATATCAGTACTTACGGGAAGCAATTATCATGTCTGTGAATGACATTGATATGTTAAATTCCATTACGAAGATTCTCTATCCTACGATAGCGAAAAAGTTTCAGACTACGCCAAGCCGCGTAGAGAGAGCCATCCGTCATGCAATCGAGGTTGCATGGAGCAGAGGAAAAATGGATACGATCGATGCACTGTTTGGGTACACCATTAACAACGGAAAAGGAAAACCGACAAATTCAGAGTTTATCGCTCTGATCGCGGACAAAATCAGATTGGAATATCGGAGCAATTCCTGAGATTAACTTTAAAAATTCCTCCCGGTACGGTATAATAAAATTAATTATATTGTACTTGGAGGTTTTTTTATGAAAAAAGTCTTGTTTGTAACATCGGAAGCAGTTCCGTTTATTAAGACCGGAGGGCTTGCGGATGTAACCGGTTCTTTACCGAAATATTTTGATAAAAAGAAGTATGATGTACGTATTATGATCCCGAAATATCTGTGCATAGAGGAAAAACTGACAGCAGATTTGGAAAATCTGGGAAATTTTTCGATATCTCTCGGATGGCGTGAGCAGTATGTCGGAGTATTTCACAAGGTTGTCGAAGGGGTTACTTACTATTTTATAGATAATGAATACTATTTTGGCGGAGATCAGCCATATAACCGGATCTATGAAGATGTGGAGAAGTTTGCATTCTTTTCTAAAGCAGCCATTGCCGCAATGAAATTTATTGATTTTCAGGCAGATATCATACACTGTCATGACTGGCAGACCGGAATGGTGCCTGTATTTTTAAAATATTTTTATGGAGAGGATCCGTTTTATCAGAAGATGAAGACTGTCTTTACAATCCACAATCTGAAATTTCAGGGAAGATGGAAGCTCAACGAAGTCAAAGATATTACGGGACTGCCGGCTAAATTCTTTATGCCGGATCAGTTAGAATCTTACGGCGAAGCAAATTATTTAAAGGGCGGGATTGTCTATTCCGACATGGTAACAACGGTAAGCAAATCCTATGCGCAGGAAATTACGACACCGGAAGGTGGAGAGGGCTTAGACGGTCTGCTTCGTGCAAAATCAGACCATTTGTATGGAATTGTCAATGGGATTGATTATGATAAGTATGATCCGGTCACGGATCAGCGTATCGGGACACATTTTGATAAGATGAATGTGGTAAAAATGAAACCGGCAAATAAGGCAGGCCTTCAGGAAGAGCTGGGACTTCCAAAAGAGGAAGATGCATTTTTGATCGGAATTGTATCGAGGATGACAGTGCAAAAGGGTATGGATCTGATTGCCTATGTGATGGATGAACTGTTAGGGGATAAGAAAATCCAGTTTGCAGTGCTTGGAACAGGAGAAGAACGTTTTGAGAATATGTTCCGCCACTTTGCCTGGAAGTATGAACGGCAGATGGGAGTCTGTCTTCAGTATTCCGAAGATTTAGCACACCGGATCTACGCTGGAGCGGATGCCTTTTTAATGCCATCCATGTTTGAACCGTGCGGACTCAGCCAGTTGATGAGTATGCGTTATGGAACCGTTCCAATGGTGCGTGAGACAGGAGGGCTTCGGGATACTGTCTGCCCATATAACGAATACGAGCAGACAGGAAATGGTTTCTCTTTTGCAAATTATAATGCACACGAGATGTTACATATGATCCGTTATGCAAAAGATACTTATGTAAACCATAGAAATGAATGGAACGGAATTGTGAAACGTGCAATGGAATGTGATTTTTCATGGAATGCATCTGCAAGAGATTACGAGACGCTTTATGAGGAACTTTTAAAAATGCAGTAATCAGCAGATGGAGTCTGTTTTTCGGGAATAATAGTAGGCATGATCAGACAGAATTTCTTCCGGTGACAGCTCTGAGAGGTTGACCTCCTGAATGATTGAGGAATATTCTTCAGAAGATTCTCCCTGTTCAGCCGGAAGCAGAAGTACTTCATGCAGACTGCTTGGGATAATAATTAAGTCGTGATTTATTTTCTTCGCTATTGAGGATAAAAGATTTGGATAGAGTATTACGGCTGCACCAAAGAGTTTTTCGGAATTGGTCAGAACATAGAGTGGGTGGAGCTGGTTTTTGCTAAATTCAGACAAGTCGGAAACATTCTGCAAGACGGAAAAAATATCATCGAAATAGTAAGGGAGCAGCTTTGGGGTGTTGATTTTTGCAGACTCAAACAGGGTATCGGTCGAGACATTCCAGTAAGGCAAATGCCGGTTATAAATGAGGATTGTTGCCTGCTCTCCGGGGGTTAGATGAATCAGATAATAGAAGACGACAGCGAGGTCGAGAAAACGAATATGGGGAACTTCTTTTAGAAGTTCTCTGTTTTTTTCGTAGTGAATCAGCTTCATACAGATGCGGTCTTTGGCATTTTCGTAGTCTGTAAAGAAGCGGATGTCAATGTTCTCGTCGGGATGATGCATGGCATAGGTGTTTTTGATTTCTTCTAAAATGTGAAACATCGGCATGCCGTCCTGAAATTTGGAAAAGTATGGGTTCAGATAAATCGTAGGAGAAATATTCTGTCCTTTTTTCTGAATGGTCAGTCCATCTAAAATAATTTGATTGTTTTTTGGTATTTTTTGGATAGACAGTGTATAGTCGCTGCCATAGTAATTGCTTAATGCAGAAACAATCGTTTCTTTAAAGGTGTCAAATGTCATAAAAACCTCCTGAATAAAAAATGTAACAGGCGGGATATGAAATAAAATGGGAATATGCACGAAAGTGCAAAGATAAAAAATCCACATGAGATTCATGTGGATTTTAATGTAACACGGAAATTCAAAAAATGCAAGTAGAAATTATTTGGATTTTAATTCTTTCCAGAGTTTGTTGTAAAGTGCAATGGAATCTTCATCCAGGTAGCGGAAGATCTCACAGTTGTTTAAGGTTTCGTCATCAGGGAAAATGGTCTTATTTTCCTGGGTTTCTTTGTCTAATTTGTCATAGACCGCTTTATTTGGTGTTGCATAGTATACATATTCAAAGTTCTTCATAGCGATGTCCTCGCGGCAGAGGAAGTCTAAGAATTTTTCTGCATTTTCCTGATGTTTACAGGTCTTTGCAATCAGCCAGGAATCAATCCACATATTCGAGCCTTCCTCCGGGACACTGTAGTCTAAATCTTTGCTCAAAGACTCTGCATAGGCAGCTTCGCCGGAGTATACCAGTGCCATGGATGCATTGCCTGCGACCACTTCGTCAGCACTTTCATCTACCAGATAGGAGTAGACCAGCGGTTTCTGCTCAATTAACTGGTCAAGTGCTGTTTCTAACTCTTTTTTATCGGTAGAGTTTGAGGAATAACCGAGACGTTTGAGTGCCGGTACAAAGGTGTCACGCACACTGTCTTCCATGATAATCTGGTCTTTATATTTTTTATTCCAGAGGATATCCCAGCTTTTGACGTCATTGGCATCTACTTTATTTTTGTTATAGAGGATTCCGACCGTTCCAAAGAAGTATGGCATGGAATATTTGTTTTCCGGGTCGAAAGCCTTAGAAAATTCAAAATAAGAATCATCTAAATTTTTAGAAAGAGGAATCTTATCAAAGTTAATCTCTTTTGCTTCTCCCTCGTTGATCAGGCGTTCTACCATGTAATCAGAGGTGCAGATCACATCGTAGTCGATCGCACCGGATTTGTATTTCGTATACATTTCCTCCGGATTTACATATTCTTCATAGTTGACATGGATGCCGGTTTCTTCTTCAAAGGCATCTAACACACTCGACTCTATATATTTTCCATAGTTTAATACCGTCAGTGTGTTTCCGTCATCTTTAGAGCCGCAGGCAGTGAATGCGAACATCGCTCCAAGGCATGCAGCCATCAGCAGTAATTTTTTCTTCATAATGTCCTCCTTATGTTGTCAGTGCGGTGCTTTTTTTGGATGAACGGTAATTCATCAAAAGCAGTAACAGTAGTGCGATCAGGAATAAAATAGTGGAGAGAGCGTACATCTCCGGTTTGATCCCTTTTTTGAGTTCGGTGTATATCATGGTTGAGAGTGTATTGACTCCCGGTCCTTTTGTAAAATAGGTAATGGAAAAATCATCTAACGACATGGTCACGGACATCAAAAATCCGCTGAATACGCCGCCTTTGATATCAGGCCAGATGATCTTCCAAAATGCATAAGGTCTGGAAGCACCTAAATCCAATGCCGCCTCATAGGTGTTAGGACTTAGGGAATTCAGTTTTGGCAGTACGTTTAGAATGACATAGGGGATATTAAAAGTAATATGTGCGATCAAAACGGTGTTCATGCCAAGTCTTGTAAATTTTATCAGTAACAGCATTAACGAGATACCGGTTACAATGTCCGCATTTAAAAGCGGGATATTGGTAGCTCCAAGCATCAGTGCTTTCTGTCTTCTTTTCATACTGTGGATACCAATAGCTGCCAGTGTTCCAAGCAGGGTTGCTACAATAGAAGCAACCAGTGTGATGGTAATGGTTGTATAAAAAGCGTTCATAATGGTCCGGCTTTTAAATACCTCCTGATACCAGCGCAGTGTAAATCCGCCCCACTGGACACGCGACTTTGAGTCATTGAACGAAAGTACGATCAGGACCGCGATCGGAAGGTACAAAAAGAGGAAAATAATGATCAAATACAGGCGTTCGATTCCTTTTTTTACCATACGGCATTTCCTCCTTCATTTTCTTTATCCTGTCGGTTCATAAATGCCATGGAGGCAATGACAAAGATCATCAGTACAATGGAGAGTCCTGAACCAAGATGCCAGTCCATGCCCTGCATAAAGGACTGTTCAATGACATTTCCGATCAACAGTACTTTGCCGCCGCCTAAAAGATCCGAAATAACAAACGAGGTCAGTGCAGGTACAAACACCATAATAATCCCGCTGAAAACTCCGGAAAGGGAGAGCGGCAGAATGATCTTAAAAAAGACCAAGAGGTTTCCGGCACCTAAATCTCTGGCTGCCTCAATCAAATCCTTGCGGATGCGTACTAACGCATTATAGATTGGCAGGATCATAAATGGAAGGTAGTCATAGACCATACCAAATACGACAGCGGTCGGGGTATTCATCAGGTTGATCCCAGAAAAACCTAACGTTTTTAAAAGGGAATTGATGATACCGTTATTCGATAAAAGCATCTGCCATGCTAAAATACGAAGCATAAAATTCATCCACATCGGAAGTACAAAGAGAAAGACCACAAAGCTGTGCTCTTTGATCTTCATATTGTTTAAGATCATTGCCAGTGGATAGGAGAGCAGCAGGCAGATCAGGGTACAGATCACAGCCAGTTTTAATGCTAAAAACAATGCTTTTAAATGTACCGGCTCTGCGATCGCCGCGATATTTTCCATTGTAAAACTTCCGGCACTGTTTGTCAGTGCATAGTAAAGAACGGCAAAGACCGGAAGGATGATAAAGCCGATGATCCAGACCAGGTAAGGACCGGCTAAAAGTTGTTTTCCAAATTTACGCATCGACTTCTACTGCCTCCTCATCACTGGATTCCGGTTTGTTCATAATCTGAATATTGAACGGAATGACACGGATTCCCACTTTAGAGCCGACCTCATGCATTTTAGTTGTGTGCACCAGCCATTCAAATCCATTTGCAAGGACTTCAATTTCGTAATGAACCCCTTTAAATATGATAGAGATGACGGTTCCGTCGATAATTCCTTCCTCCGGTTCTACCAGTTCCACATCTTCCGGACGGATGACAACGTCAACCGGACAGTTTTGTCCGAAGCCTTCATCAACGCATGGAAATCTGGTATCTAAGATCTCAACCAGATGGTCTTCTATCATAACTCCATCAATGATATTGCTTTCTCCGATAAAATCGGCAACAAAGGCGTTGACCGGTTCATTGTAGATATCCTCTGGTGTTCCGATCTGCTGGATATATCCCTGATTCATAACGACAATGGAATCGGACATGGTAAGTGCCTCTTCCTGGTCATGTGTAACATAGAGAAAAGTAATGCCAAGCTCATTTTTTAAACGGATCAGCTCGTACTGCATATCCTGACGCAGTTTTAAATCCAGTGCACCGAGAGGTTCATCTAAGAGCAGTACCTTCGGTTCATTTACGATGGCACGGGCAATCGCGATACGCTGCTGCTGACCGCCGCTTAAGGAATCGACGGAGCGTTTTTCAAAGCCGTCTAAATTGACTAATTTTAATGCGTATTTGATCTTATCGTTGATGTATTCCTTGCTTTTCTTGCTGATCTTTAAACCAAATGCAATATTTTCCGCAATGGTCATATGTGGAAAAAGAGAATATTTCTGGAATACAGTGTTTAATTTTCTTTCGTTTGGTGCAAGTGAAGTAATATCCTGACCGTCAAAATAGATTTTTCCAATGTCAGGGGTCTCAAAACCGCCGATCAAACGCAGGGTGGTGGTTTTACCGCAGCCGGATGGACCAAGCAGGGTCATAAATTCATTTTCTTTAATGGTCAGATTTAAGTCATCTAATACCATCTGAGAGTCGAAAGATTTCGTAATGTGTTCTAAAGTAATAAAGTCTTTGCTCATGGTATCCTCCTAAAAATTCGGTGGCGTGGAGACCCAGATAAATACAGCCTCTTTGACACCGTATGCTTCGATGTGGTGACGTTTCAGTCCTTTTAAGTAAAAAGACTCCCCGGATTTTACAAGATAACTTTTCGTTCCACGGATGATCCGGATCGCTCCTTTTAAAACATATCCGAATTCTTCTGCCTCACTGGGTTTCAGCTCCATGGAACGGCCCCCGGGCGCAAGCGTTACGCGTAGAGGTTCCATACCGTTTTTCTGTGCGTTCGGCACGATCCATTCAATTTTTGAATGTTCATTTTCATCTATTTTTGTAAAATAATCTTCCTTTTTAAATACGATCTGTTCCGGTTCATCATCTGCAAAAAATTCTGCAGGTGTGGTTCCAAGACACTGGATAATGTCAAGAAGCGTTCCAACAGAAGGAGAAGTCAGATTCCGTTCTAACTGTGAGATAAATCCCTTAGACAGCTCAGAACGATCGGCAAGCTCCTGCTGGGTCAGTCCATAGTGAACCCGAAGCTCTTTCATGCGGTGCCCGATGTCCATAATAAACTCCTTTTTCTATTATTACTGTGATGTATATGTCAAGGTCATGGGTGTATCCATGATCAGAAGTTGCACTATATGTAAATTGTATGTTTAATAATAATAAACAAACCGAGAATTATTATACCGCGTTTGTGGGAAAAGTCAATATTTTCAGATAAATAAAATAAATTTTCCCGAAGGCAGGGGGCGTGTTAGAAAAAAGCATGTGCTCAGCGGGTTCCCGACAATTATTGCAAGTTTCCTTGTGCTAAACATTCCGATGAACCTCCCACAAAGCAGGAATCGTGTTCGCCAGAGGGCTCCACGCTTCCGGGAGTTTCATCTCTATAGCCCAAAAAGAAACTTTTCATAATTGTCGGGAACCCGCTGGGATATAGGTTTTCTAATGCGGTTGGGGAGAGCAGTTCTATGTTAAGATTTTCAGGCGAATACTACAAGTAGAGTGGTGCAGAGTAGGTATGGTATTGGATGTTACTTACATAGTATTGCCAAGTTGCTTAACATTTCTAAAATCTCGAATAATTCCACAGATATAATTCTTTTTAGAAGTTGTTTTAGGATTTTCTATGTAGTACGCGAACTTGGCTATCCCCACAGACAGTTGCGAGGCTTACGTCGTGAGGAGCACACTGCCGCTCATGTTTTGTGTTTGTTTGAGCCCGTAAGGCGAGTTACACAAAGCATGGGCGAAAAGGCATGGGTGACGAACAGGAAACGCAGCATGTCGGTGGGGATAGCCGAGGTCGCTTCCATCATACAAAAGTAGAAGCATACAAAAATAAAAATATCCAAGGACAGCCGTATTGCACAAAATCCGGTTGTAACCCACTTCCCACCATGCTATAATACCCTCAAAGCATATTTTCTTATATAAGGCGGCACTTCTGCCGTAGTCTATAACAAATCTTATTCAGATCAGAAAAACAAAATCTCATAAACTCATAAAAAGCCTTGCATTTTTCAAAAGTATTATATATAATAGTAGAGCATGATTTTTGTATAATGCGTGCTGGGATGGCTCAGTTGGTAGAGCAGCTGATTCGTAATCAGCAGGTCGTGGGTTCGAGTCCCATTCTCAGCTTTTTAGAATATCTGTGAAGAAGATTCCTGCAAAAGTAAATCGATGAAAAGTCGATTTATTTTTTTGCAGAAAATGGTAGAAGGATATTATAGAAGCAAAGAAGAGAGAAAGAGGGGAAGGAGTATATGTCGTATTTTTGCCACATTTACTATTGTACAAAGAAAAAAGAAGAAAATCAAAAAGAGTTATCGAAGCGGCTTTTAACCTATGGATTTTGGCACAGTTTTGGGATTTCCTATGAAGAAAGTATGATAGAGCGGAGAAGTAACGGAAAGCCTTATTATATAGGAAATGAAAATGAGATTTTTTTTAATCTGAGTCATGGGCAGGAGCTGATCGCAGTTGCATGTGCAGACTGCGAAGTAGGGATAGATGCAGAAAGCATGAGAAAAGTCCGTGAAAATGCCATGCGAAGAACCTGCACACGAAAAGAGTGGGAATGGCTGCAACAGTCGGAGCAAAAAGAATTGGATTTTTTGCGCCTTTGGACATTGAAAGAAAGTTATATGAAAATGACAGGCAAAGGATTTTCCATTCCACCGGAAATGATTGGATTTACACTGGATGAGAAGGGGAAGATACAGAGTGAAAAAGAGGGAGTGTTCAGACAGTATCTCTTAGCGGAAGGAGTAATTTCTGTCTGTATAAAGGAAAATGCAGAGACAGCAGATTACTTTAAAGTCCGGAAAGTAGAATGGGAATCATAAAAATTTTTAAATCATGTAATCCGAAAGATTTTCAAAATAGGGATAGCAGTCCAAAGAAAAATATGATAATATAATAAAGGATATTTAATACCAAAAGATAACAAAAAGGAGAGGGAACATGAAAAAGAAAATTGCAGCAATGCTCGTTATTATGTCTTTAGCTTGTATACAGCTTGCCGGATGTGGTCAGGAAGAGAAAAAGACAGAAGATAACAAAAAAACAGAAACTGTCGAGAGCAAGACAGAAAAGAAGAGCGAAACAAAGAAGGATAACAAAAAAACAGAAAAGAAAGATTCTAATGAGACAGACAAGAAGATCACAGATGTGAAACGTGGTACTATTGCAGATGGAATGTATAAGAATGAGAGCTTTGGCGTATCATTCCCGGTTGCATCTAACATGATTGCCTGCACCGATGAGCAGATTGCCCAGACACTGAATCTTGGAACAGACTTTTTAGAGAATCAGGAGACTTATACCGCTGAAACAATGGAAGATGTTATGGAAGGTGCGTTGTATGATACCATCATCCTGTTTTCTGATAACAGTTCCAGTGTATCTGTCATCTATGAAGATATGGATAAGGCAGATTCAATCAGTATCACAGAGGAGCAGTATTTAAAGGCAGTTGGCAATTCACTGACATCTCTTAATATGGGATATGAGGTAGAAGAGCCTACGACTCAGGATATCGGCGGAACGGAGTTTGCGTCAATGACATCAAAAACAAGTCAGTATCAGCAGACATACTGTATCCATAAAGTTGGCAATTATATGATTGAATTTATCTTTACCTATACAGATGCAACAGAGCAGGAAGTAAACAACTTTATCTCACAGATTGCATTTGAGAGTCCGTTATAAAAAAAATGAGATTGTGAAAAGGATGGGAATTATCCCATCCTTTTTTGATACCATTTTTCTGCAAAGCCAATCAATCCGTAAAGTCCCATGGAAATCATGCAGAGAATCACAATGGACATCAGCATCCAATCCATTTTAAATACCTGGGAGGCATAGATGATGAGGTAGCCAAGGCCGCATTTAGAGGAAATAAATTCTCCGATGATAACGCCGACTAAACACAGACCGATATTGACTTTTGCCAGACTCAGAAGCCTTGGGACATTAGCGGGAAGCAGTACTTTTGTGAGTATATGCCATCTGTTTCCGCCAAGTGTCTGTATCAGCTTTATTTTATCCGTATCTACGTCCTCAAATCCCTGATGGAGGTTAAGGATGGAACCAAAGATAGCAACGGACATGCCAGTCAGAATAATGGTTTTATAGTTTGCTCCCAGCCAGACAATCAGCAGAGGAGCCAAAGCGGATTTTGGGAGACTGTTCAGTATTACAAGGTAAGGCTCTAAAGTTTCCGATAATTTTCGGCTGCACCACAGTAAGATTGCAAATAATAATGAAAAAAAGAAAACAAATGCAAAACTGACAAAAGTCTCAAAAAGCGTAATCCCTGTATGGAGCAGGATGGAGCCATCTTTTAGCATAGAAATAAAACAGGTTACAATTTTAGAAGGACTGCTGAAAACAAAAGAATCAATGATCCCGGCATCGGCAGTAAATTCCCAAAGGAGTAAAAAAAGAATACAGATACTGCTTCTTCCGATCCGCACAGTGCGTCGGTGTTTTTTTTGGGAAAGAATATATTGCTTTTGGGCAATGGATAATTCACTCATCATGGTTTAACTCCTTCCAGATGATATTGAAGTAGTCTTTAAATTGTGGAGCAGCACGCCGCTCAAAAGGTGTTAAGGATTCTTTAAATTCTAAAGGAACAACAGCGGCAATCTGTGCCGGACGTTCACTTAATACAATGACACGGTTTGCCAGACTAACTGCTTCAGACAGGTCATGGGTGACGAGAATGGCAGTTTTTTCTTCCTGTTTAATAATTGTGCCAATATCATCTGCTACTTTCAGACGGGTCTGATAGTCCAAAGCAGAAAATGGTTCATCTAAGAGCAAGAGCATAGGATTTAAGACAAGCGTCCGAATGAGGGCTGCCCTCTGGCGCATACCGCCGGAAAGCTCAGAAGGACGTTTGTCTTTGAACTCATAGAGACCGTAATTTTTTAAAAGTGAATTGGCATAGGCGGTGGATGCAGAGTTGATGTTTCCCTGAATTTCTAAGCCAAGCTGGATATTTTTCCAGATGGTCCGCCATTCCAACAGATGATCTTTTTGCAGCATGTAGCCGATGGGATTGTTAGATTGCTCCTGTAAGCGTTTTCCGTTTAGCAGGATTTCGCCTTCTTCCGGTAGGAGCAGACCTGCGATCAGGGAAAGCAGCGTGGTTTTTCCACAGCCGGATGGCCCTACAACTGCGATGAAATCTCCTTTACAGACCGTAAAATGAATGTTTTGAAGAGCCGGTGTTTCACCCTGCATGGAATGATAGGCATAGTTTATGTGATTGATCTCAAGCAGTGGTTCCATAACAATCCTCCTGATAAAATATAGTATCTGGTGTAAACACGTTGATTCGCTTGCACTCATTACATTGTATGAAGAAAAACGGAAAGGGTGCTAAGAGCAGGGCAATGACAAATCCGGGGACATGAAGTATAATGGATGCAGGAAAAGACGGTTTTGGAGGTGGATATGGGACAAGAATCAGAAAAGAAGCATAGAAAAATTTATCTGTTGCTCATCATGCTGCTCTTGGTGGCAGGTATTCTTCTTGGGATTTTGTATTTTCAATCTTCACAGGAAATAGAAAAATCACAAAAAGAAGACGCGGCATCTTCTAAAAAACAGGAACATAGTATGAAAACAAATGAGAAAACAGAGAAAGAGCAGAAACAGGAAAGTATGAAAACAGAGGGAAAAGCCGAAGTTAACATAAAAGAAATGCAGGCAGGAGATGTTGTGGAGGATTCCGTCATAACACAAACAGGTATGGAGCAGTTTTTTTATAAAGAGGAACTGTCGGATGAAGTATTTGCAAGAATGGATGGCGTATCTTATCCGCAAAATGCACAGATTGGCAGGGAAGAGTTATGTTATCTTCGGGTGCTCCATACGGGTTTTGATGAAAAGACATATATAGGCGAGCTGGTGGTCAATCAAAAGATTGCAGACGATGTCTTAGAAATCATGAAAGAACTCTACGAAAATCATTATCCGATCGAAAAAATGCACTTAATTGATGAGTACGGAGCAGATGATGAAGCATCCATGAGTGATAATAATACATCTGCTTTTAATTACCGCACCATTGCGGGAACAAACAGGCTTTCTAAGCATGGACAGGGGTTAGCAGTAGATATCAATCCAAGATATAATCCATGCGTGCGGACAAAAAACGGGATCACTACGGTAGAGCCGCAAAACGGAAGTACCTATGTGGATAGGAATGCAGATTTTTCTTATAAAATTACAGAAGGAGATCTGTGCCTGCAACTCTTTTTAGAACATGGATTTACATGGGGAGGCAGTTGGAACAGTGTAAAAGACTATCAGCATTTTGAAAAGGCGGTAGAGTAAGGTGTCCGATATTTGGATGAATAATTATACATATTGACGGAGAATAAGAATTGCATTTTTACAAAAAGTGAGATAAAATAAAACAGCTATGATAGAACCGTACATCGTAGCAGGATTGATCGAGGCAGAAAATGAACCGGCAAAAAAATCAGACGAAACAAAATTACCAGAAAATCTTAGACCGCACCATAGAGGAACTGCAGCAGTTACAGCGTGTTCCGACATTATTGCTGCACAGTTGTTGTGCACCGTGCAGCAGTTATGTGCTGGAGTATTTGTCGGAGTATTTCCAAATTACGGTGTTATACTACAACCCGAATATTTATCCGGATGAGGAGTATAAAAAAAGAGTGGCAGAGCAAAAGGAGTTCATCGAACGATTCCCGGCAAAAAACAGGATCTCATTTATAGAAGGAAGATTTAATAAAGAAGATTTTTATGCGATGGCAAAGGGACTAGAAGAGGTACCGGAAGGCGGAGAACGATGTTTTTCCTGCTATGAAATGAGACTGCGTGAGGCGGCGGAATATGCAAAACGGTTGGGAATGGATTATTTTACAACAACCCTTTCTATCAGCCCTTTGAAAAATGCGGCAAAGCTTAACGAGATTGGCTTGAAGTTAGAAGAGGAATACGACGTGCATTATCTGTTATCGGATTTTAAAAAGAAAAACGGTTATCAGCGCTCCGTAGAGTTGTCGCATGAGTACGGAATGTACCGCCAGGATTATTGTGGCTGTGTGTTTTCCATGCGGGAAAGGGAACGTGTCCGCAAAGAACAGACAGAGAGATAAAAATTATAAATCAAATAAAAAAGAAAGAGGTAAGGAACATGGCACAGTTATGGGGAGGACGTTTTACAAAAGAGACAGATCAGCTTGTCTATAATTTTAATGCGTCCATTACATTTGACCGGAAATTTTACAAACAGGATATCGAGGGAAGCATTGCCCATGTTACAATGTTAGGAAAACAGGGAATTCTTACAAACGAGGAAGCGCAGGACATCATTAAAACCTTAAAAGAGATCCAAAGTGAAGTAGAGAATGGAACGTTAGAAATTTCCTCAGAGTATGAGGATATCCATAGTTTTGTGGAGGCAACCCTGATTGACCGGTTAGGTGATACCGGTAAAAAATTACATACCGGAAGAAGCCGTAATGATCAGGTGGCGTTGGACATGCGTCTTTATACCAGACAGGAAGTAATGGCAACAGATGCATTGTTAGAAGAATTGTTAAATGTACTTTTAAGAATCATGGAAGAAAATACAGAGACCATAATGCCTGGATTTACACATTTACAGAAGGCACAGCCGATTACGTTAGCACATCATATGGGAGCTTATTTTGAGATGTTTAAAAGAGACAGACAGCGTCTGCGTGACATCTTTGAAAGAATGAATTACTGCCCACTGGGCTCCGGTGCATTAGCAGGTACCACCTATCCTCTGGATCGGGATTATACGGCGGAACTGATGGGATTTTACGGACCAACCTTAAACAGTATGGATGGAGTGTCCGACAGGGATTATCTGATCGAGTTCTTATCAGCTCTTTCTACGATTATGATGCATCTGAGCCGTTTTAGCGAAGAAGTCATTATCTGGAATTCAAATGAATATCAATTTGTAGAGATCGATGATGCTTACAGCACCGGAAGCAGTATTATGCCACAGAAGAAAAATCCGGATATTGCGGAATTAGTCCGTGGCAAGACCGGACGTGTCTATGGTGCATTGGTGTCACTGCTCACAACCATGAAAGGAATCCCGCTAGCATATAATAAAGATATGCAGGAGGATAAAGAACTTTCCTTTGATGCGATGGATACGGCAAAAGGCTGTATTGCATTGTTTACAGGCATGTTAGATACGATGAAATTCAATCAGGAAGTGATGCGCAACAGTTCGAAAAACGGATTTACAAATGCGACAGACGCTGCCGATTATCTGGTAAATCATGGCGTACCATTCCGTGATGCACATGGGATCGTAGGTCAGATCGTACTTTACTGTATTGATAAAAATATGGCGATCGATGATATGTCTTTAGAGGAATTAAAAACCATCAGTCCGGTATTTGAAGAAGATATTTATGATGCAATTTCCATGGAAACCTGTGTCAATAAACGTCTGACGATCGGTGCACCAGGAAAAGAGGCAATGGAAAAAGTAATTGCCTTAGAAAAAGAATATCTTGCAAAAAATCATGGCTCAGACTGGTTAAAACAGTAAGAATTGTTGAAAATGCATAAGAAATTTAGAAATCTAAGAGAAAATTTTAGCAAAATATGAATTGTTTTTTTGTCGAAAATAGCATAGTATTTTAACAGAAAGACAAATGTCCGCAATAAGCGGACAAAACAAGCGAAATGTGTGAGGAGATTAGATATGAGCGACAGATTAAAAGTAGGTATTTTAGGCGGAACGGGAATGGTAGGACAGCGTTTCATTTCCCTGTTAGAGAATCATCCGTGGTTTGAGGTAACGACCATTGCAGCAAGCCCTAGAAGTGCCGGTAAGACATATGAAGAGGCAGTCGGAGGAAGATGGAAGATGGACACTCCAATGCCGGAAGCCGTGAAAAAGATTGTTGTCATGAATGTCAATGAAGTGGAAAAAGTAGCATCAGAAGTAGATTTTGTATTTTCCGCAGTAGATATGACAAAAGAGGAAATCAAAAAAATCGAGGAAGAGTATGCAAAGACAGAGACACCGGTTGTATCAAACAACAGTGCACATCGCTGGACACCGGATGTACCGATGGTAGTACCGGAGATCAATGCAGAACATATGAAGGTCATTGAGTTCCAGAAAAAACGTTTAGGAACCACCAGAGGATTTGTGGCAGTAAAACCAAACTGTTCTATTCAGTCCTACGCACCGGTACTGACGGCATGGAAAGAATTTGAGCCATATGAGGTAGTTGCAACCACTTATCAGGCAATTTCAGGTGCAGGAAAAACCTTTAAAGACTGGCCGGAGATGGAAGGCAACATTATTCCATACATCGGTGGCGAAGAAGAAAAGTCTGAAAAAGAGCCGCTTCGTATCTGGGGCGAGATCAAAGACGGTGTGATCGTACCGGCGGAAAGCCCGGTCATTACCTGTCAGTGTATTCGTGTTCCGGTATTAAACGGACATACGGCAGCTGTATTTGTAAAATTCAAAAAACAGCCGACCAAAGAGCAGTTGATCGAAAAACTTGTAAACTTCAAAGGAGCACCACAGGAGTTAGGACTTCCGAGTGCACCAAAACAGTTTATCCAGTATTTAGAAGAAGATAACCGCCCACAGGTAGCTTTAGATGTGGATTATGAAAACGGAATGGGTGTATCTGTCGGACGTCTGAGAGAAGATACGGTATACGATTGGAAATTCGTTGGTTTATCCCACAATACAGTCCGCGGAGCCGCAGGCGGAGCGATTCTGTGTGCTGAGCTTTTAAAAGCACAGGGATATATTACAAAGAAATAAAGAATCAAAAAATCGAAATAGAGATTACAGCTGTTTTTCACAAGAAGCCGCAAATGTGGCTTCTTTTGTTGTTGTAAAAATTAAATTATGGTATAATGTGTGAAATAATGAGCAGTGCATCCAACAAAAATATAACAGACTTGTGCTGGAATGAAGTTTGCTATATTTTTGTTGGATGATAGGGCGAATGTCCGTACATCGAAAAAATCTCCGATTTTTGAGATGCACTGTGGATATAGAGTATACGAAACACACATCAATTCACATATGAGGAGGGAAGTCTATGATTATCAGAACCGCTGAGATCAAACCATTAGAAGAAGAATATCAGGCAAACGGAAACCGTCTGGTCATCTATTACGGTGATGAGAACTGCCAGAAAGAGCAGCTTTTAAAATATTTTATGCAGGACAAAAAAGCCTTTTATTATAGAGCACGTCCGGCATCCGAGCAGCAGCAGCGAAAAATGATGGGGATGCAGATAACAGAGCAGTATGATGCAGCCATAAAAAAATGCACCTATGAAGAGTATTTTAACCGGATCAAAAGCGGAGATGCGTCCAAACTGGTCGTGATCATTGATGAATTTCATCATATCGCAAAAAAGGATGATACTTTTTTAGAGGCAATTATGAAGTTAAAGGCAAAACGCCTTTATCCGGGGCCGGTTCTGATCATTTTAGCAAGCAGTGCCTTTAAGTGGATTGAAGAAGAGGGCAGGGAGCTGCTTAAAGCAAGTCTTAAAAAAGTTGACCGCATAGTGCGTTTAAGGGATATGCAGTTCTTAGAACTGGTACATGCACTGCCGGAATATTCCGTAAGCGAATGTGTGGAAACCTACGGGATCATTGGCGGAGTACCGGCATATGTGAACCGTTGGAGTTCTAAAAAAGATCTGAAATATAATGTGTGTAAGCATATCCTGTCACCAAACGGAAATCTTTTCCGTGAGGCAGAGCGCGTAGTGGGCAGGGATTTAAGGGAATTATCTGTCTATAATACGATCTTATGCTCGCTTGCAACAGGAAACCGGAAACTGAATGACCTCTATCACGATACGGGATTTTCAAGAGCAAAAATCAGTGTATACTTAAAAAATCTGATGGCATATGACATTGTAGAAAAAATCAGTGTTTTTGAAACCGGAGGCTGGGACAATGCACAAAAAGGTCTGTATCAGATCAAACATACCCTGATCCACTTCTGGTACAAGTTTGTTTATCCGCACATGAGCGGATTGTATGAAATGAGTACCGAGGAATTTTATGAGCGCTATATCAAAGAAGAATTGAATGACTATCTGAACCGCTATTTTGTAAAAGTATGTGGTGAGTATCTGGCATTGTTAAATGCACAGGGACAGTTGGCAGTACAGGCAGTGAAAATGGGCGTATGGATCGGAAAAAAAGGAACCATTGATATCATTGCACAGGATTCCGTGCGGCAGAATATCGTGGCAATCTGCAACTGGTCTAAGTCGGAGCTGACCGATGAAATGTGGAAAAATTTAGAATTTTCGATGAAACAGGCAAAAATCAAAGCGGAGCAGTATTATCTGTTTTCTGCACAGTCCTTTGATGAAGCAATCCGGGAGAGAGCAGAAGAAAATCCGAAAATAAAATTAATTGATATGAATGAATTGTAGGAGTGATTATGGCGAAAGCTTTATACATAGCGGAAAAACCAAGCGTTGCGCAGGAATTTACAAAAGCATTAAAGTTAGAAATGCGCAACCACAACGGTTATAAAGAAGGAGAAACCGCAGTCGTGACATGGTGCGTTGGTCATCTTGTCACGATGAGTTATCCGGAAGTATATGATGAAAAATATAAAAAGTGGAGTCTTGAGACACTTCCGTTTTTGCCGGAAGAGTTCCTGTATGAAGTCATTCCGAGTGCAAAGAACCAGTATGAAATCGTATCGCAGCTTTTAAATCGGGAAGATGTGGATACAATTTATGTCTGTGCTGACTCGGGGCGTGAGGGAGAGTACATTTACCGTTTGGTCGAGCAGATGTCAGGAGTCAAAGACAAAGGAAAGCAGAGGAAACGTGTCTGGATCGACTCACAGACCGAAGAAGAGATTTTGCGTGGCATCCGCGAGGCAAAAGATCTGTCAGAATATGATAACCTGTCCGATTCCGCATATTTGCGGGCAAAAGAAGATTATTTAATGGGGATTAATTTTTCAAGACTTTTAACTTTAAAATATGGAAATACCCTTGCAAATTATCTGCATGAACGATATACGGTCATTTCTGTCGGCAGGGTAATGACCTGCGTACAGGGAATGGTGGTACGGCGTGAACGCGAAATCCGTGAATTTGTAAAAACACCGTTTTACCGGGTGTTCAGCAGTATGGAAATTGAAGGCACCGGCATAGAGAGCGAGTGGAAGGCGGTCGAAGGAAGTCAGTTTTATCAGTCGCCAAAACTCTATAAAGACAATGGATTTTTACAAAAAGAGGATGCCGGGGCGTTTATTGCCGGTCTTACCGGAAACACGGAATTTACCGAGAACGAAAACGGACAGAGCAGCCAGCAGACCGAAGGAACACAGGCAGTTGTAGAAAAAATCGAGAAGAAAAAAGAGCAGAAAAAGCCGCCGCTGTTATATAACGTAGCGGAATTGCAGAATGACTGTTCTAAATTTTTCAAGATCAGTCCGGATGAAACCCTTCGCATTGTGCAGGAATTATATGAGAAAAAATTAGTGACCTACCCAAGAACGGATGCCAGAGTCCTCTCTACGGCAGTATCAAAAGAGATTACAAAAAATATCAAAGGCTTGCAAAATATTCCGGGAGTACGCGCTTATGCCGAAGAGATCATCGCAAATAAAAGCTATCAGGGACTTGCAAAGACACGATATGTCAACGATAAGCAGATCACCGACCATTATGCGATTATTCCGACAGGGCAGGGATTTGGAGCAATGAAGAGCCTGAAACCCTTGTCCGTTAAAGTTTATGAGGTCATCACCAGAAGATTTCTTGCGATTTTTTATCCGCCGGCAGTGTATCAGAAAGTGGCATTGACAACTGCGATAGAAGGGGAAAAATTCTTTTCTAATTTTAAAGTACTTGCAAATCCGGGCTATTTAAAGGTCATGGATTACTCGTTTTTTAAGAAAAAACAGGAGGAAAAGGCAGAAGAAGATATGGATGGCGGGCTTTGTGATACCGAGCTGTTAGAGAGAATTTCTGCTATGAAAAAAGGAACACAG
>OKVF01000670.1_pt1 | contig 34488 bp, 36 predicted proteins | sample 1604831 | NCBI WGS metagenome assembly OKVF01 (sample SAMN01760980, study PRJEB22395) | human gut metagenome
GCCCCATCTGTAGAAAATTAGTCTGCATAATCCGTAAGGAAGATGAATTAGGAGTAGTTAATCTATTAGAATACACACCTATGGGAAAAAGAATCTTAAAACATGTTGAGCAATGCGTTAATGATTCACTTGACAATAAAAAACGTAGAGGTTATTGTTATGATTTTTGGAACTTGAAGGAATCTATGCTTCTTGATGAATTCAATTTGATTTGGTACCCTCCGTCAGTATTAGCCCCTGTAGCAAAATACGATTAATTAATCAAATTATAGCCAAAATCAATGAAAGGAATAATAATCAGAACAATGGCATGTAAACTCAAATCTTTTGGCCGGTTGACGACTTTGCTTTTATTGTTAATCTGCTGTGTGGCTATTACTTTATCCTGTACAAACAGGAATGGCAAGTCTTTTAAGGACGGGAGTGCTACGGATGTGGAAAAAACTTGTGACGCATCCTCTCCGAAATCTGTTTACGCTGAAAAAGAACGTTTGCGGAGAATTACGGGAGTTGTTTTTCCTGATTTTAAAGTTGTAGACTACAAAAGGGGAGAAAGGTCATTTCATGGGGATTATACAGATGAAGTTATAATTGAATTTAAGGCCATCCCATCAGATGATTTTTATCAGACCATAGACAGCCTGATAAAAATGCCGGATTCTTACTGGTCAAAAAAAGAGCTGCATTATTCTTACAGCCGAATGTGGGGAAATGGTATTCCTACTCCCGAGGGGAAGAATGATGAGGAAGATATGACTTTTAATATAAGCTTTGATAAAGGAAGTAAACAAGTAACGCTCACATATGGAGCATGGTAATTATGATATAATATTGTTTGGACATAACATCAAAGCGGCTGTCTTTTCGAGGGCAGCCGCTTTGATGTTATGTCAAGTTCCACTTCCGTCCGTTGATTCTTGCTTGTTTATATGAATCTGTCCGGATATTACGGGCGGTTAATTTTCCAATGCGTTTATAGTATATGATTTGTCGGGCCGTATCTCGTCAATCAATAGTTTGCCATGATGTTCTGTCAGTTTAAGAGAAGTTTTGCCTTCCAGTCCCATGTCGGAATAAGTCACATCAAACCAACCATGGTTTTTGGCGACGATGCTGTTCACTTTACTTTCTTCGTCTGGTCCGTCCTGATAGCTTGTCCTGAACAGCCAGACTGCATAACAGTCTCCGTCCTCACAATCGTAATCGTATGCGTCTTTCAGTCTTTTCAGGAGACTTTCTGAACAAATGTCATGGGCTATCCGGCTGAAATCCCGGTTGCCGAAAACATAATTCTCATAAAGATTCCTCAGCATTTTTATGCCGCGAGACGCTATGCTGTCATTGGGCAGACCGGCTTGAGCGGGCTTTTGAGTATTGGACGAATCTGTTTCGCCGCTATAAATGGTGGTTTTGTCCTCTTTTTCTGTAGTATGGTTTGCAGGCTCTTCTTTGGTATTAACCCGTTGGTTACAACCCGATATTACGAAGGCCAGTAATAATAAAACAATCAGTCTCATAGTATAAATTGATTAAGGTTTATAAAGGTAAGTTGTTTGCGGCATATTTCAAACTGATGATGCGGATTTTAATGTGGATTTTGTGGAAAATAAGGATTTTAATGAAAGGAGCTGTAAAATTAAACGATGGATGAGGCTGCTCGCAATTTATTACATTGTGCCTTTCTATGGGACTGTCGGGCTGCGGATTAATGGCGAAAAATGAGGATAGAATACTGAAAAATAAAGATTTATGATTTCTCGGACGGGTATTCCGTAAATCCGAAATCGGGTTGTGAACGGTTGCGATGTGAAACGTATACGGTCACGACGGAAATACGGCGATTTTAGCAACTGAAAAGATGTTGATATAATTCCTGCCCGATAACACTTCCGGAATATTTGGAAGGGACTTGTATTTGGTGTTTTCTGATGATTTTTACGGTCTGATTTTGTGTATGACAGTTGACAAATTGAGTGTTATTATGATGTTGTTTGTTGATAAAATATGTTGTAATGATATGATTTTGTTTGTTTTTAGATTAAAATGTTTTTATAATATTGAATACAGTGACACTATGGGAAAATCAAAAATCTCTTTTTATGTGTTTTTTGAGGCCGTTGTATCTGAGGACACGAAAATATAAATTTATGGTGAATAATGAGAAGAATATTTTTAGGATATACAGATTGCTGATTTTTAGTGTGTTACAATGATGTTTAATATGGATGATGAATTAATCTGCTCTTGTTGACATAAGACAACTGTTGTGTGCAGAAATGGCTTATGTTTTCTTACTTGTAAAAGTAATTTACTCTAACGGAATAAAGGCTGTTACTGTTTTCCGAACGGGCACGGTTACGGGTTTCTTCGTAACCGTGCAGAAATATCATTTGATACGGTTACGGGCGTAACCGTAACCGTGCGGAAAAAAACTCGTAACCGTATGGGATGAAATTCGTAACCGTGGACAAAAAAGTTCACAACCGTATGCGTTTTAATGTGGGTAAAGAAGTATTTTTTAGGTATAAAATGTCATTTTTACGAACATGATTATTCGTAACTCTCGTTCAAATAATTATTTATTTGATATTTGTGCTGTAAAATGTTGACTAATTGAAAAAACGCTCACGGTTATGGCTATTTTGTGAACGGTTATGAAAAAATTGCGAACGCATCAATTGTCAGTCCGATATGTGGTAAAAGCCGGTTTTTATGGTGATACGGGTACTTTCTGATTGTACGATATTTTCAATAAATTTATATGGACTTGTGTGTCAACCGGCGATGGTTTTCAGAATAACACAGTGCATGGATTTCTTCAGAAAAAACGCCTCAGTCAATATAAAAACATCCGGTATTTGCCGGCGGGCTGGTAAAATTACAAGACACGCAGAGGCGGGCGGGTTGACGGAATGTCAGAAAAACGAAAGGCATGTACAAGCATGCCTCTGAAACCGGTTTTATGTGGGGCTATTAAGATACTCAAAGTATACACCGTCTTTTTTACCGGCTACATAGGCCGGTATTTCCTGTCCCTGATGAACAAGGTTGTAAAGATAGAGCGGCTCTTTCTCAATGAAAAGTTTGCATTCAAAAGTGTCGCCCACTTGCAGCTTGGTCTTTTCGGAATGGATTACTGAGAATTTCCCGTCTCCTTTATGGACAATCTCACATACCCGCTGCGGCGCCCACGTAAGGCGGATGTGCGCGTAGCGTGGAAGTTGTCCGGTTGAAATCATTCTGTTGATGATTAAATGGCTTTGCGGTTCGAGCTGTCCGTTTGTGCTTTCGCAGAAGGAAATCAGATTGGAATATCCTAAAAACTGTGCCAGAAAGTTCAGAGTTGACAGACGGGGAGCGACCGGTTCGTCCAGATAGCCCCAGATGCGTTTCAGGGTGGTGGGGCTGATCTGCACATGAATGCGGTTGAATATTTTCTCGGCAAGCAGGGCAAATTCCTTGGGGGTTGTTACCGGTTGGCCGATGGTCTGCTCAATATGTTGTTTCAGCTGTTCTATGCATTGTTTGTTGTTGTCGGCTATTTCATTCATGAGATTTTAACAGATTTGAAATTAGTTTGTTTACTTTGTCTTGCCACTTTTGTGCGTAATTCTCCGTGACATATGTATTCAGCAGGTATTCTATTTGGGTACATTCGTCTTCTGTGAGTCGGGAGTCAAGGTGCTTGCGGCAGACTTTGACATGATTCCAGATGTTTGAAAGTTGAGTCGTATAGTAGTCTGATTTTAAATAATTGTATGAAGACAGTGTGTCAAGATGCTGAGTGATTTGGGTTGTTCTGATAAAACGGTCCATTTCCTTTTTGCCGTTTTCAACGCTTTTGGAGAACAGTTGTTCGTGTTCTTTCTGTTCGTCCCATTTCTGTCGCATGCTGTTTACGCGCTCCAGACTGTCGGAAATTTCTGTGATGATTTTGCTTTGCTGTTTCAGATTTTCGTTGTGAGTCTGATTGGATTCCCTAATGAGATTCTTCATGGCGTTGATGGTGTCGGCTGAACTTAAACGCTCTTCTGATAAATCTTGTATTAAAACGCCCTGCCATGCGATGAGTGTCGCCAGAACGACAGTGACGGCGGTGAGAATAATCGTCCACCGGCTTTTTTTACGGTTTGTAACCTCATCCAGTGCTTTTTCCAGTTGGTCCACATCGGCATAGCGTTGTTCGATTGGTGCCACGCAACGTTTGACAATGCCCTGATAGCTTTTTCCTAAATTCAGGTTCATCAGGATGACGCCTAAACTGTAGATGTCGTTACGCGCGTCGGGCGTGCTGCCGGACTGCTGTTCGGGGGACATGTACTGTTGTGTTCCGGCCGGTTCCTTTAAAATGGAGAAGTAGTCTGTGTCGGACAGTCCGAAGTCGATGATTTTGACGTTGCGGTTGTTGTGGGTCACCAGGATGTTTGAAGGCTTCAGGTCGCGGTGGGTCACCTGATTGGCATGAATATAGCGCATGGCATCCAATATGTTATAGAATATGCGCAGGCGCTGGTCGGTACTTTGCGGGTGGAGCATGAATTCAACCAGTGTGATGCCGTCAACATATTCCATGACAATGCATGTGCCGTATGGATGCACCTCTTCAAGGGAAAATACCGACACCACCGAGGGGTGTGACAGACTGGCCATTATCTCGAATTCCTTGCGTAACACCTTTTGGTAGACGGGGTCGTGGCGGTATTCTTCTTTTAATCCTTTCAGCAGGAACCATTTCCCGAAACGTTTGGCTTTAATCAGAATGTTAAAGCCTTGTGAGGGAAGTTCCGAGAAGTTGGTGAAGTTTTTCTCGCCTTCCTGTATGATATTATTGTAGATAAAATCGGATGAACTGTTACTGTTAATGTCCATATAATCTTTGTTTTTATTTAAATGTTGATAATTATAGAACAGGCGTAAAACTCGTTCTGTTTTTGTTTTTCATCTTATGGTTAACATGTCAAAAAAACTATAAATGTGTTGATTATCAATTGTATACGGTCAAACAATTCTTGGGGTAACCTTTTTTGATATACAAAAATACAAATTAATTATAATGGTATTAAATATTACGTTAAAAAAGGACTAAAATGGACCAGTGAGGGGATTGTGAGATAGGATATATTTGCACTCGGAAAAACATGTTACAGGATATGAGTTTATATCCGGCCTATTGAAACAGAAAAATCAGATGTGTTCATTTAAGACAAGCTGTTTGAGTAACATCGAGTGAAAGTAGAAGGAGAAGAGCTTAATTAATAAATAACTTTAAATAAAATGATTATGAAGAAATTTTATTTTGCATGGGTAGCCGTTGTTATGGCTGTGTTGACGTCTTGTTCCGGTTCGAATTCCAAGACTATCTCTCCAACGTCTACCGAATTTACTTCAGGAGAGTTGGCAAAGTATGTGGAGATAGTAGACGAACCTGCCGAGCTGACATATTTAGAAAAAGATGGCGCTATACCCGCACAGTACATTCGTCTTACAGTTACTCTGAAAAAGATAAAGGACGGATTTGAAAACACAGACGCTCATGATATCGAAATTACAGGACTCCTTGCCGTAGCTATGGTCAATCTGGTAGATAAAGACGGAATGGAGGTTCAGAATGTGAGCGTACAAAGTGAAAATATGCTTAATTTAAAGAAACTCCTTACAGGGAAAAAGGGTGATACGGCAGAGATAATCTTTGAAGCTGAGTTCCATACGGACGAAGCGAGAAAGTGGTTTGATGAGGTTGAACGGTTTACTCCTTATCTGACCGGCGATATCACGGTGAACAGTTCATTGAGTTATAATAACATGTCCGACAGCACTTCTGACATGGAAGACAATGACGACGAAGAAGAAAATGAAGATTCCGAGGCCTTTAGTAGTGACTCGGATTCTAAAGACTGGGATGGACTGTTGGATTCATATGAGGAATATGTGGATGAGTATGTCTCATTTTTCAAGAAAGCCTCGAATGGTGATATGGATGCCCTCAGCGAATATCCTTCCTTATTGGAAAAGGCTCAGAGCTTAAGTGATGAGTTGTCTGGTGCACAAGGCAGTATGTCGTCATCTCAGTGGTCAAGATATATGAGAATCACGAATAAGATGGCTAATGTGGCCGCAGGTATGTAGTAATGGCGTTCTTCTATGATATTATCATAAACTGCATAGCGGCTTCCGCATCATGTTGCTGAGGAGAGAATTCTTTCTCAATGTGGTTTCTCACTTCTTTTAAAATCTAGATAGCCTTCCCGACATCTTGATTTTGGCAGGCCATAAAGACTGAAAAGGTTCTTTGTGGCCGGTTCGTTTTATCGTATCGTTGAACCATGAAGTCGGTCTTGGCGGTTAAGGCTGTGCTGATGTTTGTTTGTTGACGGGAAATCTGATTATCAAATAAATAATCAAAAGGACTAAAATGGATCAGCGAGGGGATTGTGAGATAGGATATATTTGCATCTGAAAAAATGTTATAGAATGTGACTTAATATTTATTCCATCTGAAACGGAGACGAAAAATGTCTGTTCTACATGTTAATCTGAATGGTTATGGTGAAATCAAATAATGCCCAATATTTTTTAATAAGAAGCGGCCGAGGCGCTTGAAAGGCAGTAGGCAAAACTAAAAAACAGATTTTTATGAAAACAGTTAAATTAATGCTCGGTATTGTTGCGATGTGTTTAGGTTTTTCCGCTCATGCACAGCAGCCTCTTTCACAAGACATGACAATCACCAAACCGGTTTTTTATGCGAAAATAGGTGGAAACCAGTTGAAGATGGATCCCGCAAATGACAAGTGTACATTGCGGTTTTTTAAATTCAAAAGCGGTTTCATCACTTACGATCTTGAGCTTTCTGGACCTACAATCAAGAAAATACTTCAGGATAGCGGAGAAACAGTGGAAAAGATGAACTTTACATGGACTGGTAATGTTGACAGAGTGGCTAACGCGGCATGTATAAATGCGATGTCTATGAAGAATAACGGCTATCCGGTGTATCTTGTAACCACACCTTCTCAGCAAACGGACGGCCTTCTTTGTCAGAATGAAACAGGCTGGATGGTGCTTATTCCCGGACAAATCGATTTTATATCGGGTATAAGCACAGGTATGACACTCAGTGATATCAAAGCCAAGCTGAAGGGAATGACTAATCTGGTAAATATAGAAAAATCTGGTACAGACGGAACGATGACGATATATACGCTTTACGGAGCACGTTTGAAGAGTGATCCTTATAACCGCAATGTCTCTCAGGTGCGTAAAGATGATGCTTATGCTCATTTCTATATGGGCTCGGACGGAAAGCTCGTGAAGTGGTATATGGTTAAAAAGTTTTAGTATAAGCTAAGATTGGATTTACACATTCAAGATTGAGGGGGACATGTGAGTTCTCAATCGCTGCTTCCTCCTCATTCCATTTGATGTCAGATCCGGTCGGATTAGATTGATTATAAAAGCAGAGATGATTCGGCGGATGTGAAAGAGACCGGTCCGCTGAAGTCAGGATAATGTTTTAAAACAGGTCTTTTATTATTTTAAAATAAAACTTTATTGTGATGAAACGTACATTTTTTTTATTGACTCTTTTCCTGATTGTTGCAACCAATACATGGGCACAAAAGACATTTCGTTCCGGTAATTTTATATGTCGTATTACCGACGAAGTAAATAGTGAGGTAGAAGTTTACAATTCTGACACAACAGCGGTCAGTGTGGATATTCCGCTGACTGTAGTGGATAAAAATGGCGAACGATACAATGTGACAAGAATCGGGGTATATGGATTCGCAGATTCTAAGTTTCTTACACATGTGACTATACCTAATAGCATACGAAGCATCGGAAAAGGTGCGTTTGTTAATTGTAAATCTCTTAAACAGATTAATATTCCAAACAGTGTGGTAACTATCGAAGATCACGCGTTTACCAACTGTAAGTCACTCTCGTATATTAGCATCCCGGGTGGTGTGAAAAGTATCGGAATGTTAGCGTTCAACCACTGTGATGCACTAACTTATATTACTTTTCCGAGTACTGTGGAACGTATTGGAGATATTGTGTTTGGAAGCGATTCTAAGATAAAAGAAATAAAGATATACGCCACTATTCCGCCTGCTATATCAAATAATACTTTTGGTTTATGCCCCTCCGACATGCAAGTGTATGTACCCACAAATGCTATAGGTGCCTATAAGTCAGCTGAAGGATGGAAGAACTTGAAACTGAATACTCTGACGCCACGAAATAAAACGGTGAATAAGAAAGTAGGTTTTTCGACTTATTAACTTGGCTCCTGGCAAACCGGTATACCGCCTGCAAAAGACATTTTATGATATGATTTTGTTAATGGGGTGTGTTAATAACTGAGACACACCCCATTTCTGTATGGGGATGTTTATTGAATCTTATTATTCCTGTTCGCTTAAATCAAGAATCGTGTCTGTATAGATTTCTTCTATGATTTGTTTGTTTTGAAGCTTGTCCACATAGTATGGCGGAATATTTGAGAAACCATATTTCGCTCCGGACAAAGCGCAGGAAACGGCTGCGTTGGTGTCGGCGTCACCTCCAAGATTGACAATGGACAAAAGGCAGTCTTTGAACGACGTGCAATGCCATAAACTCCATAACGCGGCGGACATGGTTTTCAGGGTATAGCCTGCCATGTTGTCGTCTAAAGAAAGGGATGCGGGGTCGTCGTTTGTGGCCAGGTCTATGTATTCGCTGATGCGGCTGTCATATTTGTCTGCGATATGCTTCAGGATGGATATATCCGGTTGGATATCCTTAAAAATCAGGCTCTGTGCAAGCTTTACAATAAGTACACAGGAACCCACGCAACGCATGTCGGGATGTGTCAGACGGCAGATGTCTGCAATTTCATCTTCTTCTATGACAGGCGAAGTGGCTACTATTGAGGTTCTCATAAGGGCTCCGTTTGCAGCGCTTCGGCAATTGTCCGTTCTCCACACAGTGTCAGCTGTTTTGACAGGTGATTCGGTATAGTCGCTAATGGAAAGCACATTAAAGGTGTGTCTGCCTATACCCAATGGGTTTCCGTTGAACCAGTCTTTGAAATTACGGGCTGTTTTACTTAAATCGAAATGATTGTCATGCCTTGCTTTGGCAATGCAAATCATCATGTCGGTGTCGTCGGTCCAGCTGCCTTGTTTCCATTGTATGCGGTATGGGTCTTGAATGATTTGCCCGTAATATTCAAGGCCGTCCGGATAGTTTTTCTGTACTTCCTCGTGCGACATGAATTCAGTACCTAGCCCCAACGCGTCGCCAATGGCTTGTCCATAGATACAGCCTTTTATTCTGTCTTTTGTAATATCTGATAAAACCATTTTATTCTTTGTGTCTGATTTAATAAACCTTTCGGGTTATTCGCTGATTGGTCAACAAACGGTCAACAAAAGTAGCAAAATATATGTAATACCGTTGGCTTGCGCTTGTTCTTATTTATGAAGATATATAAAAAGAAAAGCGCTAACTGCTTGTATCTGTGCAATTAACGCTTGAAATTTTCTTGTGGACCAGCCTGGGCTTGAACCAGGGACCTCCAGATTATGAGAACGATAAAATGATATTTTGTGATAGCCTGTTTAGCTGATTTTAATTGTATATCAGATGGTTATAGGTTTTGCTATCCCCTATGAAACTCATTAAATGCCCCTAACTGAAACCGTTTGTTTACGCATTGTTTACGCAGAATTAGGGAGGTAAATGGCTATTAAGCTCGTTGGAAGGGTAATGTTAAGTACCCTCTTTTGTTTTGCATAAAGCATAATGTTGTCGCAAATAATTTATAATTTTGCGACAAATACAATGTAATGACCAGCATAGAAGACCATATTTTGACTGAAGTCGGAAACCTGTTTTTATCGCATATCTTAGAGATAAGAATTCATCTGGATATGGTAATCTCTCGTTAGTCTTTTAGCTCATTCTGTAATCTGCAAAAAATATATAATACTATTTTGCACGATAGAACGATTGTCATAAAACCAATATAAACCTTCTCCCAAGATGTGAATTTTCTTTTCGGTTGACCTAATACTTTTCTCAAATGTTCCATTGTATTCAAAATTTAAGTTAGGGGCAGAGATTGTCAATACGGCATTCCTTTTGCAGGAATACCAAGACAAAGACACAGGTAAAGCCAAAGTCCAAGACCGGATGTTTTTTATACCCATAAACATCCGCCGTTTGTTAGTTAGACATTCTATGTTCTAATTCCTAAATAAAAGCGACAATCTCCTTCCCCATCAAAGCCGTGATTGGCATCCATTGAGATGCTGGTTCGCGACACCTTGTTTTTTATTCTTCAAGCCGACTCAGGCGGTCATAAGTTTCTTGCAAGGCTTCCGGTACATTGATTTTCAACTTAGAGATGCGTTCCTGCTCTTTCAGTTGCCATTCCTTGTATTGAGTGAAAAGCTTCATGTGGCATTGTTTTTCACTTTCCAGTTCCTGCTTGAACCGATGTATATTTTCTAAAGTCTGTTTCTCGGCTTGTTTTTTGATAGCAAACTTCATTTTATTCAGCTCCCGTTCATTCTGACGATGCCATTTTTGGAGTTCGAAAAACACATCTTCTACTTTTTGCGGGTCAACGGAAGGAACATGAGCGTAAATCAGCGTGTCTTTTCCATTACCATCGGTACTGTAAGGCTTCATGATTCCGTTCTGTAGTTCCTCACGAGCAGAAGAAAATTGGCCTCCGGGATGGATGTATTTTCCAATAGTAGCAGCTACGGCTTCCAATTGCAGATAGCGGTTACGCTCCTTGATATTCATTTGAGCAATGATATCCGTTTCCGTCGTTTCCTTCGGACAGGATGGACTGGAAGGTATTTCGAATCCTTGAAGCGTACACCATTCTTCAAATGTAAAGTTTGCTACCCGTTTCAATTCTTTGTCTTTAGCCTTGACTGCTTCCCTCATCCAAGCGCAAAAAGCGTTCATTGCGGCTATGTTTTCTAAAAGAGGACGCACTTGGTCCAGCATATTCCCGTCATAACCGACACATATAGTTTTTCCCGATTCAGAAGGTGAGCCTACAATATCAACTTTCGTAGTCAAAAAAGTCATGTTTTTCAACTTTGCCTCATTCCCGGCTATGACTTCTTGTGCCAAATCCGCCAAATGCGATGCCGATGTGGAAGTCAACCCGTGATTGTCAAAGAATATTTCATTAATATTATTCATGCCGTTTTATTAATTAGTGAGTTTGATTATACGAAGACAAACAAAGATACACTGCATTGATTTAAAATATTGGCACGTTCTTGTATTCCCCATATCACCTCTATATCCTGTTTTGTTAAATTGTTCAAACAATCAGCCATGCCCTCAAGTTCTTCCATCATAAACGGATATGAAGGATTGAACGAGACAGACAGAATTATGGCTGACATCACAGTTGTCTCCTGTTTCCTTATTTCCTCCATAGCAGTTTCAATTTGAGCGGAAACCGAGATGCGGGCATCAACGGTTATCTGCATTACGAGTTTATACTTATCAGCGAATTTTCTGAAATCATTCAGATCTAAATTAATCAATCCTTTTGCTTGGGCTACATTGATGAAATAATCTTTTGTTATTTCCTGTTCATCCTTGATAACTCGTATCAAATCTTCTCTACTTGATTCTTTCATTTCTATTTACTATTAAAAACCTATTCTTACCCACCGCTCTTCCGACATTTCTCCGTTAAGCGAGACAAGCAGGAAAAAAATAAGGGTAAAAACAATACATGCCCAAATGATTGCGGCAACCTTTTTCCGTTTCATGTCCATGAAGGCAGAAATAAGACATTCCCAAATGAACATGACAATATTCTCTCGTTTCATTTTGTTCCTCCGTGAAATGTCCTATTCATATTTTTTTGTGCAATCTCTTCCGTTCCGCCAAAGTAAGTGATTTCCCACAGCAAGCCTGCGACAAGCTCTTGTGGCGTGATCACGATATCTTTTTCTACCACCACTTCCATACCAGCTATTTCCGACCACGAAGGGTAGCAGGCCATAGGGCAGTCGAGGTGATTGTCTGCTTTGTCGTATACAGAGCAGTTCATATCTATCATCGGGCTACAGGTTTCCCAACGATATCCTAAGCGAATGTAATATTGGGATGATTTTGTCTCCAACGCTTGGACGTTCTGATAAATTCTTTCCCATTTGTCCAAATCGAGATGTTCGACCAGTTTCGGTTCGTTGGTCTGCCATAAATTCAGGAATGCCGGTCTGATTTCGGCAAAACTGAATTGCGAAAACAGTTCCTTGAATGTCATAACACTATTTTTTTATCATGATACTAATTCCCTCAACCCACCCTTGTCTTTCCTTCCAAACAATCGGCACAAGGTAATGCAGAATAATCTTCCCCTAGGGGCCGTATACGTTATGCGTTTATACGCCGTGCCGGAGATGCGCGGTAATAACCATGCTTCTACCAGCTGCCACCTTGGTTTGTTGCCCCTGCCATGTGACAAGGAAGTGCCGCCATTGTCTGATGCAAAGAAGGACTATGCCTTATTATGTCAAATTAAATCTACCGACCAGTTCAGGCTTTGTAGCTTCATATCCAGGTTTCGGAGCTGTTTGGAATAGTTGTCCGTAACCTTTCTTAATTCACCCACGTCCACCGTGCGGACATATTTTATCTCCTGTCGCCCGTAACGGTCATTTTCAACAACATGTTTCAAGAGGTCGCGCATTACCGTCAGACGCAACTTCAATGTGTCTTTACGGGCAATCATTTGGGTGAGAGTTTCTCCCTCGTGCACGGTTTGCATGTTGGTGCGGTTAATCCGATAAACAATCACCTCGAATTGCGAAAGGCATTCATCCAATTCTTTATACAATTCATTCACGTTCTCAGAAGGTTGGTCACCTTCCTGCACCTTAGCACTGTATTTCAGCCGACTCTTCAATTGGTCGATTCTGTTTTGCAGGTCGGCGCGGATGCTTAATGCTTCTGCTAGTTTCATTCTATTCCTCCTATTTGGTTTGATGATGCAAAGTTCCGTCATCCAAGTGCCAAATTGCAGCACAAGGCGAAGATATTTTGTATTTCTATTATAAATTTTTAATCCCATGTAGAGTAATGCAAAACGAAAGCAGACGAAAAAATAATCTGCCTATGCTCCAATTCAGCACATCGGAAGGTTTCCTTTGCCGCAAAATAAATATCGTCTTATGAAAAATAGCGAAGATTGGAAAGGGGCTGCCAAGAAGCAGCAAAATAAAATAGAGGCATGGAGGGTTTCTTGCCTTTCAGTAGAAGAACTATTATGCCTGCAATTGCTGGGGTATTCTTCCAAGCAACTATATGAAGACATGGAAGGCGAAAGATATTCATTGAAAGAAACGGCTTCCATGTCCATCCGCGAACTCGACAAGGCAAAACGGATATTGGATAGACAGGCAAAAGCCGGAGTGGTCACTATTCCTTATTATAGCGAAGCGTATCCTCATCACTTCCGCAATTTATGCAGAGATGCACCGCCGCTCGTCCACATGTTGGGAAATAAGGATTTACTCAACCGTGAAGACAATGTGGCTATCATTGGTGCCCGTGCTGCGGATAAAGATGGATTGGACGTGGCATACGGGCTTGCTAAACAGATGGGTGAACAAGGACATATCGTCATCAGTGGTCTGGCTTTGGGATGCGATACGGCTGCCCACCAGGGGTGTCTTGATGCGGGCGGACAGACAATCGCTGTGGTGACCTCAGGCTTAGATATCACGCATCCTAGAGTAAACAAATCGTTGCAGGATGAAATAGTCGCCAATGGCGGAGCCATCCTTTCCGAACATCCTTTCGGCGTGAAAGTTAACCCCACAAGATTGGTGGCGCGTTGCCGTATGCAAGTTGTCTTGACCCAATCGGTCATCGTGGCACAATGTCCCATCATCAGCGGTACGATGTATGCTGTGCGCTTCGCCCAAGAATATAACGGAGTCCCCTTTGGATGGGAAAACAAGGTTTATTCTGTCCGGTATGATACGCAGAATGAACTAAACTCCGGCAATAAGTTCCTGCTCGATTATAACTTGGCTCTACCCATTAGGCCTGGGCAGGAGGTAACATTAGATAATGATAATCGCCTGGTTATTTATCCATACTATTAAATTAAGAATGAAAAAGATAGTAAAGGTCAAGGATATAATATTCGACAAAAATCTGTTCGTTAACTACTTATCAGGAACAGTGTTGGATTTGTTGTTGTGCAGTTATCGTGGCCTTCCGAAAGGAGTCAACTACATGGTTATCGGAGATCCCGGTGTAGGTAAAACGACTATCATTCTTGATTTAATGGCAAACATTCATAGAATGCAGCCTAATGTGAAGATGCTTTTTATAAGCGCAGAGATGAACGAAATCGATTTGTCCATTTACGTACAGCGTTATCCTAAGTTCGGCGAGTTGGATATAATGTTCATTGAAGCAGAATTTGATTCCGAAACACATGCCCTTGAAGATTTTGAGGAAGTGCTGCGTATGGGCTGGGATATTGTTGCGATTGATTCCTTTTACGAACTACAAGGCATTGTGAAAGAAGAAGAGAATATTACGTTAAAGAAATCCGAGAGCTTGTTATTATCAATCATTAAAAAGCAAAACAAGGCGAAAAATGAAAGGAAAGTACACACCTCCTTCCTAACCATACAACAAGTGACAAAGAACGGTGCTTTTATTGGCAGCAACCGACTGAAGCACATGATAACTGCCATGATGGAACTGCGACTTGACAACCCGAAGAATATCTATTCTGACCGTTATGTTACATTCTCCAAACATCGGCGTGGCGATGTCGGTGTGAAATTGTATTATAGTCTCAGTCAGACCGGAGATGTGTATTTTGATGAAGAACGACTTTATAACGACCAAAAGTTGCGGAAGCTTCAAAACGAAGTCAGTTCGCAACTTCATGAATATGCAGACAAGTTCAATAAACTTTTTAACAATATAAGTGATGACAAATAAAGAGTATGTATCAAGGCGAGACGCGCTTTTGCAAGAACAGGCTCCTTACATTGTGATGAGCAAGAATGAACTGATTGCCGAAGGTGAAAACTTTTACAACATCCGAGGCGTACCAGTTATGGTCACCCCAAACGTGCAGAATCGACTCGACCAACTGATAGGACTTTCGCCTCGCCAGCGTGAAGGAGTGAAACAGGCTTACGGAAATGACGTTGTGATGAATCTGCGAAACAGTTTCGCTATGGCCAACTGCGTGGCTCGTCCAAAGAAGTTTGCGTTAATAGCCAATGCTGCTGAAAGCATAGTTGACGGTATTGTACCGTTGGACGAAGAAGCGATACCCATGCGCTCTTTTTTCGATGTCGTCGAAATACTTGCCGACAAATACAGTTTTGAGGTTGACCAATTGCAGGGCTCCGCCCGTGCCGCATATGGCATAATCGTACGCTTGATGCCTATTTATCCACAACACGATGCGCCTTTCAACAATGATGAGTTTGTTACCAACGGACTGTATTTAAAATGGAATCTCGGAGAGATAGAGCTTGGCAACTATTATCTTCGACTGGTTTGCACGAACGGACAGATGCAACTTTCTGAAAATTCATTGGAACGCGTACACAGGATTGATGACAAAAAGATAACGGAGATTATCAACTCGTCCAACAATCCAAAACTGATTACCCGGAACTGGCACTCATTTAAGCAGGCATTGGTGACAGCCAACAATACACCTGCCTCATTGTCAGAAGTGTATAGCGGCAAGAATCTTCTGCTACGGCATGGTGCGCCTGAAGACTTGGCGGAACAACTGATGCCTTACAGCAGGCTCATAGAAATGTATGGGACAAAAGGCCTACACGTTCCACCCAAACAAGCAAAAAGCGACATAAACATGTATGACTTGTTCAATCGCCTGACTGATTTTGCCTCGCACAATCAGTTATGGGAGCAGACCGACAACCGCTCTTCTTCGCTTATGCAGCAAAGTATGCAACTTCTTTTGCGCAAAAGAGACATACAAACTTATTATGATATTTTCTCATAATCGAATCGCTTCATGATAAAATTCATTTCTGACATTGAGCATTATGACATCGTGCTGAACCTTGTAGCAAAAGCACGCCGTTCCCTTTGGATCGGTACTGCTGATATCAAGGATCTTTACGTAATGCGCAATGGAATGAACCTACCATTTTTGGCCATCTTGTCAGAACTGATTGACAAAGGAGTGGAAATAAGATTGATACATGCCAAAGAGCCAGGACAGCCATTCAGAAAGGACTTTGACAGTTATCCCTTGCTTGCCAAACAGTTGGAGCGGATGCTGTGTCCCCGCGTGCATTTTAAAATTATCGTTATTGATTCATTCTTCTGTTACATCGGAAGTGCCAACTTGACGGGCGCAGGTATGGGAATGAAATCTCAATTGCGCCGCAATTTTGAAGCTGGTATAATCACTGACGAAGTGAATATTCTAAATTCAGTTGTTGAAGAATTTGATAAGGTATGGCGCGGTTCGGAATGTTTAAAATGCCAACGGAAGCAGTATTGTCCTGACCCGTTGATATGGAAATAATTAAACTTATAATTATGACACTAAAAGAATTACTAACGCAAGTCGGCTTCGACGAACTTCTTCCGTATCTGGAGAAACACGAGCCAGAACATCTGGACAACCTCTATGACTTCCGCGAGGCATACGACATTCTTCGTAACATGAAACCTGCAAATAATTTTGAAGGTAAAATCTTTGTAGAATGGCATGGCGGAGAATGGGAAGATGAAGAAAAATGGATTGGCGTAAGCCCGATGCACGACTGTACTTGGGAAGAAGATTTGGCCAAAGAAATTGTCGTGGCCGATGATGTGCATCTTACTCTGGCAGAACTCGCCATGCATTGCTTGTGGGAAATCACTTATTGGGGATTCTCCCCACAAGAACAATTAGAAACCTTTAATCGGAAGTTTAATTACCATAAGCCAACTAATCAATATGAAATTGCTTTGGATAAACTGGAAGAAAGCATCTGGCGGCATCAGACTCCACTGCGGTTTCGTTGCCGAGGAGAGAACGGAGAACGGTACACCACCCTGCAAAGCACTCGTTACTTGTTCAATGACCGGAAGAACCGCTCTAAACGAAAACGGGAATACCGTCAGGACAAACGAGAGGAATATCTGAAACAGATGGCTGCCCGCGAAAATCTAATAACGAAACTTTCCGCCGAAGGAAGTAGTTTCAAGAGAAGTGACGTGGATTTCCTGCTTCACATTGAGTATGGTAGGCAATACGATTACTTGTCCGTCACAAGCGGAACAGATGGACGTTTGGACTACATTTTAGAGTCGATGACCAAATACCAACAACTCGCATTGGAGAAGTACAATAATGCTGTTGTTTTCATAAAGGTTCCCAATTGCTGCCCATTGACAGAGCAGGAATTAAATAAATTCAAGAAAGCGATATGTTTGTATTTAGGGTATGATGACATTCTGTTTGGTACATCCGACTATGAAAGTAATAAACATGATGTAAAAGCCATGTTGATGCTAAGCCAACGATAATACAAAAAGAGGCAGCCCTTCCTAACCAGATTTGAGGCAGCTGTAAATCCATCAAATCCTAATGATTATTAAAATATACGATCTTGTGTGCCATTATAAGTTTTTCAAAAGGAATTCCCTAAATTTGCACTTGACAGTTGAATCCGTCTAATCTCCTAATATGACTATATAGAAATGTATGATTTAGATAAACATATTCAGGAACAGCGCAATCTTACATACGAGACTTTGTGTCGTATGTTTTTTGAGAAGTTAAATGAACTTCATGTCTCTGACGAATGCTTAAAAGCAATACCGGAACTGTTTGTTCCATCTTGTGGTAAATATTATGCCGATTCATTGGTTAAGATTGCAATAATGGGGAAAGAAACCTATGGGTGGGGAGATTCTTTGTATGAAAATCTGAAGGATTTCGAGAAGGGGAAAAGCATAATTTCTAATTCAGAAACCCGTTTTCGCACGGAAGGACCTTCTAAATGGCGCAATACATTTTGGCAATATTTCGCTGAAGTATTAGCTTTGATGTATGATGTTGACGTAAATAGTGTGCTTGAAAAAGATTCCCCCATCATCAATAGTATCGCATGGAATAATTGCCATGCTATTGAAACTTACGATTCAGGAGGTGTCGATCAAAGTAAAATAACTCCAGATGAAATGAATAGTATCCAAGAAATAGCTTTTGATGCTGGAATTACGAATATAGACAATTTCATAGACGTGTTTAAACCACAGGTTATTTTATATTTATACCGAAATGAAAAGTCCTATGACAGTTATAGACCCGTTGACGGTTTGAAGCCAATTAACAAATGGGGTAAAGATGGATTCTTGCATGAATATATTCATAAAGGCGTTGTTATTCTGCATTGTTGGCATTCAAGTTATATGACAAGAGGTATTATAGACAAAAAAGATTTTGCACAAGCAGTTTGTGATGCTCTCGCAAGCCATAAGTTATTTAAACGTTTCAGACATTTTCCTCATTATGACGAGACGACAGACTATTCACGCTTTTGTGATTTGGCTAATCAGATAGCCATGAATAAGCATCCACAATCCTCTGAAGAATATAACGAACTGGCTCAGGAAATCATAACAGGAATCGCATTAGAGCTTCGTAAATATGGGGCAACCATGACTGCCAGGTTACTTACCTCCTCGATATTGAATCAAGTTCCATGTTTTAGAGAAGGTAATTGGCAATATTCGCCAAATGGTCGTGGTCCATGCAGAGTCGTAACAGGGGTGTGGAATGCGTTAAGCCATCAAGGAAAAGACGATGAGGCTTCACATGTGGCTCATGCTTTTACGGGCATTAATGGTGATTTATGTTGGTAAAATTAAAAAGGTTACCCTTACTATCCAGTCTTTGGGCAACCTTTTTGCGGAGTCAATTAACCGACATCAAGAGAGAATCTGTACTTTCAACCGTTTTGCTTCATCCTCAACCAGCTTGTCCCACAAGCGGGAGCGTTGCAAAGAGGAAGCGGGAATGCGGTCTTGATACTTTTCCAAGAACTCCGCACTGAACAAACCTTCCCTGCCGTAACAATCAATAATTTCATTCCAGTCCCAGCAGTCGGCAAACTGCTCCAAAAGTTCCGAAGTCAGAATCAGATCGGAGTTACGGGATAATTCCCGCCAGTTCCAATAGTTCTTGTATTTCTCCAAGTTTTCTGCCGTAAATAGGTGCTCATTGTTCGACCCGGAAAGTTCTTCCCAGTCAATTCTGTTCTTAAATTTCTCAAGCATGGAGACCGTCCAAAGGATGGTACGGTTGCCGGAAACCGTTTTCCATTCCACCTTGTCCTTGTATTTCTCCAGCAGTTGCTCGTTCCAAGCAAAGTCGCCCGAAAGTTCCTTCCAAGCGGCATCTTCCAATACTTTCGCCATAAAATCGTTGCTTAAATTCTTTGTTACCATAATACGTTAATGTTTAGAAGTTTATCATTCATTCTGCTGCAAAGTAAAGAGCGTTAAATGCCAAAACGCGGCATATAATAAAAAGAAATGCAGGAAAAAGAGAAAATTTAATATTGAGCTACGATTTGGCACAAGGAAATGCGTAACTTTGTGGCATAACCATTAAATGACAGCAATATGGCAGCAAATCTTTTTGGACGATACGTATGGCTGATGGACATCTTGCGCAGATACAAACGGCTGACGTTTCAGGAAATCAATGAACTTTGGCAGGAAAGTGGATTAGGCTATGGCGAGGAACTGCCTTTGAAGACCTTTCATAACCATAAGAAAGCCATCAAAGACATTTTTGATGTATATATAGAATGTGACCGGAAGGACGGATACCGTTATTATATTGACGAGCCGGAACGCATAGAGGGCAATAATCTGCGCAGCTGGCTTATCAGTTCATACGCCACATTGAACCAGATACAAGCGGATAACAAGCTGGAAGACCGGATTATCTTTGAGGAAATCCCTTCGGGACAGACCTGGCTGACCTGCATTGCGGATGCCATGCGTCGTAACCATGTGTTGAGCATTACGCACCAAGGCTTCGGCAAACCGGAACCCAGCACATTCGACATTGAGCCTTACTTCTTGAAAGTGGTGAAACGCCGTTGGTATGTAGTGGCGCGCAGTCCTTATTACTCCGAGCGGAATAAAGAACAAGGCGTCAAGCCAAGTGATGTGTATTTGGTGTACGCCCTCGACCGTATTTCAGACATTCAAGATACGGGACGGACATTCAAGGTGAAAAAGAACTTCGATGTGCACAACCATTTTGAAGGATGTTGTGGCATAATCACTTCTAACGAATCGCCTCAAAAGATTGTTCTTCGGGCATACAATGGTTTTGCAGACTATCTGCGCACATTGCCCCTGCACGAATCACAACGTGAAATTGGTAGTGATGACGAATCGACTCTTTTTGAATACCACCTGAAACCGACTTTCGATTTCTACCAACTGGTGCTTGCCCAAGGCGATCAAGTGGAAGTGTTGGAGCCGGAACCCGTGCGTGAAGAGGTGCGCAACTTCGCCCAAAACATGTTGGACTATTATACAGAGAAAAAGGAGGGCAAACCATGCGAGGAATAAACTTCATAGCCATAGATTTTGAAACAGCTACAGGCAAACGTGCATCCGTCTGCGAGGCGGGTATCTGTGTGGTGCGTGACGGAAAGATTGCAGAGACTCGTTCGTGGCTTGTCCGTCCGCAAGGAAATAGGTACAGTTATTGGAATATGCAAATTCATGGAATCCGTCCAAGCGACACCGTGGACTCACCGGAGTTTCCCGCAGTATGGGCTGAAATCTGCGGATACCTCAAAGACATTCCTGTACTTGTGGCCCACAATGCGGCTTTTGACATCGGTTGCATCCGTCATTCATTGGGGCTGTACGGTATGGAAAAGCCCGACATCACCTATTATTGTTCCCTCCGTGCAGCCCGCAGGCTCTATAATTTCGGTTGCAACAGTCTGGATTACCTTTGCGACCAGTTTAAGATTCCATACGGTCAACACCACCGGGCAGGGGATGATGCCGAGATGTGCGCACGGCTGTTTCTAAGGGAAATCGAGTATGCTGAAGTGTGCAAATTGGAGAACATGGAGTATTGTAATGGAAAACTATAAAATAAAAATGATGAATAATTCAATTTACCATTATCCCACAATTAATTTGTTGGATTCGGCTAGTGCCATTGCCCAAGATGTTGACTTAGAACAATTGGAAGAACAGCAAAAGCACATTATAGACGTTTTACGCACTTTTTGCATACCAATTAATGAAATCAAATATACATTAAGCCCTTCTGCTATACGCTATGAGATCAAGCCCAAAAGTGGACAACTTTATGCAAAGGTCCGTAAAAATGAACATGATATATCATTATGTCTTTCTCCTATGGGTGTTCGAATAATGTCACCAGTCCCAGGACGGAACGTCATGGTAATAGAAATTGCAAATCCAGCACCATATACATACCAATTGAAAGATATCATTGAGGCTACCACATTAAAAAATGATGATATGGATTTGCCTTGTGCAATAGGCAAAACAATTGATGATGAGGTCTTCATGTTTGATTTGGCCAAAATGCCTCATTTGCTTATCGGTGGAGCCACAGGACAAGGAAAAACAGTATGCTTACATGATATCATCATGTCTTTGCTGTTTAAAAAATCACCACAAGAACTAAACTTTGTACTTATCGATCCCAAAAAGATAGAATTTGAAATATATTATCCATTGATAAATTCTTTTTTAATGAAAATACAAGGGTGCAAGCATCCTATAATTACAGATGTTGATGAAGCGGTACTTGCACTTAATAGTTTATGTGAATTAATGAACAAAAGATTTGATTTGCTGAAACATACTAATGTTAGAAACATCAATGAATACAATGAGAAAATCACAAATAACACCATTGGCAACGCTGATGGATATGAATATATGCCATACATAGTGGTGATAATCGATGAATTTGCTGATTTAAAAATGATTGCTGAAGAAGATATAGAGATGCCTCTCGTAAGACTTGCACAATTAGCACGTTCTGTAGGTATTCATCTTATTATTGCGACCCAACGCCCTACCTACAATATCATTACGGGTAACATTAGTGCAAATTTTCCCGCAAGCATTGCTTTCAAGGTTGCTACGCAATCTGACTCAAGAGTAATAATACACAATGCTGACGCATGTAAGCTCTTAGGTAAGGGGGATATGCTTTTCTCGCATATATCAAGTCTCACACGTGTTCAGTGTGCTTACGTTGATAAGAAGGAAATCAATCAGGTGGTTAGCTTTATTGCACAACAAGAAATAAATCAATAGGACATATTTTTATGAAAACAGAATGGACGTTGAAAGAAATGTCAAATTGGACAAGGATCGATTCAGAAGTAAAAATCCCGGCTATACAACGAGGGTTAGTATGGAAACCCCATCAGGTGGAGTTGTTGTGGGACTCTATCCTACGCCAATTCCCTATCGGTGCTTTCACTCTTTCGCATTTGCACACAGAGGGTACAGATATATATAACCTAATTGATGGGCAACAACGTTGGAATGCTGTGGCCTTGGGATATGGTACTTTCTCGCACGAAGATTGTATCTTATGGTTTGACCTAAAACCCGATGATAAAGTGTGGGGTAGTAGTAAGACAACCAGAAAATACATCATTCGTGCCACCACAAAGGCACACCCTTGGGGTTATAAGGCTAACGATGACTGCACTACGCTTAATACGGCGCAAAAGAGAGCTGCGCTTCAGGAATTTGGAGTAAACACAGGCAACGAATACGAAGGCACAATCAGCCTGACTGAAACTTATCCTATAGAATCGGGATTACCCATTCCTCTGTGCTGGATGATAGTCGCAGGTGAGGAGCATGGTGAGGACAAAGATGGCTTTGCGAAATGTATCATGGACAAAATAGAAGAAAACAAAACATCCAGAAAGTTCAAGCTGAAACAAGTGGACGAAATAAATGATGGCTTGATAGTCAAGTACAATGAAGCATTCAAGAGACTGTCGCATTATAAGGTTCCGACCATTAACATACTCCAAGAGACCATCGAAAATGAAAGCGAAGATAAAGGTGAGGCCGGAGCACTCTCGGACATAGAGATACTTTTCAACCGTATCGGCACCGGTGGTACACCGATCACCCAAAGCGAGTTGATGTACTCAGCAGTAAAGGCTTATTGGCCGGAACTGACGGAAGAGAACGATAGATTGGCAACACTCTACATGCCTCCGCATACACTGATATCATTGGCTTTCCAACTCGTACTCTCTACTACGGGGAAGGGACTTGAACGAGCACCGTCTGTGGCGAAAATCAGAAAGTTGGCTGGTGACGATGGTATACGTAAAGCAATAAACGAACTGTATTGTACTGATGGGAAAGGCTCTATAATGAGCCACATATTAGTTACAGTAGACCATTGGCTGACCAATTATGATAAGATACCTAAAGTATTAAGAACCACAATTGCCCGTAAGTCGCCCGAAGTGTACCTGTTGCTGATGATATTTGCCAAGTGGAAAGAAGAGGGACAGATAGATCCGATATTAAAGGAAGAGGCACTATTTCGAGCAACGGCTTACTATCTTCACTGGATGGTCGGCGATAAGTTTGGTGTGGCAAATAGTATATACAAGGCTGTGGCAAACAATCCACTAAACGAATGGAGAACCATTATAAAGCGAGTGTTGTTGGTGTCGTGTGTGAAAGGGACGATTATCCCCTTGTTGTCGCCAGAAGCATTTAGGAGCTTGTTTATAATAGAGGGTGATAAGAACTGGCGACCTGATGGGAATGGGCGCGACAGTATGCCGTGGTGGCCGCTGTGGGAAACCGTCTCTTACAACGAAGAAATGCTACTCTACGCGCAACGGGAATATATGTGTAAGAGATTTCCTAATTACGACCCAGCACGGCAAGATTTATGGGAAGACAAAAACAGACCTTGGGATTTCGACCATATCATACCTCAAGACTGGATACACAGACGAAGAAGTTGGAGACAGGCATACACTGATTATTGCAAGGCTTGGAAGGATAACAATGGGAACATGGCTGCAATACCATTCTGGGTGAACAGGGCAAAAAGTAATGAGGCAAACTGGGAGGAATATAAAGAGAATCCTATAGGCTTGTTGGCTGATGATGATATATCCGATTTCGACGAACTATTTAATGCAATGTTAAATAGTGATGCAAAGCAGGCAAAGTGCTTTGCAGAAAAGACTTTCACTCGTATGTGCAAGATATACAAGGAAGTATATGCTCTACTTGAGCCAGTAGATTTTAGGGTAGGAGAAATTACTTTCATCGAAAAAGGAGGAATAAAAAACCGTAATGAAAGAATGACGGCTATTCGCGATATATTGGTAAAGGAAGGTTTTACTGCAGGTATATACTACCTTTACGATAATATTGAGTATCCTCAAAACGATATTGATGACTGGACTAGGGAGTGGATGTCGTGCGGTTGCATTACCGAAAACAATTATTATGCAGCTTTTACGATGGTACTATATCAAGATGGAAGCATTGGCGACCAAATAGAGATAGGGCTGAGACGGTTGCCCCAAAATGCTGAACGTTCCGGGAAAGTAGCAGAAGGGCAGTTGCAAAAGTTGAGAAGATACGAAACATACGAGTTGTATGAGGATAATAATTCATGGTGGCACATTTGTAAAGAGATTAGCATAAACACGGATAATGATATAATAATCAATGAACTAAAAGAATTAGCAAAATTCGCATCTAAGGAGTTGCAATAAGTATTCAATTTGAATAATGATGACCATCCTCCACCTCTCCGACACCCACAGTCAGCATCGGCGGCTCACCCAGCTACCCGATGCTGACATCCTTGTACATTCAGGGGATTTCACCATGAATGGAAGTGAGCAAGAAGCCATTGATTTTATGAACTGGTTTTGCGACCTCCCTTATTCCTACAAAATTTTTATCTGTGGCAATCACGATGCCTGCCTATATGGAGCCAAGATAGACGGGTTGGATAAGAATGTGTATTACCTATGCAATTCCGGCGTAACAATTGATGACGTTAATTTTTATGGCGTTCCCATGTTTATGGAAGATTGTATCTCTGAACGTCAGAGCCGTAACTATGCTGCCATACCTGCCGACACGGATGTATTGATAACCCATTGCCCACCCTATGGTATTCTTGATTTTGACGATGGGATAAAGTATGGTTCGACAGAACTTCTGGCGAGGGTGGAAGAAATAAAGCCTCGTTTGCATCTGTTTGGCCATATCCATAAACAGCATGGCGTAAAGAAAGATGGTTTAACTATTTTCTCAAATGGCGCGATCATGAATGGAGATTACACGAACTTCAACCTTCCGAACCTGATTGAAATCTAATGAAAGTATTGATTATTCAGAAAGGGGTATTTAAGGAAATGGCGGCGAAGTTCAGTCGCTTTTCCGAACTTTGCTTTTTAATTTGCTAACAAGTTGTTGGTAAAGACTGGAGCATGTTAGAGGCAGAAAACCGTCCATATTGGATGGCATCGCACATGACACTTCACGCGACACAATATACAATCAACCCTAATGCCATCGTATAAACGAACAAAAATATCACCAAAACTTTCATCCAGAAGTCAGAGAACCAAACGCCTTCATTTCGCCTAAGGATTTTGCGCATATTGGATTCATGTTCCGTTAACATTTTCGTCTGTTCGGAACGATGATTTTCCAATAGGGTTTTCCATGTCTCAATGGCTTGGTTTAAGAGTTGTTGAAGCTGGGCAAGATGTTCAGACTTTATAGTTGCTTTGAACTGTGTGTTTTGCTCTGCTTTTACAATCGCATTGCAAATACCGTTAATGATATTGCCGAAACTATCAATAGCAGTTTTCAATATCATTGCAGCATCACGCTCTGCTTTAATAGCGTCTTGAAGGTCTTGATGGATTTTTAACAATGCCTCTTTTGCTTCACGGATTTCTGTGAGCCGCTTGTCTGCATCCTGCTTTTCAGCCTCTATCTCATGGCTAATTTCAGCCTTTTTCAACATATCATCAACATTTATTGATGGAGTGATTTTTGATTTTCCAATTCCCATGATTTCAGCCTTTTAATAATTTGTTTATCTATGAAGTCCCTTTTTGCGCTTGCACATACTGTTTGCCATTCTTGCACAGCGGCGTGCCCATTCAAGTTCGTCCTCATCCTTGTTCCGTCCCCAACCACTAGTGTCAGAACCGCCACCGCCGCTTGAAGCCGCCATACTTGTGGCTGCATCTATATATCCGGCAAAGAGCAAAAAAGCCGTGTGCTGTATCTCTTCAATCTTAGCCAACGGATGTGCTTCCTCCAAAGAACAATTCTGCCGAATGATAGTATCAGCGGCTTCGGATACCTCGATATGGAAACTGTGATATTCGTCTGTCGCTATATCGTAATGCTTCATAACAGGCTGCGAAGCAGTCGAAGGTTGTATAGCAGGAGTCGTGCTTGCTGTCCGTGTTTGTTGGGAAATCGGCTTTGTCGGCTCGGATTTCCTTTCTTGCGGATGTAGTTTTTCCCAAGTAGCCTCAATCTTTGATGGAGTCAGGTTTCGTCCAATGCCCAACACAGATGACTTGTAAATGGAGTTGCCACGCTTGATGGAATAGCCATAAACTCCGCCACCATCTTTTTCTTGCAAGTGCACTTTATAGCCCCGTTTCACCAGCTCCGTTTCATACCTCTGCCAACTGAATTCGTCCATCGTGCGGAGTATTTCCATGCAATTGTCTGAGATTTCCTGCCTATGCCGGATGCCTATTTCTTCAGATTGTACCCAGCCTCGTTTCTCGTTGATGATGTTCGCAGCCATGACAGCCCTCTCGCCAATCTTATGACTATCATTGATTTTCCCGTCCATGTCTACACGGTTGGCATCAATGTGTAGATGGAGAATGCCACTTTTGGAATCACGATGCAGGGCGACTATGTATTGCGATCCTTTAAGATTGGTCTGTTTTGAAGAAGCCCGTTTGGTTTTACTAGAGAGGTCAATGGAATCAAACACGCGGATGAACTCGTTTGATAAACGTTCCCAATCATCCATCGTCCAATCCCGGCTTTCTTCTTCGGATGGGGAAATCTCAATTCTTATCACATTCCTGCCAAGAGGCCTGCCTTTGTTGATATTCTCAGCAAACTTTTTCTGCACAAGCATCATCCGTCCGTACATCGCTTCCGGCGAAATATCATCGGGCAAGAAGTTGGCTTTGACTATATCCGCTTTCTCCTTGTTGACGGAATATCTTATGGCATTTGCGCCATGCGATATGGTAGAGGCTTTTGCTATCATAAAATTTATTCAGTAAGGTAATTTTCTATCTGGCTCCAGCGATTGATAAGTTGAGTAGCAGCTCTCATCCATTGTTCCACAAATCGGGTATCGCTGAAATACATTGCCCGTTTGTCCGCTTGGATGGATTTCACGGCTGCTGCAATACGGATAAGGTCACCCCTTGCATCCGTCAGACTACACAAGGCTTCCACCTCACGTTCAGACAACCGTTGCCGTGGATGTTGTCCTAAGGCGGTACGGCGCACATAATCGCTCATGGATAAGCCACAGGTCTTGGCAAGTTCTGCCGCTTGGGTATATTCCTGCTTTGTTACCCTAGCTTCAAGCCGCAGAGTGCGCCTTGTAACTTTCTTCTCGTTTTCTTCATCAACTTCCTTGTCGGTATTCTTTTTCTTCTTCATGTTCTGTTATGGGTGAAACATCAATAAAAAGGGTCAGCACGGTGGGAGCTTGCGACTGCCGGAATATGCCTATGTGGTACAAATAAGCGAAGCGAATTTGTGCGACATAGGAACTTCTTGCAATACTGCATACAACAGTTTCGGACACACCAACTTTCTGATACGGCTATATCTGGTTGTCAGCCGGAATATCTCCGCCGGAATCTTCCGTTGCTGCAGTCTGTGGGGAAACAGAAGGGAAAGAAGAGGGAGAAGGCTGTTTGCCTTCATCTGATATAGCTGGCATATCCTCCTTATCGTTTTGCCGGTCTTTCAGTCGGACATAAAAAGGATTGTCTATGCGGTTTCCGTCCTGCATCCATGCTGATATACATTTCAGTGTGTGGATACTTGTCCGGTTACTTTGCGTAGATACGACAATTCCCAACTGGTTCATCTTATCAAGCACACGGGATATGGTCTTTTTGTCATAGCCCAACTTGTTAGCTAAATCCACTTCTGAAAGAACGGCTTGCCCCACTTGCAAGGTTGTGGAGAAACCTTTTATGGCATAATCGGTTTCTTTCAACACTGCCTCCTCAATAAGTCGGTGCAGAATCTTCATGCGGTCAATGCCGTATTTGCTTCCTGCCAGATACGCAAGCTGCTCTGACGAAAGCACTATACAATAATTCAAGTCTGTTTTCATCATCTGTCTGTTTGAAGATATTTTATAAATGGTACAGCCAAAAGAGAAAGTCAGCGGTGCATTTCATGTCCTCTCTCCGGCATATAATACTCCCTATCGTACGCAATATGGTCAAGTACGTCTTGCAGTCTGTCAAGTTGGCGACTATCCAATACACGGATGGCGGCAATAGTGATGTTCTGCGAAGCGATACGTCGATGTTCGCGGTTCCTCTCTGACATGCTGCCGTCCCCATCTGCATAGACGCTCCGCAGATAATCGTTCACAGCTTCGGTCTGTGCCTTGCTTGGATATGCCGCAGGGTAACGGTCTTGAATATACTCCACCATGTGGCTGACCGCGTTTGCCAGCAACGGTTCACGATTTTGTAGTTGTTTGATAAGTTCTTCCTTTCTCATGTTTTCAACTATTTTGTCCCATGTCCCAAGCATTTCTTATAACTTTCTCTTTTATTTGTTTTTTGTTTTCATCCTTTTTTAGGGGAAAAGAGGGACAAAGGGACAGATATTCTTCTTTTCCCTTAGTTTGAGATTTAAAATGGCAGCTCCTGTTCACTAGGTAATGAAGTACAGACTTCTTCGTTTGGTGCGTCCACTCTCACCCACGGATGCTTTGTCCGTCCGGTCTTGTCACAATAGGCAGGATGCAACCCTTTGACCTTTTCCTGATCACTCCGTTTCCAATTAGGAATCATGGCCATCAGGCGATTGATATATTGTGATGTGTATTTGGCAGGATTGCGTCTGACCAAATCATTGGGCATTTCCTCTATAATCTGCCGGGCACAAACCATGTTGAGTGTGGTCATTGTTGAGTTTGGTTCTGAGTATGCTCCCTTTTGATAAGCCTGTCGGATCGGAATGGTCCAACTTGCATATTGGACGGGAATCTCACGCTCCAAATACATTTCCAGATCTTCCATGATGGGATCAACAAGAATATTGGAATGTTGCACCTGCACTTCATTGGCTTTGATTTCTAAATCTGGTGTTAGGTAAAGTTTCATTCCTTGCCGATAATAGGCGTATGCTTCTGCCCAAAGCTGAGGAACAACACGTTGTAGCGCATCCAGCCATTCTGAAACATGGCCATTACCTTTTACCGGAATTATCCACCAGCGGCGGTTTCCGTTATCCCCTTGCAGGAAGTTTGTCTCATTGGTAGTAGCCGCAAAGATATTGTGCCGCATAAACTCCACAACCTTATGTCCGTATGCCGGGCGCATATAGTCGCTGCAACGGCTTAAGAAAGCTTTGGCTGCCTCTGCATCATTCGCCCGTTTCAAACCATTCAGTTCACTGATTTCAATAATCCAGCCATTGGTTATGGTTTCTACCTTTTCCTTGTCACCACTGGCAAAAGAGAATGAATCGTTGAACCACTTTCCACTGATGGTTTTGAAAAAGGTGCTTTTCCCGATACCTTGCGGACCAGGCAGAGTCAGTACGTTGTCAAACTTGCAACCGGGGGTGAAAACCCGGGCAACAGCCGCCACGAACCATAGTTTTGTCTGTTCCCTGACAAGCGGCGTGTCCTCTGCTCCCAAATAATCAATAAGGGTTGTAGCTATGCGGGGCTGTCCGTCCCATGTCTCTTGGATGATAAAATCCTGTACAGGGTTAAAACTCCGTTCCGAAGAGGTCGTTTTTAGCATTTCAAAAACTTTATTCTGCGTCAGATGTAATCTGTATGTCCTTTCCAAATAGTCTTGTATCTTTCCTGCCGATTCCTCATCAACCTTGTTCCCATTTACATTGCGAAACAAAGGGCTGAAACATACATCGTCCTGACAAAAAGTATCATATCTTATCCGACTAAGATTCTCATCCAAAGTGAAAATAAGTCGGAGGTTACTGATGGAACGGACTGGATTTCCATAGCTGTCTGTTACCAAATCTTTTTTCCAATTATCTTCCATATTACTGCTCCTTAATATGGATTCCACCTGACTCTTTTGCCAAAGACAGTGCAAGGTCTGCATCCACCACAATTTTTCGCCCTATCTGTGTGATAGCCTTGTCTATGATGCCGCTCTTCTTAATGCGGTTAGCCGTGGGTACGCTGCATCCGAACACACGGGCAATACCCTCTATGCCATAATAGTTGCCTTTGGAGGCCATTGGGGATGTGGATTTCTCGGTGGACTCTACACTTTTTGTGATGAGAAAGCAAAGCTCCTCGCCAGTCATCATGGCGATAGGCTTTTGAAGTAATTGATTAAAATTGAATCTTTCTTCCATACCTTTACTTGTTTAGTTATTAGATACTTTAAGCTTCGGTTCAACTCTGTGAAACCGATTTCACAAGCAAAAGTAGTGTATGAAACTCTGCGTATTGGTCGGTTTATTTATAGCTTAATTTTACCGACCGAATTACAACAGATGTTTGCAGTAAAAAACGAATAGCTAGATTTCCCAACTACCCGTTATTGATGAAAAAGTCCGTCCATCGGTCTATTATTCGTTTTGCCTTGACGAAGCTGTTCCCTCTTTGAGGCAAGTCTAAAACCATATCCTTGATTTCGCCATATCGCTTCTGTGGTATATCGTGTCCGTAATGCCGTTGAGAGAACTGTTCTATGGCACGATGGAATGCCATGTACTTTGTAGACGCTTTTATTCTGCCCGCTTTCGCCAATGATTTCAACAGATAGGCAAGGCTTATGTCCTCGGTATTCTCTTCAAGGAATAAACAGATTCCTTGCTTGATGCGTTCCTTGTCCCCAATGAGGATATCATCCAATGATTGCATAACCTTTTTGTTCCCACGTCTACCTTTGACTTTTCGCAAGGCAAATATAACTTCCTTCCATATTTCAGGGTTACACTTCTCTACAGTATCTTCCCAATCCGCTTTGGTTTCTGTGCCCATCTCTATACTTCCATTGACAAGCATGGTAACGCATGACTTTACCAAAAGCATATCACCATGGTCAACCTCTTCACTGTTCAGCAGATGGTCAAGTAACTTAGCCATACGTGAAAGACCGTGGTCAAATACCACGAAATAGTACACGCAATAAGCCAAGTCTTCTTTCTTTTCCATCACACGGTCATAGAGGTTAGCCATAAATCCACCAATAAACACCGCATGGGAGAGGAAAACAATTTGAGAGATATAGGCCAGGAACTGATAGACCATTTTTCTTTCCAGTTTACTCAACAGATAACAACCTTTGCTGTTTCTCATAAGCAAATCCAACTGTACAGTCAAGTAGGTTCTCATTGCCAATGGCAGGTGATTCCAGATTTCAATAGGCGTTTCAGAATGAACCATCAGCAGCCCTGATTTCGGAGAAGTAAGCAGTTCAATTGTCCCCGTTTTTACGTTGATACCTATCCACAACCGTTTGTTTGTAATACATTGGGCGATGGTTTCGGTATATTGGCCAGCCCATTGTCGGTTTGCGATGTCTGGTACATCCTTCCCGTTGGCAAAATCTGAAAGCCAATTGTACATCATCAAGGCTTCGGGTGGTGTGCAGTCCCGCATCATCTGGTACATGTCCATCAGAACAGTTATACCTCCTTTAGCCACAGCATCTATGCGCTTACAAAAGTTGGTATATACTTCTTCATTGACTGATTTCCATGCACGGATAGCCATATCTGCAGTGTCCTTTCTCTTGGAATAGGATTTTATCCTTTCTATGAAATTTTTCATTGTCTTATGGTATTAAGGTTGTCTGAACAGTTTGAGCAATTCTTCTGTGGACATGCTTGCCAGCTTTGCCAACAGAGCATCCCTTTCAGAAGTATTACCCAGGTTTAGTAGCTTTGAATTGTTCTGCATCTGTATGTCGATAGGATAATGCTCGATGTAGATTTGAGTAATGGCATGGTCTGAAGAAGCATGTCCCATGCTCTCCGAGATATAATCCATATCCACTCCGGCATTATGCAGGTTGGTGGCAAACGAGTGCCGGCACCATGTACCGGACGGACAGATGGACTTGTCCCAATTCAATGCTTCATGGCATATCCTGATAACACGGTCTTTTACGTTTGAGTTTTCCTGCATGGTATATTTACGGCGCAACTCTTCTGTTTCCGCACCTTTTAATATATGAGGAAAAACAAAGCCACCCCGAGTCGGAGGTGCCGCCACTTCATCTAACACATATTGTAAAGGAGGGATAATGGGAACGATTACTTCTGAACCGTCAGCACTTCTTCGGGAAGTTTTCTTTCGGTTGAAACGGAAAGCCTTGCCATCTGTCTGATAATAATAACTATCGTAAGTCAATCGTCCTGCATCTGCCATGTTAAAGCCGTTGCACAGGTACTGGGCAAGAAACAACCCCAATGAGTAGTGGGCACGTTGGGTATATTCTTCCGACCAATGTTCGGGATATTTCTTTGAGACAAAAAGGTTGTAGAGCTCCGTCATCTGACAGACATTCAGGAAGCTCTGTTTGCGCTTTGCACTCTTGGGTATGCTCACAAGCCCTTTCTCCTTCTTGTTAGAAAAAGGATAAGGAACATCTTTGAGATAGCCTTCATGTATACACCTGTTCCATACAGCACGGCAACAACGGAGATAAATCCCGGCGGTAGTATCGCTGATTTTCCCGACTATCGCCCCATTCTCGTCTTTTACTCCATCATGCATTCCGTCTTTCCACTTCTGAATTTCTGCAGCACTGATGCAGAATCCTCTAATCATATTGCTTCCGAGAATTTTTCTGAATGATTTGAGTGCGCATTCGTAGCTCTCTGCTGTGGTAAAACGTGCGCCACCATCGTCTGTCCGTAATTCATGGATGATTTGTTCCCATACACCAACAAAGGTTTGTGCCTTGGTCGTATCTTCTTTGGATGGCATCACTCCCTCACCCATGATACATTGGCGTACCATTTCAAATGTCAGGATACCACCTTTGTTTAGGTTCATCAGAATTTCTTTGTATTTGGGGACAAAGCTATCTTTCCACTCTTTTTGAAGTTTGTAGTTCTCGCTCTTGCATTTAGTCGCATTACAGATGTCTGAGAACTTTCTTTCAGTGAAAGAACTTCCGACAGTAAGATAAAAGAATTTGCGGTCTATCGTGAAACGGAGAGATAACGGAAACTCGCACGCGTTTTTCCTGCGAGTACGTGAGTCCAACACGACAGAAACAGAACAGTTCCGTTCCTTGAAAAGCGACAGGGACTTTGTCAGTTTTTCCATTGCATTCATTGTTTATGTTCAACATAACCTCTGAATACAGACGCTTTGCAATGTGAGGCATACATATACAAAACACTGCATATAACCACAGAGTCCCTATCCTTTAGGCGGATAAAAACATTGTCGTTATATGCAGCGGTGCAATCTCGTCGTCTTCTGTCGCTGACTGGTAACCGGGCTTATGCTAATCGGTCTCAACCCCTGAAGCAACTCTCGCGTTTCGTTTGTCATAGAGTACCCTCCGACTGGCACTCCCTCTACGCATTGATTCATCGGAATGGGATAATCCTCCCACGGCGGTTAGGCAAACTCACTTTTCTTTTTCAAGAAAGAGCACCACCAAGGTCATGGCTTGCCACAAATGCATTACGCGATACAAAAGTACGATATTATTCTATAAATCAAGGTATAAATGGAATATATTTGAGCTTATTTAACCGCCAATCATCGTCATATTAACAACATACCTTAATAAAGGTGTTATAGGATTGCACGGAGTTTCACGGAAGTTCTATGCGTGAACAGAGCCAACTCAAACCGTTTGTTTACGCATTGTTTACGTAGACAAAGAAAAAAGCACTTGCGATTTCTCGTAAGTGCTTGATTTTTAATGTGGACCAGCCAGGGCTTGAACCTGGGACCTCCAGATTATGAGTCTGTTGCTCTAACCAACTGAGCTACAAGTCCTACTTTTTATTAAAAGCGATGCAAAGATAAGATGTTTTTTTGGTTTTTGCAAATAAAAACCTGTTTTTTTGACTTGATAATGCAGGGCAGAGTCAACCAGCGAGTGCAACATTACGAAATATTTTTGAAAAAGACCTCCT
>OKVF01000702.1_pt1 | contig 33522 bp, 45 predicted proteins | sample 1604831 | NCBI WGS metagenome assembly OKVF01 (sample SAMN01760980, study PRJEB22395) | human gut metagenome
ATGTTTTCTCATAAAATAAGAGAATACTTTCCCACAATATGTGGGAATAAGACAATCTCTTGACGTTACAATGTGAAACCTTGAGAGTAATACAACAACTCCCTTTTATTGAAGTGCAAGTCTGTTTGTAACTAGAATGCCATTGGCATAGGGAAATGAATTCATTTCAGAGAAACGAGTTTTGCTACTTAGTTCGGCCAGAGGGAATAATTTGCATTTGCTTCTATTTTGTTTTCTATCTCATCGGGTAAAGGTGCGAAGAAATCCATATTAGTCAGGCTCTCGATGCTATCCACTGTGACTACATATGAAGATAGAGGTTCTACTGCCTGCTCATTGTTGAATAAGAAGCCGATAGCCCGTATCGGTTTGGCAAAAGGAGATAGGACTACTTTGAAAAACCGTTGAGGTACTACAACCTTATTTTTCCCAATCGTTTTAGGCTGTTTTTCAATAATAGGTCCACATATAATAATAATGGCACTATCTGCTATAGCCCAATTCCGGATTTTTTCTTCCAGATTTTTCCATCCTCTTCTATTTAACTGGGGATGTTGGGGACACATATTGCTGAAATAGAAGGATTCTTTCATGACATCCGGACTCCATTTCATGTCGGCGGCTGGTGCCATATGTCCTTTGTCATATCCCGAGCGTGCATAATCCGCATTGGTCGCAATGGCGCCTTTTACTAAAGGATCGGCGATGAAGTTGTCACCTCTCTTTTCTTTTCCTTTGGTTTCCTGACGGGTCAGTTCGTAAGAAACCCAATTCGGAATCTTCAGGTCTTTATTGTAGGAAACTGTATAGCCTTTATGACGAATGATCTGCTCCTGACGGGGAATCAATGAAACGGGAATCTCTAAATCTTTGCCGGATGGAGTGGGGAGGGAGACGGAAGTCTCTATCTGCGGTTTGCTACTGTGCTGGACACTGTATTGCTGATAATACAGATAAAGCCCGTAACAAATGGGAATAAGTACGATGATAGCGATGATACACCCTAATCTTTGATTGGAATGTGACTTCTTTTTCTTAAATAATCTCCTGCTCTTACCTCGTTTCATGCGATTTGCTTTGGGGGTTAATAAGAAAAGCGCTAACTATTCTGTAGTTAGCGCTTTATTGTCAAGAGCCGCTAGCCAGACTTGAACTGGCGACCTACGCGTTACGAAAAATTGTTATTTTTAAGAATATGCTTTCGTAACGTGTTGGCTATTAGCGGATATTGTGCGCTGACTGTGTTAGCTACAATCTTTAAGACACTGTGATTTCCACTGTTGCAGTGTCGGGTTAATAATAATATATATGTTTAGACCTCTGATGAGGCATTTTTTTTATTTCTCTATTTATCGGATAAGCAGGTAGTTCTTCTTTGTCTTTTTTGCAACAACTTCTACCATCGCATCTACATCTGCGATTACGATATTTTGTGTTCCGCAAATGTCGTAATCGTGCTAATTTACCGCATAAGGTTTATTCCTATTCGTAACAATATTCTTATCTGTTTCAACACATACTTCTCCGTACATTTCACCATCATTACGGCATCCTATGTAACCGTAGGCGTGAACTTTTCCTCCGTCGTTTAATATGTAAGAATGCAAAGAATCGTTTCCTCTTGGCAAGAATCCAAGATGTTGCTCATTGTCATTATAAATAGCTATTGCGTATTGATCATGTTCATTGTCGGTTTGCGCAATTGCATAACCGTTGAACTTTCCAACCATAGTAATTGGAAGATCTCTGTAATATACTCCAGCGATTGAGAATTTATCGTATCCTTTTCTAGGAGAAAGCCCGATACATTTGTCTCCGATATAGTATCTTTGGTTATCTGACAACTTATTTTCGGCTTTTGTGGCATTACCTGTTTTTGGTTTTGATATTAGCACCCTGATAACCACGGCGATTATAATAATCACTATTAATAAAATGATATATTCCATAATAATATAATTTATTGTTTATGTCTAATCTTTCCCTTATGAATTAAAACGTTTGATCTCTGACTCTAAGAAGTCGCCTTCATGTGAAGCACCTCCACCCGTATAGCAACTATATTTTCCGTCCTCTGTGATCTCTTTAATTCGCATTTGTTTACCTGTCGTCGCATTGATAACTAGATCACCTATATTAAATTCTGCAGAATTTATTATAGGTGCATACGAGTCATTTTTATTTTGGACGGATGAAAGATATTTGTTTTTGATCGCTTTAATGTCGTTTGTCATTTCCCATATTTTGAAAAATAAGATTATTTGAAGGAGTGCGAAGATAAAGGCGAAAAAACCGATAATAATTTGCATGATCGTTAATTTTAGTAGTTTATAATTTCTATTGTTTATGTCTCATTTTACCCCAAATGATTCCCATAGGAGCGTGTATTATTCCGCTTCCGGTATGTTCATCTGATGCTTGGCAGCAGTGGAAGCGTTCTCCATTCCGAGGGCAGTTTGTTTTTTCGATGTGAAAAGCTGTAGTTCATGTTCAAGCATCCCAATTCGGTGAGCTTGATCCTTTATGACTTCGTCTTTCTCAGCTATTGACTTCTTGTATTCCTCAAATGGAATCATGATTGAGCTAACAGGAACACTTTGTGCAATTGTTGATGGAGTTTTTGCCTCAGAGTCTTTAATCATTTCTCCATTTCCGCGATAAAGCCACTCTAAATTCAAGTCGGTATATATTCTGCAAATATCAATAACTACATTAGCAGATATACTCTTTGTTTTTCTCCAGTAGCTCTTAGAAACTCCAATTGAAGTTTCAAACTGATTTATATTAATTCCTTTATAATCAAGATATTGCTGAATTTTTTCTTTTATGTCCATATTAGGTAATGTTAATAATTGTTGTAAGTATGAATATATTCAGATATTAAGATTTGATATTCTGAATATATTCACCATATTTGCATCGTCAAACAAATAAAAGCGGTTTTGCTTGGCAAAACAAAAAGTAACAATAAGCAAAAGTAACAATTAAAATTTAAAATCACGTAATTATGGCAAGAACATTAGTATTAAAAAAAGGCTCAGTAGTAACACTGGCGAGATTATTTGAATGCACAGAGCAAACAATCCGAAACGCTGTGCGTGGTGTAACATCCGGAGAAGATGCGGAACGTATCCGAGTTGAGGCAGTAAAGCAAGGCTTCGCCATCAAGGAGAAACCTATTTCAATGGAAGAGTACAATCGCTATTACAAGGAGAACTAATTATGGAAACAATTCAAGTAATCACTATCATTGCTGCTTTAGCCATTGCTGCAATAATCATTAACTTTCTCTTCTACAAACTAATTCGGGAAGAAGAAAAAGAGCAAAATATTAAAGTAGAAACTAGGAATACGGACTTCCTCATTGGAAATCCAGTGTTAGCCCCGAGTGATACTCCTTACGAGGATTTATGGCATAGAGCAAGATGTCCAATGAGGAACCAGTCTAGTTTTAGACTTGCAATGATGGGGCTTGAAACAGGTAGGGAGGATCACGCCCAAAGGGAGGCTATTTATAAAGATGAGATTTTGCACCTTATAAATAAAAGTGCCTTATGTGATAAAGGTGAAGCTGATTCATCAGTTAGAGAGTTTTGTTTAGGGCAAACTCCGCTTAATCAAAGCGTAGAATATCGCATTAAAACAGCTGAGATCATGCGTAAATACATAACTACAGGAAAAATACCCAATAAGGAGGAACAACTATGGACCGTCTGCAAGAAATTATGAAAGCCGCTGAAACAGTATCTTTCAGCAAGAACCAAGCCTCTGCCTTAGTCGGTGGAAGAAGAAGGCTAGAAAGACTAGCCGCTGAAAAGAAAATATCCTTCATTAAGACCACCGACAAAAAGAATGGTCGCTGGGAATGTAAAGGATCAGATGTCTTACGATTCGCAATGCCTCAACAACCAAAGTCATGAGAGTCCTGCCGCTAACCTTTATATGGTGTATATCCTTCTTAACGATGGGATTCACCTGCCTAAAATTGGAAGCCTTATTTTGGATCTCCCTGTTTATCTTTTCTCTCTGCTCAATATATGTAGGCAAACACAGAGAGAGGCTGGAACGGGAAATCGAAGAGATGTCCGAAGACAATACTAAATGATGAAAAGAAACTCCCTGGAGTCCGAACTGGAAGAAAGCGGAAAGCATGCAGAAGCAATTTTAGACCAGTTAACTTCTCCTAAGCTCTCCGGATCAGAATACGATCAGCTACTCGCTGAATACAACAGCGAATTACTGAGATACAATAAAATTGAAACTGAGCTACTACTCGTAGGCATTCCGCCAAGTAAGCGCACAATGCAACAAGAAAAGATACTACGGGAAAGAATGAGAAACTAAAATCATGAAACCAAAAAAAAGTTTAGTGGATGCTGCCGTTAAAGATGGTAGCATGGACAGATTGAATATGCTGTTATCTGCTGCTCATTTATTGAACTGCGAAGCAAACAGCTTAATAGAAGAGGCCGCCGACGTAATGAGAGCAAAAGGCTTGTTACTTGGAGACCTGAAGAAATTACATAATGACTTCCTTAAATGCGCAGACCGGTACTTCAAAGAGTTCTCTACCCTTGTAGTCAATGATCAATGCAAGATGGACATGTTTGAAGACCTACAGAGTTTTGATACAGCATTTAGAACCTGGGCAAAGGTCCCTGTCGAGTGGGAGCCTAAAGTATTAACTGAGGATAAAGCCTCATAATTAAGTACACATGGATACAGTTTTTGAACAAGTAATAAAATCTCATCTGGACGAAAGATCACACACAGATGAGCTGTTTGCCACGAAATACTCCAATCCGAAGAAGAGTATAAAAGAATGCTGCGACTATATCGATAGCCAGGCTCGTAAAGCTGCCGGCAAAGAAAATAGAGTGAGAATCCCCGATTCTGTTGTCTTTGGATGGGCCATCCATTACTACGACGAAGAAAACATCAAAGTAAGCAGCCACCCCATCTGCCGGGCATCCTCTCCTGTACAGCAGCAAAAGAAGAAACCAACCTCTCCCAAAGAACCTTCTTTGGTACCGGTACATGAATCATCTGCCTCTCCCAAAAAGGAACGCAGCAAACGTAACAAGGTAATTGAGAAAGAATCACCATTTGTCCAACTGTCATTATTCGAAGAATCATGAAGCCGAAAACAGAGTTACAAAAGCAGATAGTCAAACTCAGCGGAAAACTCCCCGCATTGACTGAAAAACAAAGAAGATGGGGAATCATGAATGCGATGGACCATGTAGGACTGCGCCTAAAAAAAGGTCTGATAACCTGCACCCACTGTGGGAAAATCTTCTATGACCTCATGAAGTTGGAAGATGGAGAAATGGATATCTGTCCGAATTGTGGCACCCATCTGAAGATCGAGACCACCACCCGTAAATCATGCCGGGATAATGAATACTTTAATATCATCACCACCTGTCATGGCTTTCAGGTCTTCAGGTATTTCTATATCAGAAAAGAGTTCCATTCCGGAAAGGAGGCATCGTATTGTATAAGAGAAGTCGTCCAGAACTGGATGTCTGCCGATGGGAAATTCAAAACAATGGCCCTGCTTGCAAACATGCACTCGTATTATCGCGATGCATGGTGTCTTGGCACCGACCTTGAAATAAGAGCGAACGACAAAGAGGCTTATCACATCGGCTGTGATGCTTGTTATCCTGTACGCCGTTATCTGTCGGCATGGAAAAAATACGGATTCAAAGGAAAGGTGCATAGTATATACGCTTTTGACTTCTTCCGTCTGATCAGCACGGACAGTACTGCTGAAACCCTCCTGAAAGCCGGACAGTATGAATTGCTTAGGATGTTTTGCGCAGGCAAGGGATATGAGATAAAAAGAACATGGCCTACAATCAAAATCTGTATGCGTAACAACTATGTGGTAAAGGATACCCCCATGTGGTTTGACTACCTTGATCTCCTGGGAGATGAAAGCAAGGATCTCCGTAACGCTCACTATGTCTGTCCTGATAATCTGAATTCCGCTCATGACTTTTATATGGAAAGGAAACGCAGAAAAGAAGAAAAGGAACGTCGTCAGCGTGATATGAAACAAATGGAGGCACTGAAAAAATACGAGAAGGAGTATGAGAAGCTCAAATCGAGATTCTTTGATCTGAATATTTCTGATGGTAACATCATCATAGTCCCTTTAAAAAGTCTCGATGAGTTCAGGCAAGAAGGTCAAATCATGCATCACTGCGTATTCACGAACAACTATTTCAGAAAAAAGGACTCTTTAATCCTCTCTGCCCGCATCGGTGAAAAACATATTGAAACCATCGAGATAGATCTGAGTAAGTTTCAAGTGATCCAATCCCGTGGTGTCTGCAACAGCAATACGGACTATCATGACCGTATCATCAAACTTATTAATAAGAATATGAGCTTGATACGTAATAAACTGACGGCTTGAGCATAAAAACAAGAACAATAATGAATTAGAAGATTATGATTAAATGGATTAAGAAAGTATTTGGCATTGCCGAATTGATAGATGAACGAAAGAAAACCAACGAATTGCTTAAAATGATATTGGATGAAAATAAAAGAGTGGCAAATGCGGTAGAAGCATATAATCGCAGATATCATATAAACTATTAATATATAGAGAGAGTGGACATGAAAAGAATTTATAAAATACCAGAGCATAGCCGGTACATAACAGTTGAGGCTACCGAAGAAGGAATAACAACAATATTTGAGCCGGATGACACGGGAGCCTTTATATGCGAGATAACAGAGGAACTGGAGTATATTCCATCTAAGAATGAACTATCAATCTTTTGGGGAAATAGTAATTCAAAAATAGCCGTCATAGGAAAGCTGAGAGATATTCAACTTGATGAAGATGGATGCGTATTTGAAGCTAATACAGGCTTATGGTACGACCACGCTATCCGCTTCAGAAACTCTGAGCAATACGATAAAATCCTTGAAAGCAATGCCTTGTAAATCTACGAAGTCAAAGCTCAAAGACACGCTGGATAAGGTCTTTAGCGAATACATCCGCTTAAGAGACGTGAGAGAGGACGGAACATTTATATGTATCTCCTGCAATAATGGATTCCCCTACGAAGTAAGCGATTGTGGGCATTATATAAGCCGGGAACACATGTCTACCAGGTTCAGTGAAGAGAATTGTAATGCTCAATGTATTACCTGTAATCGTCACAATAGCGGAAACATTGAAGGATACAGACGAGGACTTATAAGAAAATATGGAGAGTCAACAGTACTCTCTCTGGAATCTGCTAAATATCAGATCAACAAAATGTCCGAAGCTGACTATAGGGAAAAAATCTCCCATTATCGACAAGAGGTCAAACGATTGAAACTAGAGAAGGGATGGATCAATATAAAGGATTCCAAATAAACAACATATGGAACTATTAAAATTATGAATGTCATATATGTGTATTTAATCTTCCGAAAGAAAGGTTACGCATTCGGTTCATTGAGTGCTGTATTCGACTATCTGACTGAAGATGACGTAGGTATCAAGAAAACTACCCTGCTTCACCGGTCAGGCAAACTACCATTGATCACCCGGCGAGCTATCATTAACAAGTTACCAATACTAAGAAAAAAGAGAAATGACAAAAAGGACTGATTCGAAAATAAAATGCGATTGCCGGTACTGTAAGCATGCCGGCCCCGTAGTGAATTTCATGGTTTCATGTTCAATTCATAATTGCAAGCGATCTGTAGGAATAAGGGTGTGCCCATACTTTGAAAAAGGATGTTCGACAAAATAACAATGAAGGCAACCATAGACATAGCCGACATTGATACGATTGTTCTCCGGAATTATCTGGAACAATGCACGGAAGGTGATGAAGTTTACTATAAATCGACATCATATGCCAACTTTGATGGTTGTTTTATTGAAATTCGGGGAAACCGTTTAAAATGCTCGTGTTCAATATGTAAGCTCTACAGCAAGGGAAAGACCGGCAAACTTGACAATAGCCGCCCAATCACCTTCGCTATGTCTGTAAGGACCATAAAGGAACTTCTCCTGCGTCTATGTGTAAAGATCGAAAACGCAGTAGTGACTTACTATGAGATCGGAACAACAATGAAAATGATACATTCGGCAGACTGCTATATCAAACAGATGGAAGAGATATTTGATCGGACCCTTTGGAATGATGCCAATTTTGATGACTATCGGCAGGCTACGACAAATAAAAGCAAGTATGTCCGCAAAGTTCTGAAGGTTTACGATAAAACATTCGAAGCCGGAGAGAAAGGACGGAGAGTTGATGACAACATCTTGCGTATTGAAACAATGTACAGGCATCAATCCGTACCAATGCTTGAATTTATAGATTACTACTTCTTATCCAAAATAGGTCGAATATTCTATAAAGATTGGTCAGAGATACGCTTTGTAAGGGAATTATCTGCGTTGAAAGGCATAAAAATCTCCCAGCTTGACAAAGCTAGGGAGATTCACCGGATCGGAGTGACACGATACAAGGAGCATTATAAGCAGATGTATATAGACGGGAAGCTGACAAAAAAGCAATGGGAGACAATTCGAAATTTCGCCAACAGCTGGTCGAAAGAATGCGGTAAATACGTAGAAGAAATCGGTGAGTTGGAGAAAGAATTTAAAGACAAGCTCCTGGCTAATTATCAGATAGGGATTTTTACGCCCATTCGCAAGAAAATATAAACCATTGATAATCAACCGATTATCCAATTATAAAGAAAGCACCATATGGTGCATAAATAATCAATTGAGAATCAGATGATTACATAAAAAAAAGATTCAAATTTAACAATTTACGGCAACTTGTCCTATACTGCCCGCAGGGCTGTTTGGTAACAAACATAAGAGGGCAGTTTAACTATAACTTAAAAATTAGATATATGGCAAATAAAGCATCGGGCAGAATATTAATAGAATTGCCCATCAAACGTGGAACAACTAAAAACGGAAAAGATTGGGAAAAAAGAGAATACGTCATGGAAACCAATGAGAGATATCAGACGAAAATGAAATTCTCCCTTTATAGCTGGGACGGTCCTGTCGATAATCCTCCTAAGATAGGAGATAAAGTCAAAATATCTTTTTCAGTTGAGGCTAAAGAAAACAAAGGAGCTTGGTATAACGAAATAAAAGCATATAGCATTGAAGCGCAAGAATGATGAAATGCTTAATTTCAAAGTAGAATACATTACAAATGGTGAGAAAACAGTATGTAGGCAGGAAATACCTACCGAAGATATAGAGAAAACGAGAAAGGAACTTCATGGTCTCGTAAAATGCGATACCATCTACTTTACTTATCATACGGAAGAAAAATATAACTCTTAAAATGGAACAGTCAAAGCATTACAAGTACTTACCCCGGTCCAGACCGCCCAAGTGCGTAAGGACTACATTAATCACTTCCGGCAGGAGAAACCGCTTGAAGGAATCTACTTCACCGACTTTATCCGGGATGTGCTTGAAAAGCGAAACAGACGCAAGTCTGAACACTATGCAGCCGTTTACGATGCGATCATAAAACACATTGATAACTTCTCATTAGAGTTTGATTGTGATATATTTACTAACTCAGTGACGGCTGAATTTATAGACGACTTCATTATATATCTCGAAGACCAAGGTCTGAGGCATAACACGATAGTCGGATACGTTCTAAAGATTCAATCCCTTGTCCGTAGAGCATCGCAATACAATTACGCAGTAGACAATACTTATGACGAGATTGATTTAAAATGTGAGCCTACAAATGCAGTTTTTCTAAGTATGAATGAAATTACAAGAATATACTACTACAAGTTTGTCAATCAAGATAAGCGGAAAGCAAAAGAGCGAATCAGAGACATGTTCGTACTAGGATGTCTTACCGCTCTCCGCTACTCAGACTATTCAAGACTGACAAGCCAAAACTTAATTGATAACTACATTGTCATCCGGACAAAGAAAACGAACATAGATGTTAAGGTCCCGGCACATGATTACGTGAAGGAGATATTCGCGAAGTATGAAGGCTTTGTGCCAGGTGGTTTATGTATTCAGTACTTCAATAAATACTTAAAGGTTATAATGAAAGAGATTGGTCTTAATGATCCGGTTACTTTCTCCTATACAAAGGGCGGGAAGCTAGTTACAGTTACCCGTGAAAAGTGGGAGCTAATTAGCAGTCACACAGCCCGAAGGAGCGCGGCTACGAATATGTATCTGACTGGCCGGATGAAGACACTGGAGATAATGAAACTCACCGGGCATCGGACCGAACAGAACTTCTTTCGATACATCCGGCTAACTGGTGATGATACAGCTCGATCTATTTCGGGGGATATGTTTTTTAGAAAATAATAACCGGGCGTCTGCCTGTATTGGTGGACGCTCAATACAAGAAGAAAATACTCGTCTTTGTATCAAAGAAGGCGAATTTTATTTTTGGGAAGAATATGAGGAATAATTATGGGATGGGGATTTTTTATATGTCAGACTGATTGCAAGAACCGAAAGAGACTAACCGAATTTTGGTTACACAAAAATTTTATCGGTGTACATTATCATGGCTGGGTTGATTTAAACCAGAAGAAATTAGCAGAATCGTGTACAAGGCATAGAAAGTTTAAAGATAGTTATTACATAGCAATGGAAACTATAATACCATTCTATGTAATTAAAAAGGTAATATTTTCTCCACGGGTTCTTTGGGAATTAGCAAAGTGGTTTATCAGAGCTTGGAGATATAACAATCGGAATAAATAACTCTCATAAAGAAAAAAATGAATATAAGTAAGAGTATTCAGGGATACCCAGTTAAGTGCGCTGGAGTTAGAAAGAATAAGCGTATAAATTCAGTGTGTATGATGTGCGATATATTTGACATAAAGAAATATTATGCCAAATCGACATGGAGGATTTCGGGCATCAATCAATGCATAATGAACAGAATGTAATGAACATTTACAAAGTAAACGAATGGGCAAAATTCCGTAATGAATTTCAAGGGTTATTACCTAATTTTCCAATAATTGATTTGCACGATGCCTGGATGTCGATGATAAACGACCATATAACGATTGATATAATCGCTTTGGGGGCTCGACTTGAAAAGATGTATCCTGAAGAATGGGAGTGCATGTCTATGAAGGAAATAATTATTAAACATTATAGTTTGGAAGCCATGCAATTAATAGAATCAGTATTATGATATACGGATATTTAAGAGTAAGTACGGACGAACAGGACTCTAATAATCAGAAGTTAGGAGTGTGCAAAAAAGCAGAATCCCTTGGATTGTCAGTTGATGATTGGATTATAGATGATGGCATATCTGGGACAAAAGAGCCTGAAAAACGGTTGTTAGGAAAACTGATGAAGAAATTGCAAAAGGGTGATGTAATAATAACATCCGAACTTTCTCGTCTTGGTAGAAAACTGTTCATGATCATGCGAATATTGGAGTTCTGTATGCTGCATGATGTAAAGGTTTATACGGTGAAAGATGGCTATGAGCTTGGCGATAATATACAGAGTAAAGTTCTCGCTTTCGCTTTTGGCATTGCTGCTGAAATAGAACGTGACATGATTAGCCAACGAACTAAAGAAGCATTGGCACGGAAAAGATTGGAAGGTGTTATTTTGGGGCGACCGAAAGGGAGAAGGACTTCACCTGATAAACTAAAGCTATCGAGCAAAACAGTTCTCATAAATGCTCTACTCAACGAGGGTGTTTCTCAACGCAAAATTGCTAAGATATGTAAAGTTGATAGGAATACACTTGCGAGATTTTTGAAAAATAATATTAATCAATTAGCGTAAAACAAATCAGAAATGAACAAATTTAAGATTGGAGATATAGTTTCCTATCGTAATACGAGAGGAAACATAAAGAAGGCTGAAATCACTTCCTTTGAGACTGTAGACAATGGGAAAGTCTGGTTTCATGGCATTGATACGGAGACTAAAGCAAAGGTTTGGTATCCGGTGCATATATCCCAAACTTTAGGAGAACCTAAATGTAACTGTTTAAATCCATTCTGCCCTACGTGCGGGAATGAAGTTTATGAATAACCCTCAAAACAAGATATGAGTTGATTTATGGTAACAAAAACAACATTCAAAAAGAAGTTCCCGGACGTTAAAGTACAGAAGCTGCAGACCAGTGTTGTCTTCAGCAGGCAACAGGTGGAAGAAACCGTGCTGAAGATGTGCGATTCTCTCGGCACCGGACTGCTTTATTACAGTTATTCCAACAGATGGATAACTGTTTACACTTCTGAAAAAATGAAGAAGGCATTGGACTCGATGAAACCAGGTTCAGAAGTCTTTCACGAACATTATGGTGCCTATGGCAAGGTGGTAAGTGAAAAGCCTTCCATCATTTGCGGAGAGTTGTGTATCAGAGTTGACTTTGGAGGGATGCCGGAAAGTGGAGTGTATAGCTGTGTATGTTTTATAATGTAAAAAAATCAAATATGAGCAAAGGTGTAATTTTTAAATATAAAAGCAAAAACGGTGAAATGGTAAAAGCCGTTGCATTTAACAAAGAACAAGATTCATGTTTTTCAGATCATGGTAAAGTGTTCCTTAGAATATTGAACGATGATTGTACTTTCAAGAAAACAGAGGATGGCAAAGACATTATTGCCGTTAAAAACGGTGAAGAATTGGTACAGACAGGGTTTTGGGATTAATTAATAATTTATGAATATGAAGAAGAATAAAGGATTTACAACACCATGCTATATGGTTGTTAAAGACGGAAATCACGCTAATCGTCTAATGATAGCATTAAAAAATATTGGTGACAGAAAAGTATATGGAATACCAGAGAATGTCACATATCCTTGTGTTTGTGGGGTATCCACGAACATTATATCATTCGGTGAATTGAATGATTTAGCCGGATTCATTAATTGTGAAGAAAATGAAGATTTGTTTCTTGCATTAGTATCACTGCGAAAAGATTCAGATATTCATCAATGGTTTACTGATGGTGAGAAATGGGTAATCAGCGATATCCATTCTCTTCTTGAGCTGAAAGAGTATTTTCAATTAATTAAATTCGACTACTCAAAAACTCACAAGGCAACAGCCGAAGAACTTATCAAGCATTTTAATTCGTAACAATTTAAGAATGAATCAATTCGAGATGTTCCTCGGATTGATATTTAAAAAGAAACTTGCAAATCTTAGAAGTATTTTCAAGGATTTACGTAAAGCTAAATAAAAAGAATTGATATGGGAAAGAAAAAGAAGATTTTGACTAAAAAAGTATATTCCCGGATCACACCGGAGAATTATAAACGATTGGAAACCATAGCCTCAAAATACGGATTCAAAAGCGTATATGAAATTGTACAAAGTTTGATACATTGTTTTCTTCGTGCATCGGACCCTGAGAATGATCCTCAAACAGAAGTCCTTCCTTACGATATAGAATGTATGTTTAATGAACTTTCTGAAGCTGAAAAGCATGTAGAATTTAACAAGCCAAAGCGTAGATGTTCTTGTAAATCAGTAAGCAATGAGTAGAAACAAAACATATATCAAATATATCAATTCCAAAGAATGGAAATCTTTGCGAATTAAAAAGCTCATTAATACCCCTATATGTGAATGCTGTGAAAAAGATGGAAGGATTACAGTAGCTACAGAAGTACATCATATAACACCTGTAGAATCAGTTGCATCAGCAACTCAGATGAAGCAGCTAATGTTTAATTATTCCAATCTAATGAGCGTATGCCATGCTTGCCATTCCGATATTCATCGAAAAATGTTTAGCCACTCCAAAGCTGCAATTAAAGCCAATAACAAAAGGATAACCGAGTCGTTTGTAGACAAGTTTCTAAAATAAAAAGAAAAGGGAATAGTTATTTGCTATTCCCTTAATTGCCTTTGCACGGTTCACAGGCAAAGGCGGTGTCAGATAACAGCTGTATTAACCAACTGAAAGTGAACCGATTTTATTTCCAATATCCTTTAAGGCACGATTAAAGATTTCAAGTTCTTTCTCGTTCAGAGTATAGACTTGACCTCGGACTTTATACCCGTTAATACGTTGATATAACCAGGCTCGACTCTTGCCAAAGTAATTCTTTGCAATATATGACACGGGTATTAAGTCTACAATATCATTCATCTGTTCCCGTATTGTGAGCTTTCGTTCTATTGCTTTGACATTATTAGTGATAGTATCAAGAGCCTTATCTAAGTGCTTTCTAATGGCTTCTTTCTCTTCCGGCTTGGTGTATAAAGCCTTCATCTCGTACAAGTGTGCATCAAGTTCATCTCCATGCAAACTATCCATCTTTAACAAGTCTTTTTCTAATGTTCTCATATCATTATTTGAGTTATGCTCCTCCGAAGAGGAGCGATTACTACTTCTTTAATTTCTCTTTTCTTTCAAGGAGTTCTGATATCCTTTCGAGTATCGCATCAGTACGTTCTTCATCATCTTCTTTTCCAATATCCAGTATAAGTACCTTGCGTTTCCATTCTCTAAGGTTTTGTTTCTCCTTCTCTATTTCGAACTCAATCTGTTCCAGTTCATTCAGTTCTCTCATGACTTTGTTTTAAAAGGTTAATACTTTGTTTATCTGACACTACAAAGATACATAATCATTTGTATATGTGCAATAGAATGAGATATTATTAAATGGTTTGATCAAACAAATAGGGATTTCCCTATCATTACCTTAATTGTGAATATTAATTAATTTTAATTATAAATTCATACAAGGGGTATTATTTTTTTACAATCCCATGTACACCCATGAAACCCACGCCTTCCCTTCCGCGCGCACGCGGCACAAATTATACCCGTGGGGGGTAATACGAAAGTGTCACCCATATACGTCAGAAAGCGCGTACATATAAAAAGACGCATGGAAATCTACGAAGATATAGAGAAAAAAATACGAAAAGCAATGAGAGAACAAGGGACTTATTCTAAGGCAATGGAAATTTCCATCTCTCTTGCTGCCGGCTCATATATGGCTTATCTGAAGGCCCGGGACGAAGTCTCCAAATTGGATAAGGTATGCATGACAAGAATCAGCCGCGAAAATAATGAGTATAAAGTGGTCAATCCCGAATTTTCCGTAATGCAGGATGCGGCCGAACAAACCCGCAAGGCATTGCGAGAGTTGCGTTTAACCCGTGCTACCATAGAAGCGGATGATGAAAACGATGAAGTAGACGAACTGATTAAAAAAGTCGAAAATGCTGGAAAAGAATGATCTCATACAGCTAAAGGCCCGGACACTTGAAAGATTACAGGAAGTCAATGTCGAGGATTATACGCTTGACCAAACGGATATCAGGTTGAAGGATTATGTGAAATCAGCGATAAGTCATCCTGACGATCATAATTTGTATGAGCTGTTATCTATCCTTCGCTTCTTTCGTTTGCTGGATGCGTATATTTTCAAACCAACAGAGGTCAAGAAGTTTATCGTATTCTACGAGAATCTAAAATTTTCGGGATTGAAAGGACGCGTAAAGTATCGTCTTACCCCAATTCAGGTATTTCAGTTTGCCAATATCCTTGGTTTTTACCGTACGCCCGAAAAAAGGCTTTGCAGGGACGCCCTATTATTCGTACCACGTAAGTATAGCAAAACGACATCGGTTGCTTCACTGGCAATATATGATTTACTGTTCGGTGATGCTAATGCGCAGGCATATGCAGCTGCAAATAGCTATGATCAGGCTCAGATATGTTTCGGAGAAATAAAGAATATTTTGAAGAGTCTTGATAAGCGGTTTAAAAACTTCAAAATAAACCGGGAACAGGTATTTAGCAAAAGGCGGGGAAGAACGTCTTTCGCCAGATGCCTTGCGTCGAATCCCGACAAGCTGGACGGACTCAATGCGTCCACCGTTATTCTTGATGAATTCAGCCAGGCAGATAGTGCCGAGCTGAAGAATGTGCTTACATCGTCTATGGGTGCCCGTGTCAATCCTATGACTATTGTTATCACAACAGCCAGCAATAAATTGGAAAGTCCGTTTGTGAATATGCTCAATTCATATAAGGCAGTACTCCGTGGAGAAGTAGAGAACGACTCCATCTTTGCGCATATCTTTGAACCGGATGTCAATGATGCCGAAGATGATCCGCACACCTGGGCAAAGGTACAGCCTCACCTGGGAATCACAGTACAGGCGGATTACTATGAGAATGAGTACAGGAAAGCCCAGATGACCGCAGAGGACATGCTTACTTTCAGAACCAAGCTGTTGAACCTGTTTGTGCAGGATGAGGCCAAAGTGTGGTTTACTTCCGGAGAAATAGAGGCTATGTGCAAAGACGACAATGATTTGAAAACACTGAAAAATCGTCCGGACGCGATGGTCGCAGTCGATTTGTCCGTTTGTGATGACTTTAGTTCTGTAAGCTATAACATTTACTTGCCTGAGATCAAGATGTTTCATATTCACAATGATTATTACTTCCCGCGTAAAATGCTGATATCTCATCCGAATCGTGAATTATACGAAAGATGGGCAGCAGACGGATATCTTCGATTATGTGACGGAAATGTGATAGACTACCGGATGATAGTAAATGACATCAATGCCCGCAATAGGGAAAGCATACGGATACTTAATATAGGATATGACCCTTACAAAAGTATGGAATTCGTGAATATGATGGGTGCCAGTGGTGCAAAGAAAGTGCTCCAGCCAATAAAACAAACCTACGGGACATTTACCAGCCCGGTTGAAAGTTTCGAAATAGCAGCAAGGACCGGACGTGTTACCTTTAACTACAATCCGATCAACTGGTATTGCTTCGGTAATGCTGTCATTGACGAAGACAGGCTGGAGAACAGGAAGCCCATTAAAAAATCTCAGAATGCTAAAATAGACGGTGCTGTGACATCGGTAATGACCTTTTACTTATATAATAATTTCAGAAAATGAATAACAGCTTAAAGTTTTGGAAAAGAAAAACGGATACAGCACCCGTTGAAGAGCCTGTCAAGGAGAGAGGATACTTCGAATCTGTAGCTTCACCAGATGTAACAGTACGCAATATAGCTGCAAAAGCCCAAACAGTTGAAGGACCGGAAATGGCGATGAAGCTAGCGACCGTATATCGGTGCGTATCCATACTTAGCGGTAGTATTGCCTCCCTGCCTCTACAGGTGAAAAGAAAGAAAAACGGCGTCTTCATGGTGGATGAGGCCAGTGAACTCAACTACCTGTTATCTGTTGCACCAAACAGCAGGCAGACCGCATATGAGATGATAAGAAACGCCATCATACAGACAGTTAATCTAGGGAACGCCTATATTTATCCGGACTGGTCGGAAGGAGAGCCGAAAAGTCTGACATTACTGAGTCCTGGCAGCGTTACTTATGATAAGTTTTTGAACTTCTATATCGTAAACGACCCCATTAACGGTATATATAAATCTCTTGAATGCGATGAAATTATTCATCTTCGCAATATAAGCCTGGATGGCGGATATACAGGAGAGAGTACAATCCGATATGCCTCCCGGATTATGAGTGTGGCGTACAGCGCAGACGAGAAGAGTCTTGATATGTTTCAGCCCGGCAGCACATATTCGGGATTTATCAGTGGTAACGACGATGATCAGACAACCGGATACGAACAATACAACGAAACCCAGCTGAAGGATGTTTCCGACCGTTTCCGGAAAGAATTGAGATCCGGTGAAAGAATCACATATCTTCCCGGACAATTAAGATTCAACCAGCTTTCCATGTCCCCTGCTGATATCCAGCTGTTGGAGAAGCAAAAATTCTCTGTTTTAGACCTGTGTCGCTTTTATGGCGTCCACCCTGACAAAGCATTTGCCGGACAAAGTCAAAATTATAAAGCCAGCGAGATGAGTCAGGTGCAATATATGACTGATACCATCCAGCCTTATTTGCGGCAAATTGCAAATGAGTTCTTTGTGAAATTAATCCCCAGGAGTGTTGCCGCGAAATATCGCATTGAATTTGATCTGGAAGCATTCTATCAGACTGACTTGGAAACGATGGCATTAAACATGGAGAAGTGTATCCAGTATGGAATTTATACAGTGAATGAATACCGCCAAAAAAGGGGAATGCCGCCTGTGGATGGAGGAGATGTCGCAATGATAAGCTGCAACGTAGCTCCTATCAACAGTCCGAAAATAAACGGTGAAGTGTTAAATAATAGCAATAACGGAGATAAAAATGAGGAAAAGCCGCAAGAAGTGCCACCCAAGAATAAGGAAACGTCAGCAGTATAAAAGGAACAAGCATGGAAAATTTGGAAATCAGAAGTTTTGGCGGTGAGGCATCTCCCAAATTGGTATCGGAAAGAACAATTGAGGGATATGCGGTAGTAGTTGGTCAAGAGAGCAAATATATGTATGATCCTGTATTGCGTAAATGCTTTATTGAAATCATAGAGGCAGGAGCCGTTGACGAGGAACTAATCAAACGCAGTGATATCAGAGCGCTTCTGGAACATAACAAAGAAAGACTCCTCGCTCGGAGTGGCATGGGAAGCGGATCGCTGAGACTCCACCTGGATAATTACGGTTTGGGATATGCTTTGGACGCTCCTGATACTCCTGATGGAAAATTTGCCGTTGAAATGGTGAAAAGAGGAGATTTGTTCGGATCATCTTTCGGATATCGGACCGATGAGCGGAAAAACGTCGAATGGATAAAACGGTCTGACGGAATTTTGCTTAGAAAAGTGCATAAAATTGATATGATCAGTGAAATAAGCATCGTGGCAAGCCCGGCTTACATCGGAACACAAGTGAATGTACGAAGTATAGAAGACACCTTCGAACATCCGGACGAGAGTTATAAAAAAGAAATAGAAGAATTACGTAAACTATCAAAATTTTAATCATGAAAAAAGAAATCAGAAGAAACAGAGCGAGAATCGCTGAAATCAATGCTCGGTTGGGCGAAATGGCTGACTTATTGGATACCAATAAAAGAAGCCTGACACCGGATGAAATTACAGAAAAAGAGGCTTTGGTACAAGAAAAAGAAATTCTCCAATTGCGTACGGCCCGTATGGTAAATGATGAAGAACGCGTATCCGAACAGGAGATGCGCTCGGAAGTTGCTTTTGCCGGAGCGGTTGCCTCATTTGTGCACAACCGTTCTCTTCCAGAAGGATGCGACGGGATCATGAATGGAAATTCCATAGATATTCCTTTGACCCGTGCCGCTACGATTCAAGACACCACCACCGTGGCGCCTCTCATTCCGATGACCATCGGGGAAATCATCCAGCCTTTGGAAAAAGGCTTAATCTTGGGTAAGGTGGGGTGCAAAATGCAGTACGGTCTTGTAGGTGACTGGGTATTGCCTGTTGTTGCCGGCATTGAAGCTACTATCGAGGATGAAAATGCGGAGGTAGCAGACACCACAATTGACATCTCTAAAATTAAGCCGTCTCCCAAACGGGTATCATTGGCTATCCCCGTAAGTAATCGTGCGATAGATCAGAGCAATAGTGCATTGCTTGAAATCGTACGTACCCAAATGACAATGGGATTAGAGCGATTGCTGAACAAATGGATGTTCCAGACAACCAAGATTACCTCAAAGGCGTCTGATGGTTGCTTTGTAGCTGCTACAGCTGCCCCGGCAGTTACTACCGCAGCGGGTGCTGACTTTACATGGAAGAACGTGGTGGCTTTGAAGGGAGCTGTATTAAAAACAGGTGTCGTCTTTGACGGAACAGCAGCCTATGTCTGTTCGGCAACGACTTACGCTGAACTGGAAGCTACCCCGAAAGATGCCGGCAGTGGTTTGATGATTCTTGAAAACGGGAAAATCAACGGATATCCGGTATTCATGACAGAATACATTGGAGACGGTGTTCTCGGATTCGGTATATTCAACTACGAACTTGTGGGGCAGTTTGGGAAAATGCACATGATAGTAGATCCGTATACAGGTGCAAAGAAAAACCTTATCTATTTCGTACTGAATACGGATTTCGATATGCTGACTGTACGTACGGAGGCTTTTGCCATAGCAAAGAAAACTCCGAAAGCTTAAAAACATAGGGACGGCAGCCCCGTCCCTTTACTTCAACAAGGCATGAAACAGTATATTACCCTAGAGGAAGCTAAAATGCAAATTCCCGGATTTGTGGATTATGGAGAGCAGGACGAGTATATAACGGGATGCATCCTGGATGCGCAGGCCGCACTTGAAACCCGTCTGCAATCTCCTCTATCAGAATATGAGGATGAGCAGGGATGTATTCCCAGAGATTTGAGACGGTCTATCCTGATAACTATCAGTGATTTCTATGATAACCGTTCCGATATTGTGTTTTCTAAGCCTCACAGCATAGGAAGAGCTGCCGCATTGTCGGCTCCATTTATAAAATTCAGAGGAGCAGAAGAGGATGGTACCACGTGAAAGAATAACGTTCGAAAAAGAAACGAAGGGGAAGAATCCCAACGGATCACCTCGGAAGTCTTACGATCCAATCCCGGGATTATCAAACGTACCAGCGGAAAGACGGAAAGCGCAGCCGAATATAGGGGATGGATTAAATGCGAAGGAGGAATTCATTGATATGAAAATTGTGCTATGGTGCAGATTTCATCAAAAGATGATGGAGGCTTTCCGCATCGCGTATAACAATCAATTTTATCGGATAATTGACATAAACAGGAAATATCAGGATAACAGTTGCCTGATAACTTGTATAAAAAGCGATACGTAATGGATATACTCACAGTCAAGCAACTTGATACGGACAAGGTTAAAGACCTTGTGTACGGTCTTGAAAACTTCGAAAAGGATAAGGCTGTACGTGCCGGTTTATACGCCGGAGGCTCTATTCTGAAACGAGGTGGAGTGATGAGGCTGAAATCACGCATGAAATCTCCTTATGGACATAAAGGAAATCTTATCAAAGCTTTTCGTGTACGAGTGAAGAGAAAAAAACTGGGGGTATTGTCTGGATTTGGTTATCCGATAGGAAATCATAGCTGGCTTCTGGACCAGGGAACAAGAATTCGCCGTACCAAGAATTACGCCCGTAGAGGACACGGACCGGCTTTGCGTTATTGGGAAGACACTCGGGCAGAAGATGGAAGTAAAGCCATGAATGCGGTGATGGACGGGATAGTACGGGCAGTTGAACGAATGGAAAATGGTAAATCATGAAAATTAGTCATTACGAGGCATCGAAGGAAATCAGAGGCGTATTATTGGATGATGCGTCTATTGTGGAAGCGGTCGGTGATAATGTTTTTCCGCTTGTAGCGGACGAAGGAACGGAAGGAGACTATATCACCCTGCAACGGGATGGATTCATGCAGGATACGACCAAGATGGGAGTTGCCAGAAGAGATCCGTATGTATATGTCTGCGTAGTGAGTGCCGACAGCCAACGGTCGCAGGATATAGCCGGACTGGTGGTTAAGGCTCTTGAAGGAAGGTATACGGATCCGGAGATGGAGATACGCCTGGAAGATGACACAGAGGAATATGAGGCGGGGAAATATATACAAGTCATGAAGTTTTTAGTGAGACTGTAACGAGAGTGATTAATATAGAATTTTAAAATAATAAATTGAAAATTATGGCAAAAAAGTATGATTCAAGTAGTGATATGATCGTTGGTGACAGACTGATGGTCTATATAGAAAGTACTCCGGCGGAGGGTGAGAATCCGGCAATTATGACACCAATCGCGTTCGGAACGTCATGCGGTATTGATATTTCGGCGGACACTATTGATACGTCAAACAAGATGTCGGGTAATTGGAAGGACTTTCTAGTAGGGCAATTAGGGTACACGGTATCTTGTGAAAGCATGTTGTCCTTAAAGACCGGACACGCCTCTTTTACCACACTTAAAAAGATGATGGTAGAGCGTAAGCCTATCCCGTTCGTTCTTGCAAAAACGGAAGAAGCTGACGGGGATTTCCCAAAGGGAGAAGAATACGTTAAAGGGAAAGCAATTATTACTTCCCTGTCTCTGAAAGCGGATAATGGTGCTATTTGTACAAGCTCCATATCCCTACAGGGTACAGGACCTTTGGAAGATGGAGTTGCATAAGGAAGAAATTAAAGAAATATCAGTAAGGCGGTCCCATGATGGCCGCCTTTTTTAATAGCGGTACAATGAAAATTGGATTAACAATAAAATCAATCGTTCGCTGGGAGCAACTTCGGAAGAAATCATTCTCCCTGATGGATTATTCAGACCGGGAAGACGTAGATGCCCTACTGTACACGACAACGATCTGTAACGGCGAAGGGGTGATGTATACTCTCGATGTCTTCCGGAAGACCCTTTCAAATGAAAAATTGGTGCGAGAGATGGTATCAAAGTTAGAACGGGAAATAGCAGTATTAAGCCAGTTTCAAAAGAAACAGGAAAGTACGGGAAAGGGTAGTAATGAGGGCACCCCGGAAATGATAGGCAGTATTGTTTCTACACTTGTTATGTCCGGATTAGATGCGTATTACGCATTCAACGAAATGGAATTATGCGATCTTCCGCTCTACATAGAAGCGTATGAAAAAAAACGTAAAGAAGACATGGAAAGTGCAAGGATGTGGACATACCTCACCATTCTCCCGCATATCGATGCCCGAAAGATGAAAAATGGGGCAAGAGATCTGATTATATTTCCATGGGAGGAAGAAGAAGTGAAGAAAGCCGCGGAGCGCGTAATGAGAGAGAATGAGGATAATTTAAAGAAATTCCTTGCTGGGGAATTATTTGATATAAATAAAGTAAACTGGTCAAAAAGAGAAGAATAATGGCAGGACGTTTAAGTTTCAGTATAGCGATAAATCTCTTAACAGAGAATTTCAAAAGAGGAACGAATCAGGTAAAAGCAGCCTTTCGTTCTATGCAGATGCAAATCCTTACCTTCGCAGCAGCACTTGGTGCAGGCGGACTCGGACTAAGTAACCTTGTTTCTCGTTTCATTGATGTAGCCCGAGAAACAAACCGTGTTACCACCGCATTGAAGAATGTCTCCGGAACAATGTCCCAATATGCGGATAATCAGAAATATCTGCTCGATCTGGCTAAAAAATACGGATTAGAGATTAATGCTCTGACAGCTAACTACGCAAAATTCACGGCGGCTGCTTCCATATCCGGTATGTCCATGATCGATCAACGAAAAGTATTCGAATCCGTCTCCCGGGCATGTACGGCCTTCGGTATGAGTGCGGACGACAGTAATGGAGTTATGCTTGCATTATCCCAGATGATGAGTAAAGGCAAGATCAGTTCCGAGGAATTGCGTCTACAGATGGGAGAACGTCTTCCTGTTGCTCTTCAGGCTATGGCAAAAGCTGCGGGTGTTTCTGTTGCTGGTCTGGACAAGTTGCTCAAACAGGGTAAACTGATGAGTAAGGATGTGCTTCCTAAATTTGCAGAGGCACTTAATGAGATGATTCCTAACGTTGATACTGATAACTTGGAGACATCTGTAAATCGCCTGAAAAACGTCTTTACAGAGTTAGTGAACGGCACGGATATACAAAGTAAATATAAAGCTCTGATAGACTGGCTGACCAATATTGTTAAATCGGCTGCTGACAATATAAAAAGCATTGTTACCTATCTTGTTGCAGCTGTTTTAGTCATGGTTACAAGTCGGCTGGTCAATAAAATTATTTCCTCTATTGCCAAAGCCGAGTTAGCCGCCAAGTCAGCAGCACGTCGGGCGGCCAAGGATGCAGGACAGAAGTTTGATGAAGTTGCATGGAAAGCGCAAAAGGCCGGTGCTTCTATCAGAATGGCTTTCAGCAAAGCGATGTTATCAATTAAGGCAACTCTCATTTCTATGGCTCCAACAGCAATACTTGCGGTCATAGGGGCTATCGTTGCTAAATTTTATAATGCTTATAAAGAGTCACAACGAATAAAGGGCTTGTTTGACAATTATCTGAATCGAATGAATCATGCGGCAGAGTCGAACTCAGAAATTGTAAAAGTTAAAGCCTTGTTATCAGAGTACAATAAAGTTAATTCATCATTAGATTACAAAAAACAAATATTAGGGAAAATCAATGGTATTCTCGGTACTGAGCTAAAAACCAACCAAGATGTAAACAAAGAAATATCTAAACGCATAGAATTGCTTGAAAGTGCAGCAAGAGCCGAACTGGCAGCAAAAGAAGTAGCAGAAAGCGAAAATGAATTACGCAAAATAGGCTCAAAATCCTACAACGGGAAGACAGTACAGGAATTGGCTCCTGATTGGGAAATAGCTCGCGGAGATTTGGTTAAAGAAGAGAGGTTTAAAGCAAAGCATAAAGTGTCAATGGTTGACGCTATAGGATTTGAAAATGGCTTAAAGGATGATTTGAACACTTATATTGAATTCTCAAAAATACTCAGTGATGCGAAATTGAGATTAGGAAATGAGATTTCTAGAAGCACAACAATTACAACACCAACAACTGATCCGGACGATGACAAAAAGAAAAAAACTCATCTTCAGAAACAGCAAGAATCTTATGATAAACAATTTGAGGAGCTAGGCGCTGAGTTAGAGATCGGAAAGATCACTCAGGCAGAGTATAATAAAGCCCTGGGAGAACTGAACATCAAGATGTACGCCCAAGCCAAAGGAACAGGTGATAAAGAAGTACTTGAGAGTCAATATTTTCAGAATCTTAAGACCGCTGCTGAGAAAGCGATAAGAAATCAAGATAAGAATGCCGCTCTTGTTGAGTTTGAGAAGGTGCAGAAGGATTACAATACAAAGGTCAGGGAAGCCCAAGCACAGCAAGCCAAAGGTCTTATCTCTCAGAAAGAATTGAATTCCAATATAGTTTCACTTTCCGTTGAAGCGGCTAAATCTGCTGCTGGCATTAAAGGCATTGGAGATGAGGCAGATGTATTTATTTCAGTTATGCAGCTGAATGCAAAATTACTTGCTACTGCAGTTAAAATAAAGCCTCGCGATACAACCTTTGACTACAAGAAAACCAAAGCTGATATCGCCTCTGAAAATCTAGACAAGGCAAAAGAATTAGCAGATAAATACAAAGAGGAAGCAAGAATCATCGGAGAAACGCTGTCAGATGAAATCGCCAATGCTATGGCCAACGTTCCATCAATGGAAGAAGCATTAAAGTTAGCGCAAGTCCAGGAAGACATTAAGAACTTCGGCAAGGAGTTAGATGAGTCATTGTATTCAGGTGTGAAAGATATTGCAAGCGGTTCCGATCGGATAGTTAATGCTTTCAGTAATCTTCGGGATGTAATGAATGATGTTGATGCAACTGAATGGGAAAGGATTATGGCCATTTGGAATATGCTTACTAATGTGATTGATTCGTTTATGTCAATCTGTAAAATGATTGAAAACATTACAGAGCTGACTAATAAACTAACTAAAGCAAAAGAGATAGAAGGGGTTATCGAGAAACAAGCGTCAGACAAAAAAATTATAGGAGCCGTTAAGGAAATGGCTGTAGACACAGCGTCTGCGGAAACGAAAAAAGCAAATTCACGCGGAGTAGTTGCAGCTAATACAGCGGAGGCTGCAACAGCGGCTGGAAAAAGCGTAGCGGGTATACCGATCGTTGGTATAGCATTAGCAGCTGCTGCTGTTGCCGGTATCGTTGCTCTATTCGCCACCCTTCCTAAATTTGCAAGGGGTGGTATTATTGGTGGCGGCCCTACTTCGGGTGATAAAATGCTAGCCCGTGTCAATGCCGGTGAAATGATACTCAATCAGGGACAGCAATCCCATTTATTCGAAGCGATTAATTCTGGAAGATTGGGCGGAGGTGGAAATATATCCTCATCGGTAACAACCAGGGTCCGGGCAAAGGATCTGATTCTGACTATCAACAATGAACTTAAATCACAAGGGAAAAAGCCTATATCATGAGCTATAGATTAATATATACAGTACCATTCGCTTCGTTAGAAAATATACCTTGCGTAGTTGAAATAGAAAAAGAAAACTACTTCGGTGAGATCACTGAACTCCAAGGTGGTTCTTCTCCATTTACAGTTGATATAGCGGACGAAGATTTTCTATATATTCCTACTCGGTTCAGCACAGCTAAAATATCCATTGTAGGGAGTGATTATCTACAAAGCCTGTTCTCTACCGCCTATCAGCAATACCGAGTAACGTTTAAAAAGAATGGGGTGGTTACCTGGTGCGGATTTATCAAACCGGAGCTTTACACTCAGGATTATAGCTCCAAAACATTTGAATTAGAATTAGAATGCATGAGCGCCATGTCTTCACTGGAATTTATAGACTATGAGCAAGCGAAAGATACTAGAGAATTTATATCTTTTTGGGATATACTAAAAAAATGCATCTCTGCGGCATCTGGACAATATACCGCCGTGTACATTCCTCATGTTTATGCGAAAAATAAAGCCGATTACGATATGCAATTAAACATATTAGAACATCTAACGGTTAGCGAACAGGACTTCTTTGACGAAGATGATAAACCTATGAAGTTAAAAGAAGTGTTAGAAGAAGTCTGTAAGTTTCTTAACTGGACCTGTGTTGACTGGAAAGGTGAATTGTATTTCGTTGACATAGATCATAGTGGAGAATTTTATAAATATAGTTCTGATCTTTACAATAAAACAGGAAATGTTTCACCTGCCTTCATTAACATTCAGAAAAAAGACTATACAGGAAAGGATAATACGTTAGACATTCTCCCTGGATGTAATAAAGTTACGATAAGATGTAGCAATTACCCAGTTGGCGAACTGGTATTGGATGAGGATTTTGAGAGTCTAAAGCAATTAAGTACTATTGATAATTCAACGGGGGCACGATCTTCTCGAAGAATTTTCCTCTCTCCTAACCGGTGGAATATGTATTTATATGATGGAGATGAAGTCATTGGAAATGACGAAATTGAAAACTATAAAGATAGAGCTAGATCATTAGAAGGTGCAATACTAATGAAATGCTGTGCATATAATCAACATCAGAACGCAGGCGGCGAATGGATTCCTGATATTACCGATTATTCATTTAGCAATGCTATTCAAATAAGGTATCCTGAAAAAGCGCATAATCCAATAACGCGCGATTTAACCAAGGTGATGTCGTTTAAAGGTCCATCAGCTATTTATGCTGACTCTGCAATATCTATCTCGTACTTATTGAAATCTTCCGCAGATTCAGATTTAGGAATTTTAGATAACAGCCGCGCCACTCCTAATGGTTTAATTTATTTTCAGGTAAGAATAGGTGACAGCTATTTTGGTTCAATATATGGAACCGATCCAGAGTGGCAAAAAAAGCCTAATTACGTGTTTGCTGTAAATTTAGATAGTAAGAATAATGATAGATCGCAAGATTACATAAGCGTAAAGAATCAGAAAACTCTTTCTATGCCTTATTCTGGAATAAACGGTTTTATAATACCAATAGACCAGCCATTATACGGAGAGTTCGAATTTACAATGTTTTGCCCTAAAGTAGATTATGACAGTCACGTATACCCAGAACCGTTTAGAGGAATTATATTAAAAGACTTCAAAGTTAACAGTAAAAAGAAAGATGGAATAGAAGAAGACAATAGCAATTCTGACCGTATTTATGAAAATATAATCAACGAAAATTATATTAATGAACTTGATGAAATAGAATTTAAGATTTCATCATATAATAAAGATGGAGCTTGCTATAGCAAGGTAATGATTAGCGAGGACTACTTGACCGACAATCTTTATTCAGTCATAGAAGAAACTACAGTCCGTCCAGAAGAGCAACTTATTCGACGTATTATCAAACGTTATAATGCCCCCCGTATCAAATTAACGCAAGTAATAAAAGCGTCATCCGATATAACTCCTTTATCCCGCTTGTATGACAATTATATGGTTAATAAGAAATTCATCAACGCAGGAGGTACTATCGACTATAAGATGAATCAGTTTCAATGTATAATGATAGAAGTATGAGTAGTAACATCGTCATAAAATCAAGAGCAATTCCTGCCAGTTCCAGGTCGAAGAATTATCGTAATGGTACTGTTGTACGTACCGGCGGTGGAAGCTCATCTTCCGCCGGCATTGGTTCTGCTGATACAGGATTGAGCAAGGATATTCACGTAAACGCACCAAAGACCGGTCATGTAAATCCGGGAGAAATCCTGCGTAAAGGTATGGGATACGAACAGATATTTCGGAAAATGCTTTATGCGCCTACTCCTGCGACACTAATAGGTAAATTGTCAACCGCTAATGATGTTGAGTTCGGATCAACTAAAGGCTTCATTACATATACCGCCACCCGCAACGACAATGGCGCAATGATCAAAGCATTCTACGATGACAAAGAAGAAAACGTATTGGAATTCACAGGCGATCCTGCCGGCGTTCAAACCGCAACAAGGCAGTTACAAGGAAACTACACACAGGGAGAATCCTATACTGCAACAGTCATATATGCCGCTTCTGACGACGGAGATATAAAAGAAACGATTTTGACCAGCAAGATCAGCGTGAATGTACATAGAAAATGGTTTGCAGGCGTTTGTAATTCGGTTCCTACGACTTCAACCGAGGTGCGGGCACTTTCAGGCAGTGGATTGTATAAGGGCGCCGGATCATACAAGTTCACAATAGGCAATTATAAGACTTTCGTTATCTGTATTCCAAACGGTACCATCAAGGATGTTTCACTGGAGAGATACCAATATAATTTCATGGATTTGGATTCCGCTGCCACTCCGCGAAAGATCAGTGTTGAAGGTGCTAATGGAAGTACACCTTTGGAATATACGATGTATGTGTTCAGTACGGCTACGACAAGCAGCGAAACAGATAATTTCACCTTTAAAACGAATTGAGTATGGCACTTAATATAAAAGGGGATAGTTTCGCTGGCAGATATAAGCGTGTCAATGGTTATTCTATTGATTCGACTGACGTGTGGGAAACCTTAGAAGAAGCCCGTGTCTATGCCCGTAATACAGACACGGAGCCTTATGTTCCCTATGCCGGACAAGTAGTTTCCGTCATTGAGAATGGAACTATTTATAAACTCGTAAAGGATGACAGCATCCCTGAAACTGACGGTAAGAAACATTTCAAGCTTGCCATTATCGGCAGCAACAACGACAATGATGATCGGTATGTACGAAAAGACGTAGCTGAAACGATTGAGAAGCTGATGACCTTCCTTGAAGGTATCAATGCGAAGGGGACATCCACGCTCGAACAGATAAAGCTTGTCGGTGACATCATTTCTAATAATTTCTCCACCGGCAGTACAGGATTCGGTATTTATAAAGATGAACAAGGTAATTATCATCTTGATATAGACTTCGTTGACATACGAAAAAAGTTAAGCATCAACGAGATACAAGTGCAGCAGTCTACCTATATAGGAGGGAAACAGTACAACACTAATGGTGGAATCATCTGTAACAAGGTTGAGGACAGGGGAGACGTTTACAGATGCTATTTCAAAACGACCGATGCCGAAGGACGGATTGTCAGAAATACCTTTGAAGTCGGTGATTTTGCTATCAGTGAGACTTTTGCACTGAAGACCGGAACAACATTTTATTGGCGTTATGTGAGCGGATGTGGTGATGATTATATAGAACTCTCCAAAACGAATTGCGCATCCGGTAGTGATGTGCCTTCTGTGGGTGATAATATCGTCCAGCTTGGTAACGAAACAGATCCGGTACGTCAAGGCGCAATCGTCTGGGACAGTGTAACAGTCGGCGGTCCCTACATTCGTATATATAAAGGTATCAACTCCTATACGATGCCGGAACCACTTATCGACCTGAATACTGTACTGAGTGAGATATCCGCTAAGTTCATTAATCAGGCCACAGGGAAAGATATAGACGATACTATTAATGACCTTCAAACGGACATGGATCTTGTCAGGGAGCAAACGGATAAGGAATACACTCTGTGGTTCTTTGACTACGATCCCACGCTGGAGAACCTGCCGGCATCCGAGTGGACTACCGATGAACTTAAAACCATGCATGAGCAGGACATGTTCTATAATCGTCTGACGGGACATGGATACAGATTCGAAAAGGATGGCAGTTCATGGAGCTGGAATGATATAACGGACCATCTGACGCTGAAAGCACTGGAAGACGCATCCAAGGCTCAGGATACCGCTGACGGGAAACGACGAGTATTTGTATCCCAACCAAAGGATTCCGATGTTTATGATATCGGCGATATGTGGGCGAATGCGACCTATTCCGGCGAAGGCATCTCTTATAAGAATGACTCTCTCGTCTGCATCACTGCCAAGGCAAAAGGAACAACCTTCTCTATAAAACACTGGCAACCTAGCTCAACGGCTACCACCGCCTATCTTGAGAATTTAGGTGACCGGATACTCGCAGCCGTAACGGATTCGGAAGAAGGCATCGAAGCGGCAAAAAGGCTAGCCAATCAAGGTATCAGCGATGCGTATGATGCTGCTCAGGATGCATTGAACGCATTAGGGATCGCAAGAGGTGCGCTGGAAACGGCAGATAAAAACACGGCTGTTATCCAAGTGACGAAGGATTCTATTGCCGCTCTTGTAGAAGGAATCCATTTTGATAATTCCGGTAATATCACAAACATTAATACGAGCGGATTGGTAACTACCGATGATTTCAATGTACTGTTATCTAAAAAGATAACCTTTGACGCAGAAGGTCATGTCAGTAATATCAGCACGTCCGGCCTTGTTACTGAATCAGGTTTCACTCAGTTGTTTACCGAACAAGCCGAAGCTGACGGATACGTAAAGAGGGCTGAGATCAGTACATTCATCACGGAAGATGATGCAGGAAGATTGATATCGAACGCAGTGATATCCGCAGATCAGATTAGGTTCAACGGCAACATTGTGGCCAATAATACATTTTTTGTCGATGAAGCCGGAAATCTGACTTTAAACAATATCACGGCTAAAGATGCAATACTAAATAACGTGACGGCAAATGATATTGTGCTAAACAATATGACCGCTACCGGTGGCAAGATCGGTGGATTTGATATAAATTCCTATGGTTTGATAAATGACGGTACCCGGGATTGCTATATAAAGATGCAAAAGCGGGAAGGAACCACTTCCGGCAAATATGTCGAACGTTATGCGAGTCTGGGTAATGCCCTCCCTTTGTCAGCAGGGAGGAAGTCAGTATCCATGATGTCATATACCGGAGAAGAATATGACGAGCATACTGTTCTTTCCCTTGCTTCTACCGGCAGTACGATGAAACGTAATCTCACGGGAGGATACGCTAATCTTTGTATACAAGCGATTGGAGGATGTGACTGGAATATGAATCCGGGAGACCATTGGTGCATGCCGGGGCTTCTCGGTATCATTCGTTACACATGTACATTCGCCAATAACACCTACACTCACGGCGCACGCGTCGTGTGGGGAAATGGAATACCGGCTTCGATAACACACAGTATTAGTGAAGACGTAGATCATCCTGTGATACGTTTCAATATGGATATGGGGCATGAAGATTACTCTGTAATTGGACAACCTTTTGGTGTATCTGCCAGATACAACAGATGGAATATGGGAGTCAACACTGAAGGTCTTGACAGCGGTGGTTTTTCTATATCCTGTTGGTACATTGAGGCCAAAGTCATGCCGGGAAGGATAGATTTGTTCGTGTATGGAAGACCATGTAAATAATTTCACCATATAAAATCAGAAATAAACAATTATGAAAATCAATTTTAAGAGAATCGAGGCGCAGACTTCTTTCGAAGGCGGTAAACAGACCTTCGACACCGCTGAAACGGTTGGTAACGAAATGATGTACAACGGCAGCATCCTGCTCGACATCGGTTTTGAGGAACTGGCTAAGCAGATCTACTACTCAAGTGAAGAAGTAGAAGTTCCTGAACGGTATTGCAAGGCGATGGAACTGGTGGTGAAGAACTCACGTCTCATAGCTGCGGTGAAAAGAGAAATAATCAACCAGTTGAACAAGTAGTATGGGGTATATCAAGTTTGTTTTAAGTGTGCGCAAAACGGATGACAAGGGTAATACCACCCGTACCGTGATCAGCCGTGTTGAAAGCGACATGGCTGATACCGGCATGCTTGAGACAAACCTGATCATGCATGCGCTTTCAGCACGCGGAAAAATAGAAATCAAGGAGGAAGGCTTCCCGTATGCCTTCCCGTTAATATTTGGAGAATAGTTTTATGGCACTGAATATAGAACATAAGGAAGAAAATGAAGGCAAGAATTCCCGCGGACGTCTGTCGGCTGAAGAATTCAATAATCTGATCGATACCGTCAAGGAATTGGAGAAAAACGCAAATACTCCTTCTTCAATAGGAGAATTAAAGAATGTCTCCCCTGAATCCGATACGGCAGAAGACGGTTCCGTATTACTGTACGGCAATAATGGATGGTCTCCTGCTGCCGGAGTGTTTATTCCCACCGGAGTTGCGGAGGACGGATCTATTATAACCACCTTTGAAGACTTAATGAACTATATTTCCTCACATAGCGGCGGAGGTGGAGAAACTGGGATACAAAGAAACCTGCGTATAATCAATAACCTGGACAGTAAAAGCCTGTCAGCCAGCAAAGGGGAACCTTGCCATTTGAATTTTACTTTCATCAGCCAGGAAAGATACAGCACCAACGAACCTTATGAAGATACCGGAGAGCGTGGGTTCTGTCAGATCTCTGTTAAAAACAGCAACAGCGCTGAGTATCTTGTCGTCAAACAGCTGTATATCAGTTCCGGTTCTCCTTTCAGTATTGACGTTGCGGAGTTTCTGGCGTCCGGAGCAAACAATGTAATGATCAAAGTAACGGGAGAAGTGACGGAAGTGACGGCTCCGGCATTTGTATACACGGTACAGCTTACTTCATTGTCCATCAGTGCGGACAACTTTAAATGGTGGACGGCTTACACCGGTGCCATTACGCTTCCTCTGAATATCAGCGGTAATATTTCAAAAACATTGTATGTGACTGTTACCGGGAAGGATTATAATGAATCCTACCAGATTCAGATCGGTACAGGCGTATATACGGAAACCGCCTACAATTACTCTGTAATCCACCCGGGCGTGACAGGCGTATTCAATATATCTGCTTATGTCTCGAACTCGGACGGGACGGTCAAGACAAGAACGATATCGTTCAATGTCATTTGCGCGGTAGCCGGCGAACAAAGGAAGCTGGTAGCCGTTAACAACATCCTCGGCAGGGCGACCAACTGGAGTGAGAACTCATTGTTCGATTACGCGATGTACGATGGCGACAATGTCATTACCTCCGCTAAATTCACCATCAAAAAAGATGGTGAGGATGTCTTTACTTCCGAAGAAGACAGTATCGCATGTTCCGCCAGACATACATTCTCATTCCCGATGGAGATTGAGACAATGGATAATACGGAATTTGAAATAACGGCCCATATCCTCGATGCCGATATGGAGCTGACATCCCCAATCACCTATCAGGTAAACAACTCCTTGGGATATTCGGCCGTGTCGGGCGCCGTATTCTATATGAATCCCAAGACC
>OKVF01000730.1_pt1 | contig 32805 bp, 25 predicted proteins | sample 1604831 | NCBI WGS metagenome assembly OKVF01 (sample SAMN01760980, study PRJEB22395) | human gut metagenome
GAAGCCTGCACCGCCGACACCGATCAGAGCGAGTGCGCCGAAAACGAGCATCATACTGTTTTTGCTCATTGGAACAGGCTTTGCCTGAACTGTGGGTTCAGATGTTGCTTCGCCGTCCTCAGCAGTTTCAGCAGTCTCGCCGTCAGTTGCACTTCCAGTCACTCTGCCGTTTGCTTTTTCGGCAGCCTGATGTGCCTGTTCGGGAGTGATCTTGCTGTCCTTGTTATCGTCACCTGCATAAAGAAGTGCATAGAGGTCATAATCGTCCACTTTATTCAGGAAGTACACATTGTCCTCGCCGTTGGCGGCAGTATAATTGATAAGCACATAGAACACATGACCGTCCTTTGTGGTGACAGCGATGAACTGCATTTCCTCGGTGTTGTAGATGATCTGTTCCGACTTGATAAGGGTAGCATTGCCGTCCGTATCGTAATAGGGATCACTGTCATAGTCGGGGTTGACCTCTGTTGTCCCTGCTTCGGCAAGATCGCTCATGACCTCACGGAACTTCTCCATATCATCGGCAGTTACCGTTGTAACAGAGCTTTCGTCCGCAGGCTCAGAAGCCGTTGTTTCCGTAGTCTCCGAGGAATCTTCCTCATCATCGACCGCAGTAGTCTCTGCTGTTCCTTCCTCGGCAACCGTCTTTTCCGCAGCCGAAGCGGTCACACCGCCGACATTTGCTGTTGCGAGCATGAAAGCTGCGAGCATAGCACTAAAAAATCTTGTTTTCATTTGTTTCCTCCTCGGAATTTGTATTTATCGTAATTTCGCCTTTGGCAAGAGCTTCAAGCATATCGTCCGTGATACCCTGTGAACGCAGTCGCATGAGGGTATCATGTTCCTTTGTCACCAGGGAGTTTACGTCCTTGATCTCACAGCTAAAAACCACGGCAAGCTGGGAATGTTCAAGCACCCTTGCTTCGGACTCCAGTTTTGTAAGTTCCTCTTTGTCGGACTGGATACGCTTCTGCAGAAACTCCTGTCGCTGGTGATTTTCAGCTATTTTCTTGTCTATTCGCTCCATAGTCCCTCCTTTAATACAGCACCAATCGGGGATCAATGTAGTCCCAACCGTAGCCGTCTGTATCCAAGTAAACATGAAAATTCACGTTTCCTGCTGTTGTTTTTGCAAACTCCTGACCGTCATTGACCGTATCTCCCTCAGAGAAACCGCTTAACAGCACGGCATTTGCAATGGTGACTTCCGTATCACGCTTTGTACCGCCGCTGCCGTCATACCAATACTGCACATCGTCCTTGCGGATCGTGATTTTTTGTTCCGAGGTATCGACATCGGTGATCTTGCCCTTGAACGGAGCTTTCAGCGTGTCGCCACTATTGCAATAAACCTTGATGCCCTGATACAGCCCGTCACCTTCCTCATTCCAACCGGTCATTTCATAACCGTACTCACGCTTCAGCGAGTAATCCCGAATCGTTGCACCCGGCAAAAGATTATGTAAGGTCTGATGATTACCGTACATTGTGCCGGAGCCGTCTGTACCGATCAGCAGACTGTAATACTGCAAGCGTTCATCGCTGTGCGACATACCGCCGAGCTTTTCGGCAATGACCTCATCAAAGGTCTTATTCTGCTTCACGTTATAGTAAAGGCGGCAGTCCGTCACCCAATCGTACTTTTTCAGAAAACTGCACCAGTTTTCCGACGGGATCACACAAGGGATAGGCGTTACAAGATGTCCTTCATCGTCATAGATACCGTAACCGCACGTTTCGCCGTCATGAAACCAACCGTCATAACAGTTGCCGTCAGGATCGTAGTCATCGTAATATTGATTTTTCAGATACCAGCCCGTAGCAGCGTAGCTCTTGGAGTAATTCAGCACCTCACCGTTGCTCAGGTTGAAATATATCGTGTTGCCGTTATTGTAACCGCTGAACGGGAGTGCGTCGGGATAGGTAATGTCGATATATCCGTAAGAGCCTGTCGTACCGCTGCCGTTTATGGAGTAGTAGCCACGACTGTCGAACTGCGACCGATATTCCCAATGGGAAGTGTTGTCATAGTGATACTCAAACTTATATTCCGCATTGAAGATTTCTTCAAGAATATCTTCGGTATCACCGTTAAACTCCCAATAGTAAATATCATCGTTATCGGCATCGAAGTCATAATAGTAGGCACACAGGAATGACCACAGCTTATATGTGTCAAAGTCATACAAAGGATCGTAGTCATAGAGCGAAGAACGTCCCCAAAACCATTCGTCAGGTGTATCACTCAGATCGCCGGAATCAGCACCAAAATCCTCAAGACCGTCCTTCCAGTCGGAGAAATCACCGACCTTGCGTATTTTCTGATTGAGGTTATATGCAAGTTCCGTGTAGTATTTTTCAGCTTCGGATAAATCATAATCCTGAGCCGCATAAGTGCCGAGCGTAAAACCGCTATGCGAAGAAGTAGCCGAGAATATCATCGTAATGATACCGAACACAAGCAGTATGACAATAACGGGTATCGCCAAAGTAAGAAAAAACTTCTTGACCTCAGCTTCATAGACGTTCTTCACGAACTTCCAAGCTGCTTTCAGAGCTGCCGAGATCGTGTCCTTAACGCCCTTTTTCTTCGGCTTCGGTTTAGGCTTCTTCTTCCGTTTCTTGTAGCTGTCGTGTTTCTCTTTCAACTTGCTTTCCTGACGATTCAGCTTCTTGTCGGATTTGCTCTTTTTATCGCTCAGGCGGTCACGCTGCTTCTCCTTCTTCTGCAAACGCTGGGGCTTGCTGACTTTCTGAGCGATTGGTTCAGCGATACGCCGTTTTGCTGAGTCAATAGCGTGAACAAAATCATTATCCTGATCTTCGTTGACCGCCTTTTGCCAAGCCGATGCTCTCATTCGTCCTGCTGAATAAGAAACAGGTTTCAGAACAAGCAGTCCCGGTTTACTGAGCTTTGCGATCTTCTTCTGATTACGGTATTCCTTGACACGGAATTTGTTTTCCGTCACGAGCTGTTTTTTCTCAAATTTCAGCTCACGCTTTGTCTGCTTATAAGCCTGCAATCGGCGCTTGTTCATTGCCCTGCGGAGCCTATTTCCGTGTGCAGGCTTTACCTTTGCCCGATACTCCGCTTTTGCTTTCCGCAGATCGGCGGCATTAGCACAGAGCTTCGGACGGTTCATTTTTGCCCGATACAGCTTGTTATCCGCCTTTTTTAGCTGTAACTTAGCCTTTTCGAGCTTGTACTGCTTCTTTGTTTTCAGGTGGTTGTGAACGCCCTTGACAGCATCAGTTGCCATCCGTCCCATGAGAAATACACCACGATGATAATCGTCCACCGCTTCACGGGTATACTTCTGTTTGAGCTTGTTGCGGACTTCACGCTGGGCAGTATCCGATACTTTCAGCCCGACCGTTTCTGTTGCAAGAGCCGTATCGACTGCCGTCTGTGCCACATCATGAACAGCGAAGTTTACCGCGCGGGCATTCGCCTTGAACAGCTTGTCCTTAAAGGTCTTAGGCTGCCATGATTTGATTGTCCTTGTGACCGAGGGAGCATCGCCCGTGATACGGTATTTTACATTTGCAAACTTGTGAATGATACCCCTGCCGCCATGGTGCGTTTTCTCACCACGGACGATATGGGCATGGGTATGAAAGCGACCTCTGCTGTTTTGTTCACGGCGGAAGTCTATCTGGAATTGCTTCGTCCGTCTGCTGACTCTATCGAAACGTGCCTGCGCTCTGCGGAGGTTATTTTCTTTTCTCTGTAAGCTCATAACTCCTCCATTCTGCGCAGTTTACGCGCTCTCGGTCGGCTTCGTGGTCATAAGGCGATACATCTCTGTATCAGTCGGGAACTTGTCCGTAAACGGCAGAAGCACCTTATCATAGCGGATAAGTCCTTCGCCCGGACCGCTGTTCGTGACATACTTCATCTGCTCTTTGGAAATGTGCAGCTTCTCAGCAAGAATATCCCTGTCTCCGGCTGCCTGATTGAGCATATACACGAAATCGCTGTTGTCAAAGATGTTCTCGACCTCCTGAGAAGAAAGCAAGTCCTTGACATTCTGCGTGATTCCTGTCGGAACGCCGCCCCACTTACGGAAACGCTTCCAGATTTCAGCGGAATACTTCGCTGTCTGCTCCTCTTTGAGAAGAAGGTGGAACTCGTCGATGTAGTAGCGAGTGATCTTTTTCTTCTCACGGTTAGCGGAAACTCTGTTCCACACAGTATCCTGAACGATCAGCATACCGACCTTTTTGAGCTGATTGCCAAGCTCCTTAATATCAAAGCAGATGATACGATTGCTCATATCAATGTTGGTGCGATGATTAAAGAGGTTCTGGCTGCCGTTGACGAACATTTCAAGGGAGTTAGCCACTCTCAGAGCGACTTCGCCCTCCTCATGAAGCTCCCTCTGTAAATCGGAGAGAAGCGGCATCTTGTCCTCAGTCGGCTCATTCTCAATGAAGTGCTTGTAAATTCGCTGAACACACTTATCAATGACCGAGCGTTCCTCCGCAGAAAGTCCGTAGCGACCGCCAACAATGATCTCACACAGGGAAATCAGGAAGTCGGACTTGTTCGCAATGACCTCCATAGGATTGGAAAACATATAGTCATCAATGGTGATGTCCATAGGGTTGATGTGCTGTTCCGAGTTGCTGGCGATACGGATAAGCTGTCCGTGGAGTGCCGAAACAAGCGGAAAATACTCACCTTCGGGATCGCAGATGATAATATCGTCCACGGTTGTCAGAAAGCAGTCGAGAATTTCACGCTTGACTGAGAACGATTTGCCTGCACCTGGCGTACCGAGGATAAGACCGTTCGGATTTTTGAGCCTTGACCTGTTTGCACGGATCATATTGCCCGACAGCGTATTGATACCGTAATAGGTAGCCTGTCCGTCCTGAAACAGCTCTTTTGTAGTGAAAGGCACAAAGATAGCGATACCACTTGTGTGCATCTCACGGCGAACAGGAATCTCGTTATAGCACAGCGGGAGTGTGGAAACGAGCGTCTGCTCCTGCCTGTAATCATACGGGAACATAATGCAGTTGTTCTTCTGGCAAGTTCTTTTCAGCATCTCAGAAAGAAGTTTCAGCTCTTTCTTCGATTTTGCGTATGCCCTGAGCGAAATGCTGATATGGAATAATCGCTCATTTTTGCTGTTCAAGTCTCCGAGGAGCTTTTCAATATCCTCAATATACATCTTGATAGCAGGCGGCAGAATGTCGGGATCATAGCCCGATTGCGATGCTTTCTTCTGTTCGTCGATCTTCATCTGCTCCACGTTTGTGAGCTTCTTTTTGACGAATTTCAGGGCATCTATCCGGTCCAGCGGATCAACATGAATGTTCACGCAGAAAAGGTTCTGCATTTCAAGGAAGTCTTTGAGTAACTCATCGGGCAGCTCTCCGGCGAGGATATTCATACCCCATACTGCGCCGTAGGCATTGCCGATCTCAAAGTCCGCCTTATTGAATTTGAGCGAGGTCGGACAGATAAAGTCCTTCGTGTCCATTCCTGCCCTCAGCATAGAGTCCCAATCAAAAATGAATGGGGAATTGCGGTAAGGGTTCAGGGCATAATACAGAGCTTCAAGTCTCTGCCTGCCGTCCAGTACCTCTGCATCAACGCCAAAGGCTTTGAAGCCCTTGATTACGTCATTCTTGATGCTCATCAGCTTTGCCCTTGCTGCCTTGTATGATGTGGATTCGATACCGAATGTCAGGAACTTACGAGCCGACTGACCGTTACTGCCTTTCAGCAGTTTGTCGGTGAGCATTTCGCTGTATTCCTTGCGGATCGCATTGAAATCATCGTCCTGTTCGGGGATCTGCACCGTCTTGACGAGCTTTGCCTTTGAACGGTTCTGATTTTCAAAGGTAAGCTGATATTTGATCGTGTTATCGAAAAGATTGATAATGTCACAGTATTTGCTGAAAATGTTGTTCTGCTCCTCAAATTCAGCGATAGAGTAATTGGCATCATAAAACTGTACCGTCAGAGAAAAGAAATTCTCCGATACCTGACACACGCCGTCCTGATACATACACAGGTACGGAATGGTATTCTGCACAGTCGATTTACCGCCGTTTTCACTCCTGATCTCCGCCATTCGTGCGGATAAAATCTTTTTTTCCTCTTTAGTCAGTTGAGAGGCAGGCTTGCCCATGATAACCTTAGCAGAACTGCGGTTATCACTTCTTTTGGCATTTCTCTTTCTAAAGCCCATAGTGACCTCCGTTATATGCAAAGCGGAGACACCGAAAGTTGTACTATTATATAGGTAAAGCTGTTAGCCCTTTCTTTCGGCATCTGCCAACTTCTTTTTGATTCTGTTGTATTCGATGTGCCGTTCAATGCACTGAAATACATTGGTTGTGCGGTAATACCGCTTTCGTGGTCTTGTGAAATATTCACGCATGAATTTCACCTGTTTCTCCAAGAACACACCGTTTTTCTTGTAAATGCCGCAGAGTATCGCAGGGGCGGCGACCGCCCCCATTGCGAAGATCGCTCCCGACATTCCGATAGACGCTCTTGTGAGAAAATACACAGGCGCACCCAAAACAAGACCGATGCCGAAGCAGATCACCTGACGTTTTGTAAATCCCATGATGAACTTCTCTTTGATGTCGTTCAAATCTTTTGGGATAGGAACGTAATGTGCCATTTTTGACCTCCGATCTTGTTTTAGTGCGCGTTGAACACGCTTTTGCTGATAGCTCCGGTACGGAGAATCGTGAAGATAAGTGCAGCAGTATAGCCAAGAAGCAGTCCCATTTGCAGGATAACGCCGTCTGTACTTGCGTTCAGAGCGACGATAGCATTGCTGAACAGCGTCTTGAAAATACCGAGTGCCACCACGATAAAGAAGCCCTGGAACGAAAGAGCGAGAAACTGTTTGATCCAGTTCTTACCGATGCTTGCCCATTCGCCTGAATCCATCATTGTAGCCATAGGGATAGGAGCGATTGATAAGTACATGAATACTTCGATAATTCTTGAAGCCAGTGTAATTACAATAGCCACTATCAGTATCAGCACCCCAAGATGAACAATCAGGGAAATAAACCATACCGTCATCAGCTCACCCAAGCTCAGACCGCTGAGTGCCGACGGATTGATCGAGAGCGTGGAGGATAGATAATCTCCGGTCCCGAATAGTGTGGCAAGCCCGTTGGAGCATACCGTTGTGCCAAACGAAAATAGTGCTGAAGCGATGTAATATGTGTTGGCGACCAGTATTACACCGCACAAGGCTTTGATGATCCATTTGATAAAGATAGAATCATCGAAGTCCTTGAAGTTGTTTCCCCGCAGTACCATCTGTATCAGTTCATTGAGCAGTATGACTGTCAGAATGAAACCGCCGATTGGTACTACGACATTGTTGCAAAGCGTTTCGATAGTTGTCCAGATCGTTGTTCCGCCGGAACCGCCGCCTGTAAAATGTGACGGGTGTTGCGTAACGAAGTCATTGACAAGTCCGCCGCTGCCTCCGCTTCCCGTTGTCTGCGAGAAAGTATCGGTCAGAAGGTCGGATATGCCGTCAAATTGAGATTGGATACCGTCTTTGAACAAGTCTTTACACCAATCCTCTAAAGCATCTATCGCATCGCTGATTACTCCCATTTATTCATCACCCCCATTTCAGGAGTTACTGAGATAATCGCTCATATACCCACCACAGCCCACCGCATGAGCGACCTTTCATAATTCTATTGATCGGCGTTATTTATATAGCGTTCAGCCGTTGTTTATGCTTGTCTCCGTTCTGAATTTTCGGTATTCAGATTACACCGCACCGGTCATCATACCCTGAAGTACATGTACGAGGATAATTGCAAGGAGAATCAGACCAAGACCAGCCATAAGCTGCTTCATGCCCTGAGACTTATGCCAGTAGGCATAGAGAAGTTTTCAATCAAACATTGTAAGACAGGTACAGCAAGCTAAATAATTACCAAAAGGGGCGCTTACAGTGGGAAAAGATTTCAATCGAATTTGAGAAGTCGCTGACCGAGGAATAGAAGATCATCTTCTACAAGCTCTGTGATCTGCAAAGCGAAACTGCCGCTGATGAGATGAGAGCTGCACAAGGCAGCTTCAAGGAAGACGTAGCTCTGATGAGAGATGTGCAGGCATAACAATTCCATATTCAAAACAAAAAGGCTATGCCATCCGTGTGCGATTGTCGAAGAGCATAGTTCTATTTTTCTTTTCAGAAATTCTATTCAATTTTCTTCTGCCAAATTCACTATCTTCTTGCTCTGCTTCTCGGCATACTGTATCGTCTTGTAAGCACCTTCAATTTTAAGGTGAAAATTCCACTTCTCTGATTTGTGCAAAACTCACAATATTTGTATCTATATTTGTGGTATTTGTAGTTTTTTTCAAAAAAGATTGACATGGAAGTGGAAAACTGGTATAATAAATACAATTTAGTGAAGATAGAAAAATCAAACATTCAAAGCTAATAAATATTTGATTCGGAATAAGAGTTATGAATTAAAGAGGGTGAATCGATGGAACTGTGTAATGATTATCGTCCACTGTTTATTGGGCGTTTAATACCTCATAACGATGAACTTAAACTAATTACTTTTGATGATGAATGCTATATTAACTATGGTGATTTAACTGAAATATGGAAAACAATAGAAAAATGTGATGGTGATAAACCGATTTGTCAAATTGTAGACGAACTTTCTACTGATTTAAGTAGAGATACCGTTTATAAAATAATCTCTGACTTTATTATTCTTGGAGCAGTTGTTGACAGTCGTTGTTTATGTGATGTTTTTCATAGTATAAGTTCAAATCCACAGCGTTTTCCGTCTTTCATAAGCGATGAAGCGGTTCAAAAAAATCATGATTCTCCAAGAATGGGCGTAAAGAATGGCAAAGTGATCCAGTTAGACTCACCAAGTGATACAAACACTTTTGAAATTTTGAAGCAAAGAAGAAGTTATAGATCGTATGAATCATCAGCATTGTCATTGTCGCAATTAGGGCAAATTTTAAACGCTGGCTATGGAAGATTCAACGGTCATTTCTCAGTTCCTTCTGGTGGAGGGTTGTATCCTCTTAAGATTTATGTTATTGTATGGAATAATCAAATTGATTTTTCTCTAGGATTATATGAATTTGATAATGAGAAAAATCAGTTGATTTTATATGATAGTTCCCCTGATTTTCAAGGATTAAGTTATGCCTTAAATAGTATAGGTTCCCCTTTTGGAGCACCTGTTACAATTATTGTTGCCTCAGATAAAAACAGACAGGCTATTAAATATGCAAACATGAGTTATAAGCTTACTCTTTTAGAAGCAGGGGCAGTTGCACAAAATATAACCATTCAGGCTACAGAGTTAGGTTTGGGCACTTGTGAAATTTGTGCTTTACAGGATAAAGAAATTTGTAAAGAACTTAATATTACAAATCAGATATCACTATTAGCAATATCTCTTGGTATTCCTTGCATTGGTAATGAACCAGATATATGGTCAAGCGTTTCATATTTGAAAAGAACACTTTTGGGTAGTTACCTTCCTGTAAAGTCATTAAAAGAGGTTAAATATACAGAAAATTTTGGACAAAAGTATCACCAATATATTGCGTTAGATTCAAGTGGACAAGTATCCAAAGGTATTTCTACACATGAAGGCCAAGCAATAATCAAAGCTCTTGCTGAATCGTATGAGAGAACAATTGCACATAACTTACGTTGGGATAAACATTGTATTGAAGATGAGTTGGATGCTGAATTTATAACAGCTGATGATATTTTTCCATACTCTGAAGAACAATATGATTTTTTTAGTTCTATTAAAAAATATAATAAATATCATTCTATTCAATGGATAAAGTCATTTTATTATACTAGTGGACGAGAGGTTTATTTACCTGTTGAAGCGGTTTTTTATCCGGTTGACGAAGGTATAATCGGAAGGAAACCTGCTATCAAAACATCCTCATCTGGATATGCTGCACACAATTGTATTGAAAAAGCTATTGAGAGTGCAACACTAGAGCTAATAGAGAGAGATTGTTTAATGAGGACATGGTTAAATAAAACATCACCTATAATTATTGATGATATATTTCTCCCCACCTATCTCAAAAACAGGAAAAAATATTGGAACTTAAAGGGGAGAAAAGTAACCTTTCTTGATATTAGTAATTACGGAATAAAAACTTTTTTAGTTACAATTGTTGGAAAAGAATATCCTTGTTTTGTTAGCGGTGCATCTTCATCATTTGATTCGGAAGATAAAGCTAGTATAATTAAAGCGTTTGAGGAAGCAGAGTCCAGACTAATTTATGGTATCAATTTTCCTACAACTACAAAAATAAGACCGAACGAAGTGAAAAATGTATTAGATCATGAATTGTTATATGCTCAATCAATTGAATATCATGAACATCTAGATTTTTTATTTCGTGGTGGAATTAATGAGAATGTTAACTCTGTAATCTCAGAGTTCCATGATTTAGCAGATAAACTTGATTTGGTAGTAACTGACTTGACTCCTAAAAATTCACCATTATGTGTTGTTAAAGTATTTAGCAAACATTTAATACCTATAAGTTTTGGCTATGGAAATGAATGCTACAAGCATGTATCTTTATCAGATATTAGCAAACCAATAATCCCACATTTTTTTGCTTGATTCCCCTTAACGTACGATTTTTGGGTGTCTTGAATTATATGATGAATGGAGGTGAAAATAATGGCTAAAAATGATATATTAAGTATTCTTAACGTTACTCACAGCACACGCAAGTCTTCGGTGAATACAATGTCTGCAGCTTGTGATGGCGGCGGTTGCGGCGGCGATCCTATGTAATATCCATAAGTGATAAATAGCTAAATCACCCTGTATTCGTACGATACAGGGTGATGCTTTTATTAAAACTTATACAGATGTGCTCCAACAGATACCTTATTGAAGCTGAATAATTGACAATCCCTAAAATTTGCTCTGCAAGTATTTTTGAGGGCTTGTACTAGAATTTCCGTCCGAAAAGTTTGGAAAGCTCTGAGGGACATTCGCGTTCGCCTGATGGTCATACAGAAGTAGGTTCGGCAATGTCGCGAGTGATCTCATACTCACGCACACGTCTGTAAAATGTATTGACAGACAGCCCCATTCTTCGCATAAAATCCCTGCCCGTGATGCTCTTGGACTTCCATTCCCCATACAGGTTGCTGAATTTATCCCAATCTATCGGGATAGGCTTTCTGCCTGTGTACTTGCCTTGTGCTTTAGCGATCTCGATGCCCTCACGCTGACGCTGCTTGAGCTGCTCACGTTCCAGTTGAGAGAGAGCAGCAAAAACCGTCAGCATGAATTTTCCTGTAGGCGTATCTGTGTCAATTTTTTCTTTGTGACTGATCAGCGTTACTTTCTTGTCGGTCAGCGTGTCAATGATGTTCAGCAAGTCCTTTGCAGAACGCCCCAGACGGCTGATACTCTCAACATAAAGCGTATCACCTTCACGCACATAGTCCAGCATTGCTTTGAGCTGTTGACGGTCTGTACTCGCTCCTGAAACCTTTTCAGAGAATATACGGTCAACCTGATAGCTGCTCATGATCTCCTGCTGTCTGGCGGTTTCCTGATGTTCCGTTGATACTCTTATGTATCCAATCTTGCTCATAAATTTATTCCTTTCTGTTATTCCAGTGTTTGCTTGTCTTTTTGTCTGTTGTATGTTCTATCCCGACTTTGTTCTTTTGTTTCTTCCGTTTTTTGCTTATGAAGATATTGACGAATTACCTTTGTATACTGAACTGCCGCAGCCTTCCTTATGAGAAATGCGTTATGTTCAGATACAAGAGCGTTGAACTTTTCTTTCAGTTCTATTGATAAGCTCTGCAATTCAATGATTTTATTTGCATTTCCGGGAAGAACATAATCCTGAATATGCCGTTTGATATAGGCATTTGTCTTTTCAAAATCATCAATATCACTCGCATTTCTCTTTCTGAAACGTTTCTGCTTCCAGCCCGATAAATTCCGGTATTCTTTATAAACAGGCAGGAGTTTTTCACGATGTTTCATTTTCTCTGTCAGTTTATCGATGGCAGTAAATTCTTTTTGGAGACGATCAAGTTCTTCGGTATGATCGTCATTATGCTTCATATTCCACATGAATGTGCTGAAATCAGCAAATGATGTAATTCCTGCTGCTTCAAGATTTCTGATAATCTCATCAGAATTATGCATTCCTCTGATAGATGCCCAAACATCTTTATCAGCTTGTTTTGTGCTTTCTGCCTTGATTTTTTCATTGGTCTTTGCAAGAGAGTTCTGCTGACTTCTGTTTGCTTCTATAGCAGAAATAATATTATCAGGTTCAAACCTTTCTCCCAGAGTTTTGGCTCTTGTATATCGTGTCTGTCCCTGCATACGAAATTTCAGTTTATTCTTCGTGTGTGGAGTATAGACAGCTTCAATTCCGCTGTTCTCACAATTCCGCAAAAAGTCATCAAAGTCCTTGCTGTATGCAATAATTTCAGAAAGTAGTTCTCTCAGTTTAGCTTTCCATGAAGTTCCCAGTTTTTCATGCTCATGTTCAAAGTGAGAAATCCCTTGTCCCTTTTCAGGTTCTTTTATTACGGACAAACCATGTTTCTCACAAATATCATCGGAGATCTGACGAAGCTTTGCCCATGCTCTTTCTTTGACTTTTCCCTGATTATGTTCTGTGGTAAAACTCAATCCGCTGTACAAATTTGTATTATTGAAAATGATGTGGGAATGGATATGCTCTTTATCCGTGTGAACAGCAAGCACATACTGATAATCTCCCTGCAAGAATCTATCGCACAATTCTTCGCTGACCTGCAATGCTTTTTCAGGTGTAATTTCACCGTGTTCAAAACTTTGAATTATGTGGTGTGCGAGGATTTTTGTTCGCCCTGTTCCGTTGTTTCTGACAGTTCGGAAATCCTCACTGGCTCCTGCACTGTCTGATCTGCAAGCATAAGACTGGACATATAAACCGTTGACGGTCTTATCTCCGTCTGTGATATAGCGGATAGCCGCCCAGTCTGTTGCTTTGATTGAATGGATAGAAGTAACCGCCAAATTTCATTTACACCTCGCTTTATTTCAAGTAAATCCTCTGCATAGAAACGCCCTGTGCTGTGAAGTCTGACAGCAATCTGATTGATGTTATTGCTGACTGATTTAATCAACCGATTTGTTTCTGAAAAGTCAGCTTTGTCAACCATAAAATCAACCCTTGCTTTTACGCAGTCACGAACATATGTAGATTTGCTTCTGTAGCCAAATTGTTGGCATTTATTTTCAATCTCCTGATACTCGCTTTCTGTAAAGCGGATATTCAGCGTTTTGGAATGATTGCTGTGCTTTGATTCAAGATATTTTCTTTCTTCTGCGGTAAGGGGTTCAGACCTATTTGAAAGCTGATTCTCAAGCTCTGACTTGATTTCTTTATCAAGGATATAATTGACTGCTCCTTCATGTGTCATTCCGCTTGTTTCGGCAAGTGAATTTTTTCGTGGTCTGCCACGCTTCTTTTTTTCGTTTTGCATTTTGTTTTCTCCTTTGTGTCTCATCGGCATCAGCCGTAATAAGGGGCTTGGGGATTTTCCCCAACAAGCATATGTATTTTTGACGTTTTGCGGCACAAAATACTATGCTTGCTATTTTTGTCGCACTGTCGTGCGTTTTTCTGCCTGAGCATTTTTCCTTTGCTCAGGCTTTCGCTGTTTTACAGCGAATTCTTCACCGACATTCTGTCGGTGATTTTGTCCTCACGCTTCAGCGTGAGATGCTTTTTGAGAATAAATTTATTTTATCTGTTCTCGGCGCAGTTATTGCGCAGTTTGGGCGGCAGTTTTATGAAAATGGAGTTGCTTTTTCAGTATGGATATGGTATAATGATTTATAAGGAAAAACGATTTGTTTTTCACAATAGATCGGAATTTTATGAAAGACGAGGAATGTCAAAAATGAAAATCAGAGTAATGAATATATCTGATTACAAGCAAGTTTATCAATTATGGTTGTCATGTGTAGGGATGGGATTAAATAATTTAGACGATTCAAAAGAAGGAATAGAGAGGTTTCTGAACAGAAATCCTGAAACTTGTTTTGTTGCTGAGATAGAACAAATGATAATCGGAGTAATTATTGCTGGTAACGATGGAAGAAGAGGCTATATTTACCATACAGCGGTTAATCCTAACTACAGGCATCAAGGAATAGCTACCAAACTTGTAAATGAAGTTATGGGAAAATTAAAAGCGTTAGGTATACATAAGACTGCTTTGGTTGTATTTTCAAAAAATACTGATGGAAATGCTTTCTGGGAGAAAAACGGTTTTACTTCACGGGAAGATTTGATTTATAGAAATAAGCCAATTACTGAAATGATAAGAATAGATACATAAATTCCAGTTTATCAACCTTGATATAAACTAAATATCCCTGAAAACTGTAAAGCATTGATTTGCTTTGCAGTTTTTTGTTTTTCTCATACAAAATGCCGAACTGAAAAAGTCAACTGGAACAGAAAGATTATGCGCCTTGCGAATAGACAGAAACAGCGTATCTGCGCTATAATATTACTACGGAAATGCACTATTGCTGAATCGAAAAGAGGTGAAAGAAGTGAGTGCAACTTTAACTGACAATAATGCAAAACTTGAAAATCTTGAAAAATCAATCCGGGCAGCCAATGAACGAAAGCGTAAACTTGTTGAGAAAAACAAGCGGATTACCTATGATATTCTTTCTGAACTTTATGGGTTAGAGGGACAGGAACTTATTGACGCTGTAACTGCCGAACATGAACTAATGGAAATGTTCAAAAAACGAGGTATGGACTACAATCAGATTTACGAACTTACAAAATATCAAAACCACAGACCAATGAACACAAGCGAGGGATAAACAGAGAAAGCGAAACCCTCAGATAAAGGAGAAAAATTCGCTATGAACAAAGAAAGCACAACTTATACTGAATACAAAATCGGACACACAACCTATATGGTAAAAACAATATTTAATCCTGATTTTCAGGAAAGTCTTTCCGATATTCTGAAAAGACTTATTATTCGTGAATGTGAGAGTTTCCTCAGTGAAAGCCAACAGGACTGTGAATTGCAGGCTGTGTAAATTTTTAGTGCAACTGTATTGCAATCAGTGATGCAGTGCGCTATAATAATAACATAGCTTGCTGTATCTGTCGGAAAGTGAGGATATTATGACAGACAAGATTACAGCTTTATACTGCCGACTTTCACAGGACGATATGATTGACGGTGAGAGCAACAGTATTACAAATCAAAAATTGATTTTGAAAAAATATGCTGATGACAATGGGTTCAAAAACATAGTTTTCTACGTTGATGACGGCATTTCAGGCACAACATTTGAACGTAACGGCTTTCAGGCGATGATGTCTGATATTGAGAGTGGCAAGGTAGGAACTGTTATTACAAAAGATCTCTCCAGACTTGGACGTGATTATCTTAAAACAGGCGAATACGTAGAAATTATATTTCCTGATCACAATGTGCGTTATATCGCTATCAACGACAACGTGGACACTTTCAAGGGCGACAATGAGTTTATGGCGTTCAAGAACATTTTCAACGATTGGTATGCTCGTGACTGCTCCAAAAAGATCCGTGCAGTTTTCAAGGCTAAGGGACAATCAGGCAAACACCTCTGTCCGCCTGTTTACGGCTATAAAAAGTCCGATACAGACAAAAATTTGTGGGTGATTGATGATACTGCTGCCGAAGTAGTCCGCAAAATATTTAGGCTTTGCATTGAGGGATATGGTCCGGTACAGATTGCCCGTATTCTCACAGAACAAGGCATTCCAACACCTACCGCTTATGCTCTGTCGCAAGGCAGAGATAACGGACGGCATAATGCCAAACTGCATCGCTGGGGAGCAAATACTATCTGTCACATTCTTGAAAGGCTTGAATATTGCGGTCATACGGTCAATTTCCGCACTCACATGAAGTCTTACAAGGTGCATAAGATTGTCTATAATCCGCAGGATGAATGGCAGATTTTTAAGAACACACAAGAGCCTATTATTACGCAGCAGGAGTTTGATTTGGTGCAGGAACTCCGCAAGAACAAACGCAGACCGCAAAAGATGCAGACGGTCAATCCGTTCGCAGGAATGGTGTACTGTGCTGACTGCGGTGAGAAGATGTATCTGAGCCGCCGCAAGAATGAACGTCCCGAACAGGAACACATGAGATGCTCTACCTACGCCAAAGAACAGGATAAATGCACAGTGCATTATATCAGAACTTGTGTTCTGAATGAGATTGTCCTCGGAGAACTGAATAAGCTCCTTGAAACCATTAAGGAAAATGAAGAAGAATTCATCAATTCAGCTATGAATCATTCCGTTCAGAAAAAATCATCAGAATTTACAAAGGCAAAGAAAACCATAAAACAGGCTGAAAAGCGTATCGCTGAATTGGATAAGCTGTTTACAAGGCTCTATGAGGACAATGTTCTTGGTAAAATATCTGATGAACGATTCACGGTCATGTCGGCAGGATATGAGAATGAGCAGAAAATGCTGAAAGAAACGGTTTCAGAGCTTCGTACAATTATCGCTCATGCTGAGAAGCAAGCTTCTGATGTGACTGCATTTCTGAAGGCAGTACACAAATATGAGCATATCACAAAGCTTACACCTGAGATCATGCACGAACTGATTGAAAAAATCGTGGTGCATGAAGCAGACAAGACAAGCGGAAAGCGTGTACAGCAGATTGATATTTATTATCGCTTTGATGTTGCCGTTTCATCAGTTACTGCCGAAACAGGAAAATACGGAAAAAAGACTGCTTAACCGAAGTGTTACGCAGTCTGCATTAAAAGAAGAAAAACTTCTATATCACTACTGTACTTTCGCACCGGGGTTATCGTTTCCGTAACCTTCAAGGAGGTTTACGACACCCCAAAGGGATACACCGCCACCGATAAGACAGATAACGCTCTTGAGAACGGTGCAGGCAGTAGTGATGAAGCTGGAAGTATCGACCTCGCCGGAACCTCCCGCAGCGAAAGCCTGTGTTGCACAGGTCATAGACATTACACCTGCGATAGTCGCAAACATGGTAGCCTTCTTTGTTGCACGGGTGAGCTTAGTGAGCCACTTGCGCTTAGGCTTCTCGGTGATAGTGGACGCAGTTGTCTCCATTGCGGCAGCATCGACCGCAGAAATATTCAGTTCGTTCATAGGTAAAAGTCTCCCTCAAAAAATAAAAGTAAGTGTCCGCAGCTTCAACCGATTCTCTTTTTATTCGGTTTCTTCGCTGTCTGAGTTAAAATCCGACATATATCTCTTTTTCGTCGGTTTCCTCAGAATTTTGAGCATCAGCATTATTTGTCTCTGTTGCCGGTGCCGTTGTAACTTCCTGTCCGACGGCTGTCATATCAACCCCATACTCCGTGAACTGATCTCTTGGGTGAAGTTTCAGCCACATCCTCTTTTTTCTATCTACATACTTTTCGATGTCGAACTCATTGCCCGAATCGGAATCAAGAAGTAATGGGTATTGCTTATGACGGGTAATGTCATACTTGTCCGAGAAGAACGGACGCACTCCTCGAACTTGCAGGATACATTTACCGCCGTCCATGATCGCCAGTTCGTCCTGACTTTTCAGCTCTTTTCCGAGCTTCTGATAGTTCATTCCGTAGCTTTCCGACTGTCCACGGTTGGTAGAGGTATTGAAACTGTCGATCGTTTCCTTACCGAGACTTTCGGAGATTTCTTTCAGCGTTGACTTTTCCTTACCGCCGAGAAATAACATCGTATCACAGTTGCCTTCAATCGTATCTGCATTATCCTTATAGATAGCCTTTAGCTGGCTTTTCGCTTGCAAGATGATACTTGCCGATATTTCACGGCTTCGGATCGTCGCTATGAGCTTTTCAAACTGCGGAATTTCGCCAATATTCGCAAACTCGTCTAACAGACAGCGTACATGGTAGGTTAGCTTTCCGCCCTTTGAATTATCCGCTTTGGTACACAAAAGGTTAAATAGCTGGGAATACATGATTGCGACAAGGAAGTTGAATGTCGCATCTGTATCGGAGATGATGATAAAGAGCGCCGACAGCTCGTCACCGAGCTTATCAAGGTGCAGTTCATCGTAGGAGGTGATCTCCAAGACCTCATCTATCGCAAAAGGCGCGAGTCGTGTCGAACAGCTAATTAAGATAGACTTAGCCGTCTTGCCGGCAGCGAGCTTATACGCCTTGAATTGTTTGAGTGCAAAAGCACCCAAGCGCCGTTGTTCGGCATCGGGTTCTGATTCAAAGAGATCGGCGTAATCCGCCATCACTTCGGGATCATCGTGTTCTGTACCGTTCAGCCAACACTCCACAATTTCAAATTCAAGGTCTATCGCATTCTTGAACTCCTCATCGTCCTCACGGCATTCCGAAGCGTTTATCATGTCGATCAGCGTTTCAAAATTCCATTGTTCAGGTTTATACATCGCAAAGATAAGAGCGATATATGCCGTGTACAAGAGCTTTTCGGCTTTCACCCAAAAGTCATCGCCGGACGGCTGCTGAGAGGAAGAAGTGTTTTTTATCAAGACCTCGACGAATTTCAGAATGTCTTTTTCACGGTTCTTTTCGCTGATGTACGCAAACGGGTTGTAGTGCATCGACTTCGCAAAATCAATGGTGTTGAACACTTTGATCTTGTACGGCTCATAAACAATCTGTCTTTTGCCGTCCTTGTCCGTTGTATACAGCACATTTCCGTTTTCATCACGCATCGGGCGGCCCCGTTCAAGCATTTTTCCGCACTCGACCAATACAGTTCCTTTCGGATCGGTCACAACGTAACTGCTGTGCATCTGCATCAGGTTCGGCTTTACGAAAAATCTTGTTTTACCGCTGCCCGAACCGCCTATGACAAGAATATTCTTGTTTCGGGCATACTTCGGTTCAGAGGGCTTGCCCATTGTCAGAGCTTCCGTCTTTGTGAGAATAACGTTGTTATCGGGATTTGAGCAGTCCATATACGGCTTAATATCCTTTTCACCGCCCCATACAGCAGAGCCGTATTCTTCACCCTGACGGAATTTCTTCTTGTTTTTCGACTTGACATAGAGGACTAACCTCATTACACCCGCAAGAACCAAGCCGAAAAGAAGATCAAACGGGTGTAAACTGGGAAAGATTCGTGCAAACGCCACACCGAGATTGCTCATGAAGGGCAGGATTTTTTCCTGAAATCCGTTGCCCTCAGCGGTTCGGTACGCAAAGCCGATCAGGTTGCCCACATAAGAGAAAGCGACATAGGGAACAGCCTTGATGATCAGCTTTTTGAGCTTTCTGGTGTTAAGCTGCAATACGCAGTCTTATCCTTTCTCGCAGTATCGGCACAAAAGTCTGCCGTAAAAATATCATCGCCCCTTGCCCGTGGAACGGGTGCGGACTTGAAGTAGCCATAGATCAACGTCTGTTCTCCCTTGTTTTCTCTCTCTGTTTCTGTTTGCGAGGTCTGCTTGCCACTTTCTGAGCCTGCTGGTGCATCTGCTCACGGGTAAACTCGCCGCGCTTCTGCGATTTGCCCTGTCCCTTGCCGAGATACTCCGAAAATGCTCTCTTGAAATTCTCCGTTTTGGCAGCGGAAAAGAAAACATGATAGGTCGGCGGCTGGGTGCTTTTATCTCTTTTCAGGGCAAAATCCACATCGTATTTTCGTGCGGTTTTCAGGAAATCCCCGATATTCCTGTCCGAAACCTCTATGCTATCGAGCTTTGACGGGGACTTCGCCTGCAACTGCTTGTAGGTCATTCGTCCCTTTTTCTCCGCCTTGCCCGACATGAACTCCTGCAATGCTGATTTCAGTACATCGGCGGTCAGCTTTTCCGCCTTAATGGAAATATCTATGGTTTTCTTCGCACCGTTTTCGTAGTCGGACGGCATTACGCATCACCGCCCGTGATCTCATAAACGGCATACGCCTCAGTCGAAAGCCAGTCATGAAGCGCTTTGAGTGCCTTATCCGCTTCATCGGGCGTTTCATAGATACCCATAGGAATCTTGTTGCCGGCGGTATCCGTTCCGATCATCTCATAATCGGGCTTGATTGTGCCGTTTGCCTCGTCGATCTCGGCATCGTCCCAATTCGTTTCAACGCCGATCCTGACAAGGTTATCGTAGTTCAGAAACTCACCGAACTGCGTAACGATAGTCTTAGCCATGATTCTTCACCTCTCTCCGTAAAAGCTCATGGAGCTTGTTGTGGTAGTCCTCCTGAAGCTCGTCAAAAGAAGAAAACACGATGTCAAGCGTTTTTCGATCTATCTTTTCACCGAGCATATCCATGACGATCGCTTCAAACTCACCGTGAAAGTCGCTGAACAGGTCAGCTACGGACTTTCAGCCGGTTTCGGACTGCTCAGGCTCGTTTTCCTGTTTGTCAGGTGCAGGATTGAAATAGCCGAGCTTCTCCCATACGAGCTTGTCAGGGCAGAAATAGCGATACTGATTACCGCTTTCCGACTTCATGACATAGCCGAAGTCGAAGATACCCTCACGCAGACCACGCTTGAGGAACTCCGCACTCTTGCCGGTTGCCTGAGCAAGCTCACTGATCGGAACATCTCTGCCCGTAAAAGTCGGGAACACCGAAGCCCTGATGTTTGTTTCTGATGCAATCATTGCCACCACCTCCTTTCCGTCAGACAGCGTAGCCGAAATCTCTTGCTACCGCATAGGCAGCCCCTCGGCTTTCGCAGCCTTCGTTGAAATGATATGTCAGAACCTCGTTATAGAGGGAACTGATGAAGTATCTGCGGAAATCTTTGATGTTATCAACCTTTGACATATTCACAAGGACATTCTCGACGATGTTGATATTCGCCTGGAGCATTTTGAACTTTATCACGTTTCTGGGGAAACTTGTTCCTCTGAGCGTGGTGTACGGCAGAGGGGAGCATATCTCGTCAACGATAAAGCCAACAATTTCATCAGCTTCTTTGTAACCGTCATGACCGTCCTCACTCAGCCAGTCTCCGAGATAGCCGTAGCCGATGTTATGCTTCACGACTTCCGTGTAATACTCTACTTCTTCTGCGTTGTATTCCTCATTCTTCTTTCCAACATTTCCACTGTTGAAATTTTGTGGAATTGCCGCAGAAGGAATGATAGAGGATTTATCACTCAGTAATTGATTATTTTTTATTTTCTCTTTTGTATTATATTGTCTGTGGTTTTCAGACAGCGGAGTTTCAGCAGACGGAATGTCCGGATACGGGTTTTCTACCTTCTGTTTTTCACCCTCAGAAGAAACAAGCTTTTCAGCCCGACCGCCTGCACGGATCGTAATTGCCTTGCGTCTGGTCTCAGCTTCAAGCTCGACTGCTTGTTCTTTGCTGACAGGTACATCGAAGAAGCTGTATACATATTCAAAGCAGTTGTGAATGCTCTCATTGGAGAGAAGCTGAGTGCGTACAAGGTAGCCCATGTCAATGAGCTTGTTGACTGCATTGTGAACCGCAGTCCTGCCTTCTTTGCAGATCGCTTTCAATCCCGACATGGAGAAGTGCCAGTAGTCAGGCAGCGAACGCACTTTGAGAAGCAAGCCGAGGAGCTTATTGGGAATCGTCTTGTTCCGCAGGAGAGCATTGCTTACCATAGTGAAGTTGCCGTCCTTCTTGACACGGTTCAGAACAGCATTATCCACCGTGAAGGTTTCAAGCTCATAGTCATACTGAGGGATAGAGGTATCTTTAGCAGAGTATTCATAGAAAGTATACACAGAACGAATCCTGCCCGTAGGTGACTCATTCGGCATCTGCATTTTGATCTCCAAATAGCCCAATTCTTTCAGTTCTGCAAGTGCGGTGTCGATAGCTGTCTCACCATCAGGGCAGATAGCGATCAGCCCTGCCTTTGTAAAGTTCCAATGCGGCGGCAAGTCCATGACTCTGGCGAGCAGACCGATAGCAGACCAGCCGAGATTGGTAGACCGCACGAAGCAGTTGCTCAGAACAGCATATCCGCTGAATTTATGTATCTCGCAGACCGTATCGTCCACGGTTTTCTTTTTCCTGTTGCGCTTGTCCATTTCCGTTCCTCCTCAGCTTATCTGCCGTACACAAATTCCATGTTGAGAATGTACAGCTTATTCACTGCATAAACGCAGCCATACGGCTTATCTACTTTTAGGAGAAACTTCCTGCCGTTCAGCTCGGATACAGCCTTTTTGATCTCATCACGGGTAAACATGGACAGCTCATCGTGTTCAGCCAGTTCATCGACCGTAGAATAGTCCTTATCGACCTTGTTGAGCATAACGGTAAGAAGCTGACTGCAAGCTATGGCTTCAAAGTGATAGTCTACTCTCGGCAAGCTGATTCTCGTAGGGTTTGGCATAGAAAGACCTCCTTGACGTAGTTCATCTGAAATAAAAAAATCGCTCCTCATTTCTGAGAAGCGATATACGGTATTCAATTTTGGGCATAAAAATAGCGGACAGCGCTTCTGTTATGAAACACCGTCCGCTATTGTCCATTATTCAGTTTGCTTTGTCAACAGGCTTTCTACCGTTTTAAGGTTGTTTTCGGTATCTACCAAGTTTCTACCAACTTTTATGCCATTGGGTTTCTACCGAGTTTCTACCAAAAATCTTCTGATTTGCGATTTTTTCGATTTCTCGTAATAGCGCGATTTTGAGCTTTTCTACCGCCAAAAGCCTCGATTTTTCGGCGATTTGGCATCACTTGACGATAAATGACGATAAGTGGCGATAAAGTGGTGATACTATAGCACATCTTCCCCGAATTGGCAAGCAAAAAATCGAAAACGGACGGAGAATTTCTCTCCGTCCGTTTGGGATGCGTTTTAGAGCTTGTGTTCGTAGGAAATATATGCGGATTTTCGAGCAAATTTTTTTGCAGACAAGGCAAAAATTTGCAGGCATACTTTCGTATGACAAGAATTTTTAACGCAGTATGCAGCAAAATTTGCCGAAAAGACGTAGATAGACGCCTATGAACACGAGCTCTTAGTATTCTTCTTCCCAGTCGCACGGTTCAAACGGTGTGTCGTTTCCTCCGCTTGTGGTGATGATATCTTCAACAGAAAAATGAACTACCTCAAGCATCGGAGTTTCGTACGGTTCCTTTTTCTCATCATTTTCGCCCATGTCATTTTCCCTCCTTATGCAAAATAGTCCTTTGCCGCCTGATAATACAGATACATTGCTGCGATGGTATCCTTTAGCGCCTGCGTCCGTGTGGCGGAAACATCCCGCTGCAGCACGTGGTAGCCATACGCCATAGCGCTGTACTGCACATCCAGCGACGCTTCACCGCAGGTCACCCGAACCGTGTATGCTGTGCCCAGATTTTTTGCAGCAATATCGCTTAGTTCCACACAATAAAAGTTCCCCGATTTCTGCGGTGTCAGTGCCTGCTCTCCCCAGAAAAACCGGAGATCCTCAATGGCTGCATCTCCCTGACAGGAAAAATACAGGCGCAGCGTGGTCTGAGAATCAAGGGAAAGACTTGCGCCCTCCAGCTTCACAAAATCGGACTGCTGCACCGTCTGATTCCGATATGCCTCCAGTGTCTGCGCTGTCACCTGCTCCACCGACTTCTCGCTCTCCGAGAAATTGGCATTGGCGAGTGTGATTAGGCTGTGCTGGAAATTCAGCTGGGCATAAGCGCCGTAATTCAGCATCGCCCGAACCAGCGGTGCCGCTTTTTCATATGCCGGCTGTTCCTCCGTATGTTCCAGCAGATAGTCCGCATATTGCTTTACGGTGTAGGCGTAGCATTTTCCCGTTCTGCCATCGCTCAAATGCATCTGCGCCAAGATTGTGTCGGTCATCTCTTTCGCTGCCACCTCGCACGGGAACACATAATATGTCTTCCCCGCAGCAGTCTGCGTGTCTACCCGTGCCTCCTGAACCAGCACTTTTTTCGTCGTCCCGTTGGCGTAGGTGAACAGGAGATATGCGCCGGAATCCGCCAGGACCCCGTCATCCAGTTCCATGTAAAAGTTGACGCCGATGTTGCCGTTCAGACTCAGCGAATTTCCGGCAAGTCTTGCCCCGATTCCGTCCTCATATCCGCCGCAGACCTGACAGATCCCTTCCACAAACTGATGCTCCTGCACATGCACATCAACCAGCGCTTTCGCAGCGGTGTACGCATCGGTCTCCGCCACCTGTACCAGCAGCGTGTAATCTCCCACAGCGTCCGGCGATTCTATCTGCTCGCTCATTCCGTCTGTACTTCTGCCACGATACCATGTACAGGTGCGCGCTGCGCCAACATTGGTGGTTTCGATCTGAGTATCATCCGGCAGCGGAATCTCGTTTCCCAGACAGTACACCGTGGGATAGGTATCCCTGATGGAAAGCGTACCCTTTTCTCTGGAATTGCCGGTGTCTATAAAGGTAAAACCATTTGTGTTTGCATATGTTTCAGCAGCCGTTCCAGCTTTGCCGTATATTGTAAATCCCGGAATTGCACCATTATCACTGTATCCCAGTGATTGATCATCATTAATGTCATCTACACTTTTTGGAATTGTGATTTCTATCAATGAAGTACAATTATAGAATGCTTTTCGAACAATGGTTCTCACCCCCTCAGGAAGCGTTACACTAGACAAATTAGAGCAACCATAAAACGCCTGCAACCCAATTGAAGTAACGTCTTTGGGAATCACAACCGACTCCAGCTCCGTATGATCTCGAAACACACGGCTTCCAATCGCCACCACCGGTTTTCCATCCAAGGTATCCGGAATTTCCAAAGAAGTGGCACTTCCAGAATAGCTCGTAATCGTTACACCAGTTTCGGTGACATCACATGTAAACTCTCCCTCCGCCGATGCCGAAATTGCAGCCGGTGCTGTGAACGTGCCGAGCGGTACGCCAGCGGAGAAACAGGCACTGCCCAGCATTGCCGCAGCAGCAATCACAGAAAGGATTCGTTTTCGAACGTTCATAAGATTCTCACCTCCAATTGATTTCCACTTCATTTTATCATATAATATCTGCAATTTCAATTCACTTTGGCAAAGAACTGCAAATTTTACGGTTTCAAAAAAGATTGTTTTTAAAATGTCGAATTTTGTCGAATCCAGTCGAATCGCATGCCAAAAAAAGAACCCGTTTCCAATCCGAAACAAGGTTCGAATGGAAACGGGTTCTAAAATAATTAAGTCAGGTTGGTATATCCCATCAGATATTCGTCCACTTCCCGTGCAGCCTCTCTGCCCTCACGGATCGCCCAGACAACCAGCGACTGACCACGGTGCATGTCGCCAGCGGTAAACACATGGTCTGCATTGGTGCGGTAGTGTCCGGCTTCTGTTGCCACATTGGTGCGGGGTGTCACATCCACGCCGAATGCCTCGGTCACATAAGACTGTGCGCCAAGGAATCCTGCGGCGATCAGCACCAGATCTGCGTCCAGCACCTGTTCGCTTCCTGCAATTTCCTCCATGCGCATCCGCCCGGTCTTGGGATCATGAACCGACTGCAGCTTGATGGTTTCCACCGCACGCACGTGGTTCTTTTCATCCTTGAGAAACCGCTTGACGGTCGTCTGATAAATTCTCGGATCGTGTCCGAAGACAGCGATTGCCTCCTCCTGACCGTAGTCAGTCTTGCAGACACGGGGCCACTCCGGCCACGGGTTATTCTCTGCCCGTGTATCCGGCAGCTTCGGCATCATTTCCAGCTGGATCACCGACTTGCAGCCGTGGCGGATTGCCGTACCTACGCAGTCGTTTCCGGTATCACCGCCGCCGATGACGATGACGTTCTTGTACTTGGCACTGATATAGTAACCATCGGAGAGGTTGGAACTAATCAGGCTCTTGGTGGTTGCTTTCAGGAAATCTACAGCGTAGTAGATGCCGTCGGCATCCCGACCCTCTGCATTGATATTTCTGGGATTGGAGGAACCGCACGCCAGAATGACTGCATCAAACTCCTGCTTCAGCTGCTCTGCGGAAATATCCTTTCCCACATCCACACCGGTGCGGAACTCCACGCCCTCTGCTTTCATCATATCCACACGGCGCTGCACCACGGTCTTTTCCAGCTTCATATTAGGAATGCCGTACATCAGCAGTCCGCCCACACGGTCTTCCCGCTCAAACACGGTGACGCTATGACCACGCTTATTGAGCTGCAATGCCGCTGCCAGACCGGAGGGGCCGGAACCAACAATTGCGACACGTTTTCCGGTACGGGTCTTTGGCGGATTTGCCTTGATGTGTCCGGTTTCGAAAGCGTGTTCAACGATCGCATACTCATTTTCCTTGACGGTGACCGGATCGCCGTTCAGTCCGCAGGTGCATGCCTTTTCGCAAAGCGCCGGACATACACGGGAGGTAAATTCCGGAAAGCAGTTGGTCAGGAGCAGACGATCTGCTGCCTCATCCCAAAAGCCCTTGTACACCATGTCATTCCACTCCGGACACAGGTTATTCAGCGGGCATCCGGAAACCATGCCAAAGATCGGCTTGCCTGCCTGACAGAACGGAACACCGCAGTCCATGCAGCGTGCGCCCTGCTTCTGCCGTTCTTCCAGCGCCAGCGGCGTGTGGAATTCACGGTACGTCTTGATTCGTTCCAGCGGTTCCTGCCCTGCATTTTCGACTCTCTCATATTCGAGAAATCCAGTTGATTTTCCCATCAGTTGTTCCTCCTGTCAATTTCTCGTATTGGCATAGAATGCCTCGATCTGTGCATCTTCCAGACTCATGCCGTCCTTTTGCAGCGTTGCAATCGTTTCCATCATCTTTGCATAGTCGTGGGGGACGATCTTCTTGAAGTGCGGAAGATATGCGTCAAAGTCTGCCAGAATCTTCTTACCCAGCTGAGAACCTGTCCATGCGACATGCTCTTCGATCAGATCGTGCAGCTGCTTCTGATCCTCCGGCTTGGTCACACCGCTAAAGCCGACCAGTGCCTTGTTCAGCTTGGTGTACAGATCATTTTCATTGTCCAGAACATAAGCGATACCGCCGCTCATACCTGCGGCAAAATTCTTGCCCACTTCACCGAGGATGACAGCGCATCCGCCAGTCATATATTCACATCCGTGTTCGCCAACGCCCTCTACGACAACCGAAGCGCCGGAATTGCGGACACAGAAACGCTCGCCGGCAACCCCGTTGATGAATGCCTTACCGCTGGTTGCGCCAAACAGTGCGACGTTTCCGATAATGATGTTTTCGTCCTCTTGGAACTTCGAACCCTTCGGCGGATATACTGCCAGCTTACCGCCGGACAGTCCCTTTCCGAAGTAGTCGTTGCTGTCGCCCTCCAGTTCCAGTGTCAAACCCTTTGGAATGAATGCGCCGAAGCTCTGACCGCCGGAGCCGTTACACTTGATAACGAATGTGTCATCCTCCAGATTGTTGTAATACTTTCTGGTGATTTCAGCACCAAACAGCGTGCCAAGCGCACGGTTCAGGTTGCTGACATTGATCTCAATGCGCTTCTTCTGCTTCTTTGCCAGCGCTTCCTTCATCTCCGGAATGATGACCGTTTCATCAATGGTCTGATCCAGCTTGAAGTCAAAGATATCCTCCGGCACAAAGTGCATCTTCTCATGGCTCTCCGGCAAAGCATACGGATTGTTCAGGATCCGGGACATATCGATCTTGCTCTCACGGCTTCCCTCCGGATAGCGCTTCTGTACCAGAAGATCCGAACGTCCCACCAGTTCATCCACGGTGTGGATGCCCAGCTTTGCCATGTACTCCCGCATTTCCTGTGCGATAAAGCGCATGAAGTTGATGACGTATTCCGGCTTGCCGTGGAACCGCTTGCGCAGCTCCGGATTCTGTGTGGCAACGCCAACCGGACAGGTATCCAGATTGCAAACACGCATCATGACGCAGCCCATGGTTACCAGCGGAGCAGTTGCGAAACCATACTCCTCTGCACCCAGCATTGCTGCGATGACCACGTCACGGCCTGTCATCATTTTACCATCGGTTTCGATGACAACCTTAGAACGCAGGTTGTTCTGAATCAGTGTCTGATGGGTTTCGGACAGACCCAGTTCCCACGGCAGACCGGCATTGTGGATAGAACTTCCGGGAGCTGCACCGGTACCGCCGTCATAACCGGAGATCAGGATGACACCTGCGCCAGCCTTGGCAACACCGGCAGCGATTGTTCCGACACCGGCTTCCGATACCAGCTTTACAGAGATTCGGGACTTCTTGTTGGCATTCTTCAGATCATAGATCAGCTGTGCCAAGTCCTCAATGGAGTAGATATCGTGGTGCGGCGGCGGAGAAATCAGTGCCACACCGGGTGTGGAATGTCTGGTCTTGGCAATCCACGGATACACTTTCTTTGCCGGAAGATGACCGCCCTCGCCGGGCTTTGCGCCCTGTGCCATCTTGATCTGGATTTCCTTGGCGGAAGTCAGATACTTGGAGGTAACACCGAACCGTCCGGAAGCCACCTGCTTGATGGCAGAGCACTTATCCACAGCACTGCCGGCAGTGACAATGCGTTCCAGATCTTCACCGCCCTCACCGCTGTTGGACTTACCGCCGATGCGGTTCATGGCGATTGCCATGCACTCGTGTGCCTCCTGCGAAATTGAACCGTAGGACATTGCGCCCGTCTTGAACCGGCGCATGATGCACTCCACGCTTTCGACCTCTTCAATGGGAATACCGCCGTCCTCGGCGAACTGGAAGTCCAGTGTGCTCCGGAGGGTGATGTGCCGATTCTCGGCGTTGACACAGGCGGAGTACTGCTTGAACAGATTGTAGTCATCCCGCCATGTTGCCTGTTGCAAAAGGTGGATGGTCTCCGGATTGTACAGGTGCTCTTCCTGATTGCTGCGCTCCTTATGCCAGCCGATGCTGGACAGCCCCCCGTCCATGCCCAGTTCGTTGGGGTCAAATGCACTGTTGTGCATTTTCAGACTGCGTGCTGCGATATCATCCAGATCGATACCGCCAACACGGCTGACGGTATCCGGGAAATACTCCTGCATCACGCTGTCGCTGATGCCCAGCGCCTCGAAAATCTTCGAGCCCTGATAGGACTGGATGGTGGAGATAACCATCTTGGAGGCGATCTTGACGATACCGGAAACCACGGCATCGATGTACGCCTTGCTTGCCTGCGAGTAGTCCTTATCCACCAGACCGCGGTTGATCATATCATACAGCGTATCCAGTGCCAGATACGGATTGACTGCGCTTGCACCGAAACCAAGGAGAGTTGCGAAGTGGTGTACTTCGCAAGGCTCTGCGGTTTCCACGATGATGGAAATTGCGGTGTTTTTTCTGGTTCTTACCAGATAGGTTTCCAGTGCTGCAACTGCCAGCAGCGACGGAATTGCAATGTGATCCTTATCCACGCCACGGTCAGTCAAAATCAAAATGGTGGCGCCGTCTGCGTGTGCCTTTTCTGCCTGATGATACAAGGTTTCAATGGCATCATGCAGCGAAACATCCTTGGTATAGAGCATGGAGATATCTGCGGTTTGCAGTCCCTCGATGTTCATGCCGCGAATCTTCATCAGATCCAGGTTGGTCAGAATCGGATTGTTGACCTTCAGGACACGGCAGTTCCGCTCCTCTTCTTTCAGGATATTGCCGGCAACGCCCAGATATACTGTGGTATCAGTGATAACAGACTCACGGATGGAGTCAATCGGCGGGTTGGTGACCTGTGCGAACATCTGCTTGAAGTAATCAAACAGCGGCGGATTCTTCTTGGACATTGCAGGAATCGGGGTATCTGCACCCATTGCCGAAGTCGGTTCTCCGCCGTTCAGCGCCATAGGCACCATAACATGATACAGGGACTCGTAGCCATAGCCAAACGCACGCTGAAGGCGGAGCAGTTCCTTGCCGCTGTACCGGAACGGACGCTTGTTGGGGATTTTCAGTTCCCGCAATTCGAACAGATTGTGATCCAGCCACTCGCCGTAGGGCTGGCGCTTTGCATAATGGTTCTTGATGGTTTCATCGTCGATAAGCTTGCCCTGTACGGTATCCACCAGAAGCATTTTTCCCGGATGCAGACGCTCTTTCTTGATGATGCGCTCTACCGGAATGTCATCCAGTGCGCCGACCTCAGAGGACAGGATCAGGTAGCCGTCATCGGTTACATAGTAACGGGACGGACGCAGACCGTTTCTGTCCAGCACAGCACCCATCACATCGCCATCGGTAAAGATAATGGAGGCCGGGCCGTCCCACGGCTCCATCATAGTTGCGTAATACTGATAGAACGCACGCTTTTCCCGACTCATGGTGGGAATGTGCTGCCACGGCTCCGGAATGGTCATCATCACTGCCAGCGGCAGATCCATTCCGGACATGGTCATAAATTCCAGCGTGTTATCCAGACGTGCCGAGTCAGAACCACGCACATCCAGCATCGGCAGGATGTCTTTCATCCGTGCATCCAGCGTATCGCAGTGCAGGATATTCTCACGGCTCAGCATCTTATCCACGTTGCCGGTGATGGTGTTGATCTCGCCGTTGTGTACCATCATGCGGTTCGGATGCGAACGCTGCCAGCTGGGATTGGTGTTGGTACTGAAACGGGAGTGCACGATACCGATTGCCGAATGGTAATCCGGACTGTTCAGATCGTGGTAGAACAGACGGAGCTGGTTGACCAGGAACATGCCCTTGTACACAATGGTACGGCTGGAACATGATACCACGTAGGTTTCATGGTTACGCTTTTCAAATACCATTCTGGCAATGTACAGCTTCCGGTCGAACTCCAGACCCTTTGCGCAATCCTCCGGCTTTTTGATGAATGCCTGCATAATGTGCGGCATGCTGTCCAGCGCCTTGGTACCCAGAACATCCGGATTTACCGGCACTTCGCGCCAGCCCAGGAACTCCAGATTTTCCTCTTTCAGAACATCCTCGAAGGTCTGCATTGCCTCCTCGTATTTTTCCTTAGTCTGCGGGAAAAAGAACATGCCGATGCCATATTCCCGCTTTCCGCCGATCTTGATGCCGGCTTCTTTCGCCACCTTGGAAAAATAAGTGTGGGAAATTTGCAGCAGGATGCCGACGCCGTCGCCGGTCTTTCCCTCTGCATCCTTACCGGCACGGTGTTCCAGCGTTTCCACAATTCGCAGTGCGCTGTCTACTACTTTCCGGTCGGTCTTACCGCTCATGTTGACAACAGCGCCAATGCCGCAGTTCTCGTGTTCAAAACGTGGATCATACAGGCCGTTTTTTGCAAACGGTTCTTGTGTTCTGTAGTTATCCATGGTCATTTCTCCTTTATGATGGATTCCGTCTCCGAGAGCCTGAACCAAAAAAGGCGCTTGTGAAATCAGGATACAAGTATCCCGTTCACAAGCGCCATTGCTTTTCGATGTTTGCCCTCTATATGAGTGCTTTCTTGTTTTTTATTTTACACCATCTGCATCGGTTTGTCAATAGCAAAATCAGATTTTTTCCGAAAAAAATAATCCGATTCGCAATTTTATTTTTTATAAAAAAGAATTTCCGTCAAAATTCTTTTCATTGCTGGGAATACCGTCTTTTTTTAAGTGGCAGGCATAAAAATCCGAAAAAAAGATAGTCGAAGAAACTGTATTTGCGGCAAACTCTCCCGCATTCCTCAGAAAAACGCACTGTTTCCCCTCTCTATTTTCTGAAATTTCAGAATCGCATACGCATTGCGCCGCAGTTCATACTGCGTATGGATCCAGCTGTTCTGGGTGTGCAGCTGAAGCTGTACCGCAGTGGGCAGGGAAAGCAGGTACTGACGGGAGGAACTGCTGTTTCGTAAAAGCTCCTGTAGATTGGAAAAGCGCATTCTGTATCACCTCAAAAATAGTGTATGTCAAATCGGCGAAATCATGCGGACAATTTTCCGATTGACAAATCATTGAAATTCGTGTATACTGGTTTATAGTTAGCCTGTACTAACCATAAAGGAGGAAACAACGATGCTTGACACATTCCGCGGCATTCTCATTCCCTTTCTGGGAACGGTTTTGGGCGCTGCCTGCGTCCTGTTCTTACAGAAAAATCTCAACCGCACTGTCCAGCGAATCCTGACCGGATTTGCTGCCGGTGTGATGACAGCAGCGTCCGTCTGGAGTCTTCTCATTCCGGCGCTGGAACAGGCGCAGGACACCATGGGACGGCTTGCCTTTCTTCCGGCTGCCGGCGGATTTCTTCTGGGAATTTTCTTCCTGCTGCTGTTAGACCGCATGATTCCCCATCTGCACATGAACAGCAGCGAGGCAGAGGGCATCCATACGAAGCTCTCCAAGAACGCCATGCTGATTCTGGCGGTAACGCTGCACAACATTCCGGAGGGCATGGCGGTGGGCGTGGTATACGCCGGATTTCTCTATGGCAACGTCCAGATCACTGCTGCCGGCGCACTGGCGCTTTCCCTCGGCATCGCCATCCAGAATTTTCCGGAGGGTGCCATCATTTCCATGCCCCTGCGTGCTGCCGGCATGAAGCGCTCCAAGGCGTTTGTCTATGGTGTTCTCTCCGGCATTGTAGAGCCGATCGGTGCCATGCTCACCGTTTTTGCATCCGGTTTCTTTGTCCCCATCATGCCGTATCTGCTCAGCTTTGCAGCGGGCGCAATGATCTATGTGGTAGTGGAAGAGCTGATTCCGGAGATGTCCGAGGGAGCGCACTCCAACACCGGCACCATCGCCTTTGCCATGGGCTTCGTGGCAATGATGACGCTGGACACAGCGCTAGGATAATTTTCAGAGCTTGTGTTCATAGGAAATATATGCGGATTTTCGAGCAAATTTTTTTGCA